>Ga0070698_100000417_pt1 | contig 45384 bp, 44 predicted proteins | sample KBSK1502metaG_FD_65477 | JGI IMG/M metagenome (GOLD analysis project Ga0070698, IMG submission 65477) | Corn, switchgrass and miscanthus rhizosphere microbial communities from Kellogg Biological Station, Michigan, USA - KBS K1-50-2 metaG | ecosystem: Host-associated > Plants > Roots >...
CGGACCTGACAGGGTTCACGGAACCAGGTCGCGCAGGACCAGGCCATCAACGCAGTCGCACGAAACGACGCTCCGGACAGCGCACCCCTCAAAGGGGAGTTCGACCCCGCTGAAGCGGATTGCGGGTACAGGGCACCGCTGGCTCCCCGTCTAGCGCGATCGGGACTATTCTACTGGCGTCCGGCGCGGCTAACCTTGCGGCTCGCGCGGCGGACGGAAGGTCAGCAGCGTCCAGGCGCCCAGCCAGGCAATCATCGCCCCGAACACGATGACCACCGCCAGGTCGAGGCCGAGGTTGATCATCTGGGCGCCGGTGTCCGTGGCCTCGCGCTTCGCGGCCGGGCTGAGCTGGTTAAAGGCTTCCTGGCCCACTGGCAGATAGTTAAGGATGAGGGCCGCGACCACGGTATGGAACAACTCGCTGATCCCGCCGGCGATCGCGCCCATCTGCAATGCAGGGTTGGTGGTCTTGGTCGACGCGGCCAGCTTGCGACCGGCACCGCCGATGATCAAAAAACCAAGCGCGGAGTTGACGAAATTCGAGAACATGGTCGGCGTCAAGTCATGGGTGGCGTAGACCGCCACTAGGCGAACCAGCAGCGCAAAGACACCAGCGATGGCGCCGAACACCAACCCTTCTCGAATCACGAGCCCGATGCGCGACACTAATTGACCCGGCTGATCAGCTGGCCGCGCAGCTGTTTGACCCGCGGCGCATCCTCCGGCTCCGGCCGCACCGCGAGATAGCGGGTGAAATCCGTCAAGGCCTCGGCGTCGTGATGCATCTGAAAGTGGATCATGCCCCGATCCCGCCATTCCGAGGTGAGGTGCGGGTCGGCCAGCATGATCCGGTCGCTGGCGCTGAGAGCCCGCGGGAGGTCGCCACGCGACAGGTACAGGCTCTTCAAGTTATTAAGGATGCGGGAGAGGATCTGCCGCTTCGTCGAGGGCTCGAGCAAGGCCGGCCGCATCTTCACTTCACCACCGTACATCTCGTTCAGCATCTTCGCGCATTCCTCGCGGGTCAGCGTGCGGCCGTTGAAGGCGTCGATGAAGATCTCGCCGCTCGTGGCCGGGGCGTACTTCACGAGGAAATGGCCGGGCATGCCAACCCCTCGTACCGGCAAGCCCGCTCTCTCCGCTACTGCCACGTACAGCACCGCGAGCGTAATCGGGATCCCGACGCGGCGGTCCAGCACCTCGTTGAGAAAGCTGTTGCGCGGGTCGTAGTACTCCTGCCGATTCCCCCTGAAGTGCAGCTCCTCGAACAGGTAGGCGTTCGCCACCTCCACCACGCGGCGCGGCTCGACCTCGGCTCTGATCCGATGCTTCAGCTCAGTCCCCATGCGGGCGATTTGATTGAGATACACCGCAGGACGGAGGTCTGCGTACTCCTCGGCGGCGATCAACAGTGCCGCTTCGGCCAGGTCCAACTCCGCCTCCGGCGTCTGCAGCAGACGCGTGAACCCCTCGCGCGCCTCAGCCGGCGTCATGCCCACATAGTCTAGATAGACGGAACGGTGCGTCCAGGATCGCCAGCACGACGAGCGTCAAGACCGCGCCGGTCGCAATGTACCACGGCCACGGACCCATCACGTCGAGCAGACTGCCGGGGGCCGGCACCCGCAGGTACATGTAGTTGCCGCCGGTGGCAAGATCGACGAATCCGACCAGGACGGCAAAGGCGAGCGTCAACAGGAAGATCCGGCGGACCGCACCCGGCCGCGGCTGCAAGCCGAGCCCGATGACCAGGAAGAGGGCAGCCAGGATGACCAGGTCGTGTGTCACATAAAACTGCAGATAGGGAAAGCTTGGAAAATGGTCCTTGAGGTCGGGGGTCAGCAGCGCCTGGAGTGTCCCGCCCAGCCCCCAGAAGTAGGCGATCTCGACCAGCAGGAGCTGCCGCCAGAGAAGCGCCACGGCGGCGACGAAACCCGCTGCGTCGCACAGCTGGACCGGGAGGCTGCCGCCCACAGACCACGTGTGATTCGCCAGCACGTACGGCTGCCAGCTCAGCTCGGCAATCACGAGAGCGAGGGCGATGATCGCGGCAACCACGTCGATCCAGCCCCCCGGCGCGCGCCTGGCCCCAACGCACAGCAGCACAGCGACCACGACCAGGAGCGCGAGGGGAACCAGGTGCTCGGCCGACAGGATGCCCACCGGGCGTCGATTGTAGTGGGCCGGCAGGCTGCGGGAACTTTTATTCGATTCCGGCGTCTGCAGATCGTGCGGGCCGACCTTGCGGTAACTGTCACCGCACTCTTGGTCGCCGGCTGCGGTGGCACGGCCGCGACCACCGCCGACCCATCCGGAGCGACTGCGGCCATCCTGTCGCCTCAGCCTTTCAATTTGCTCACCCACTGCGGCATCCTGACGACCTACTTCGCTGGCCGCACGTTTTACCTGGCCGAGGTCTACCCGGCGCGAGTCCCCTACCTTGGAAACCCGATGGTCGCCGGCACGATGACGCTGCTGTCGCCGCATGTCGCCGCATTCGTCGATTCGGCAGGCAATCGCGTTCTCTTTGTCGACCAACTATCTGGCGCGCTGAATACGCCGTACCCGTTTTGCGGTCCATGTCATGAGCGGCGGCAGGCAACTGAGCGACGAACAATTCGCGGGGCGGCATTGGCACACGGTCGAGACCCTGCCCGGGGTCACGGGTCCGCCGTACGGCAACGGACAGGATCGCTCTACCAGCGTGGGTGGCACATTCACAATCATCGACGCGGACGACGGCGTCTTTCGTAGCCACGCGGGTGCTCTTCTGCACTTCACGGCGCTTCCCCCTGCGGGTTGCGACTGACCGGGTACCCTGAGTGCTCGGCATTAGGATGCCGATGGGACGCTCACTATGGCCAAGCTGATCTACGCGGCGATCATGTCGCTCGACGGCTATATCGCGGACGAGGACGGCAACTTCGACTGGGCTAGGCCGGACGACGAGGTGCACGCCTTCGTCAACGACCTCGAGCGGCGCGTCGGCACCTACCTCTACGGACGCCGGATGTATGAGGTGATGCGCTATTGGGAGACCGCGCCCACCGGCGAAGACCAGCTACCCGTCGTGCGGGACTACACCGGAATATGGCAGGCGGCCGACAAGATCGTGTACTCGAAGACGCTGGAGACGGTACCCAGCGCCAGGACGCGGATCGAACGAGACTTCGACCCCGAAGCGGTCCGTCAGCTGAAAACGGAAGCGGGGCGTGACATCAGTGTGGGCGGCCCCGTCCTCGCCGCCCAGGCGATCAGGGCTGGGTTAGTCGACGAGTTCCACCTGTTCGTCGTGCCGATCGTGGTGGGAGGCGGCAAACCGGCCCTCCGTGGCAATGTCCGCCTGCAGCTCGAGCTGCTGGACGAATACCGTTTCGGCAGCGGTGTGGTTCACCTCCACTACCGAACCAGGACCTGATTGCCGCCACCTGAGCGCGTCTTCGTGATCGTGGTCGAGTCCGAGGGTGCTCGCGACCCCGAGCGGATGCCACTACTCAGCCAGACAAGCCCCGGTGGTCCCCGGCGCACGCCGGCCTTCAGCAGCATGCTGCTGGCGACCACGTTCCTCAGCCAGGCCCAGGAGCAGGGCTATTACGTGAAGCTCGACTACATCTTCCCGGCTGATGGACGTCGCCTGGCCGAGGACTTTCCCGAGTACGAGGTCCGGCTGGACCCGAGCCCCCAGGCCTTCTTCGGCGGCGAGCCAGCCGTCTAGGCCGGCACAAGCTCGCCGACCTCTCGAACGTTACATGCGCGTCATCATGCCCCGCTTCAGCCATCGGCTGGCATTGAAGATCGTGCTCCCCTTCGCGGCCCTCACGCTGGCAATCGGCGCCGTCGGCACCTTGACCGCCACCGGCGAGTTGAGCGCCCGCAGCCAGGAAGCGTTCGATAACCAACTGATCCACGACGGATTCGTGGCCCAGTCGATGGTCAAGGCCGGGGACACCGAGCGGCGGGCGATCCTTCGCCTCCTGACCGGCGGGCCCGGCCTCAGCCAGAACTGGGACAAGACCGCGGCGTTGCAGGCCTGGCTGGAACGGGCCCTGACCATTCATCCCAACGTCATCGTCGAGGTGGTCGACATCTCCGGTCGGGAGATCGTTGCGGTCGTCGGCCACGGCGCGGTTGCCGACACGGTGACCCAGAGCCATGACCTGAGCGGCTGGCCCGGGCTCTCCTACATGCTGAGCGGCGGCAGTTCCACGGTTGACCTGGTGGCGTCGGCGCCGCAGCCTGCGATTTTCATCGGGCAGCCGGTGCGCAACTCGGCCGGCGGTCTGATCGGCGCCATCCTCGTTGGCGACTACCTCGACGATCGGGCCGGCGCGATCAAGGCATCGTTACCGCACGACGACATCACCTTCTACGACGTCAACGGCCAGGTCCTCACGACGTCGCTGAGCGTCCCACCGAGTCAGTGGTCGACGCTCGCCCTCGACGGGACCACGCGCGGTCGCGTCAGTCCCACCAGCGTCGTCGAGCTGTCCCGCATGGCCGGCGGGCCCGGTATGGAGATCGTCTCGCCCTGGACGGCCCGCACGACGAACCTTGGCTATGTCGGGACCGTCGGCTCCACCGCGGGCTTGCTGGCCGACACCAACCAGTTGCGGATCATCCTGGTCACCCTCTTCCTCGCGGGCGTCCTGTTCACGCTCGGGATTGGCATCTGGCTGGCGCGCCGCATTACCCGACCGGTCCACCGGCTGGTGGAGGCAACCCGGCTGGTCAGTGCCGGCGACCTGGAGCATCAGGCGCCGGTGACGACCCATGACGAGATCGGCGAGCTCACCGACTCCTTCAACCAGATGACGCGCAGCCTGAAAGAGAAGAGCGCCTCGCTACGGACGACCATGACGCAGCTCCAGGACACCTACCTGATGACGATCGAGGCGCTGGCGGCGGCGGTCGAGGCGCGCGATCCCTACACCCATGGCCATACGCAGCGGGTCGAGGAGTACGCCGTCATCATGGCGAAGGCCCTCGGCTCCACCGAGGCGGAGATCAGCGCGCTCCGCCGCGCCTGCGTCCTCCATGACATCGGCAAGATCGGCATCGAGGATGCGATCCTCCGCAAGCAGGCGCGGCTCGAGCCCGAGGAAGCGATGCGAATGCAGAAGCACCCGGTGATCGGGGTCGACATGTTGAAGGGCATCGATTTTCTCGATCCGGTGCTCCCGCTCATCCGCCACCATCACGAGCGTTGGGACGGCAATGGCTATCCCGATGAGTTGCGGGCGGACGAGATTCCGCTGGGCGCCCGCATCCTGGCGGTCGCCGACGCGGTTGACGCCATGACATCCGACCGCCCCTACCGGGCGGCGCGCACCTTCGAATACGCGAAGACCGAAATCCTCAAAGGCTCGGCCACGCACTTCGACCCCGAGGTCGTCACCGCCTTTATCAAGAGCCAGCGCGCCATCGAGGAGCTTCTCCGAGTCGCCGCAGGAGACGAGATGCACCATCACCCGGACTCCGACGACCTCGGCGGCTGGCGCATGCACGTCGTCGGCCGCTAAGGCTTCAAGGTTCCCCTTTGGCGGATGCGGGTCAGCTTCCGATTCCTCCCCCCGTGCGGGGGAGGGTCCGGGCCCGCCGGCCCACGCGAGCCGCGCTTTAGTGCGATGCGAGCGTTTGAGGCGTCTGGCTGGGGGGTTATTTCAGCACGCCTGGAAGAACCGAAGGCAGGATGGGAACCGTCGCGGGAAGCGGCAGCGGTAGCAGGCTGGGAGTCGGTGTCGGGGTGGGTGTGGGCGTGGGCGTGGGCGAAGGTGTCGGCGTGGGCACCGGTATCGGTCCAGGCGTTGGTGTCGGCGTGGGTGACGGTGTCGGTGTTGGCGTGGGCGACGGTGTCGGCGTGGGCAGTGGGAGCACGGGCAGCGGCGAAGGTGTCGGTGTGGGCAGCGGCAGCGGTGTGGGTGTCGGTGTGGGCACCGGAAGCGCCGTCGGCTTGGGGAGGGGGATGATCGGCGGCGCTGTCGGGGCGCTGGTCGGAGCCGCGGTGGCCGCCGGCGTGGGTCCGCGCGATGCCGCGCCGCCGGTCACGTCGCCTGCGGCGTCGTCGAGCACCTGGAGCGAAAGCGGCGCCGGCCGCTGACCCGAATCGGCGGCGTAGCTGACAAGCCCGAGTCCATGGACATTGACGGCGAAGGCGACGAGCCCGGGAAGGCTCGACGCCACAGTCGCCGCCACCCAGAACACCAATCCGAAGAGCGGCAGCAGAGCCACGGTGCCCAGGCCGCGGACGAGCCGCGACCTCATGCCGCCTCCGGTTGCTGCGCGGTCAAGAGGGTCTTTCCCATCTTGCGGAGCAACGCCTCGATGGCCGGGCGCCGCGCGATGAACGCGGAGACGACCTCCGGGTCGAACTTCCGCCCCGCGTCGTCATGGATCGCGGCGGTCGCGGCCTCGAAGTTCAGCCCGTGACGGTACGGTCGATCGGATGTGAGGGCGTCGAAGACGTCCGCTACCGCGATGATCCGGACGAGCAGCGGGATCGCGGTTCCGGTCAATCCGGAGGGATACCCGCCGCCGTCCCAGCGCTCGTGGTGATGGAGAATCCCTGGCAGGCTCGGTCGCAGGAAGCGCAGACCTTTGAGCATGTCGTGGCCGATCCGCGAATGCTCGCGCATCTCACCCATCTCGGCATCGTTGAGCGGACCGGGCTTCCGAAGCACGCGGTCCTGGACGCCGATCTTGCCGATATCGTGCAGGAGCGCCGCCCGTCGCAGCGACTCGCGCTCCTTCAACGGCAGGTGCATCTCGTCGGCGATTTCGATACTTACGGCCGCGACGCGAGCGGAGTGCCCGAAGGTGGAGGGATCGCGCGCGTCGATCGCCCTGGCCAGGGCCTCCATGCTGGCAAACGTCGTTTCCTCCAGCGCCGCCGTCTTTTCTTCGAGGCTGGCGGTCATCTCATTGAATGCCTGCGCGAGATAACCGATCTCGTCTTTGGAGGTGACGCTGGCCCGATGGTGCAGATTGCCGGCGGATACCGCCCGCATCGAGCGCGCCAACCCCTCAATTGGACGGGTCAGTAGCGAGGCGGTCACGGTGCCCACCAGCAGCGTCAGCAAGGCGGCCGCGGTGAAGACCAGCGTCAGAATGAGACGAACCTGCTTCACCGAGCTCAGCAGCGAGTCGGCGTTGGCCTGCACGGCCAGGTACCCGAACTGGCTGCCCCGCATGGTCCAGGTGCTGAACAGCGCCCAGTAGGCGTGACCGGGGTGGCTCTCGTCAACCGTGGGCCGGATCGTCGTCTGCGACGTGACCTGGCGCCGCACCGCGTCGCTCGCAATCGGTGGGCTCGCAAGGGCGCTTGCCAGTAGTGTGCCGGAAAGGTCGTAGAAGGCCGACCCGTCGATCCCGCGGGCGATGTCGGCGAGCGACTGGCCAACCAGGACCGCGCCAACGATTCGTTGGCTGGGCGTGCGCACCGCTCCCGTCCAGTAGAGCACCGGCTGGGAGAGCCGGCCGGAAAGAAAGAGCCGCCGGTCGCCAGCCACCGCATCGTGCTCACCCGCCAGGACTTTGATGACCGCGGGCTCGGTCGCGAACTCGGACGGATTCGTGACCGCGATCTGGCCGGACGACTCGCGCGAGCCCTGGATACGAAGGACCTCCATACCGTGGAGGTCGAGGACCCGCAGCTGGATGCTGGCGGTCGTCACGTTGCCGGCGATCGGCGTCAGCAACTGCGTCAGGCCACGGATGTCGTTCATGGCGAGCGACTCCGGCACGCCCACAGTGTCGGTCGCGAGCCGCAGGTTCTCGAGGCGGGCGGCTTCGACCTGCGCCACGGATTGATTCGCCAGCAGGCTGCTGTGGAGCAGCTTCGCGTCGAATTCCGCGGCCGCGGCGTCGGTCAGCCGCGCCGTCGCGACGCCGCTGCCGATCACACCGACGAAGACCAGCAGGACCGCAAACGGCAGGATGATCTTGTATCGAATGGGAAGCCGCATGGCGCCGATTCGATGATCTGGCGGCTACATTGCGAGAATCGTTTCGTCGGCGCGACGCGACGCCCTATTGGGCCATTCGGACCGACCATATGGGCCTCTTAGCGCGACTTCCAGAACTCGAGGCCGCGCCGGAGCCGCTGCATCTCCGCCTCGAGTCGGTGTAGACCGCGCGCCAATCCCGGACGTGGTCCGCCTCGTAGGTACTTGTTTAAGACTGCCGGGGTTGGGTACGACCGACGAAATGCTCTCCGACGTGGATCTCCTGGATAGCTTCTCCCAGGCCGTGATCTCGGTGGTCGAATCGGTCGGCCCCGCCGTGGTCGGCGTCAGCGGCGTTGGTACCGGGATGCTGATCACGCCCGACGGCTACGCGCTCACGAACAGCCACGTCGTCAGCGCCGTGAAGGCCTACGAGCTCGCCCTCCGTGACGGGTCAGCCTTGAAGGCGGAGCTCGTCGGGAAGGATCCCCACACCGACCTGGCCGTCCTTCGTGCGTCGGGGGCCGGTCTCCCCCACGCCCGCCTGGGCGACTCCGGCCAGCTGAAGGTCGGACAGCTGGTGGTCGCGATCGGGCATCCCTTCGGTTTCCAGTCCACGGTAACGACTGGCGTCGTCAGCGCCGTCGGTCGCACCATGCGCGCGCAAAGCGGCCGCACCATCGAGAACATCATCCAGACGGACGCGGCGCTGAACCCGGGTAACTCCGGCGGCCCACTGGTCGACACCCGGGGCCAGGTGGTCGGCATCAACACCGCCATCATCGCCGCGGCGCAGGGCATCTGCTTCGCGGTTCCGAGCAACACCGCCCAGCGCGTGGTGTCGCTGCTGATCCGCGACGGCCGCGTGATCCGCTCCTACCTCGGCATCACGGGAGAAACCTGGCCGATTCACCGCCGGGTCAACCGCTATTACCACCTGGAACAGGAGGGCGGCGTCCGGGTTGCCAGTCTTGATCCGAACGGGCCGGCCGGGCAGGCGGGACTTCAGAAAGATGATGTCCTGGTCAGCCTCGCCAATCACCCGATCAAAGGCGTCGACGATCTCCAGCATTTCTTGACGGACTGGCCGGTCGGAATCCCGGCCGAGGCGCAGGTGCTGCGCGGCACCGAGTTGCTCAAGCGCACCACGATTCCGGTCGAGCTCAAGAACTAAGCTTTACCGGCGCGATGGCCGTGCCGGGTCTAGCCCCCTCGTCGTTGGATTGGCGGCTCCAGGCCGCAGTAGGCGTGCTGGCGGTGAGTGCCGCGATGGTGCTCCTTCTTCTCCATCGCGACCGACCCCTGGTCTTCGCGATCGGTGTCACCTTGCTCGAAGTTGGTCTCCTGATCGCAGGACGGGGTTTTGTCCGTCCGTTCGTAACCCCGGGGAGTGTCACATGGCTTCAAAGCTTCGTCGTCATCCTGCTGCCGGCCGCTGCGGGAATCGCCATCCTGAGCCGGCGCGGCTGGTGGATGTCGGCCGGGTTTACGCCGCCGTCTCAATGGCGGCGCCTGCGCCTCCTCTGGCTTCTGGGACTCTTCCTCGTCCTTCCGGCGCTGGATCTCACCCGGGGAATCCACGTCCCGGGCCGAGAACTGATTCCCGCGGTCCTCTATGTGATTCTCGCAACCAGTATGGAGGAGCTTTTCTACCGGGGAATTATCTTGAGGTCCATCATCCGCTACGGCGTCGTGCCTGCAGTCATCGTTTCGTCGGCACTCTTTGGCGCAAGCCATGTGAACAACCTGTTCGCGTCCTCATCGATCGCGCCGGTCTATGTCCTTGACCAGGCATGGGTAGCGGCGCTGATCGGGATATTTCTGGCCGCTATCCGGTTGCGGATGAACACGATCTGGCCAACGATCGCCGCCCATGCGGCATACGACCTTTTCTCGCTCGTCGTGTACTGGATCTATGCCTTTTCCTACCGGCCGACGGGTGCATCCTTCTGGTTGGCGACGGCGTTTGGCGGGTTCTTTGCGGCCATTGGCGTGTTTCTGCTCCGCAAGGCCAGGCCAAGCATTATCCCCACCGAACTCGAGACCTGATTCCGAATTGTCTGCCCGACGCGGGGCGGCGAGCGCGCCGCCCCGTGGATCCGATGTCGTATCAGCCGATCGCCGTCAGATCTCGACTACTGTTGCTGAGCGAGCTCCACCTGGGGTAACGGGTTGCCGCTGCTGTCCGTCGTGAGCAGGTCGTTGGTGTAGATGATGGCGAGCTTGCCGCTGACGGGGTCGATCGCGTCCTCGAACAAGTCGAGGAGATTGCGGGTCCCGGGAGCGCAGGCGACGCCGTTCACGCAGATCACGCCCACGTGGTTCGGCTCGTCCGAGACCTTCGTCTGGCTGAAGCTCGTGCCCGCGTCGGTGCTCTGTGCCAGGAACACGTTCCAGACCGCGGTCGAGTCCTTGATGCTCGAGGCCGTGCTCCCGTAATACGCCAGGTCCACCACGCCGTTGCGGGCCGCGATCGCCGGGAAGACTGCGGTCTTTGCTCCATCACTACTGACAACCTGGGGCGCGGACCAGGTTTGGCCACCGTCGGTCGACTTGGCCACCGACACCGTGTGGGCATCGGACCAGGTCGCATAGACGTCGCCGTTGATTGGGTCGACGGCGATCGCCGGGAACACATTATTGAGAGCAGTAAAGAGCGGCGCGGTGAATACGAGTGACGGCGACCAGGTCTGGCCTCCATCAAGGCTGCGGGACACGAAGATATGGTTGAAGTTCGCGCTCGTCGCCTTCTGGATGCCGGCCTGGCCGGCGGCGTAAACGGTGTAGAGGATGCCGCTCGTCGGGTCGGCTTCCAGCTCCCCCTGGTCGTTGTTGAAGGTCGAGTCGCCGGTCGTCGAACCCTGGCCGACGATCGGATCGCCGACTCTCGTCCATGTCTTGCCGTCATCGGTCGACCGCTGGACGTGAATTAGCGTGCTGTTCCCCGAATCGTGGTAGGAGATCCAGACGGTGCTCCCCAGCGAGGTGACCCACTGCCGGTCGGCCTGCGTGGTGTCGATGATCCGGCTGGTGCAGTTCGCGAAGCTGTTCGAGGTGTCCGCGTTCGGACAGCTGATCGCCGAGACGCCCAACTGTCGGATCTTGGTTTGGGGATTGAAGAAGAAGATCAGCGTCGTTCCGTGCAGGGTACCGTTGGAAGCGAGGTCCCAGTCCTCATCGCCGCCGCCACCGACACCGGGCTCGAGGTTGGCATCCGGTGTCCCCTGGAAGATCGCCGTCGACCCGAAGGTGCCCTTCCAAAGGTTGGTTTGAAAGAGCTGCCAGGACAGCGCGCCGGCGATCATGGTCCCGTCCTGGCCGATCGTGATGGCCGGTTCACTGCCGCCGTCAGGCCTCAACAGGGGCGTGTTCGTGAAACTCAGCCCGCTGCCTGCCGACCCGCCGTGGCCGGCCAGGGCCACCGATGGCACGAGTGCCAGAGCAAGAGCAATCGGTCCCGCTTTTGCCAGTCGCATCTGATCCTCCTCTAGTGCTGGTTTGCGTTACCCAGAATTACGGTTCGACGTTACGGAGACCGAGGAGGGACGGCCGCTGGGGCCATCCCTCCGGTGAAAGCCTGCGCTACGACGAGAGCGTCGCGGTGAACGGATCCTGGCTGGTGCCGCCTGGATCGGTGCTTGTACTGGGTTCGGGCCGGACATCAGTCCACAAGGAGTGAGCGACGCCGGTGTTGTCTACGGCGATACCACTGTAGTCACCGACGAAGCTCGCCGCGCACGTCGGAAATCCAAATCGGTTGCCCTGGCTGACATCCGACGTCGCCGTCGAGACCGCGACCGGCGTTGAGAACGACGCGCCGCCGTCGGTCGACGCAACGCCGGAAATCGAGTAGGTATTGGCACCTCCAGGAGCGCGATCAAACCAGGTGGCATATACCTTGCCGTTCGCGGCCGCCACCCACGGGAAGAGCTGGTCGCCGGTCGAGCCACTGATATTGACCGGCGCCGTCCAGGTCGAACCGCCGTCGGCGGAGCGGATGTAGAGGATGCTGGCGTTCGTGCCGTTCCAGTTGGACCAGACGACATGGAGCGTGTTGCCATCCATGCCGAACGCCGGAAAGCTGTCGTTGCGATAGGTTGCTCCAGGCAGCGGGCTGGGGATGTCGGCAATGATCGCGAGCAGCTCCGTGGTGAATGACGCCCCGCCGTCCGTCGACGTGGAGTAAGCGACCCAGTCATGTCCGTTCGACGTCGCTTCGAATGTCACCCGGACGATACCGGCGGCGTCGACCGTGACGGTCGAGCCCGAGGTGTTCTTTCTGTCTCCGGATCCGAGTGATGGAGATGACGGAACCTGCGCGGGCGCCGACCAGGTCTTGCCGCCGTCGACCGTCTTGGAGATCACGACGACCTCGCTGCTGGTTGCGCCAGAGGCGCCCATGAAGAACTCAGTCCACGTCACGTAAGCAACGTCCGGGTTGGTCGGGTCACCTGCGATCCACTCTTTGTCGTTGAACAGCTTGGCCCCGTCGGCTGCCGACGTCTTGAAAACATAGCTGGTTGTCCACGATATCCCGCCATCCATCGAGCGGCTGGCCGCCACCGCGTTGGCATTGTCGGTCCGGTCGAAGGCGAGGTTCGCGTACCAGAACGTCCCCGCAGGCCCGGCCGCCACCGCCGGGTCGCCGGCCGATTCGTAGGGTCCAGGCGCCGTCGAATTGGCCCGCACCAGTCCCGGCAGGAAGCCGGCCGTCCAGCTGGCGCCGCCATCCGTCGACGTATAGACGCCACCCGAGGCGTCATAGCGGTTCTCACTCGGCTCGTAGAGCCGATAGTCGTTGGCACCGGCTACCAGGTTGCCGGCATCGTCCGGGTTGGCGGCGATCGTCGTCTCGTTTTGAGCCGCCCCCACGCCAGGATTGCAGGTCCTGACCGCGACGCCGTTGATGATCGCCTGCTGCACGACGTCATTGCTGCCGATGACGTTGACGTTCGGGCCAACCGCTGGGCGGCGCCGGCTTGACGACAACCTGACACCGGCAAAGGACGCCGCCTCGAACGCCGGCCGGTCACTGGAGCCGCGAGTCAGCGCGGGAAGACCGGACATGGCGAAGGGCGGCGGAGACATGCTGGCATTGCTGACCGTCGCGCTTGCTCCGAGCCCGGGCATGATCGCGGCGCCCGCGGTTAGCACGAGCGCACCGCCCGTTCGCGTCAGACGACTTCTAACTCCCACGTTTCCCTCCTGCATCGACCTTCGCCTTACCTGCTGTTCGGCACCGATCGCTGATGTCTCTCAAATTCCTGCGCCTGCGCGACTGATCGTGCCCAGCACCTGTTGCTGGTAGTAGAGCGTGGAGCCATCATCGGCCGTCACGTTCGATGGGTAATGCGTCGAAACGGACAGCGTGTAAATGTTGTTGCCGGAAATGGCCAGCCCGAAGTAATCGCCGATAAAGGAAAGCCGGCAGGGGTCGTTGTGCGAGGCGCACGCCATCTGGCCGAGCCCGCCTAACCTTTGCAGGTCAGTCGTCGAGCCGTCGGCATTGACGAGGAGCCCAGGCTGTTGTGGGTCCCAGGTCGCATTCGACGCCCGAATGTTCGAGCCAACGGGAACCGCGCCCGCCCCCGAGTCTTTGTACGGCTGAACCGAGACGTTGATGCAGAAGTTGGTCCGCCCGACGTCCTGCGAAATGATGCTCTTGTCGTTTGGGCAGGCGGCGCGACGGTCATAGAATCCGACCGCCACGGCGCCCCCGGGTCCGGCGGCGACGGCCGGCTGAAAGTGGTCGGCAATGCTGCCGGAGTTGACGTCGTCATTGACCGGAACCGGACTGCTCCAGGTCTGCCCGCCATCGGTCGATTGGACAAGGAACACGTTGTATTGCGTCCCGTTGAAGTCGTTGTATGCGAGGTACAGGTGTCCCGGGAAGTCCTGGGAGACCGCGAAGGCAAAGTTGATGCCGTCTCGGAAGGTGGTGTTGCTGTCACGCACACTGCCAACGCCAATCGTATTTCCCGAACCGGCTTGCACGGGTGTGCTGAAGGTCTGGCCGTCGTCAGTCGACTTCGTCACGAAGAAGTCGGCCATGGTCGTCTTCGTCCCAATGTTTGTGTAAGCAACGTAGAGATTGCCCGCGGGATCGACCGCCGGCTGGCTGAACTGATCGCGCAGCTGGTCGATCGAACTGGAGACGATCGTGGTGGCCTTGGAGAAGGTCAGGCCGCGGTCTCGTGAAGTCGCCGCCCGCAACTTGACCGTACTGCCGACGTTGCCGTCGATGATGTCCCAGGTCGCGTAGACGTGATCCTGGAACTGGTTGCCGAACTGGTTGTTGTTCGGGTAATGATTGACCGCGACCCATTGCTTGTCCTCAACGTGCCCGAACTGGAAGGAGCTCGAGTTGGGAACTTGCTCGAGGGCCTGCCCGCCATTGCCCGTGACCCAATGGGCGCCGAGGTCGTCGCTGAATGACAGGGTGATGGCGCCGTCGGGGTGCAGGTTGGTCCAGAAGGCGTTGAAGGGCAGCATCGTCTGGTAGACGCGACCCTGGGTGTCGAAGCCAAGATTGGGGTCCGTCGTGTTGGTCCAGCTCGGCGGCATATTCTGGTTGAGAACCCCGGGCGTTGTCTCGGTGGTGGAGCAGTCGTAGCCCTGAATGATGTTGTTGCTGTGGCTGCCGCCGTTGATGTTGTAGCTGCCGAGATAGAAGTTGTAGCGAGTCGAGAACTTATCGAAGAAGAACTTCGACGATCCCACGATCTGTTCGCTCCCTGGCTCGACCGCCAGTTCCGACTCTGAGTGGTTGGCGTTGAAATTGTTCGGGCTCGGACCCACGCAGCCGCCCGGAACGGGCGTGAACTCCGGGTAGCCGCCACCGCTGGTGGGGCTGCTGACCACGGTGTTGGTTGCCGAGACCGCCGACGACCAGAGTCCTGAGCCGGTGCCTCGGTTAGCCCCGGCGGCGAGGCTCCCCGGGGCCACGGCGATGACAGCAGCCCCCGCCAGGACAGCCATCTTCAGCCAGCGATTCGTCTGTCTTTCCATTCCTTCCTCCTGGCGTGCTGCCGGGGAGGATCGCCTCCTCCCCGGCCCAGTTTCGCGAAGTCCTCTACGGAACAGCGACGCTAGCAACGATCTGCTGCTGCCGGAAATCGGGGTTCGAACCATCGTTGTAGGTCGATACGGACGTCGTGTAGTCGATTGAGCCGCCGCTCCCATTCGGGCCAGTCGTGTTGCCGAAGTAGTCGCCAATGAATGTTTTGTCGACGCTGGCCCGGGAGTAGTGAGCCGCGTTCAGCTGGGGGTCCCAGGTGTTGGCGCTAATCCGAATGTTGTGCCCGATCGGCGTCAGGGTCGGAGTGTAGAACTGGATGCTGGAGTTGACGCAGTAGTCCGACGCGCCGTAAGGCGGCAGGGTACCCGAGAAGTTCGCATTCACCGTATCGAGAGCGAGTCCCGCGTTCGTCGCGTCAGTCGTTCCGGCCGCGGGGCAGTTGAGGCGCCGGTCGTAGAACGCCACGCTCACCGTGCCGTTGGCAGCCGCTGTCAGGTTTGGTTGGAATTCGTCGATCTTTGCCCCGGCATTGTCGTTGACCTGGATCGGGCTGCTCCACGTGAGGCCGCCGTCAAACGAGGCAGTCAGGATCACGTTGATATATCCGGTGCTGTCGTCCTCCCAGGAAACGTAGAGCGGGTAGTTCCCGTTGACCAGCGTCGAACTTGTCGTGAAGGTGTCGAAGATCCCATCCCGGAAGGTCGTATTGTTGTCGCAACAGAAGACCGGCCCGGTCACGTTCGTGATCACATCTGAGATGGTCGACCAGGTCGCTCCACCATCCGTTGAGCGGTCGAGCACAACGTCGTTATCGGTGAAGCCGCTCACAAGCGTCTCGTTGGTCAGGGTCGTGTAGACGTTGCCGTCTGGCGTGACATGCGGAAGCAAGTACGTGTCACCGTTGGGATGGTGGGGCCCCATCGGCAACGCGATCGGCTTGACCCAGTCGGTATGGGTCCCGTCCGCCTTGGCGTCCGCGTACGAGACGAAGGGCGCCGGCGGGATGAAATGGAAGTCGACCCACATCACGTAGACCCGGTTGTAATGCGGGCTCGCGGGGTTGTCGTCGATCGCGATCCACTGCTTGTCCGGCTCGTTGCCGATGCTGTCGTAGGTGGCCACGAAGTCGGGCCCGCCGTTGTGGGTCGTGATCCAGTTTGTCGCAGTCTGTTTCTTGCTGTTTGAGACGTGCGGATGGACGGCCACCGCGACCACCTGCGCCGCCTCACCAGGGTTCGGCTCCTTCATCGTGCCGAGGTTGAAATTATGGGAACCGTCGGAGTTGTAGAAGAACTGGTAGTTCAGGAGGAACTCGTAGTAATTACCGAACCCGTCGAAGGCGCCGACCGGGTCGGTGTTGTCCGTCCATCCCTCGTAGCCGGGGATGTGCCCCTGGATACCCCAGGTCTTGCCGCCGTCGAAGGACTCGTAGAAGCCGAGAACGTGGTTGTAGCCTTCTGGGCTGACGAACCACTTGGAGGAACCGATAAGGTGCATCGGGTTCGTGACATCGACGCGGATATCCGACTCAGAATGGTCCTTTACCAGCATCGGGGTCGCCGCCGGGAAACCAGGATTACTGGTCGCCTGAGTCGGGTAGGGACCGAGATTTTCGCCCGTTGTGGACGCCCCCGCGCAGGCCGACTCGCCGCTGTACCCCTCTGCCGGGCCGAGGTTGGTGGCGTAAGGCACCTCCGGCGTGTAGCAACTGGTCCGCTGGGTGGTGGCGTCGACGTTGGTGACGTTGTTCGCCGCGTAGCTGTTGGCGTAGTCTGTGTCGCTTTGGGTCCCCTGTGGAAGGCTGCCGACCCCAGGGCCGGCGCCGGCCGAGACGGGCCACGCTCCAAACAATGCGGCCATCAAGATCGGAACGGTTGCTGCAAGCACGCGATATCGAGCCACTGCCATCCCTCCTAGATCCTCCTGAGTCGCCCCAAACAGGTCCCGCCGTGCGGTCTTTTCGACCATAGCCGATTAAGGTTCGGAAAACAAGAGGCGCGACTCGGGCGCAATTCCAGTGGCTGGTTCGAGCGCAGGTCTGCCGTGCTCGGGAAGGCAAAGCCGGCAGAACCTGTCGAAAATTGAAGCGACCCATCGTTACGGTTGATAACCCGCCGGTGTGACCCAACGAGCCCTTACCGCCGCCCAGTCCACCCGTTTCCGGGAGGACCTTCGCTCCGTACTGATCGGGTCCTTGCGGGCCCGCGGTTCGGGAGCCGACCGATGTCGTTTCCTTCATCGGCTGGCTTTCTGACAGGTCGCGGGCGTAAGCGTAGAGTCCCGCGGTATCCCCCGCAACTCCGAACTGCGGTTCGCAAACGGATGATCGTTCTCGCCCTCAGCGGGGGTTCGTCGGCGGTGACACCGATGCCAGCTGCGGCCCGATGACGCCGAGCCCGAAGAGCAGCCCGCCCCAGAAGAAACGACCGCCGTGTCCTCCACCGGGGATCAATTCGAAGTCAATGGAGACTCGGAGCCGGCGAAGCTCATGCGCGAACCCTTCGGTCGAGGAGCGGTACGGATCGACGGCGCCAACCGTCAGGATGTAGTGCACCGTGCGGGCCGCCGCGCTGCGCTGGACGATGACCGTCGGGCTGTTGCTGTCCACGTAGGCCCGATCGAAGCCAAAGACCGGGCCCTGGGCAACGTAGTAGCCGGAGAAACCCATCGCCACGCCGAAAACGTCCGGATGCCGGGCCGCGATGTTGACCGCACCGTAGGCGCCGGACGACAACCCGCCGATGACTCGGTACTGCCGGTCCGCCGCGGTCCGATACTGCTGATCGACGTAGGCGACGAGCTCGAGCGTCGCATCCTCGATCCGGTCGCGCCCATCGCGGCGATTGGCCCACTGGGTGGCCACCGTCACGTGACCGGTTCCGTCGGGCATCACCAGGATGGTCTCCGGCAGATCGCCGTGGGCGAAGCCGGCATCGAACACGGCCGGCGTGCCATAACGCAGCCACTCGCCGGAGTTCGATGGGTCACCGTGCAGCAGGTAGAGCGTCGGATAGTGTCGGTGGGCCGCCGAGCTCAGGTTGTAGCTCGGCGGCAAATAGATGTAGAAGTGCCGAGCCTCCCGCATGACCGCGCTGTAATAAGTCCCCTGCCGAACCACGCCGGCGGTGGGTACCGGCTCCCCTGGCGCTGGCGGTCCGGAAGCGCTGACCGGCCGCACGGAAACCGGAGCGGGCGAATAAACGCCGGCGTCCGGACCGACCCGCAGCAGCGGATCGACGCCGGTGGCCAGCACGACCGTGAGGACCAGGGCGCCGGCCAGGAGGCCGGAGCGGACCGCGCGGGTGCGCGACTGCCGGTCCCGAAGGTGCCGGCGCATCTCGCGACCCAGTAAGTCGGCGACGGCGGCTGCCACCACGGCGGCGAGGAAGGCAACGGCGAGGGCCACCACCTGGTTGTGTTGGATCGCGCCGGCCGAGACGCGTTCGCGCATCCCGAAGAGCGTCGGCGCCTGCTGGGCGAGCCTCGCCCCTAACGGGAGGATGTACGTCAGGCCAACGAAACCGACGGCGGACACACTCGATACCCACGGGCGGCCCGTGATCAACGCCCCGCCAAATGCGAACAGCGCACCGGCGAGCCATGCCTCGATCAGCAGCGCGCGCTCGGGATCGAAGTCGAGCGAGCGCAACCCGTCGTCAAGGTTGTGCCAGGTGGCGCTGCCTTCGAACAACGCGACGGCGAGCGCCAGGCCCAGCAGCACCCCGAGCGGCCACAGGCTGGCGATGGATCGCGGCCGCATCCTGGTCGCAAGTGCCCGCAGGGTGGTCAGGCGGCGCGCAACCACTTGACGGGCGCAATCACACGCGCGGTTACATGCTGGGCCAGGCGCGGGTAATGGAGCAGCAGCGTCGAGGCGGCAACCACCGGCCAATCGATCAAGCGCTCCGCCACCATGTAGCGCGGCTCCCACGTCGGCCGGAACTTCGCCTTGAAGGCCGAGAGGCCGCAGGCCGACGGCCCGCCGGCCGGCGCCAGGCCCAGGCTGGCCCAGGACGCGCTTCCCTTGAAGAGCTCCAGGCCGGTGTAGAGCAGGAGGTCCATCGTGCCGCCGGGCGCATCGGCGCGACGCCGCATGGCGTCGAGGGAGACACCGCGGGCGGCCGGCAGCGAGAGCCAGGTCACGTAGGCGACCAGCTCGCCTACCGCGTTGTGCGCCAGCCCGACCGTGGTGGGAACCGCCGGGACGTCATCGCTGCGGCCGACCGAGAAGCCCATCTCGCCAAAATGCCTGTTGTGGATCCGCATCTCCGTCAGGCCGCGCATTGCCCGGCGGGTCTGCGGCGGTATCGCGGCGTCGGGAACGACTGTGACGGTCACGCCGTTACGGCACGCCCGGCTGACCTCATGGCGCAGCTTCGCCATCACCGGACCCTCCAGCGTGAGGTTGTCGAGGTCCACGATCGCCTCGGACCCGATCCGGTATCCGTGCCCCCAACCGAACTCGTCGGCCATCGCCTGAGGCACCTGGTAGAAGCCGACGCGCCATCCGCGGCGGTGACTCTCCGCCCGGAATTCGGCGTAGAGCGAAGGAAGGGCGGGCGCAGGCCCGACCCCAGGACCGAGAACCACCGCAGCGCCAGCCCGGGCCGCATAGGCCAGGTACGCCGTGCCCTCATGGTTCCAGAAGTAGCGTTTATCGTGCATGAGCGTGAACGGGCTGATCCCCGCGCGGGCGAACTCCTCGTAGACGGTCGCCAGCGGTCCGATACTGCTCGGCAGTGGTGCGTTGCGGACGAGGAGCAACAAGCCCCAGAGCCCGGCACCAAGCGCGATCAGGAAAACGAGCGTAAACAGGGCGATCAAGGTGCCCTTCGGCCGCTCGAGGAGGAACAGGGCGACGACGAGCCCAGTCGCGGCGAGCAAGACGAACCGGCCGAGACGGCTGGCACGAGTGTCGCTCAGTTCCCACCAGAGGGAGCGAGCGATGACGATGAGCGCAAATCCGATGGCCCCGGCGAGCGCCAGGACCGGGCGGCTGGTCAGCATCCCAAGAACAACATTGGCAAGGGCGATCACCACCAACGCTTGCTGCACCGTCCGCTTGGGCCGGAGCGCAACGAGGACGCCGGCCACGACGAGCACCAGCACGAGCACCACGGCGGCCCTGGTCAGCGCCGTCGCTGCGACAAATCCGGCCGTGCGCCAGACATGCCGGTTTGACAGCCAGGCCTGAAGGGAAAGCGCGGCGGCGCCCAGCACCATCACGGTCAACCCCATGCGCAGCGGTTCCCGCAAAGCTCTCACCGAGTCGCTCGCTTCCTTCTTACCGATCATTTAACGTGATGCTACCTCGCGCAGTTTGCAAAAACATCACCCATTCGTACGACGGTAGGCATAGGTCGCACATTCGTACGTAGAGATCTCAACTTCCCATCCCCGGAACGCATGGGCTGCCAAAAGGGCAGGTTCCGAGTGTGGCGCCCCCGGATAATTAACGCCCCGGGGCTTACTCGGCTTTACGCGAAGTGACGAGGTTCGACACCATGTGCGTCCGAACCTGGCCGTCGACGACCAGTGGCTGAAGACGCCGTTCCGCCGCGCTCCAGAGCCGGGCCCTCGTCTCAGTGTCGAGTTGGGCAACCGTGGTGGCGATCGGCGAGGCGGCGAGTGCTGAGATGGCCTGCGCGATGCCGCCTTCGAAGACGAATGGGTAGCGCACCTCGACGACCGACACATTGGCGAAGCGCTCGCCATGGAAGGTGTCTTCCAGGTCTGCGGCCTTACGCCAGCTCAAGACGCGCTGGTCATCCACGCGTTTCTCCCTTGTCGATCAATATTTGCTGGCTTCGAAAAAGCTACCGCAGGCATGGCATTTGCATTGCATCGTCATCACCTGGCTGCCAAAGAGAGAAATGACCTCGCTATCGTTCGATCGACAAAAGGGGCAACTCGGACACGACGCCTCCCTCCCCTTCTCGGGATCTTCCCTCCCCTCTCTCATTTCCCTCCCCCGCTGCGGGGCGGGCCCGTCGGCGCACGCGAGCGGCGCTTTAGTGCCATGCGAGCGGTTGAGACGTTCGGGGTGGGGGGTCATCCAGTCGCCGGCATGTATCGCTTTTCCGCGAGTCCCTGCAGCATGTCGAGGGTCGCCTGATCGATGCCGCCCGCCTGGGTTCGGCGGCGGATCGGTTCCCAGTTGCCCCATTCGATGGCGGTCTGCGGGGCCTGGCCGTCGAGCCGCTCCTCCAGCAGTCGGCGCAGGTCGCGAACGCCGTGGGCCAGCTGGCCGGCGCGATGGAGCTCGTCGACGTCCCCGTCTTCCGGGCCGATCCACTCCAGCGATTCCCTCCACGCGCGCTCGAGCGCCGCGCCGGCCTTCACCTCGCGCATCCAGCTACGGCCGTGCAGGGCGTGGTAGCGCTCTTCCTGGAGCATTTTCTTGAGCCGGCTGCGCAAGACTTCGACATTGCCGTTGGCCAGCGCCTCGATCATCAGCGTGAAGGCGCCGTCGAGCACAGCATTGGCGGCGACGAACTCAGCCCATTCCGTCCAGGGTCGGTCCAGGTAGGGCACGTTCGCGTAGCTGGTGGCATCGTCCACGGCACCGTCCGGGGTACCGAGCTCACGCAACGACCCATAGAGGACGCGGCTATGGCCGATATCGTCGAGACCCATGGCGGCCGCCGCGATATCGGCTTCGAGCGTGGGCGCGGCGATGCACCATTCCGCGTAGCGCATCCCGAGTAGCTGTTTGTTGTCCGCAAGACTCTTGACGAGCGAGTAGAGGCTCAGCTGTCCCCGCCCGGCGCCCAAAGGCTAATTACGGCCGCCCTAGGAACGATCATCATCTCCACCCAGCGCTCTTCGTCGTACGTCGCGCGCGCATACGCCATGGCGAGGTCGTCATCAGGCGCGACCACGGAGCCGACCTGGTGCAGCGGCTCGACCCTGGTCTTGCGGGCGAAGACCTGGTACTCCTGAACGTCAGTGTGAACGCGCGTGTAACGCATCAGACGGAAAGCCCCCAGGCGCGGAGCGCGTCCCGGCCATCGGCGGTCAACCGGGCGGAGGTCCAGGGTGGGTCCCAGACGACGTCGAGGCGCACCTCCTCGATACCCGGCTCCGCGAGCAGCCGCTCGCGGATGTCGCCCATGATCATGTCGCTGGCCGGGCAGCCCATGGCCGTGAAGGTAAGCCGCACGCAGGCGCAGCCTCGCTCGACGGTCAGGCCATAGATCAGGCCGAGGTCCACCAGGTTGACCGGCATCTCCGGGTCGTCGATCTCGGCCAGCGCCGACCAGAGGCGCGCTTCTAGGGGCCCCGCTCCGGCGTGAGAAAGCGGGGAGTCTAGGGGCCCCGCTCCGGCGTGAGAAAGCGGGGAGTCTAGGGGCCCCGCTCCGGCGTGAGAAAGCGGGGAGAAAGTCATGCACGAACCTGGAACTTCGAGAAGCTCTCCTGGAAAAGCGCGACCATCTCCGCATTGCGCGGCCCGCGCGCGCGCCAGCGTTCGAGGACGGCGTCCCAGCTGCACGGATCCTTGAAATCCCAGCGCTTCTCGTCCGCATCGAACGTACACGGAAACGGATAGTCCAGCACGTAGGCGTCACCATCTTTGTGGGCCGGCACCCGAATCCCGATCGATTCCATGAACGGAACGACGGTCGACAGCCACTGCTGCCGCAGCTGGTCGTTGGTCAGGCCCTTCAGGCGGTAATCCAGCTGGGCCGAGTGTTGCTTGAGGTTGTCGGGCAAGCCGAACCATTCGACCGTCAGTGGAAACATCCAATCGACCGCCCGCTGCAGCTCTTCGCGCGCTTCGCCGCCGGCCTGGCTGATCCGCTTCGACCAGTTGCGGCCGTTGCGCAAGTGAAAGTTCTCCTCCGCCATGACTTTCACGAGCCCTCGCTTCCAGGGGCCGTAGGACCCGTGCTCGTGGATATCGCCGAGCAGGCAGAAACCGGCCTGGTCGTACATCGCGTTCGCCACCACCAGCTCGGTCCAGCTCTCCAGCGGCACATCGAAGGCGTACGGGTAGCGAAACGCCTTGGGATCCCGCTTGAAGATCAAGGCCTCCTGGCTCTCACCCAGCTCTTCCAGGATGTGATACGCGATGTGCGCATGCGCCAGCTCGTCCTGGATGATGGCGATCCCAGTCATGAAGGCGTTGACGCTGGGCGCCTTGCGGGCCGCCAGGTAGTAGGCCGGCGCCGAGATCAGTTCCGTGTCGCCGGACACGAGCAGCGTGTGCTTCAGCTCCCGGAGATAGTCGGGCGTCATCTCCGACGTCGACTCGATCAGCTCGCCCCGCTTCAGCAGCGCCTCGAGCGCGCCCGAATTCGCCGGTTCCATCCGGGTTGATTCTAAGGTGCCGGTTGACTGATTCCCTCCCCCCTTGCGGGGGAGGGTCAGGGTGGGGGGTAAATACCCCTCCAGAAAAAGTAATACGACCTGACGTTACGGTTTACAACTCGCCGGTGTTATCCAGCGAGCCTTCATCCCGCCGCCCAGCCTGAGCCCTTGCGGGCCAGACCTTCGTCGCCGACAGAACCGGGCGTCTTGCGACACCCAACTCCCCAGCCCTTGCGGGCCGGGCCCTCGGGCCTCACGGCTCGAGAGTGGGAACCTTGCGGTCCCCTCGTCAGCGACCGACTAGAGTCGTTTCCTTCTCTAGCTGGCTTTCTGACAGGTCGCATGTGGAACTTTATGCGCCCACCGCACTTCCCGCAATACGGAACGTTTGTTCCCGAACAGCCGCTCGTTTTCCTTCATCCCGCTGAGACAGCGGGGGTGTCAACCCGTAACGGGACCTGTAAGGAGTCGTGATTCGGTTTGAAGCTCAGGACCCTTACCGTTTGCGTTATCTGCAGTAGGCGAGTAGGTCGCTGGGACGACCCCTCCGCCAGGTAACGAATCCATGAAAACTAACCGCTGGCGGGGCCGCGCCGGGCAGTCGCTTGTCGAAATGGCGATGGTTCTGCCCATCCTGGCCCTCCTCACCTTTGGCCTGGTGGACTTTGGCCGCGGTTACTACTTCCAGGTCTCGATCACAAACGCCGCCCGGGAAGGCGCGCGAGTCGCCATCCTCAACATCTATACGGGTCCGCAAAATCCATACTGCTCCAGCTCGAACGCCTACGCCACCTGCCCGGTGCAGACGGATGCGAACATCATCACGGCGGTGGGCCACGAGCTGTCGTACAGCGGCATCCCGCCCACGTCCATCACTATCTGTCCGCCCCACGACTCGACCGTCTCCACGGCAGGCTGTCCGGACAGTAGCAACCGCGTCGATAACTGGGTGGGCCAGAACCCCGTCAACTATTACGTCACGATCAACGTGAAGTACGACTTTCAGCTGTACACCCCGTTGATGCAGCAACTCGTCGGCAACCCGATTCACATGAGTGTGTCGGTGCAGATGAGGACGAACTACTGATGCGTGGGCTGCAGCACCGACGGAAGTCGCGCGGCCAGGCCATGGTCGAGTTCGCCCTGCTCGCCTCTCTGCTGTTCCTGCTGGTGATGGGCATCTTCGACTTCGGGCGGGCGGTCTCCGTCTATATCAACATCGCTGAGGCTGCCCACGAGGGTGCCCGGCAGCTCGTCCTGCGCAGCAATTACGCGAGCCGGCCACCCGATAGCGTGATCATCAACGCGACCCTGGCGAAGATCGGCGGCGGTGGCATGGTGCTCACGGAAGATCCCTGCCTCTTGAACCCGACACCATGCACCACACCGTCGTTCACGGGAATGGCACCCAACACCGGGTATATCTGGATCTCGCCGAACCGAGCCCCGGGCAATCCGCAGGTCACCGTGCGGGTGACCTACCTGTTTGCGCCGATGACGGCGATGATCTCGGAACTGACCGGCACGAGTTTCATCATGACCGCGGGGTCGTCGATGAGGGCGGAGTATTAACGTGCCCACCGTTCTGCGGCGGAGCCGCTCAGGGCAAGCGATTGTCATCATGGCGCTCGCCATGGTCGCCATCTGCGGCATGCTCGCGCTCGCGATCGACGCCGGCCGCCTCTACTTCCAGCGCCGGTTGATGCAGGATGCGGTCGACTCGGGTGCGCTCGCCGGGGCGCAGAGCCTGGTGGGAACCGTGGCCAACCCGGCCGGTCAGCCGAACTATGCCCTCTATTACGCGCTGGACGACACGCTCGCGGTCTTCAACCAGAACCCGGCCAACAACGACCCGACCTCGTCGTTCTACACGGCACCGATCAACCACACGGTCACCGACACGCAGGGCGGCTACACGGTCACCGCGGTAGCCCCAACCGGATACAGCAACAAGCAGGTCCAGGTCACGGTCAGCTTCAACGCAACGGCCACCTTCGTCCAGGTGCTGGGCTTCAACCAGATCGCGATCCTCACTACCGCCACGGCCGAGGCCGGCACCAACGCCAAGACCTATGCCCTGTTCGCCTACACCAGCGGCGGCAGTGGCAACACCATCCAGAACGACCAGAACGGCTACGCGCAAATCGACGACGGCTTTGACGGCACCGACGTCTGCCAGGCGAGCATCCAGGGCCTCACGGTCAGCAATTCAAAGTTTCACGTTCCGAACCCGACTCAGGTGTCCCTCAACGTGAACGGCGACCTCACCGTCAACTCCGCCAGCGACAATCACTCGCTCTTCTCTTTCTGGCGCAGCCCTGTCAATTTCGGGACCGGGCTGGATGCCAAGCCCGACTACCTGGAGCCTGACATCTCCCTGATCACCACCGTGGTCAATCCCACGAACAAGGCGAAGATCGCGCCGGGAACCTCCTTGCCGGTCAACGGCGTCATGATCACGAACTCGAGTACCTCGAAGTGGGTGTATGTGTTCACACCGGGCAGATATACATCGTCGATCGTTATCCCTGCCAATGGGGATAACGGCTACAACAGCGTCTATATTTTCCTCAACGGCGTCTACTACTTGACATCGGGCGCGAATCTGACGATCACCGGTGGTTACGTCTCGAACACCTCGAATGGTCTTCCCCACTTCGTCGGCTCGCCCTCCATTGGCGCGTCCGACCTGCCGCCCGCATCCGACGGCACGAACGGGGTCGAGTTCATCATCGACCAGGGCGGGACCTTCTCGGCGAACAACTCACAGCTGCCCAACGATGGAAGCGTCTTCTTCGTCGCCCCCCACTTCGTCCCGACCGGCAGCACCAACATCGCCTTCTTTATCAGCAGCACGAACGGCAACACCGGCTCGGTGTGGACGGAAACGTTCGATGGCAGCTCCTCCAACGTTCCGCGCTTCCAGGTCTGGGGGACGGTCTTTGACGCCGACCCCTCGGGATCCATGACCCTGACGGGCGTCGCACCGGGTCCACACAACACCTCAGCCACCGATAGCAACTCGAGCGGCCAGTACGCGGTCAACGGTGAGTTCATCGGCGCCTTCCTTCAGCTGAACGGCGGGAACGTGCTCGGGAACAGCATGGGAACGCCGGGCTGCCCGGGGTTCAGCCCAGGAAGCCCCGCGCTACTCGTCCAGTTCAACCCCAAGTTTGCCCCGGCCCCCGGCGTGAACTCCTACCTGGTGAAATAGCGCGCCGCTTCAGGGCAATAGTTTCTCGACGAGCAGAACGATGCCCAGGATCCCAAGGGCCGCCCCCGCCAAACGCTCCGCGCCTTCCCTGATCCGCTCGCCGAGCCGCGCCCCGAGCCGAATTCCAAGCTGGGTGGCCACAAACGTCTGGATACCGATCAGCGCCAGGATCAGCAGGATCGAAAACCGCAGCAGTCCGATGGTGAACCCGATGGCGAGCTCGTCGGTGCTGATGCTGATGCCGAGCCCGATCGCCGCCAGTCCCCGGGTTCGGCCAAGTAACCCCAGCCGCTTACTTTCTTTTTCTTCGCTTTTGGGCCAGAGCATGTACACGCCAAGCCCGATGAGGATCACGATCGCCAGGTAGTCGGCCGCGCTGCCGACGACGCGACCGACCAGCCGGCCCCCGAAGAATCCGACCAGCGGCATACCGACCTCGAATCCGGTAAACAGCAGGCTCACGCGTAACCGGTCCTGAGGCTTGAGGCCGGCGATCCCAAGCGCCGCGGCAACGGCAAAGGTGTCCAGGCCGAGCGGCACGATCAGCCCGGCGAGCTTGAGCAGCACTGCGCCAAATTACACTGCATCCGTGACCGCGCTCGAGCTGATCCGCGAGAAGCGCGACGGCCGCGCGCATACTGACGAGGCGATCCGGTTCTTGGTCGCGGGCGCCAGCGACGGTACCATTCCGGACTATCAGCTGGCCGCCTGGCTCATGGCCGTCAGGTTGAACGGCATGTCCGACCGGGAGACGACGACACTGACGCTGGCGATGGCCGCGAGCGGCCGCCAGCTCGATCTCTCGTCGATCCCGGGTAAGAAAGTCGACAAGCATTCAACGGGTGGCGTCGGCGACAAAGCGACGCTGGTGGTCGCGCCGCTGGTCGCGTCCGCGGGCGTCCCGGTGGCCAAGCTCTCCGGGCGGGCCCTGGGCCACAGTGGCGGGACGCTCGACAAGCTCGAGGCGATCCCGGGGTTTGGGGTCGATCTGTCGATTGAACGATTTATCGACCAGGTACGCCGCATCGGCATCGCGATCGCGGGCCAGACGGTCGACATGGTCCCCGCCGACAAGGTGTTCTACGCGCTGCGCGACGCGACGGCGACGGTCGATTCTGTTCCTCTGATTGCCAGCAGCGTCATGAGCAAGAAGCTTGCCGCCGGCGCGGACGCCATCCTGCTCGACGTCAAGTGTGGCCGCGGCGCCTTTATCGACACCGTCGCTGAGGCCGAGGCGCTGGCACGCGCGCTGGTCGCGCTGGGAACGAACGCCAACCGCGAGACGGTCGCGTATGTCACCGACATGGAGCAGCCGCTCGGACGGGCGGTCGGCAATGCGCTAGAAGTCCGTGAAGCGATCGACACCCTGGCGGGTCACGGTCCCCCGGAGCTCGAGGCGCTCTCGCTGGAGCTCGCCGCAGAGATGGTGCGGCTGGCGGGCGCCCAGAAAACCGACCTGCGCCGGCGTCTGACGGACGGCTCCGCGTTGAGAAAATTTTCCGAACTGATCACGGCGCAGGGCGGCGACGCTCGGGTCGTCGACGACGCGGCGCGACTCCCCCGCGCGCCGGTCCAGCGGCCGGTCATCGCGTCGACCGGAGGCGTCGTCTCGAGAGCCGACGCGCTCGAGATTGCGCTCGCCGCAAAGGCGCTGGGCGCCGGCCGCGATCGCAAGGACGCGAAGATCGATCTCGCCGTGGGCATCGTGCTTGAAAAGAAAGTCGGCGATCCGGTCGCCGCCGGCGAGAACCTGGCGGTGATCCACGCCGGCTCGGCCAGCGATGCCGAGAAGATTGCGAAAGACGTTACGGACGCATTCACAGTGGCCGATCGCGCCCAACCCCGACGCCTCATGCTTCGGCGCGTGACGGCCACGGGGATCGAACGGCTCGATATGTAACGGCTTTGGCAATCCGGCCGCTCCATGCTGATGTCGTGCGAGGGGCATCACGGGGGCAGGTGGGTGCGGAGTTCGCCATGGTCGTTGCCTTTCTGTTCGCGCTGGGCGTCATGGGAATACAGTTCATCGGCCTTGGCCTGAGCGCGGCGAAGGTCAGCCATGCTGCACAGGAAGCCGCCTACGTCGGCGCCAGCAGCCTGGAAGCCGCCAGCAACAAGGCGCCCTGCTGGGCGATTACCGGTGGCCTGGCGCGACCGATGGAGTACGCCGATGCGGCTGTCTGCCAGACGGTCCTTCAGAACCTCGGGAACGTCGATCCCAAGCTCGTGAGCGTCTCGGTGTCGCCGTCGAGCCTGGTGGAGCGCGGCGGGCGCACCGCGGTTCACGTGACCGTCACCTACCGCGAGCCGATCAGCTCGCCGCTGCTGCGGGCCTTCCTGGGCGACACCTTCGTCGCCACCGGCGACGCCTGGAGCCAGTAACCAGAACTCAGCTCCCTCCCCCTTGCCGAGGAGGGTCGGGGTGGGGGGTGTCGCGTTAAACTCACGTCGCCATGTCGGATTTGCAGTACCACATCCGCTGCAAACCTGGCGATGTCGGCGAAGTCGTCCTTCTCCCCGGCGATCCCGGTCGGGTGGAGCCGATCGCCCGACTGCTCGACAGTCCGCGACTCATCGCGCGGAACCGCGAGTACACGACGTACACCGGCATGCTCGACGGCCGCGCGGTCTCGGTCTGCTCGACCGGCATCGGCTCACCGTCGACGGCCATCGCCATAGAAGAGCTGGCCGCGATCGGCGCCACGACGTTCATCCGTGTGGGCACCACCGGCTCGATTCAACGAGACATTCATTTCTCAGACCTGGTCATCGCCACGGCCGCCGTTCGCGATGAAGGCACGACCCCCAGGTACGTGCCGATGAGCTATCCGGCCGTGGCCGACTTTGAGCTGCTTTCCGCGATGGTTGCCGCCGCCCGCGCGGCGAACCAGCGTGCCCACGCCGGGATTGTCCGAAGCCACGATGCGCTCTATACGGATCTACACGCAGCCAGGATGCCTCGCCGCGAGGAGCTGGAAGGCGCCCTCAAGGTCTGGCACCGGGCGCGGGTGCTCTGCAACGACATGGAGTCGTCGACGATCTTCGTCATCTGCGCCTTGCGCAATCTCCGTGGCGGCTCGATCCTGACTGTGGTCAACGAGCCCGGCGAAGAAGCGATCGACCCGGCGCGGGTCGCCGCGCTCGACCTGACGCCGATGTTCCGCGTGGCGCTGGGCGCCGCCCGCCAGCTGGCGCCGCTGAAGGCCTAAATGAATGTTGGCAAGACGCTCAAGGTGAAGAACCGTCTGGAGTGGCGACGCTGGCTGGCGAAGCATCACGCCGACACGAAGGAAATCTGGCTGGTCTATTACAAGAAGGCCTCTGGCAAGTCCGGCATTACGTACGAAGACTCGGTTCAGGAGGGACTGGCGTACGGCTGGATCGAGGGCCAGAACAAGTCGATCGACGAGGACAGTTACGCGGCCCGGTTCACGCCGCGCAGGCCAAAGAGCAACTGGTCGGCCTCGAACATCGCGCGCGCCAAGAAGCTGATCGCGCAGGGCCGCATGGCCGAGCCGGGTCTCGCCACGCTCCCCGACGGCCTGCGCCCGACGGCGAGCCCGAGGCCGTCATGACCCTGCATGTCATCGAACATCCGCTGGTCGCGCACTACCTGACGCGCTTGCGCGACCGGGAGACGACGCCCGATGAGTTCCGCGAAGCCTCGGACAAGATCATCACGTTGCTGCTGTACGAGGCGACACGGGATCTCCGAACGCGCGACTTCACCATCGACACGCCGCTGGAGAAGACCGAGGGACATGCGATCGGCGACCGGGTCGTCGCCGTCCCGATCCTTCGGGCCGGCCTGGGCCTCGTGGGCCCGGTGCTCGAGCTGCTGCCCCACGTTACCGTGGGCTACATCGGCCTGGAGCGCGACGAGCGAACGGCGATCGCCTCTCGCTACTACGTCAAACTGCCGCCAGATATCTCCGGCAAAGCCGTCATGATCCTCGACCCGATGCTCGCCACCGGCGGAACGGCGACCAAGGCCGTCGAGATCATGAAGGAATACCACCCGGCAAGCGTTCGCCTAGTGTGCGTCGTGGCCGCTCCCGAGGGGATCCAGGCGCTGCAGGCAGCGCACCCGGACGTCCAGATCTTCACGGCGGCGCGGGACCGGGAGCTGAACGCCCAGAAGTACATCCTGCCCGGCCTCGGCGACTACGGCGATCGCCTCTTCGGTACCTGACCGCCGGCGTTCTGGTTTTCGTCGTCTGCCTGCTGCTCCTGGTGCAGGCCGGCGCCAGCGGGACCCGTCCACGACAGGAGGCCTCCCCTACCAGCGGACCAGCCTGTGCCACCACGTTTCGCGTTGGCTTCGTCGCGGACCTCGCAGGACTGCGTTCGACCGTCGATGCCGCCGGATGGCGTGGTGTGGGCGAGGCCGTTCGCGGCCTGCCATGTGCGAGTGCCGACCTGGCGCTGCCGTCGCGTCCCTCCGAGTACCGGCAGGCGCTGCAGGCTTACGCGGGACATGATCTTGTGATCGCCGGCAGCTTCTTGCTGACCGACCCGGTCGTCGACGTCGCCCGGGCCAATCCGGCCACGCACTTCGTGCTCGTCGATCCGATCGTGACGCCGCCGGACGTGCCGAATCTCGCCGTGCTCGCGTTCCGTTCCGACCAGGGCGCCTTTCTCGCCGGAGCGCTCGCCGGCATGGTGACGCAGACCGGCGTCGTCGCCGGCGTCTACGGTCCGCAGGGCGCCATGGATATCACCAACCGGCTGGGCTTCGAGCACGGCGCGCGGTACATCAGGCCCGGCGTGCGCGTGCTCGGGGCATACCAGCCGGCCGACGGCACGCCCTATGACGACCCGGTGTGGGGCGCCGACCAGGCGCGGGCCTTCAGCAACCAGCACGCCGACGTGATTTTTGGCGCTGGCGGCACCACCGGCGAGGGGGCGTTACTCGGCGCCGCGCAATCCGGGGTTGCCTGCATCAACGCCGATCTCGTCGCGGCTAGCGGCCCGGGTTGCTTGCTGGCCAGCAGCATGAAATTCGTCGATCGCGGCGTCCAGATGACGGTGGCCGAGGCGATCGCCGGACGATGGCGCAGCGGCGTGCGCTCCCTGGGCCTCGCGCAGCGTGCCGTCGGCTTGAGCCCTGCCAGAAACCCGCTCCCGCCAGGGCAGTTGGAGCAACTCCAGACCATCGCCGACCTGCTGGCCGCCGGCAAGCTGACGACGGGCGCCTGACAGGCGACTCACTGGCCGTCGGACCCGCCTGACCGTCAGCCGGAAATCCGAATGATTTCGAATATTTAAGTGCTACAATCGCCCGGAATCGAGGGGTATCAGTATCAGCGAAGGGGATAAGGCATGAGGAAACCACCCGTCCGTTTGCTTGGCGTTGCAGTGAGTCTGGCGCTTTCGATTGTCATGTCGGCCTGCGGCGGGAGTTCAGGCACTGGGACACCGACACCCAGCGGACCCAAGATCGGCGTCGTCACGGATATCGGCCAGCTTGAAGACAAATCCTTCAATGAGTACTCCTGGAAGGGCGTGCAAGAAGGGGCGGCCGCGATCGGCGCGCCGGCACCGAAGGTCATCGTGACCAAGGACGTCGCCGACTACAAGCAGAACATCCAGCAGTTCGTCGATCAGAAGTTCGACGTCATCCTTACGATCGGCTTCCTGATTGGCAGCGAGACGGGAAAGGCCGCAACGGCGAACCCGGGCATCCAGTTTTTCGGCATCGACCAGTTCGTCGCGGACCCCGCTCCCCCGAACTACCAGGGCCTACTCTTCAACGAGGCCCAGGCCGGATACCTGGCGGGCATCGTCGCCGGCACGATCACCAAGAGCGGTAAGATCGGCGCCGTCGGCGGGCGTTCCGACGTGCCGCCTGTTGTCAACTACATCAAGGGCTACGGAAATGGCGCCAAATCCGTCAAGTCGGACGTCAAGGTGAGCGTCAACTACACGGAGGATTTCAACGCCCCGGATAAAGGCGAGGCCTCCGCCAAGACGATGATCGGCCAGGGCGTCGACGTCATCTTCCAGGTCGCCGGCCTCACCGGTGCCGGCGCCCTGCGCGCGGCATGCAGCGCGAAGATCTGGGGCATCGGCGTCGACGTCGACCAGTACCAGTCGCTGCCAGACGCCAAACAATGCATCGTCACGAGTGCGGAGAAGCACATCGAGGTCGCCGCGCGCGAGGCCATGAAGCGCTTCAAGGCCAAGGGCAAGCAGACCAGCAACTTCTTCAATGACGCGACGAATGGTGGCATCGGCTACTCGCCGATCCGCAACCTGAGCCCGATTCCCGCCGGCCTCGAGGACAAGCTCAAGGCCGCGATCGACGCGATGAAAGCCGGAACACTCAACCCGAACCCGTAGGACAACTTAGGCGCGAGCGGGCCGAGACGGATCGGCCCGCTCGCCCTGGAGTCTAGGCATGTCGCCTGAAGCGCCCGTCCTCGAGTTACGCGGCATCACCAAGCGTTTCCCCGGGACGGTCGCCAATGACGGGATCCACCTCGACCTGCGGCGCGGCGAGATCCATGCTCTTCTCGGCGAGAATGGCGCGGGCAAGACGACGCTCATGAACATCGTCTACGGCCTCGTCACCCCCGACGCGGGGGAGATCCGCATCGACGGTGAGCCCGTCGTGATCCGTGACCCCGCGGACGCCATCGCGCGTGGCATCGGCATGGTGCATCAACACTTCATGCTCGTGCCTGTCCTCACCGTCGCGGAGAACGTCATTCTTGGCCAGGAAATCTTGCGCGGTCCGTTTCTCGACCTTGGAGAGGCTGGGCGGCGCATCCGCGAACTCGCCACCCAGCTCGGCTTCGACATCCGTCCCGACGCGCGGGTCTCGTCGTTGACGGTTGGGCAGCAGCAGCGGGTCGAAATCCTGAAGGCGATCTATCGGCGGGCTCGCATCCTCGTCTTGGATGAGCCCACGGCCGTGCTTACGCCGCAGGAGAGCGAAGAAGTCTTCGGCGTTTTGAGACAGCTCGCGCGCGATGGCGTCAGCATTATTTTCATCAGCCACAAGCTCGATGAGGTCATGGCCATCGCGGATCGCATCACCGTTATTCGGCGCGGTCGCGTCGTGGGGACGAGGCGACCGGCCGAAACGAGCGAGGAAGACCTGGCGACGATGATGGTCGGCCGGGAAGTCTTGCTGCGCGTCGACCGTGGCACCTCGCAGGTGGGAGAGGTCGTGCTCACAGTGGAAGCTCTCCACGCGCGCGACGATCGCCGGCATGAAACGGTGCGCGGCGCCGACCTCGAGGTGCGCCATGGCGAGATCCTCGGGATCGCCGGCGTGGCCGGGAACGGCCAAGACGAACTCGTCGAGGCGCTCGTCGGACTGCGAAGAGCGAGCGGCGGCCGCGTTCTTATCGACGGCGAGGAGGTCACGCACGCCTCAGTTCGGGCCGTTCGTGAGCGCGGAATCGCGTACGTGCCGGCTGACCGCCAGCGCTTCGGGCTCGTGCTCAGCTATCCGGTGCAGGACAATCTTGTCCTCACGTCGTATTACCGGCCCCCGTTCGCAGGCGGCTTCGCGGGCGTCGTGCGCAACGAAAATGCAATCGTGGACTTCGCACGGCGGCTCATCGCCAAGTTCGATATCCGCACGCCCTCCGAGAAGACTCGCGCCGCGACGCTCTCAGGCGGCAACCAGCAGAAGATCGTTGTCGCGCGCGAGTTCCGCGACGACCTCGACCTGCTGATTCTCGATCAACCGACCCGGGGGCTCGACATCGGGAGCATCGAGTTCATCCATCGCCAGGTCATCGCTAAACGTGACGCCGGCTTGGGCGTGCTCCTCATCTCGGCTGATCTCGACGAGATCCTCGAGCTATCGGACCGTATCGCCGTGATGTATCGAGGGCGTCTCGTCGCGACGTTCGCCGCGGGCGATGCGCAGCGCGAGCAAGTTGGGTTACTAATGGCGACAGGCGAGGCGCGATGAGGTCAATGCCCGCCGCGCTCCAGCGCTCTCGTTTGGGCGCGTCGACCATCTGGCGCTACATGGCGCTGCCGGTGATGGCGATCGTGCTCGCGCTCGCGATCGCGGCCGTCGTCATCGTCGCCTCGAGCGCCTTCACGGGCGAAGGCTTCCAGCCGCTCCTTCCTCTCAGCGCGTACCAGGCCCTCTTCGTGGGCGCCTTCGGTAACGAGAACGCGTTGTTGAACACACTCGTCGACGCGGCACCTCTGATGTTCGGTGGACTGGCGGTCGGCCTCGGTTTCAAGGCGGGGCTTTTCAACATCGGCGTCGCGGGGCAGTTCCTGGTCGGGGCGTTCGCGGCCGCCCTCGTCGGCGCCTCGCTCGCGTCCGCCCCCGCAATCCTCGCCGTGCCGCTTGCCGTCGCCGCCGGGGCGGTCGCCGGAGGGGCCTTTGGATTCATCCCCGGCTATCTCAAGGCGCGCACCGGAGCGCACGAAGTGGTCACGACGATCATGCTGAACAGCACCGCCGCGCTCTTGCTGACCTGGGCGGTGACTGACCTCGTCCGAGCGAAGGGCTTCTCATTCCCGCGTACCGGCGATATCGGCAATGCGCATCTCCCGGTGCTCTTGGGACGAAACCTGCATCTGGGGATCCCGCTTGCGGTGCTGGCCATCTTCGTTATCCGCTGGCTGCTGGAGCGCACGGCGCTTGGTTTCGAGATCCGGACCGTGGGTCAGAACCCGAACGCGGCACGCTACGCCGGCATCCGGCCGGTGTTGATTATTCCATTGACGATGACGCTCAGCGGCCTTCTGGGCGGCCTTGCCGGCGCCGTGCAGATGCTCGGTGTGATCGGCTTCTATGCCCCTGGGATCACAGCGTCGGTGGGCTTCGATTCGATCGCGGTCGCGTTGCTTGGCCGGTCGAACCCTATCGGCATTCTCTTTGCTGCTTTACTGTTCGGCGCGTTCCGCGCCGGCGCGCCATTGATGCAGATCAACACCTCGGTCCCAATTGAAGTCATCGACATCATCCAGGCGCTGATTATCTTGTTCCTGGCTGCCGAACTCATCGTCCGCCGCGTGTTCCGCCTCCGTGTCGCGCGGACGGTCCCCGAAGAAGTTCAGACCGTGACACGGACCTGGGGCGAACAGGTCGCGCCCTGATGGACTTTTTCCTGTACGTCCCAAGGCTCATCGTCGATCTCGTCGTTTATCTCTTCACGGTCGTGCCCGACCTGCTTCCGATCATCCTCTCGCTCGCGACCCCGCTTGCGCTCGGCGCCCTGTGCGGCGTGCTAAACGAACGATCGGGGGTCGTCAACATCGGCATCGAGGGCATCATGCTGACCTCGGCCTTTACTGGTTACCTGGTTGGCTTCGCGTTGCATGATGCTATTGGCAGCGGTGCCGCGCTCGCCCTGGGCATCGTCGCCGCCGTGGCCACCGGCGCCGTCATCGGGCTACTTCACGCGTGGCTTTCGGTGACGGTACGAACGGATCAGATCATCGCCGGAACAATCATCAATATCGCCGCCTTCGGCGTAACCGGGTACCTGAACCGGCTGATCATCTCGCCGTCCGGCAAGGGCGGGGCAGGCGTCATCACCCCCGCCGCGCTGCCGCATGGGCTCGTCAGCGTCCCGTTCATAGGACCGATCCTCGCGATGTTCTTCAACCAGGGGCCGATCGCCACGAGCGTTTTATTTATCGTGATCATTCTCCAGGTATTGCTATTCCGATCGCGCTGGGGCCTTCGGACGCGCGCCGTGGGGGAGCATCCGAAGGCGGCTGACACCGTTGGGATCAACGTCTTCAGGCAGCGTTACTTGAACGTAATCGCGGGATGCGCGCTGGCCGGCCTCGCCGGCGCCTATCTGACTCTCGAATCAACCGGGTCCTTTCAGAACGGGATGACGGGCGGGCGCGGCTTCATCGCACTCGCCGCCATGATCTTCGGGCGCTGGACGCCGATCGGCGCCTTCGGCGGCGCGTTACTCTTCGGAACCGCCACGGCCCTCGGTGTCGTCGTCCATGTCCGCCCTCCCTCGGGTAATCTCGGCGTCGTGATGCAAGGGATCCCGAGCTTCTGGTACGCGGCGCTTCCCTACCTATTGACGATTATTATCTTGGCTGGCGTCGTTGGACGCTCGACGCCACCCGCCGCCGACGGAATCCCGTACGAGAAAGAGGGGCGCGCATAAGGGCCAGGGCGTGGCCACTACCTGTTGGCGCGCCTCGCGCCGCCCGAGGCGTGCTCGCGCTCGCCCTGGCAATTGTCTTATCGTCCTGCAGCGAGCCGAGCGGACCCCAGGAAACGGCTCGAACACAGGTCTGCATCGCGACGAACAGCGAGGGGCCCGCGCCGCATACGTTCAATCAACTCGCCATTGACGGCGCGCGCGGCGCCGGGGCCAGCGTCCAGGTTGTCGCCTCGAAGACGGCGTCGGATTATTTGTCTGCATTGCAGCGCTGTGTCGCCACCAAGCCTGAATTAATCATTGCTGTTTCGGCTGACATGGCGAGTGCCGTCTGGCGCGCGGCCCAGCTGCATGCGGATCAAAAATTTGCACTGGTCGACGCGATGCCGGTAGATGACAACGGCCAGGAAACCACGCTGCCCAATGTGACGGACTTACTGTTCAAGCAGCAGGAGCCCGCCTACCTGGTCGGCGCCATGGCGGGCCTGATGGAGAAACAGAAAATCGGCAGCGCCAGCCATAACGTGATGGGCATCCTCGGCTCGAACCACGGGCCCGCTGTCGATCCATATATCGCCGGCTTTGTCGCCGGCGCCCGCGATGCCGATCCCAGCGTGATCTTCAAGATTGCCTACTCCGACTCGCAGGACACGGCGTTTTGCAAGCAGCTTGGTATCACCCAGATCTCGGCCGGCGCGGATATTCTCTTTGAAGTCACCGGCCGTTGCGCCTCGGGCTATATTGACGCAGCCTATGACGCCGCGGGCTACGCGATCGGCTCGAACACCGACCAGGCCTTCGTCAGCCCTGCGGTAATAACTAGCGCGTTGAAGCGGGTCGATCGGGCCGTGGCGCTGACGATAGAACGACTGAAAAATGGCCAATTCAAACCGGGCAAGCAGGTCTTCTCCCTGCAAGACGACGCGACCGGCTTCAGCACGCCCAGCAGTGTCGTCCCCCAGGACGTAATTAATCAAGTTCTTGATATCAAGACAAAGATTCGTCAGGGCACCATCACGCCACCTGAGACCGTCCCGCCCGGCGTCTGAGAAACTCCCTCACACTTCTGAGGGTCAGGCGAAACTGCCTGGCCCTGTGGGGACGGTCGGGGTTGGGGTCTCTTAACCGGACGTCGGCGCCGCCGGACGCAGCTTCCCGATCGCGTCGACGAACTCGTGGCGCAGCCGGGCGCGCGTCACGTCGTCGCCGAAGCCACCATCGAGGGCCTGCAGGTTCATCGCCGCGATCTCTTCGGGCGAGCAGCCCAAAACGCGGCTGACCGTCTGATATTCCTGGGTCAGCGTGACGTGAGACACCGTGCGCGAGTCCGTGCTGATCGTCACTTTGATGCCCTGCTCGTAAAAGCGCCTCAGCGGGTGCTCCTGGATCCGGCGCACCGCCTTGGTCTGCGCATTGCTCGTCGGCGCCATGTCGAGCTGCACGCCGTTTTCTTTGATCATCGCCAGCACGTCCGCGTCTTCCTGGGCTCGGACGCCGTGCCCCAGGCGTAAGGCTCCCATCGAGATCGCTTGACGGACGCTCTCGGGCCCTGCGGCTTCGCCGGCATGGATGGTGATACTCAGCCCGAGTGACCGGGCGACGCGAAAGGCATCTTCGTGCAGGATCGGCGGGTGGCCGGCCTCGTCGCCGGCGAGGTCGAAGCCGACGATGCCATCATTTACATAGCGGCCGGCGACCTGTGCCAGCGACACGTTCTGCTCCGGCGGCATGTCCCGCAGGGCCGTGACGATCACCCCACCCTCGAGTCCGAAAGCTTTTCGGCCGGCGTTCCAGCCGCTCAGGACGGCGCGAATCACGTCCGTCAGCGAGAGACCCCGCTGGACATGCAGCCAGGGTCCGTAGCGAATCTCGACGTAACGGACGTTATCGTTCTTGAGGTCCTCGCAGAGCTCGTACGTCGCTCGCTCCAGCGCGGGCACGCTCTGCAGCACCGCGATCGGCAGTTCGAAGTACGCGATGTACTCGATCAGAGACGCGGTGCGGTCCGTAGCCTCGAGAAAGTCAGTGAGTCTTTCCAGATCTTGCGTCGGCAGTGGAACGCCGCCCTGCTTGGCCAGCTCCAGGACGGTCCTGGGACGAACCGACCCATCGAGGTGGAGATGCAGCTCGGCCTTCGGGATCGCCTGAAAGTAGGAGGCGTCGTCCATCGAAGATTCCGCCGTATGCTACCAGCCGCCTGTAGCCGCCGCGGACTCAGGCCGATCGCGCGCTGGGCGTGATTCTCCGGGGCGGCGGGATCGCCGTGAACCGTCCGTCTTTGAGGCGGACCAGCCGCCAGCCTTCTTCATGGACCATCCGATGATGTGGGCGGCAGAGAAGCGCCAGGTTGGGCAGCGTCGTCGGCCCGCCCTTGGTCCACCAGACCAGGTGGTGCCCGTCGCACCAGATCGGCGGCCGCGTACACCCGAGAAAGACACAGTGCCGGTCCCGCGCTTCGAGCGCGCGGCGGGTCGACGCCGGGAGGGTCCGGCTGGCGTGATTGAGCTCGTGGTCCAGCTCGCCCTGGCCCGTGATCCGGACGATGGCGCTGTCGCAGGCGTAGCGCTGCACCGTCTCCGCCGGCACGGTGCCGCCGCCGTCGAGCTCGCCCGGCGGGCGCGCCCGGGATCCCAGCCAGGGTGTCGAGGCTGGCACGGATGATCAGCTGCGGCCGCGGGCCGGAACCATCGCGCTTGCTGCCTGAGCCCTGACGGCAGAGTTCCATGAGGGCATCGACGCTGCGCTGGCCAAAACTTCGCGTGTCGTCTTTGATGGGCTTCATGAAGGGCTGCAACGCCGTGCGCAGCGTCGCGCCGCCCTCGGCATCGAGCACGCCGTCAAGGCGGACCAGGCCGTCCTGCGGCTCGCTGATGTGCAGGTAGCGACGTTCGTACGCCCGGTTCGTCTCCGCGAGGGCGCTGGCGGCATCGACCCGATGCTCGAAGTTCTTGGCCACGCCCGTGAACTTGCCTGGATCCATCGCCTGGGCCGCCTGCAGCAGGCTCGCCTCTTCTTTGCGCACCGCGGCTGCCCCGACGTGCTCGGCGGCATGCGCCATGACGGCAACGTGCTGGTATCCGAGCACGCCGCTGGCGAAGGCCGCCTCGGTCCTGGGCAGCTTCTCCAGCTGGCGCGCAATCTCCACCCGCTCCGCAGCCGCGCCGCCGGAGAGCTTGCACCGCGAGCGCAGCCACTCTGTCAGCGAGAGGGCGCCATCGGCCTTGTACTCGCCCGACCTGTCGAAACGGCGCACGCCATCGGCGAATACCGCCTCGAGCGGGTCGATGCCGGCTTCGCGGATCTGGATCAACGCCTCGCCAAGCGTCTCGCCGTCTGCTTCGCGAACGCATGCCGACATGGCGTGCACGCTGGCCCGGAGCGACGCCACGACGGCCGCGAAGCGGCGAGTTTCCAGCGTTCCGTGGACCTCGACGACGGCCATGCTTTGAGCCTGCGCCATGATTGCGACAGCTGTCTGTCAATCACGCAGAGACCACACCAGTTATCGCATCGCCGCCGGGTCAGACACGACGAAGCAGCTCACTCGGACGGTCTCGGCGACTGGTAGAGCCGGCGCAGGGCGATGCCCAGCAGGACGGCACCGACGACCCCGGCGACGGCAAAGCCGGCGATGGCGGGCACGGTGATCGGCGCGTAACACTGCGGCGCCGTGCTGAGCGCGCCCGGCGCCGGGCAGGGCGGCAGGCGTGACACGATCGATGCGAGGGCGATCACCGGCAGGATGGCCATCCCCAGCAGGTAGGCACCCGACCGTTCGGGGAGGCGTCGAACCTGTAGCAGGATCAGTCCAAGGACGATCAGCGCCTCGATCAGGCCAAACGGGCCGAGGGCCACCGAAACGAATCCGAAGACCAGCCCGAGCGCAAAAAAGCCGACCGCAATCAGCAGCCGGCGGCGCCGGCTCGGTGGTCTGCCGCTATCATCCGGCGGCTCGGACCTGTCGCTACGCGGCGCGCTTGTGGCCGTTGCCGTTCGGCGGAGTCAGCACCAATGCCAGCATCTCGGACGGCCGAGTCGCCCACAGACGGTGCCGGCCGAACGCCGCCCGAAGCTCCGGTGTCAGCCCCCAGGCGGCGAGCACCGTGCGCACGCGAGCGGCCCGCCCGGTCTCGAGGTCCACCATGCTGTCGCCGACGTAAATCGCGCTTGAACGGGACAACCCCAGGTAGCCAATGGCCGCCAGCAATGGGTCGGGCGCCGGCTTGGGCGGGGTCACGTCCTCGAAGCCGATCACGACGTCGAAGAATCCCCGCAGGCCTGTTGCCTCGAGCTCTGCCTCGATCAGGGCCCGCCGCTTACAGGAGACGACGCCCAGCGGCGAACCGGCCTGACGAAGCTTCCGCACCAGGGTCGGGATGCCCCGGAACACACGTGCATGGCCGAGCCTCGAATCCACGGACCGATAGGTGGCAACCAGCTCCTCCCACATGTCTGGCGCGACGATCTTCATCTGCTCGGGCAGCGGGAGGCCTCGGCTTTGCCGGAAGAGCTGGCGCGCGGCGTCGTCCAGGCGATGCTCCCGCATCACGTGCGCGAACGCCTCCTCGATCAGCGGATAGCTGTCGACCAGCGTGCCGTCGAAGTCGAAGATCAGGCCACGCGTACGCCCAGCGTGGCCGGCGGAGAGCGTTTGGGGTCGAAGAAGAGACTCTGGTGCGGTTGCCACGTGTGATCAACATCCCTCGGGTAGGCTGGGCGCGCTCCCACGGGGGCTGCGCTGTCGACGAATCGACCCTTCCCAACTAAATAATGCCAGTCCTACAACGTCGCCGTCCACGATTCCTCTCGGAACCCGTGGGTGGGTGAGCCGCGAAACCAAACACCTGTTCGGTCGGTTCCCTGGAAAGCTCAACCTTGACCGCACCGCAACTGGTGAATACACTCAATCTTGATATGGCAGGCGTGACTTACGAACACGTGTACAAGCGATACCCCGGCAACGTCGTCATCACCGACATGACTGCGGAGATCAAGGACAAGGAGTTCGTGGTCCTGGTCGGGCCCTCGGGGTCCGGCAAGTCCACCGCCCTTCGGATGCTGGCCGGCCTGGAAGAGATCAGCGACGGCACGGTCAAGATCGGCGACCGGGTGGTCAATGACGTCGCCCCGAAGGATCGCGACATCGCCATGGTCTTCCAGTCCTATGCGCTCTACCCGCACATGACGGTTTACGACAACCTGTCGTTTGGGCTCAAGTTGCGCAAGACCCCAAAGAACGAGATCGACAAGCGCGTCCGCGACGCCGCCCAGATCCTGGGGCTCGACCAGTTCCTCGATCGCAAGCCGAAGGCCCTCTCAGGCGGCCAGCGACAGCGCGTCGCGCTCGGCCGCGCCATCGTCCGCCAGCCGCAAGTCTTTCTGATGGACGAGCCGCTCTCGAACCTGGACGCCAAGCTCAGGGTCCAGACGCGGGTGCAGATCCTCAAGCTGCACCAGCGGCTTCAGACAACATTTATCTATGTGACCCACGACCAGGTTGAGGCGATGACCATGGGTGACCGGATCGTCGTGCTCAACAACGGTATCGTCCAGCAGTTCGACACGCCGCAGACGCTCTACGAGCACCCGGTCAATCTCTTCGTGGCGGGCTTCATCGGCAGCCCGGCGATGAATTTCCTGACGGTCAAAGTCGGCGGCGACGGCCAGTCGATGCTGACCGGCGAGGGCTTCCAGGTCCCGGTCGAAGAGCGGGTCCTTTCGGATGCGGGCGCGTCCCGCGGCCAGGAGGTCATCATGGGCGTGCGGCCGGAGGACCTGAAGGACATTCGCTTCCCCGGGCGTGACGGCCTGCCCAAGGTCAACGCTAAAGTCGAGGTCGTCGAGAGCATGGGCAGCGAGATTTTTGTCTACCTCAACATCGGCGGAAAGACCCTGACCTCCCGGATGGACCCGCGCAGCAGCGATATCGAGCCCGGGCAGAACGTCGAGGTCGCGGTCGATACGCACCACCTGCATCTGTTCGATTCGAAGACCGAGAAGGCCCTCGTCAGCCGCGGCGCGCCTGCGGCGGAAGTCCCTGCGATCGCCGAAGCTCAGAAAGTCCGCTAGGCGTTGAATCTCGGTCTCGAGGGCCGGGTCGCCGCGGTCACCGGGGGCAGCCACGGCCTCGGCTACGCGATTGCCGCGAACCTGCTCGCTGAAGGTTGCCGCGTCGCGATTTGCGCGCGAGACGGAAAACGGCTGAATGACGCCGCCGCCGCCCTCGACGCGGGAGTCTTTGCGCAAACCGCCGATGTCGCCAAAGCGGGCCAGGTGGAAGCCTTCATCGAGGCGGCCGCCAACCACTTCGGCGCGCTCGACATCCTGGTCCACAACGCCGGCGGCGGTGGAGGCGCTGGGCTCGAGGCACCGGACGCGGAGTTCACCCAGAGCCTGGAGGTCAGTGCCCTCGCCGGCCTGCGCGCGGCGCGCGCCGCGGTGCCCTTCATGCGCCGCCAGCGGCGTGGCCGCATCATTTTCATCGCCTCGGTTTACGGCCGCGAGAGCGGCGGACGGACCGGCTATAACATGGCCAAGGCCGCCGAGATCAGCCTGGCGAAGGCCCTGTCGCGTGAGCTGGCAAAAGACAACATCCTGGTCAACAGCGTCGCGCCCGGCTCGCTGATGTTCCCGGGCAGCAGCTGGGAACGCCGGCAACAAGCCGACCCCGAGGCCATCGCCGTCTTCATCAAGTCCGACCTGCCGCTCGGGCGCTTCGGCAAACCGGAGGAAGTCGCGGCCGTGGTGGCCTTTCTCGCCTCGGACCGCGCTAGCCTCGTGACCGGGGCCTGCTGGACGGTCGACGGCGGCCAGTCGCGAAGCAATGTCTAGATAGATAAAGATTTGGCCGGCGGAGGGGAAATCCACCGGCCACGGGGTCACCCACTCTTCCCTCCCCCGCTCGCGGGGGAGGGTCAGGGTGGGGGTCGCTCATGCCTTGCGAGGCTTGAGAATCCAGAGGGCCGCGGCGATCACGATCCCCAGGATCAGCAACGTCATCGCGGTGCCCATCGGGGCGGTCGGCACGTCGAGCGGCTGAGTCGCGACCGCATTCCCATCGACGATCGCCATCGGCTTGGTCCCAAACGGCGCGACCTTCACGACGCCCATCGGCGTCACGCTCATGTCGTAAGTCACCTTGTCGTCGGGCGCATTCAGCGTCAGGTAGGTGAGCCAGCTGTCCCGGCGGACCCAGCTCATGTTCTTGTCGCTCGACAGGTCCCGGTAAAGGCTGTCCGTCATCTTTTCCTGGAACTCGAGGCTGAAGCCCTCCGCGCCGTGCACCTTGGTGCCGACGCCGGAGGCGCCGATCAGCGCGCGCCACTCGCTGGTATTGACCGGCTTGTCAGACAGCATGTAGAGATCCGCCTGCACCTGTTGCCCGGCCGCCAGGACTTCGAAGGGAATCCATGGATGCGGGATCTTCATCGTGATCAGCACCGGCGCGCCGTCGCCGAAGATCAGGCGTTGCTTCGCGGCGCGATCGGCGTTGTACTTGGCCGCCATGAATATCGGGCTGCCCTTCGCGTACTGCAGGATGTGAGCGTGGGTCTCGGCATCGATGGCGAAGCCGTTCTCCGCCGCCCAGTCGAGCACGGCCTGCCCGCTGCCGCTTAGTACCGTGATGTCTAGCGCCCGGACCTGGACCTGCTGGAGCACGACGGCCGAGTCCGCTGATGTCGCTCTCCCCGCGAACTGGAGGCTCAAGATGGCAGGCTGCGGATGCGTCTCGCGGAAGAGCCGCTGTAGCGTCCAGCCTCCCCCCTCTTCGACTTTCTCGGGGACGGCGGGCAGCGGAACGATCCAGCCGAAGCTGGTCGCTTCGCCGTTGTAGCTGAAGCTGGTCATGTAGCGTTCGACGCCGTCATGCCAGGCGACGAGCGTGGTCGCCCGTTCGAGCCGGATCGCGCCGTTGGGAGCGATCAGGCCGCCACAGGCGGCCGCCGGAAGCGCCTGCGTGAGAAAGACCGCCAGGGTCGCCGCCGCCGCGGGGACGAGTTTATTGACCATGTGGAACCTCCTGTTCCGTCGTAGACGTCGTTACTCAGACGGCGACGGGGCAGGAAAGTTCCATCGGCGTTGGCGCAGGCCAGAGGTGCGGTCGCGAGCCGAGCCACGTAATCCTAAGATCGTGGGCGGCGAGCGACCGGCCCGGCGGCCTGCGCCCCCAACACAGTCGGTGGTTTAGTGCGCCGCCGCTCCCATTCGTTCGAACGCGTTGACGGGCTTCAGAATCTCGACCTTGATAGGCGCGACTTCCCTGGCGAACGCTTCGCCATCCGACGCCACCCCGACGACAAACCCGTAGTGGTTGGGGATCGCCAGCTGGGGCTTGATCTTCTTCACCACCCCGGCTGCCTCGGAAACGTTCATCACGTAGGGGTCGCCGCCGACGCAGATCAGGGCGACGTCGGCTTTCACCTTTTCGATGTCCGGATTCGGATCACCGTCACCCGAGAACCAGTACCGGTGCCCATCGAGGGTCAGGATGTATCCCACCCAGTTGTTGCTCTTGGGATGGGTCTGCAGCCGGTGCTCGACGGTGCTGTAGGCGCGTACCGCCTCGACCTTGATGCCGGCCACGTCAAACGCGTCGCCGGGGCTGATCGCCTTGACGTTGCCCTCGAGCTTCTCGGCCACGTCGCGCGGAGCCACGAACTGGGTCGAGCTCTTGCGGATCTTCTCGATATCCTCCGGCTCAAAGTGATCGGCGTGGGCATGCGTGATGAAGATGATGTCCGCGGGGTCCTCCTGACCTTTTCTCAGGCCCCAGGGGTCGATGTACACGGT
>Ga0070698_100000418_pt1 | contig 45366 bp, 51 predicted proteins | sample KBSK1502metaG_FD_65477 | JGI IMG/M metagenome (GOLD analysis project Ga0070698, IMG submission 65477) | Corn, switchgrass and miscanthus rhizosphere microbial communities from Kellogg Biological Station, Michigan, USA - KBS K1-50-2 metaG | ecosystem: Host-associated > Plants > Roots >...
CTCTTTCCGGCGGTCGTCCTCGCCGTGACGCTCATCTGCTTCAACTTCCTCGGCGATGGTCTCCGCGATGCGCTCGATCCGAAGCTGAAGGTGGATTAGCCGCGCAGGACGATCAGACCTTCGCGTGCTCGAGCGCGTCCCAGACGCGGATCTGGATACGCGGCGCGGCCTTCACCGCGGGGCTGACGCGCAGCCCGATGATCTCGCGCTGGTCCTGCCACCGTTGCGCCAGCGACCGGAGCATTGCGAGGCCGACAGTGCGCATCTCACCCGTCTCCCAGCCCAGGATGTCCGCGCGGGCCGCCTCGAGACGCCGGTGGAATTTATCGAGCCGGACGTAGTCGTCTCCGGTCGGCCAGCGCTGCTGGTCGAGGTCGATCCCGAACACGAACGCGGTGTCGATGAGCTGCGCGTCGCGGAAATCGTTCCCGCGGAAATCGTTCTTCGACCGCACGGGGTCGATCCGGGTCGAACCCGGCCCCGCCGGCCGGCCGCTGAACGTGACGCCCTGGACCTTGCCCGCGAAGCGACATTCCACGAACTCGGCGCGCGCCGGGGTCCAGCCGTCCAGACGCGCGTCGTCGAACGAACAGCGTTCGAACCGCGTGCCCTCGGGACTGATCTGGCGAAGATCCGCGCCGTCGAACTTGCACGCGGTGAAGACGCTTCGCGGCCGCGTGACAAAGAACGGCGCGAACTTCTCGTCGAGCCGCAGCCCGCGAAAGTCGCAGGCCACGAAGTTGCCGACGGCAAGGTGGAACTTGTCGAAGCGCGCCTTGCGGAAATCGACGTTCGCGAGACCGGCGCGCCCCACCGAGACGACGCCGGGCTGAACGTCGTCCGCCTTAGGTGCGCTGTCCTGCTGGGACACTGCGTCCGGGGGTCAGCTGTCCTTCGTGCGAAAGCTTCGGCGCCTTCTGCGAGTAGGGCTCCTTGCCGTTCTCGATGAGGATCTTGTCGATCTCCGCGAGGAGCCCGTCCATGAGCTGGTCCTCGGGATAGGTGCCGACGATCTTTCCCTTGCGGAAGATCGCGCCCTTCCCCACTCCGCCGGCGATCCCCACGTCGGCGTCCTTCGCCTCGCCGGGCCCGTTCACCTCGCAGCCCATGACCGCGACCTTCATCGGGACGGGGAGCGCGCGCAGGCGTTCCTCGGCGACCTTCGCGAGCGGGATGAGGTCGATGTCCGCGCGCCCGCAGGAGGGGCACGCGACGAGCGTCAGACCCTGGTCGCGGAGTCCCAGCGACTTCAAGAGATCGAACGCCGCCTTCACCTCGACGACCGGGTCTTCGCTGAGCGACACGCGGATCGTGTCGCCGATCCCCTCGTAGAGGAGCACGCTCATGCCGGCGGCGGAACGGATCGAACCGGAGAGCGCGGTGCCCGCCTCGGTGACACCGAGGTGAAGCGGGTACGGGACGGCCTTCGCGAGGCGGCGATATGCCGCGATCATCACCGGCACCTCGAAGGCCTTCACGCTCACCACGATGTTGTCAAAGTCGAGGTCTTCGAGGATGCGGATCTCGCTGAGCGCGAGGTCCACCATGCGCTGCGCCTCGTCGCGGATGTCGCCCGGCTGGCGATCGCCGATCGAGCCGTGGTTCACGCCGATGCGGATCGGCGTTCCCTGCTCCTTCGCGCGCTTCACAACCTCGCGGACGCCGTCCTTGTTGTGGATGTTCCCGGGGTTGAGCCGGAGCTTGTGGACCTTTGCGTCGAGCGCCATGAGCGCGAGCCGGTAATCGAAGTGGATGTCCGCGACGACCGGCAGGATCGACCGCCGAACGATCTCCTTCAACGCCTCGCCGCCGCGCTTGTCCGGGACCGCGACCCGCGCGATCTCGCAGCCTGCCTCCTGAAGGAGCTCGATCTGCCGAATCGTGGCGTCGACGTCGTGCGTCAGCGTGGTGCACATCGACTGCACCGCGACCGGAGCGCCGTCGCCGATCGCGGTCCCGCCCACCCAGACGCGCTTGGACTTGCGACGCGGGCGGGGCGAGGCGCGGTCCTCCGGCAGGTTGAGGTCGATGTTCATGGTGCTCACACTCAAAGTGTACGAGTGAGTCTGTGAAGCTTTTCGCCCCTGGCGATAGCGTCGTGTGGCGCTCCGTCAACCGACACGAGCGGATCGTCCAGACCGTGTGGCCATGGACCGTCGTGAGGGACGACCAAGACGAGACCGTCTTGTTCATCCCGGCCGGCACCGTCGGCAAAAGGCGTAGCGGCGAGCGCGGCGGGCCGAGGGATCGCTTCATCGTGCGATGGGACGGCGGGCATCGGGATATCACGTGGCAGCGGACGAACGTGATCCGCCGGTACCACCAAGGCGACGCGCATTCGGTGTGGTTCGCCTTCGACGCGACCACCTGGGCTCCGGTATGGCGCTACATCAACCTCGAGGACCCGTGGGTGCGCACGCCGATCGGATTCGACTCGCGAGACCTGTACCTCGACCTCTGGGCCGACCCCGACGGCGACGAGTGGCGCTGGAAAGACGAGGACGAGCTTGCGTGGGTCGTCGAGCAAGGCCGCTTTCCGGGGTCGCGCGTCGCCGACATCCGCGCGGAAGGTGAGCGCGCTGTCGCGCGGCTGCGCGGATCCGACGGCTTCGCCGAATGGCGGGAGTGGCGCCCCGATCCGGGCTGGCGAGTGCCGAGCGTCCCTGAGCGCTGGCGCGAGTACGCGCCCTAGGGAAAGATCAACCGCCCGCTGCCGTCGAAGGACGTGTCGTCGGCCCACACGACCTCCCACGCGTTGCCTTCGGGATCGAGGAACTCGAATCCGCGGCCGCCGAACGACAGGTCCTTGGGCTCGCCCATGATGCGTATGCCCTCAAACCGTCTCATAACTGCGTACGCCCCATCCACGCGCGCCGCATCCTCGAGATTGATCGCGAGCACGAATCCCTTGAAGGCGCCCGGCGCGGGCGGGGCTCCGAACTCGGTTTCGTAGTTCGTCGCGGGGTAGAGCCCGAGCACCGCGCCACTCGTCTGGAACCCGACGAAGGTCTCGTCGCTGAACTTCGACTGCGGCCACCCGAACTGCCGGTAGAACCGCGTCATCGCGGCCAGGTCACGCACCGCGAGGGTGACGAAGCTCAGCCGCGCGGGAATCCGGTCCATCACGCGCTCGCTCCGGTGTACGAGCGGAGACCGAGCCGCCAGAACCACGACGCGAGCGCGAACGCGGCGATCGTTCCGACGACGAGCAGGCCGAGGCCGAACGGATCGAGCCGCCCCGCGATCACCTGCGCGGGAACGGTGACCGCGATCCCGATCGGGACCGCGCTCGAAAGCGTGACGCGGAGCCATCCGGGGTACACGTCGACCGGGAACCGTCCGGCGTCCATGAACGACCAGTACAGGGCCATGAGGTTGTCGACGCGAACGAACCAGAACGCGAACGTCGAGAGCGCGAGCAGGAGCGCGTAGATCAGCGCGAAGCCGCACACCAGTGCGATCGGGAAACCGATGGCCTCGGCGAAGCCGATGTTCGGGATCCGCGACAGGCCGATGGCGACGACGATCGCACCGAGGCCCATTTGCGCGAGCTGCACGACCTGGAAGTTTCGCAGGGTCACGAGGAATTGGGCCGATGCCGGCTTGAGGAGCGCGAAGTCGAGAGTGCCGAGGCGGACGTGCTCCATGAATTTCTCGAAGCTCGGCTGGAGGACTAACTCTCCAAAGCCCTGGACCAGGTAGAAGCAGCCGAGCAGCACGAGCATCGCGCCGAGGTCCCACCCGTTCAGGACGGTGGTGTAGCTGAAGAGCACGAGGATCGCGCCGACGCTCGTCGCGGTGACGACGACCGTCTGCACGATCTCGAGCAGAAGGTTGAGGCGGTACTCGAGCTCGTACTGCAGCTCCGTGCGGAAGAAGATGCGTAGCAGCCGCAGGTAGCGCGTCATCAGGCACCCACCGCGCTGTACTGACGGACCCCGACGCTCCAGACACGCTGCAGCGCGAGGTAGAAGACGACGACCCAGAACACCTGTCCGCCGATGAGCAGGAGGGCTGTGGACACGCTCACCCCGCCGCGGAGGATCTCCGCAGGGACGCCGAGGATGTAGCCGAACGGGAGGGCGAGCGAGATCGTCTGCAGGGGCCCCGGAAGCAGGGCCAGCGGCGCGATCTGTCCGGCGAAGATGAACGCCGCCCGATCCCAGAAGGTCGTGACCGCGTGCACGCGAGTTGTCCAGAACGCCAGCGTCGCGAGGACCCAGCTCGAGAGGAAGCTGAGCGACGCGGCGAGGAGCACGCTCGGAACGAACAGGAGGATGTGCGCAGGGGTCGTGCGGAACCGCGCATCGAACGTGAGCGCGATGAAGACGAGGACGATCGAAAGCGGAACGATCGTCGTCAGCTTGAACACGATGTTTTCGACCACGGCGTAGTGGATGGGATGCAGCGGCCGCAGGAGCTTCGGCGAGAAGCGGCCCATCCGCACCTCGAACTCGAACTCGTACGCGTTCCAGCTCGTCACGAGATTGGTCACCAGGGAGAGGCAGATGTAGTACGCGGCGAAATCGCGGACGTCATAGGCGCCGATATGCCCGCCCTGCGAGTTCGCGACAGCGACCCACGCCGCGAGGAAGATCACCGGCCGGATCACGGCGAAGAGCATCCAGAGGATCGACTGCACGCGGTACTGCGCCGCAGCCTGTATCTGTGCGACGAGGAGCGCGCGGTACGTGCGGATCACGCGCTCACCGTGGTCCGCTCGGACGTGAAGACGCGGTCGATGACCTCCTCGATCGGCGGGTCCTCGACCGAGATGTCCGCGAGGCGGCTTCCGAGGTCATTTACGAGTCGAGCCGTCCGCTCTGGCGCCACCTGCCGATCCACCCGCAACGTCACGCGACCCTCCTCGCGCGAGACGACGCTGCCGTACGCGCCAAGGTCGGTCGACGAGGCCGCGCCGTCGTTGAGCGTGGCGGTGATGACCTTGTACGGAGCCATGCGCTCGGCGAGGTCCGCGAGCGGCCCGTCATACAGCAGTGTGCCGCGGTGGATCACGATGACGCGCTTGCAGAGCGCGACCACGTCGTCCATGTAGTGACTGGTGAGCAGGACGGTCGCGCCGGTCCGTCGGTTGTACTCCGCGACGAAACGGCGGATGCGCACCTGCATGGACACGTCAAGGCCGATCGTCGGCTCGTCCAGAAAGGCGACGCGAGGAGAGTGAATGAGCCCGGCCGCGAATTCGACCTTCATGCGCTCGCCGAGGGAGAGATTCCGCACCGGCTTGTGCACCAGCTCCTGCAGCTCCAGGAGATCGGTGAGCTCGCTCAGGGTCGCGCGAAACCGCGCCTCGGGGATGCGATAGATCTCTTGAAGCACCCGAAAGCTGTCCGCGGCCGGGATGTCCCACACGAGCTGCGTCCGGTTGCCCATGAGGAGGGTCATGCTCTTCAGATAGGCGTTTTCGCGCCGCCAGGGCACGAATTCGAGCACGCGCGCCTCACCCGCGGTCGGGTGCAGCAGGCCGGACAGCATCTTGAGCGTGGTCGTCTTCCCCGCCCCGTTCGGCCCGAGGAAACCGACGACCTCACCGGGCTCGATACGAAACGTGATGCCGGCGACGGCGTTCACGTCCTTGCGATGCCGCTTCACGAACGACCGGAGGGTCGCGGCGAGGCCCTCCTCGCGCTCCGTCACGCGGAAGGTCTTGCGAAGTTCGCGGACGTCGACGACGGCGTCGGCCATTCCGGGCATGATGACCGCGTTCTCCGGCGCGCGCGAGTGCATCATTTGTTGCGAACAGAGGAGGCCGGCCATGGATGAGCAGCGCGTCATCCCGATGCTCGCGTACGAGGACGCGAGCCGCGCCGCCGACTGGATCTGCAAGGTCTTCGGCTTCAGCGAGACCGAGCGTTTTCATGACAGCGTTGGCACGGTCACAGACGTCGTGCTCGAGCTCGACGGTGGAACGGTCATCGTCGGTCACCCAAGCGACGCGTATCAGGGTCCGCGGCGCCATGCCCAGGCCTGCGCGCTCGCGCGCCAGTGGCTGGAGACCTCGTACATCGTCGACGGCGTGGTCGTGTACATCGACGACGTCGACACGCACTTCGGGCGCGCGAAGCGCGGCGGTGCGAAGATCCTGAGCGAGCCTGAGACGAATGAGCGACAGCGCCAGTACCGCGTCGAGGACCTCGAGGGACATCGCTGGATGTTCGCCCAGCGGCTCAGGACCGATCTACGGGCGTGACAACGCGTCCGGTTGAGGTCGAACTACGGGTGCGCGATCTAGGCAGCGCTGTCCGGTTTTATCGCGACCTCGTCGGCTTGCCGTTCGGCGAGATTGAACGCCATGAGAGCGAAGACGTCCCGCATGCCCACGCCACATGGGGCGATTGGGGCGGCGCTGAGTTCTTTATCGTGAGCCTCTATCCCGCCGACGCGGGCGGGCCGACACGCGCATCGGTCGGTTTCGCCGTGGACGATCTCGACGCGCTCCACGCCCGGCTCGTATCGGCCGGCACAAAGGTGACGCGACCTCCGGAACGGCGCCCCTGGGGCACCTCGGCAACTTATCAGGACGCGGATGGCAACACAGTCATCCTGACCCAGCGGCCGTCCAAGTAGAGCCAGGTCCCACCGGGTGCCACGGGCGAGCGGGTTGCGCACGAGCCGTCTGCCTGCCGCGTCAGCGGTGAAAAACGATCAAGCGCGTCGGAGCGGACGGGCAGGCGAGTGCGCGGCCCCGAGCCCGGGACAGGACACCCGTGGGACGGAGAACCTAGCCTCCCGCGGCGCGGCGGATGTCGGCGACGCTCACCACGACGAGCAGTCCGAGCAGGAGCACGAATCCGACGGCGTGGATCGCGGCCTCGACTTGCGGCGAAAGCCTGCGCCGCAGTAGAGCCGAGAGCAGCACGAAGAAAAGCCGCCCGCCGTCAAGACCCGGGAACGGGATGATGTTCAACACGCCGAGGTTCACCGAGATCACTCCGATGAGCTTGAGGAACGCCGCGGCGCCGAGCTGCGAAACAGCGGCGGTCACGAGGAAGATCTGGATCGGCCCACCGACCGGGGGCGGCCCCGGCTGACCTGCGGGCCTGTTCAAGAGCTGCGATGGCAGCTCCGCGATCTGCGTCACGACGTCTCCGGTAAGGCGGACCGCTTGGGCAAAGGCCTGCGGCACCGACAGCGCCGTGGGCGGCGTGGTCGCCTCGGTGAGCTTCACGCCAAGCGGACCTTCGTTCTCGGGAGGCGTGGGACGGGGCACCAGCACCAGCGGGCCGACGACGTTCCCGCCGCGGTCAATGAGGATCGTCACCTCTTTGCCGGCGTGGCTGTAGACGTAGTTCTGCAGCTCGTTAGTGCGCGTGATCTCCTTGCCGTCGATCGAACGGATGAAGTCGCCTTTCTGGATGCCGGCCGCTTCCGCAGGCGAGCCCGCGGCGACCTCTTCCACACGCACGACGCCGGCCGGCGCCTCGGTGCCGATCGCGAACGCGCCGGTGAGCACCACGATCGCGAGGACGAAGTTCATCCCGACCCCGGCGGCGAGGACGATGGCCTGGGCCCACCACGGCTTCGACGTGAATGAACCCGGGTCGCCGGCGCCGTGCTGCTCGATCGAGAAGTCGTCCTGCCCGAGAATCCGCACGAAGCCGCCGAACGGGATCGCGTTGACGCTGTAGTCGATCCCGCCGCGCCGGATCGCGAAGATGCGCGGCGGGAAGCCGAAGGCGAACTCGAGCACGCGCATGCCGAGGAGTCGCGCGGTGATGTAGTGACCGAACTCGTGTACCGCGATGATCAGCGTGAACATCACGAGGAAGAGCGGGATCGCGAGCGGGTTGTCTATGAAGAACTGGATCAGGCCCATCAGGCAACCGCCGCCGGCGTGCCAAGGGACGTGCGGACCGCGGCGTCGATCGCGATGATCTCTTCGAGATCCGGCTCAGGCGATCGCTTGAGTCGAGCCCCGATCTGGGCGCCACGGCGCAGGAGCGAGGCGATGTCGGTAAAGGCGATGTCCCCGTGGAGGAACCGCTCCACGGCGACCTCGTCGGCCGCTGAGAGACCCACCATCGCGCCGAGATCGCCCGACCGCGCGGTCTCGACGACCACGGCGAAGCAGGGATAACGCCGCGCGTCGATCTCGCCGAAGTGAAGCGATCGGTCGGCGCTCCAGTCGAACCGCGGCGCGGGCGAGGGTGCCCGATCCCACAGGAGCGCGTACTGGATCGGCAGGCGCATGTCCGGCTCGGCGAGCTGCGCCTTCACGCTCCCGTCGACGTACTCGACCATCGCGTGCACGATGCTCTCCGGGTGGTAGACGACGTCGATCTGATCGTAATCGAGCCCGTACAGCCAGCGCGCCTCGACGACCTCGTACCCCTTGTTGACGAGCGTCGCCGAGTCGATCGTCACCTTCGGCCCCATCCTCCAGGTCGGATGGCGAAGCGCGTGCTGCGGCGTGACTCCGGGTAGGGCTTCGAGGGGAACGTCGCGGAACGCGCCACCCGACGCCGTGAGCGCGACGCGGCTGACCCCGGAAAGGTCCTCGCCGAGGAGGCACTGCCAGAGCCCGCTGTGCTCGCTGTCGACGGGACGAAGGCGCTCACCCGCACCACCGGAGAGACGGCGGATGAGGTGCCCGGCGGCGACGAGGACCTCCTTGTTCGCGAGGGCGACGCGCTTGCGGTCCTCCAGTGCGGCGACGGTCGCTCGGAGCGCGGCGACGCCGGGCGTCGCGACGAGGATCAGCTCCGCGTCCGGGTCGGTCGCGAGCGCGACGAGGGCATCCGGTCCGAGCGCCGTGCGCGCGGTCGGAAACTCCATCGCGAGCTCGCGGAGGGCGTCGGCGTTCCGATTCGCGCCGAGCGCGACGACACGCAGGCGGTCGGGTTGCGCGCGCACGACGTCGAGAGCCTGGCGGCCGATCGAGCCGGTGGCGCCGAGGATCGCGAGGCGGATCGGCATGCTCACCTAGCCATCATCCCATCCGATCGAGGATTGCGACCCCAGCGGCAACCAGTGGCGCCGCCGCGACGAGCGAATCGATGCGATCGAGCACACCGCCGTGACCCGGGAGCAGAGTCCCCGAGTCCTTCACACCGGCACGTCGCTTCACCCAGCTCTCGAGCAGGTCGCCGGCAAACGACACCGGGCCGATGAGCAATGCGATGACCACCGACACTCCGGGGAGACCGAGGCCCGGGCGGCTCCAGGCCACCACGACAAGCGTCGCCGCAAGGAAACCGGCGACCGTCCCTTCCCAGGTCTTTCCCGGACTGATGCCGGGCGCGATCTTCCGCCGGCCGGCCAAGGAGCCGACGACATACGCGGTCACATCCGCCGCCCAGACCGCCACGAACGTCATGAGCAGCGGTCCCCACATGCACTCTGTCCCACAGCCAAGCGGCGGGGCCGCGTCGACGAACCGCAGGTAGAGGAGCGCTGAGAGACCGATAACAACGAGAAGCGCGAGGGCGACGTTCGCGGAACCGGCCCGCTGTAGACCCCAGAGCTCGGCGAACGCGAGTACGGCGAGAACGGCGACGACGAGGACGAAGAGCTCCCGTGGTCCGCGCACCGCGACGAGCACGATGCCGGCGTAGACGATCGCGGTGACGGTGCGCTGCGGAAGATCGCGCACTAACGACCGAAGCGACGTTCGCGTTTCGCGTAAGAGTCGAGTGCTCGATCGAGATCGTCCACCGAGAAGTCCGGCCAGAGGACCTCCGTCGCCCACATTTCCGCGTACGCGACCTCCCATAGAAGGAAATTCGACACGCGCAGCTCGCCGCCGGTGCGCACGAGCAGATCGGGATCGGGGTGGTCCGGCGCGTAGAGCCGCTGGGCGATCGCGGCCTCGTCCACCTGATCGGGCGCGAGGCCATCCGCTACCAGGCGCCGCACCGCATCGACGATCTCGGCGCGGCCGCCGTAGTTGAAGGCCAGCGTCATCACGCCGCGCGTCCCGCCCGAGGTCGCCTGGACCGCGCCGGCGATCGCCTTCTGCAGGCGGTCCGAGAGCTCGCCGAGACGTCCGATCACCCGGAGCTTCACCTCATCCTGGACCAGCGTCTTCGTCTCCCGCCGGATCGTCTCCTCGAGAAGGGACATGAGCCCGGTGACTTCGTCCGGGTCGCGGGTCCAGTTCTCCGTCGAGAAGCTGTACAGCGTCAGGTACTCGACGCCGCGCTCGCGCGCCGCACGAAGCGTCTTGCGGATCGTCTCAACGCCCGCGCGGTGACCGGCGATCGCAGGGAGATGCCGCTGCCTCGCCCAGCGCCGATTGCCGTCCATCACGATCGCGAGATGCCTGGGGACGGCGGCGGTCAAACGGAGAGAATCTCCTTCTCCTTCGCCTGCCCGATCTCGTCGGCGGTGAGGATGTAACGGTCGGTCAGCTTCTGGAGCTGCGCCTCGACGCGCTTCACCTCGTCGGTCGTCACGCCCGAGCTCTTCTCTTTGGATTTGAGCTCGTCGTGGGCGTGGCGCCGGAGCGTGCGTATCTCGACGCGGCCTTCCTCGACTTTCTTGTGCAGCTGCTTCACGAGGTCCTTGCGGCGTTCCTCGTTGAGCGCCGGGATGTTCAGCCGGATGACCGCTCCGTCGTTCCCCGGCGTGAGACCGAGGTCCGACGCGAGGATCGCCTTCTCGATCGCTTTGATGAGGTTGCGATCCCATGGCTGGATGACGATCTGCCGTGGCTCCGGGGCGCTGATCGCCGCGAGCGAGACGAGCGGCGTCGCCGCCCCGTACGCGTCGACCTCGAGCTCCTCGACGAGGCTCGGGGCGGCGCGGCCCGTACGCACGCTCGCGAGCTCGTGCTTCAGCGCTTCGATCGCCTTCCTCATCCGCGCCTCGACCTGAGGAATGGTTTCTTCGAGCGCCATTACTCCGTCCGACCGCAGGTCGGCGCAGCAGGACGGTCAGGCGGAACGAAGTGACGCATGACCACCTACTTACTGTGCACGAGCGTGCCGACCTGCTCGCCCTTCGCCGCGCGGACCATCGCGTCGGGCTGCGAAATGTCGAAGACGATGATCGGAATGTCCCGCTCCTCGGCGAGGGTCGCAGCAGTCGCGTCCATCACGCCGAGGCGCTTATCGAGGAGGTCACGGTGCGTTAGCTCGTCGAGCTTCCGCGCACCTTGCGTCGTCCGCGGGTCCGCGTCATAGACGCCGTCGACCGCGTTCTTGCCCATGAGGATGACGTCCGCGTCGATCTCCGCGGCGCGGAGCGCGGCCGCGGTGTCGCTCGTGAAGAACGGATTCCCGGTCCCGGCGGCGAAGATCACCAGGTGGCCTTTCTCGAGGTGATGGATCGCGCGCCGGCGGATGTACGGCTCGGCGACTTCGGCGATCGTGATCGCCGAGAGCACCCGCACGGGCACGCCGACCGACTCGAGCTGAGACTGCAGCGCGAGCGCATTGATGACCATCGCCAGCATGCCCATGTAGTCGGCCGTCGCCCTCTCGATCCCATGCTCGGCCACGGCGGCCCCGCGCATGATATTGCCGCCGCCGATGACGACGGCGACCTGAGCGCCGAGGTCGTGGATCTTCTTGATCTCGAGGGCGAGGTACTTCGTGTACTCAGGCGAGATGCCGAACTTGCGATCGCCGAGAAGGGCCTCGCCCGAGAGCTTCAGCAGCACCCGGCCGTATTTGGCCTTCGTTCGAACCGCCATCTGCGGCAGTCTAGGTCGGCTCGCCGTTCGACTGGCCCAGCTCGAACCGCTTGAAACGCTTGACGCGGACGTTCTCCCCAGTGGTGGCGGCGACGCCCGTGACGAGCTCGCCGATCGTCTTCGACGCGTCGCGGATGTAGGCCTGCTCGAGGAGCTCCTCGAGGTCTTTCGGGTCCATCGCCGCGACCTGCATCGCGATCTCCTTCGCGAGCTCGCGGAAGTCCGGGTTGCGCGCGACGAAGTCGGTCTCGCTCGAGAGCTCGACCATCGCGCCGATACGGCCGCCCGCGTGCACGTAGGCTTCGACGACGCCCTCCTTGGCCTCGCGGTCGGCCTTCTCCTTCGCCTTCGCCAGACCGCGCTCCTTGATCAGCGCCTTCGCCTTCGCGAAGTCGCCCTTCGCCTCGTCGAGCGCGCGCTTGCAGTCCATGACGCCGGCGCCCGTCTCCTCGCGGAGGCGCTTGACGTCGTCTTTGATGTTCGCCATTACTCGTCCTCTTTCTTGTCCAGGGCGGCGGCCTCAGCAGCGTCTTCCGCTGGCTCTTCGTAGCGCTGTCCGCCGATCGGGTACTCCTCATCCTCTTCCGGCTCGTACACGCGGGGTGTGCGCTTCGCGCGCGGTACGCCGAGGCCGCCCTCGTACTGCTCGGCCGTGGTCGAGGGCGCGTAGCCCATGTCCTCGGGCGTCGCTTCCTTGCGCGCCGCGTCGAACTGCTGGCGGCCTTCGATGATCGCGTCCGCCATCTTCTGGCAGATCAGCTTTACCGCGCGGATCGCGTCGTCGTTCGCCGGGATGATCACGTCGATGAGGTCCGGGTCGCAGTTCGTGTCGACCATCGCGATGATCGGGATCTCGAGCCGTCGCGCCTCCTCCACCGCGATGTGTTCGCGGTGCGGATCGACGACGAAGATCGCCGTGGGCGGCCGCCTCAGCTCGCGCACGCCCGAGAAGTAACGATCGAGATGTGTCAGCTCGTCGTCGAGGCGCTGCGCGTCCTTCTTCGGCATCGTCGCGAAGTCGCCGCGCTCCTTGCGCTCCATAAGGTCGTTCAGGCGCTGGATGCGCTTTTGGATCGTGACGAAGTTCGTGAGGAAGCCGCCGAGCCAACGCTGATTCACGAAATGCATGCCGGCGCGCTTGGCTTCCTCGGCGATCGACTCCTGCGCCTGTTTCTTCGTTCCGACGAACAGGATCTGCCCGCCGTCCGCGGCCAGGTCTCGCATGAAGATGTAGGCCTCTTCGACTCGCGAGAGCGTCTGCTGAAGGTCGATGATGTGGATGCCGTTGCGCTCCATGAAGATGAAGCGCTTCATCTTTGGATTCCAGCGGCGAGCCTGGTGTCCGAAGTGCACGCCGGACTCCAGGAGCTGCTTCATCGTGACGACTGCCATGTGTGTGTCTCCCTTGTTCCTCCGCCTGCCATATCACCAAGGGGGACCGGCAGGCGTGCGAAGTACCGAGCTTCGTGCTCGATCTCCATTAATTCTACCGGCAGCGGATCTCCATCCGAGGGTGCGGTGTCCGGCCGCGGAGCTTGCTGCGGGTCCTGTCCCGGCTCCGCGGGTCTCTCCCTCAGCGCACCCTCCCCGCCTTGCGGCTCGCCGCGCTCGCCGCGGGCGGGTCCCTGGGGCACCCGCGCTTCGCGAGAGACCCGCTGCGCCGTGCCACCCGCAGCCCATCCGCAGCGCCGGTGTCGCCAGCAGCCCTGGCACCCGCCAGCTCGCAGATTGCTGTCGATCGGACTCGCTTTCTTATCCGCTTTTCACCCCGGCATGTCGAATGCGGAGTAACAAGGGACAAATGGCCAAGTACGACGAAGCCCGGGTGCCCCGCGGCACTTCTCACAGGTGGGAAGTGCTCATGTCCGACGACGCCCCGGCCGTTGCGGCGGGCCCCGATCGGCGAACCGCTCGGGATGTCCGGGGAGAGCACCGGGTCCTGCTCTCGTTCTCCGACAAAGACCTCGCCGCAATGCCGCTCGTGCCCGAGAACACGCGCCTCGTCCGCGGCGGCTGGTACCTGGATCTGCACGATCCCGCTCGCGCAGATTTCATCGCCACCGGCGACGAGGCCGTCGAGCCGGGACAGCACGTGGTCGCGCGAAAAGAGGTCTCCGCCGACCTTTGGGATGAGCTCCTTCGGGCGTGCGACGGCGTGCTGGGCCGGCCCTCGATGCGGCGCCTTCGTCCCGCCGTTTAGCTACATCAGCGTCGCCGCGACCGCCGCGGCGCGATTCGGCACATCGAGGCGCTTCAAGAGACGCGTGACATGCTTCTGCGCTGTCGCCGTGGTGATGCCGAGCGCGTTCCCGATCTCCTTGTCGGAGGCGCCGGTGGCGATCAGCGCGACGACCTCGCGTTGACGCGGCGTCAGCTCGCGGTTCCGGTTCGTACGCAGGGCCAGCTGTCCAAACTCGGCCGTGAGGTGATCGCCCAGAGCAGCCCGGGAATAGGCCGGCTGTCCCGTGAGAGCACCGAGGATCGCCCGATGAAGGGCGCGCGACGAGAGACCAGCGTCGAGATATCCAAACGCGCCTGAAGCGAGGGCTCGGGCGCTCTCACACGGATCGTCCGTCGCGCTGACGATGACTGTGCGGATCCGTCTGATCAGAAAGGCGACCGTCATCCAGTCCGACGCGCCGTAGACGGCCGCGACCGCCAGATCGACCTGGGCGAAATCGTCATTCCGCGGCGTGTCCGACACGCGCCAAAGACCCGCGCTGATCGGCGCTCGCCGAAGAGCAGCGAAGACCGTACCGCGCTCATCCCAAACGAGGACCGCGCGTCGCTTTCTATCGGCCATCGGCCGGTTTGCCCCCACCCTGCGCGCGAGTTGCCGGACGCAAATTTAGCAACCACACAATCGCCCTGCAAACAGGGCCACCCGGCATTCCTTTTCCGCGCCGCGCCTACCCAAGGGCCGGTACGCGCGACGCGCGTCATGTCCAATTTCTTGGCATTTACAGCGCGGCGGACGGATGGCTCCATCAGCCGGCCGGTACGCATCGGGTGGGACTTCCATGGCAGCGAGGACGCGCCCTCGGGGAGGTGGGCTCGACGTTGCCGCTGTCGGCCCCGACGACCGGGTATGACGCTGAAAGGGTGAGGCGAAACGTCCATGAAACGAATTGACGGGCCGACGCAGAATCGACTCGCTCGCCGGTCACTGGTGATCCCGATCCTCCTAACGCTCCTGCTCACGCTCCTCTTTCCGTATGGCGCGGTCGCCGTCAACGCCACCGGCGCGTTCGAGCTCGAGGGCAACGCCACATCGACCAGCGAGCCTGCGGCCACGCCCCCCGACGACTGGGACAGGGTCTGTCACGAGGTCCTCGGGACCGACTGCTCAACGTCCAACAACACGAACGGCGCGACCGCTGTCGAGTTCGCCTCCCAGACCGCCAGCGGTGGGACGACCTTCACCGGCGGCGGCTCGAAGGACCCGATCGACGTTTCGAGCTGGGCCTGGGACCAGGCATCCGGTGGCCTGCCAGGGAAGGACATCCTTCTGAACGGATTTGCTGCCCGATACAGCCTGCCCGCGAACTCCGCGAGCTGTCCCTCGAGCACGGCGACCTGCAGCGTGATCTTCTTCGGCATGGACCGGTTCGACAATGCCGGCGACGCGCAGAACGGGTTCTGGTTCTTCCAGAACAGGATCTCTCTCGGCACCACGAAGAGCGGTGGTGGCCAGACGTTCAACGGCGTCCACAAGAACGGCGACGTCCTGGTGGTCAGCGACTTCAGCATCGGTGGCACGATCTCGACGATCACCGTGTACAAGTGGGATACCGCATGCACCGCGACGAACAAACCGGACGCCAACTGCGCCGACTCGAACCTGCGCACGTTGCAGACCTCGACCAACGCGAACTGTGCGACCTCGGCGCCGAATGCGCCCTTCTGCGGGATAGTCAACCCGTCCGCAGGAACACCTTCGCCCTGGCCCTTCACGGACAAGAAGGGAAATAGCACCTTCGACCAGGGAGAGTTCTACGAGGGCGGCATCAACCTCTCGGCGTTCCCCGGGCTCGCAGCGGAGTGTTTCGCGAGCACGCTCGCCGAGAGCCGCTCGTCGACCTCGACGAGCGCGGTGCTCAAGAGCTTCGTCCTCGGCAACTTCGGCAAGTGCGAATCCGGAATCACGACGTCGCCGCAGCCGAGCGGATCGATCTCGATTGGCACCGGCTCGGTGAACGTCCAGGACCAGGCAGTGGTGACAGTCAGCGGCGCCTCGAGCTTCAGCGGCTCCGTGACCTTCCACCTCTGCGGGCCCGCCGACCTCGTCAGCCAGTCCACGTGCGCTACGGGCGGCAGCCTCATCGGGTCGGCGAAGCCGATCGGGCCTCCAAGCCCGGCTACGGTGACGTCCGACGCGGCAACCATCACCTCGGCCGGCAACTACTGCTGGCGTGGCGACTACTCCGGCGATCCAGCTAACGGCGTTCCCGCGTCGAGCGACAGCAGCACGACCGAATGCTTCATCGTGACGCCGGTAACGCCGACGCTTACGACCCAGGCATCCGGTCCCGTTCAGCTCGGGAACCCGATCAGCGACACCGCGACCCTCACCGGCACGGCAAACCAGCCGGGCAGCCCCGTGATCAACCCAACGACACTGGGTGCGAAGGCGGGTGGCACGATCACCTTCACCGCCTTCGGCCCGAACAGCTGCACCACCCTCGCCTTCACCTCGGCGGCGGTCACTGTCAGCGGCGACGGCACGTACGGCCCGGTGAGCTTCACGCCGACCGCGGTCGGCACGTACACCTTCGTCGCTTCGTACAGCGGCAACTCGCCGAACACCAACGGCGCGGGCCCGTCAGCGTGCCCGGACACCACCGGGACCGAGACAGTCCTCGTCAGCGACACCACCGGCGTCACCACCGCGCAGAACTGGCTGCCCAACGACTCGGCGACGATCACGTCCACAGGTGGCAGCCCGCTGAGTGGGAGCGTGACGTTCACCCTGTACGACAACGGCACGTGCAACGGCAACGTGCTGTACGCGGAGCCAGCACAGTCGATCAGCGGCACGTCGCCGCAGACCGCGATCACACACAACACGACCGTCAAGGTCTCCGCCTCGACGACGGTGTCGTGGAAGGCGGTCTACACGAGCACCGCGGCGAACATCTCGGGCTCGACGAGCAACTGCGAGACGACGGCGCTAACGATCACCAACTGATCATGTAGGGAAATCGGTCGTCGACTCATGCAAGAAGAGGCCCCGGAGATCCCGGGGCCTCTTCGCGTCGTGTTGGATTACGGATACGCCTGAAAACTCATAGTCGCGAGCGGGACGGTGCCTGAGCCGCTGATGTAGTAGAGCGTCGCGGTGCAGTCAGCTCCGCCACCGGTCCACGATGGCGACGAGAGGATGAAGGTCTGGTCCCACGGCCAGGCGTAGCTCGGGTAGAAGCCCGCTACCGCGCCGTACACGAGGACTCCGTTCTGGTAGCAGTCGAGGCTGACGTTGGGCTCCGTCGTCGCGGTCGTCGACACGGTGAACGTGACGTCCTGGCCCCAGTGCGGAAGCCCGTCCGTTGAGTTGAGGAGGACAAGACTCAGGCTGCTGGCCGGGGGACGTGGCTTGTGACCGCCGCCTCCGCCGCGAGCGGCCAGCGCTTCGGTGCTGCCAAGAATGAACAGCGAGAAAGAGAAGATGAGTGCGATGAGCGCGATGCGCTTGCCAACCAAGACTCGGCGCTCCTCCCGCGCGGCCGGTTTGTAAGCCGCTACTAAACAACTAACGCCAGCGCTCTCCACCACGTCGCGAGGCCGCGGCGGTACCTCGGTACTGGAGCGTTCCCTACAAACAGATCGGCCCGGCTTTCGCCGGGCCGATCGCCATTTCCAGCAGAGGGCCGTACTAGGTGAGGTTGTTGCCGATGTTGCTGAAGATGTTCTGGAGCTGACCGCGCAGGAAGATCATGGCGACGATGACCGCGATGGCGATGACAGCGATGATGAGTGCGTACTCCACGAGACCCTGGCCTTCGTCGTCACGGAAGAATGCGAGCACTTTTAAGTCCCTCCTTTCTTCCATGTTTTGACTGGCAGACTGCCAGCCGACCTGAGGCAAAGAATAGGTGAGGGCATACGCCCTTCCAGTCCCCCTCCCGTACTCCCCCGTTGGAGTGATACCTATCGGAAATCGGGATGCCCACGGCGGCGGACCCGGTCGCGCAGGGCCTCCAGCGCGCTCCGAGGGCGCGCGGGTTTGACGGCATCCGCGCCAAGTGTCTCGGCTACAGCATCCTTCAACTGCTCCAGCGAACACCCGAAGATCTCTCCGCTGGTCTCAAACTCCGCCCGAAGCCGGAGAAAACCGAAGCGGTTGTGGCGCGAGACATCCAGGCCTGAGACGAGCTCGTCGAGCATCACGTAGAGCTCGCGCCGCGCCTCTCGGGAAAGGCTGCCGAGCCACGCATCGAGTGCCCTTGTCGAGCGGTCATCCACGATCGCACCAAGCTGCCACGCGGGCGGCTATCCCGTCGAGTGGCAAGTGCTCGGTCCGGGCGTCCGGGAGCGAACCCAGCAGGACCTCGCCATAGTCCCGGGTCACGACCCGGCGGTCGAGGAGCACGACCGCGCCATAGTCGGTCTTCGTGCGGATCAGCCGGCCGAAGCCCTGGCGCAGGCGGAGCGCGGCTTGCGGGAGCTGGAACTCGACGAAGGGATCGTCATAGCGCTCGGCGCGTCCCTGGACGAGAGGATCGTCGGGCACGCTGAACGGAAGCCGCGCGATAACCACGCAGCGGAGAACGTCGCCGGGTAGGTCGACCCCTTCCCAGAAGGACTGCGTGCCGAGAAGAACGGCTCTCCCTTGCGTGAAGCGCTCGAGGAGCGCACGACGCGAGCCGTCGATGCCTTGCGTCAACACCGCGAGGCCGCCCGATTCGAGCGCGCCGAGCTGCGCGGCCGCTTCGCGGAGCGTCGCGTGGGACGTGAAGAGGACGAGCGTTCGCCCGTCGAGCGCTCGAGCAACATCCTCGATCAGCCGTGCGGCTTCCCCGATGAAGCGATCTTCGCCGGGAAGCGCGATGTCGACGGGCAGAGCGAGGAGCGCCTGTCGCTGGTGGTCGAACGGCGAGCCGACGGCGAGCGTCTCGGCGAGGTCGGCTACCCCGAACCGGTCGACGGCGAAGTCGAAGGAGCCCGCGACGGCGAGCGTCGCGGACGTGAAGACCACCGCACGATGCGTGTCGACCAGCGTCCGCCGGATCACTCCGCCGAGGTGTGTCTGAGCGACGTGCAGCGCAAGGGCGCCCTCGCTGTCTCGATCGAGCCACACGATGTCGCTCGCACGCGGATCGTGCAGGCCTCGCGTGATCGCGGCGCGCGCTCCGGCGAGCTCGCCCATCGCGGTCTCGAGCTCGGCGAGCTCGTCTTCGTCGCCACCGAGATTGCGGATCCGTTCCGCCGCGAACGCGATACCCGCGATCGCATCGGCGAGGCGCTCTCCTGCGAGCTCGACGGGCAGCCAGCGATCGTCGCTCGCACGAAGGCCCGCGGTGATGCGGATGCGCTCTTCGGGCGGGCCCGAAATCGTCGCGAGCAACGCGGCGAGCGCATTGAACACTTCCGTCGTCCGTTCGAGCGCGCGTTCCACGTCGGCGCGGATGCGCTCCGCGGGTTCTGCCCGTCCTGGATCGCGAAGCGCCGATGTCACCGCGGGAGAGTGCGCGACCCGCTGCAGATCTCGGCGGAGGCGCGGCTCGTACAGCTCGAGTCCGAACGCGTCGGTCGCGACATCTTCGAGACGATGCGCCTCATCGATGACGACATGCTCCGCCTGCGGGAGCAGCGCACCGCGCATCCGGGCGTCCTGCAGCAGGAGCGCGTGGTTCACGACCACGATCCCGGCATCTGCCGCGGCTTCGCGCGCGCGCTGCAGGTAGCAGTTCATATCCGGCGTCCGCTTGCAGCGCCGCTGATCGCACGATTCGTCGTTCGCCGAGATCCGTGACCAGAGCTCGCCCTCGCCGCGCATGAGATTCAGCTCCGCGCGATCGCCGCTCTCGGTCGCGGTACGCCACACGAGCGTCTTGCAGACGATGCGCGCCTCTTCGCGCGTCATGACGGAGGCGCGCAGAATTTGCCAGCGCCGCGGACACAAGTAGTTCGATCTGCCTTTGAGGACCGCGACAGCGACATCCGTTTCGAGCGCCGCCTGCAGCGCGGGCAAATCCTTCCGGACTAGCTGATCCTGCAGCGGCAGCGTGTGCGTCGAGATAATCACGCGCTCCCCTTGAGCCGCCGCCGCGATTGCCGGTACCGCATACGCCATCGACTTGCCGACGCCCGTGCCGGCCTCCGCCACGAGCGCGCCGCCATCCGCGAACGTCCGCTCGATCGCCTCCGCGAGCTCGCGCTGTTCGGGACGATCCTCGTACCCCACAAGTTTCTGAGCGAGCGGGCCGCCTGGCGCGAACACGCTTTCGACGGAGAGCGCGGACGGGTGCGCAGCGCGGGGGTCTTCTTCGCTCGGCCCCTCGTGGGATCGCGACGGTCCTTGAGCGAGGGGCCGCTCGCTCAGAAGACCCCCACGCTGCGTCTTGTCGTCGCTCCATGAATTGCGAGTCGCCGTGCCTGCTGCGTCGCGAAAGAACTCAGCGGTACTCGGCCCGATGAGCTCGCTCAAGGCAGCGATCTCACTTAGGACTAGCGGCGGCAGCGCTCGCGCCTCGCGAGCGAGATGGCCGAGGACGAGCGCCGAGGTGATCGCGTCGTCGAGCGCGCGATGCGCGGCCTCGGGGAGGATCGCCGCGTCGGCGGCGAGCCGCTGCAGGGCATAGCTCGACGCCGACGGCAGCAGGATCGAGGCGAGCTCGGAGGTGTCGAGGGTCTCGGAGCCCGTCGGCATCCCGGCGCGCTCGAGGAATGAGACATCGAAGCCGACGTTGTGGCCGACGAAGCACGGCGGGCCATCACGGAAGGCGAACGCCACAAAGAGCGCGACCGCCTCAGACGAAGAGAGCGCGCCCCGCAGGTCGTCGTCGCGAATGCCGGTGAGCCGCACGATCGAAGGGGCGAGCGGCCGGCCCGGGTCCGCGAACGTCAGGAACCGCTCGCCGAGAGTCACCGAACCGTCTGCCGAAACGGTCAGACGGATCGCGCCGATCTCGATGATGTCTTCGCTCTGCGGCTCGTACCCGGTGGTCTCGAGGTCGACCGCGACGAGGATCCGCTCCAAAGCGTGATCGCCGATCTAGCCGCCATCCCGGGCGGGTGTCTCGTCACGCCGCATATGGGCGCGCGTGCGCCACTGTAAGCGGCTGGCACTTGCCGTGCGGGTTAGCGGTGGGCAGTGCGCGGACGAGACGCCCAGGCGCTTCTTTTCTGGATCGTCCTTCTCGTCGTGATCGTCCTGCTCGCCGGCCTTGCGGGGAGCTCAGTCGCCCTGCGCGGCGAGACACCGTCGAGCCCGACTCCCCCGACCCCGGCGACCGGCAGCCTCCCGGTGCTCCAGTCCGGCCCCCTCCTCTCGGACTCGCGCGGATTCATCGCGGTGTCGGCGAAGGACGCGCCAGCACAGCTTCGCCGCGAGACCGATGCCATCGCGATCTCCGAGCTGCGCGGGCAAGGGTTCATCGGCGCGGTCTCCGGGACGGGCAAGCGCGTGGCGTACTGGGTCACGTCGGACGGTGCGACACGCGAGCTGCGTGTCTTCGACGTGACCGCCCCCGACCAGGACACCTCCCTCGCGACCGTTCTCGATACCGAGCGCGGCGCCGCGGCGGTATGGTCCTCCGACCGCACCGGGATCCTCGCGGTGGTGGAGTCCAGCGGACGGGTGGGCACTGCGGAAACTCCCGGACCGTTCTCGGCGCTTCGGGTGGTCGACACGCCGACGCGCTCGATCCACGAAGTCTCCCGGCTCACCGACGGGAGCCAGTACTGGCCCGCGGGGTGGGACCGCGTGTCGCGCCTGGTTGGCGCCTGCGTCTACGGCGCGGACGGGATGGGCATCGCGTGGGCAGTCGTGGGCGAAGACGCGCTCAGCGCACGGGTCCCGATGGACGGCGGCATCCCCGCGCTGTCGATCCTCGCGAGCGGCAACGACGTGCTCGGCGTGCAGAACGGCAGCGTGCTCCGCGTGTGGACGCTCGCGTCCTACACGCAGCACCTCGAGTTCGGAGCTGCCTCCGGGGAGCGGATCGCTGCGGCCCGCTGGAGGCCGGGCACGGACGAGATCGCGGTCTCGGTTGCGGATCGCGTCGAGCTATGGCCTAAGGCCGGCGGCGATCGCCGCGTCGTCGCTCGAGGGCTTCCGGTGGCGAAGGATCTTCTCGTCAGCGCCGATGGCGCGCTCGCGTTCATCACGTTCGACGGGGGCCTGACCGCGACTGCGGTCGATCTCGCGAACGGCCGGACCACGCCGATACCGATGTCGGGCTCGCAGCTCGTCGCTCCGGTCTCGTTCCGCTAGGGTCACCCACCGCCGCGGCGCGAGTTGACTATCCGCGAAATCAGTCCCGCTCGCTCGTGCGCCAACGTCAGCAAGCTGCTGCTGCTCGCCCTCGCCTCACGGGTAGATCCCACGCGTGAGAGTCGCCTCGGCGACCCGCCCGACCGCGACCATGTACGCCGCGGTCCGCATGTCGACCTTGTGCTTCTTCGAGGTCTCGAGGACGTCGTTGAACGACTTGACCATCACCTCTTTGAGCCGCGCGTTGATCGTCGCCTCGCGCCAGAAGAGGTTCTGGAGGTCCTGCACCCACTCGAAGTAGCTGACGGTGACGCCGCCCGCGTTGCAGAGGATGTCGGGGATGAGGAAGACGCCCTTGTCGAAGAGGATGCGGTCGGCCTCGGGACTCGTCGGCCCGTTCGCGGCCTCGGCGATGACCTTGGCCTTGATGCGCGGGGCATTGTGTTCGCCGATCTGGTTCTCGATCGCGGCAGGGATGAGGATGTCGCAGTCGAGCTCGAGCAGCTGCGCATTCGAGATGCGCTCCGCTCCGGGGAATCCGGTGACCGCGCCCGTCTCCCGCTTGTACGCGTCCACGCGATTCGGGTCTAGGCCCTTCGGATTCGCGATGGCTCCACTCGTGTCGGAGAGGCCGACGACGACCGCGCCGAGCTCGGCCATGAGCTTCGCGGAGAAGCTGCCGGCGTTGCCGAATCCCTGGACGACCACGCGCGCACCCTCGAGATCCATGCCGAGATGCTTCGCAGCCTCGATGATCGTGTAAACGGCGCCTCGCGCCGTCGCCTCGTTGCGACCTTCGCTCCCTCCGATGGAGAGCGGCTTCCCGGTCACCACGGCAAGCGCCGTGTAGCCGTGATGCATCGAGTAGGTATCCATGATCCAGGCCATCGTCTGCGCGTTGGTGTTCACATCGGGCGCCGGTATATCGCGGTCCGGACCGATGAGGAGCTCGATCTCGGTCGTGTAGCGGCGCGTCAATGTTTCAAGCTGCTGCGCGCTCATACCCTTCGGATCGCAGACGACGCCGCCCTTGGCGCCGCCGTACGGGATCCCGACCACCGCGCACTTCCACGTCATCCACATGGCAAGCGCCTTCACCTCGTTCAGCGAGACCGACGGGTGATAGCGGATGCCGCCCTTGCCCGGACCGCGTGTGGTGTTGTGCTGCACCCGGTAGCCGGTGAACACCTGCACGACTCCGTCGGCCATCCGCACGGGGAAGTGCACGGTCAGCTCTCGCTGGGTGGTGCTGAGGATCCGCCGCATGTTCGGGTCGAGGTGGAGCTTGTCCGCCGCGATGCCGAACTGCTCGAGGGCGACCTCCCACGGGTCCCGCTGGGTGTGGTCGATGACCGCCGTATTCGCCTTCACGAGTACCTCCGACGCGTCATGGTGGCGCCGCTTTCAGCTTTTCGATCACGAGCCAATCATCGGTCGTCTTGCCGGGCGTGTAGGCGCTGTTCCAATTCTTCAGCACAACACGCCGGAAGCCCTGTGCCTGCAGGGTGTCACGCCAGGATCGCAGCCCGCGCGTGACGTAGGGCGTCAGCCGTACGTTTGGACTGGGCGCGAGGACGCCTTCGAGATGCCGCCGCCGCTCGAGGAGCGGGATGTCGAGGAGCGACTCGCCGTCGACCTCGAGAAGATCGAAGGCCGCGAAGATCTGGCGCCCCCCGAACTGCCGGGTGTAGGCGTTCCCGTGCTCGTCCATCTCGAGATCGCTCTCGTCCTTCCATCCTTCGACGAGGACACCGTCGATGATCGCGGTGCCGCACCGCGTTTCGGCGACGATCGCGTCGTAGAGCTCGCGCGGCCCGGCGACCTTCCCTTCGTAGCCGACGAAATGTGGCTCGGGGTGGCCGACTCTGACCAGCACGCGCGTCCCCGTCCACGCCGGCTCGAGGATGTGGCCCTCCCGCTCCGCTCGTTCGCGGACCGACCGGGGGCGTTGGGGCAAAAGGTCTGCCCCGAGGACGGTGCTCAGGATTCGAGTATCCGCGCTCTTGACAGTGCGAACGTTAGTTCTATTATGCGAACGCCTGTTCGAAACTCATTTCTAGGGGTGCATCGTGGCTGCGGCATCGGCGCTTTTCGTGTCCTTCCGTCAAGGGGAGTCCCCCTCCCCATCACCACGCCACGCGGAGGCGGCGTCCGCTTCCTGGCGGATGCCGCCACGCGTGTACTCACCCTTCCCTGCGCGACCCCGGACACGGCCCATGGCCGTCCCGGCCCGCGCGGAAGAGGCGGCCGTCACGCGCTCTGGCCGAGCGTGGCGCCGCATCTTCCGCGCAAGCCGATCCGAGTAGCGGACTACTTCTTCTCGCCGTCACTCCTCGCCCCCAGAAGGCCGCCCAGGGGTCCGGCGAGGCTCGTGAACTCGGTCGGGATGATGAACTTGGTCGCGGGCGAGGCGCCGAGCTGATTGAGAGTGTTGAAGTACTGAAGCGTCATCGTCCGGGCGTCGGCGTTCATCGCCTGCGCGTTGATCGTCGAGAGCGCGAGAGCGAATCCCTCGGCGCGAAGGATCGCGGCCTGGCGCGCGCCCTCGGCCTCGAGGATCGCGGCCTGCTTCGCGCCGTCCGCGACGAGGATCGCGGAGGCCTTCTTTCCCTCCGCCTCCGTGACGGCGGCGCGCCGTGTCCGCTCGGCGGTGAGCTGGCGATTCATGGCTTCCTGCACGTCGCGCGGCGGCGTGAGCTCCTTGATCTCGACGTTCGTCACCTTCACGCCCCAGCGGTGGGTGATCTCATCGAGCTTCACCCGAAGGTCTTCGTTGATCTGTTCGCGCTTGGCGAGGACGTCGTCCAAGAGGATGTTCCCGACCACGGCACGCAGCGTCGTCGTCGCGATCCCATTGATGGCCGTCCGGAAGTTCTGGATGTTCAGGAACGAGTCCTTCGGCTCGACGACCTTCTGGTAGATCAGGAAGTCGATCGAGATCGGCGCGTTGTCCTTGGTGATGCAGGTCTGCTGCGGGATCTCCACCACGAACTCGCGCAGATCGACGGTCTGCGCGACGCTTTGGATCGGCGGCGGCAGCAGCAGCACGATGCCGGGTCCGGCCACCTTCTCGAAGCTTCCGAGCCGGAACACGATCAGGCGCTGATATTCGGGGACGATGTGGATGATCGCCCGAAGCGCGAGGATCAAGATGACGAGCAGGATGCCCGCGGTGATAAGACTCAGATTCATTAGGCCGCTCCCTTTCCTTCGGCGCCCCGCGCCGGTTCGACGATAAGCCGCACGCTGTCCACGCGCTTGACTCGCATCGCGCCACCCTTCGGAATGTCTCCCCCTTCACTCACCACGGTCCAATCTTCGCCGGCCACATGCGCGATGCCCCGGGGCGCGATGTCGGTCTTCGCCACGCCGATCGCGCCGATGAGGAGTGACGCGCCGGTCGCGACGGGCAGAGGCCGCAGCGCTGTGCGCAGCGCGACTCCGAAGAAGATCGTCGTCAGGCCGACGACGAACACGATGAGAAGCGGTTCGATCGTCTGGCGCACACCCGGAAACGTCGGACGGAACGGCGGGAACACGATGATGAGCCCGATGATCAGCGCGGCGACGCCGCCGGCCGTGAGCAGCCCGTGCGCTTGCACCTTGATCTCTGCAACGAAGAGCACGAGCGCGAACACCATGAGCGCAACCCCGGCGCCATTCGCGTCGAGTGTGCCGAACGAGAAGAGCGCGAGGATGATCGCGATCACGCCGATGATCCCTGGGAAGATGAGGCCCGGGTTCGAAAGCTCGAAGATCAAGCCGTAGGTCCCGAGCGTGAAGAGCAGCACCGCGATCTGCGGGTCGACGACGAAGTGCAGCACCGTCTCAAACGGGTTCTGGCCGTCGTCGACGACGGGCGCGCTCTTCGTGGCGAGCGTCACCGCGCCGGCGGAGGTCGTCACGGTCCGGCCGTCGATCTTGGCGAGCAGGTCCGCGACATCGTTCGCCTGGAGGTCGACGATCTTCATCTCGACCGCCTCATCGACCCGGGCGCTGACGCTCTTGCGGACCGCGTCCTCGGCCCATTGCTCGTTCCGTCCTCGAGTTTTGGCGATGTTGACGATGTGCGCGACGGCGTCGTTCTCGGCCTTGAGACGCAGGTCGCCCTGGATGTCGCCGCCACTTGAATCCACGGGGTGGGCCGCGCCGATGTTGGTCGCCGGCGCCATCGCGGCGACATGACCGGCCATGGTGATGAACGTCCCGGCCGAGGCCGCTCGGGCGCCCGCCGGCGCGACGAACGTCACGATTGGGACGCGCGTCGCAAGGAAGCGCGCAGTGATCTGGTAGGTCGAGTTGATCAGGCCACCGGGCGTGTCGATGATGAAGACGACCGCGGCGGCGTTGTCGGCCTCGCCGTCGGAAACGACCCGATCGACGTAGCGCGCGGTGATCGGATTGATCTCGCCGTCGATATGACCGACGAGCACGGGCGGCGGGCCGTCGGCTCCGAGCGCGCGGCTTCCGAGCCCAACCGCGCCCAGGGCGAGGGACAGTGCGGCAGCTCCCCTGACCGCGAGATGAAGACCGGTCATCTTGCACCATTGTCTGCCCTCTACAAAAGCCTGCTCAGACGCCCAGGCGCAGCTTCACCGGGATCCGACCCATTTCCAGGTACCAGTCGGCGACCCACTCAGCCCCGTATTTCCGTCGCAATAGGTCGACCGCGCGTCGCAGATCCGCGGCCCGATCGGCGGAGGGCTCGTACACCACCGGAAGCTCGGCATCAGCGATGCGGACCCGGGCGTGAGGGTCGTGCTCGAGATTGCGCAGCCAATCGGTCTCGCGATCGGACCTCGTTCGACGCCGCACCCCCGTCGCGTCCGGCGCCGATGGGCGTTCGCCGGTGCGTAGCCAGACAACACCCTCCTCGTACGCGAACAGGAGTCGGACGGAGTGCGGCCGTCCGCTCACGCGCCCCATCGTCACGAGCTCGAGCTCGTCGGCCTCGGCGAGGGCGCGCCTCAATGCCGGGTCCACGGCGCGGGTAGCGTAGCCGCGCCGTGGACTGGCTCGCTGCCCCTGACTACTGGCTCACCCGCTTCGTCTTCGAGCGCGCCATCGGCGCGATCTACCTCGTCGCCTTCCTCGCGACCGTGAACCAGTTCCGGCCGCTCCTCGGCGAGCGCGGGCTCCTGCCGGCGCCTGACTTCATCGGCGCGATCCCGTTCCGCGCATCTCCGACGCTCTTCCATCTGATCGGGTACTCGGACCGCAAGCTGCTCGTGATTGCCTGGGCCGGCATCGTTCTGTCGGTCGTCGCGACCACGGGCTTGTTCGATGGGGTCGGCTACCCGGTGCCCTTCGTGTCGATGCTGACGTTCGCTCTGCTGTGGCTCTTCTACCTCTCGATCGTGAACATTGGCCAGACCTTCTACTCCTTCGGATGGGAATCGCTCCTTCTCGAAGCCGGGTTCCTGACGATCTTCCTCGGACCGGCCACGACGACCCCGCAGTTCAGCCTCATCGTGCTCATGCGCTGGCTGCTGTTCCGCGTGGAGTTCGGCGCCGGGCTCATCAAGATGCGCGGGGATCGGTGTTGGCGCGACCTCACGTGCCTCTACTACCACCACGAGACCCAGCCCATGCCGAATCCGCTGAGCTGGTACTTCCATCACCTACCCAAACGGCTGCACCGGATGGAGGTGCTCGGCAATCACTTCGCGCAGCTCGTCGTGCCGTGGTTCCTCTTCTTCCCGCAGCCGATCGCGACGCTCGCCGGGCTCGTCGTCGTCGTGACGCAATCGTGGCTCGTGGTCTCCGGGAACTTCGCCTGGCTCAACTTCATCACCATCGCCCTCGCGATCTCGGCGTTCGACAACGCCGCGCTCGGTCGCCTGTTCCCGCTGGCCCCGTACGGGGCCCAGGACACTCCCGGCTGGTATCTCGCCATCGTGCTCGCGGTCACGGCGCTGATCCTGTTCCTCAGCTACCGGCCCGCGCGGAACCTGCTCTCGCGGCGGCAGATCATGAACGCGAGCTTCGATCCCTTCCACATCGTGGGGACGTACGGCGCGTTCGGCTCCGTCACGAAGGAGCGGTACGAGATCGTGATCGAAGGAACCGCCGACCCCGTGCTCGGCGCCGACACGGTCTGGCGCGAGTACGAGTTCAAGGGAAAGCCCGGCGACCCCAAGCGCCGTCCGCCGCAGGTCGCGCCGTACCACCTGCGCCTGGACTGGCTCATGTGGTTCGCGGCGATGTCGTCGCCGATGTACCACGAATGGTTTGTGCCGTTCCTCGCGAAGCTTCTCGATGGCGACGTTCCGACGCTGCGTCTCCTGCGAACGGATCCGTTCGGCGGCAAGCCGCCGCGTTTCGTCCGCGCCCTGCTGTATCTCTACCGGTTCACGACGCCGAAGGAGCACCTCGAGACGGGCGCGTGGTGGCATCGCGAGCTCGTCGGCGACTACGTTCCGCCGGTGTCGCTCCGGGGCACGCGCTCACCACCCTAGCCCGCTATTCCGGGCGGTACGGCGCCTTGCCCTCAATGTTCCCCACGTACAGCGGGAGCCCTGCGTTGTCGATCTGCTGTCGGATCGCTTGGATCTCGCCGATGTGAAACCAGTAGTGGTACGTCATGCGCCGGATCGCGGAACCCTGGCTTTGCCCCGATCGTTTGCCGTTGAACGGAAGATCGACCAGCAGCTTTTCGGTCGTGAGCTGGTCGAGGAACGGGTCCGTCGCCTTGGTGATCCTCCGCCACGCGGCGAGCATTTCCTTGAGCGAGGGCGTGGTCATCGGCGCGCCGGAGAAGAATTCGGTCTGGATGTCCTCCCGAAGCATGATCCCCTGGGGCCGGTGCAAGAGGTAACGCTGCTCCTGCCATGTAAGGTGGCCGACGATCCAGCCGATCGAGTTCATCGGCCCGAAATGTCGCGCGCCGTCTTCCTCGGTGACGCCTCGGAGCCCCCGCAGCCATTCGCTGCGCGTGAACCGGAGCTGGTCGACGACCGGATGCGGCTGTCGCGAGCGACTGGTCGGTCGCGCCTTAGAAGAACGTGCCGCGGCCTTCGCGGGTCGGCGCGCTCTCGGCGTCACCATCCTCGACCAGTATCACGACTCCGGTTTTCTTCGCGAGAACGCCATCCCCGCTGGATGGCCCATCCCCTCGCCGGCCATGACATGCCAGTGCAGATGAAAGACGTCCTGAAGCGGGGCGCCGGAGTTGGTGGCAAGGCGGAAGCTCTTGACGCCGGCGTCAGCCGCCATCCGCGACGCTACGAGGACGAGACGGCCGGCCAGCTCGGCGTCTTTGAGCTCCGCAACCGACCGAATGTGGCTGCGCGGCACGACGAGGACGTGAAGCGGCGTCGCGGCCGGCTCCGCGTCAAACGCGACGATGTCGGCGTCTTCGTAGCGGATCGCGGCCGGGGCGGTGTGCGCCGCGATGCGACAGAACACGCAGACACTTTCAGCCTGGCTCAACGGAACTTCACGCGCCCTTCGCGGTCGGGCGGGTTGTCCGCGTCGCCGTCGTCGACGAGGATCACGAACTTCTTCTCCCAGTGCGGGGTCGGATAGGCGCCGTCGTTGCGCTCGATGTTCTGGAACGACCCGTCGGGCATCTTGATCGAGGCGGGATACGCGAAGCGGAGCCACCACTCCTCGCCGTACCACGCGTCGAGGCCGATGAGCTGACCTGACTGGAACCCCGCGCCGCGGGAGATGTCCGGCCGGTGATTCTGCGTGAGCGGGTTCAGATCGCCGCGCTGTGGATCCTCGACGACGACGCCGGTGATGCGGTTGCTCGGGTCGTCGTAGTAGGTGCCGAACGTGCCCTGGAATCCGATCAGCAAAGGTCCGTGCTGTCCGGAGAGGCTGATGACCATGACCGGCTTCCCGCTGCGCACCAGCCAGTACACCGCGGCGCCGGTGGCGTCCTCACGCGTGTCGTAGCGGTAGTAGTGGTAGTGATTGCCCGCGTCCAGCCGTTGCAGGACCGTCGCGATCGCGACCGGGTCGAGGCCGGGATCGTTGCTGCGATTGAACTGGCGCCCGAGGTCGAGGATCGCCTGCGCGGTGAGTGGATCCTTCCCCGTCGTGTAGTTCTGGATGATCCGGCAGCTCGCCGCCGCGCACGAGAGTGGCTCGCCCTTCGGATCCTCGAACTCGGTGAACCATTTCACGTCGGTCAGGCGGTCACCCATGGTCTTGAAGCGATGCTCGAACGGAAAGGTGCCGACCGCGGTCGTGAGCCGCAGATTCGCGACGTAATCGGTGGCGCCCTTGAGGAGGCCGCGGCAGCCGAACGTTCCCTTGAGGCCGTTCGCGTCGACGCTCGCGGTGCACTCGAAGCCTGGATCCGGCGTGAGCGCGACCTTCGCCGCGATGACGTGGGCGCTTGCCTCCCACGTGGCGAGAAGCGCGCGGGCGGTCTGCGTGCAGCAGGTGGGGTGCGTGAAGGTGACGTCCGGTGCCCGCGACGCCGCGGACGCGGTCGGCGTCGCGTTCGCCCCGGGTCCGCCTTCACCGCCGCGGAAGAGGACCCCGAACGCGACGAGGGCAAAAACGAGCGCGAAGCCGACGAGACCGGCCTGGGCCGCGCGCTCCGCACCTGTGTACCGCATCGCGGTGATAATCCTCGCATCCCGATGGACGACCTTCGCCCCATCACGCCCATCCGCCGGCCGCTGGTGGACAAACGCGCTCGTGTCCCGGCGTCCAAGAGCATCGCCAATCGAGAGCTCGTGCTGTCCGCGATCGCCGACGGCCGCTCGCGTCTCCGCCTGGGTCCACTCGATCCAGGCGACGACGTCCGCGCGATGATCGACGCCGTCACCGCCCTGGACTACCGCGTCGAGCGCGACGACGACGAGGTCGTCGTTCACGGCCCGGCCGCGAGCCGCCGCGCCGGGGCCGCGATCGACGCCGGCGATGCGGGCACCGTGGCCCGCTTCGGCGCGGCGCTGGCAGCCCTGGGGAGCGGCTACGTGACCGTCACCGGCTCGCCGCGCTTGCGGGAGCGCCCGATCGCGCCGCTCCTCGACGCGCTCCGGCGGCTCGGCGGGACCGTGACCGGAGATCGCCTGCCGGTGACGATCGTGGGGCCGATCCGGGGCGGCGATATCGAGATCGCCGGGAACGAGTCGAGCCAGTTCGCATCGGCGCTGCTGCTGGTCGCGCCGCGGCTCGAGGGCGGCCTCCGCGTTCGGATCGCGGGCACGCTCGTATCGGCGCCGTTCGTCGACCTCACCATCGCGTCGCTGCGGCGGCGCGGCGTGAAGGTCGAGCGCGAAGGCAACCTGATCACGGTGCCGGAGGGAAGGATCCGCGCGAGAGATCTGCGTATTCCGGGCGACGTCACCGCCGCGACCTACCCCGCCGCCGCGGCCGCGGTGCTCGGTGGCGAGGTCAGGATCGAAGGCGTCGACGCGCGCGTACGCGCGGGCGGTCAGGGGGACGCGCGCTTTTTCGAGCTCCTCCAGGGGATGGGGTGTGGCGTCTCGCACCGAGGCGGCGGCGTCACGGTGCAGCGGATCGGCGCGCTACACGGGATCCGCGCGAACGTGAAGGACTGTTCGGACGTCTTTCCGTCCCTCGCGGTCGTCGCGACCCAGGCCGGAGAGGCCACCGAGCTCACGGGCATCGGGCATACCCGCAAGCAGGAGAGCGATCGTGTGACGGTCGTCGCGAACGGTATCAACGCCCTGGGCGGTCGCGCGCAGGCGTTCGCGGACGCCATCCGCGTGGAGCCGGCGCCTCTGCATGACGGGATCGTTGACGCGTGTGGCGACCACCGCGTCGCGATGGCGTTCTCGATACTCGGTCTTCAGGTTCCCGGGGTCGCAATCAAGGGGGCCGGCGCGGTGGCGAAGACCTTCCCGCAGTTCTACGAAATGATCGCCGAGCTCTCGCGATGAGCGACCACTCGCAAGCCGGCGCGACGAGCAGCGGCTCCCCGGGCGCGGCTGATCAGCGCGAGCGAAGCGCCCGGCCCCGCGCCTGAATCACAACAGACCGCCAGAAACAAACTCAACGTCGGCTGGATACCTTGCCTCCCTAGAACGCTGGCTGGAGCGCATCGGAGACAAAAATGACCACGGATGAAAGCGATCTCGAACGCGAGATGGTGCCCATCGCCGACCGGTGCTTCAGGGGCTGTGGCACACGCGCAGTGCTCTCGGACGGTCCTTCCAATTTCTGCGCAAGGTGTGCCCTTGCCATCCTCAAAGCAGAGTCTTTCCGCTTCCCGAGGCTTGCTGCTTAAGCCGGCGGGCGGGCTTCGGCGGAGCGCGGGCTCGGCGGGCTACCCTCGGCTCAGCTCGCTGCGCACGGAGCGCGCGGCCTGGAGAAAGCTTCGCGCGTAGTCCTTGTCTCCGCGCTCGACGGCGTCGCGCAGCTGCGTGAGACCTTCGATGATCGACCCGATCGCCGCCGCCGCGTCGGCGCCACTGCCGAAGAGCAGCTCCGTCGCGAGATCGGCCGGTGTGTCGGCGAGACGCGTCGAGTCGCGAAAGCCGGGACCTGCGGCTCGGAGGAGCGGCTCGGCCTGAGCGCCGGCGACCGCCAGTGCCGCCGCTGCCGCGAGCGGCCCGGCGACGAGGCGCGCCATCGCTCGGTCGTGCACGTCGGCTGAGCACACCGTGACATCGGCGCCGATCTCGCGGGCGATCGTGCCCGCGATGGCCATCGCGGCGTCATCGGATCGAGCCGTCGGCACGAGAAGAAAAGCCCGTCCGCGGAACAGCCCGGGATCCGCGGCGCTGAATCCGGACGACGTGGTCCCCGCCATGGGGTGGCCACCGACGATGCGCGCGCCCAGAGGCGCACGCGTCGCGTAGTCCGCAACCGCGCGCTTCAGCGATCCGGTGTCGAGGAGCACAGCGCCGTTCGAACGCGCCGCGAGCTGCTCGAGCGCGGGCACGATCGCGGAGATCGGCGTAGCCACGAGGACGGCATCCGCCGGCAACAGGTCAGCGAGGCCCGTCACGATGCGGATGCTGTCGGCTTTCGCGGCCGAGCGGGCCCGCTCGTCGGTGTCGTACCCGGTGACGTCGTGCCGGTCGCGGAGCGCGAGAGCGAGCGAACCACCGATCAGCCCAAGGCCGACGACGCCGATCTTCACGGCGCCGGGACCTGCTCGGTACGCCCGACCGCGCGCGCGACGTGCGGGACCGCCCCCATGAGCGCGCGGAAATTGTCGAAGCTGAGCGACTGAAATCCGTCGGAGAGCGCGTGGTCGGGGCTTGGATGAACTTCGACGAGCAGGCCATCCGCGCCGGCGGCGACCGCGGCGAGCGCGATCGGGGCCACGAGGTACCACTTCCCCGTCCCGTGCGAAGGGTCGGCAATGACCGGCAGGTGCGAGAGCCGCTTCAGGAGCGGGATCGCGTTGATGTCGAAGGTGTTGCGCGTGTATCGCTCGAACGTGCGGATGCCCCGCTCACACAGGATCACGTTGCGGTTGCCGCGCGCGAGGACGTACTCCGCCGAGAGCAGCAGCTCCTCGACCGTGGCCGACATCCCGCGCTTCAGGAGGACCGGCTTGGTCTGCTCTCCGACCGCGTCCAGCAGCGAGTAGTTCTGCATGTTCCGGGCGCCGATCTGCAGGCAATCGGCGACGTCGGCCACCGCCTCGACGTCGCCAGGCGCGAGCACCTCAGTCACGACCGGAAGACCGCTGACGGCCCGCGCTTCGGCGAGGATCTCGAGCCCCTCCCCACCCATCCCGCGGAATGTGTAGGGCGAGGTTCGCGGCTTGAACGCGCCACCGCGCAGGGCCGCGCCGCCGGCCGCGCGCACCGCCCGCGCCGTCTCGAGCGTGACCTCGCGCGACTCGACGGCGCAGGGCCCGGCGATGACGGCGAGCGGATGCCCGTGACCGACCGGGACGTTGCCGACCCGCACAACGGTGTCCTCGCCGATGACCTCTCGGGACGCGAGCTTGAACGGCCGGCTGACCGGCACCACCTCGGCGACGCCGGGTAGGGACTCGACCGCTTCCGCGGCCGCGCGCGAGGTGCTCCCGAAGGTGCCGATAGCGGTCCGCTCCGCACCCGGGAGCGGCACGGGCGTGATGCCGAATTCTTTGATGCGCTCGACGACCGCGTCGATCTCCTCTTTCGTCGCGTCGCGCTTCATGACGACGAGCACTTAGGGCACTCCGAGCGGCGCGTCGCCGGGAAGATCGACGGCCCAGGAGGGACGGAGGACCCGAGCACCGTGGAGGAAGACGTGGCGCACCTCGGCCTGCGTCTTCGGCGTGTTCCACGCGACGAGCAGACGCACGCAGCGCTCGAGCGCGCCCGGCACGGGTATCTCGCGCCCGCAGATGAGCGGCACGTCGGTCCAGCCGAGCCCCGCGCGCGCCGCGTCCGCCGGGAACGCAGCGTCGAGATCGTCGGTCACGGTGAACCAGATGTACCCGACGTCTTCGGGCCGCACGCCGTTCAGCTTCACGATGGTGTTCAGGACCTCGAGGGTGGCGTCGTAGATGGCGCGCGCCTCGTTCTTACCGACGGTGGTCGCGCCTCGGATTCCGCGCACCGGCATCAGCTTTTCCCCGCGGCGACGAGCGTGGAGACGAACGCGCGAAGCGCCTCCGGCCGGCCGTCCGCCGGCGCCGCGGACACAGTGTCCAGCGCGGCGCTTCCGACGACGACGGCGTCGGCCACGCCTCGAAGTGACGCGACGTGCTCGGCGGCGCTGATGCCGAATCCGACGGCGATCGGGAGCGAGGTGTGGCGGCGCACGCGCGCGACGAACTCTGCGACATCGGCGCCGAGCGCGCGACGGGCGCCGGTGACTCCGGTGAGCGACACGCAGTAGACGAACCCGCGCGCGTGTGGGACGAGCCGCGCGAGCCGATCGTCGGGAGTCGTCGGCGCGTACAGGTCGATGCGCGCGAGGCCCTCCGGATCAAGAGCGGCGTCGAACTCCGCCGATTCTTCCGAGGGCAGATCGGGGACGATGATCCCCGCCACTCCGGCGCGCGCCGCGTCCGATGCGAATGTGGCGAGCCCGCCGCGATACCGCAGGAATGGATTCGCGTACCCCATGAGCAGCACGGTCGCGTCGCGCTCGCGCACGATGGTGGAGGCCTCCGCGATACAGTCGGCCAGGCTGACGCCCTGGCGAAGCGCGATCTCGCTCGCCCGCTGGACCGTCGCACCGTCCGCGAGCGGGTCGCTGAACGGCACCCCGAGCTCGAGCAGGTCCGCGCCGCCGTCGAGCGCGGCCCGTAGCAGCGGTCCGGTCGCGGCCCGGTCGGGATACCCGACGGTGAGATACACGACAATCGCCAGGCGCTTCTGCTCGCGTGCTCGCGCGAATGCGCGCGCGATACGGGCTGTGCCGGTCGGCGCGGTCGAGACGGTCACCGGATCAGTCCCTCGCTCATCACGATCTCGAGATCCTTGTCGCCGCGGCCGGAGAGACAGAGCACCACCGTTTGAGCCGGTCCGTCGCGTGCGATCGCGGGCAGCTCGGCGATCGCGTGCGCGGGCTCGAGCGCCGGGATGATGCCCTCGCTTCGCGAAAGGAGCGCGAACGCGTCGAGTGCCTCGCGGTCGGTGCGCGCCACGTAGCGGACCCGTCCCGATCGGGCGAGGGCGGCATGCTCGGGGCCCACGCCGGGATAGTCGAGGCCCGCCGAGACCGAGTGCGTCTCGCGGATCTGTCCCTGCTCATCCTGGAGGACGAGCGTCCGCGAGCCGTGAAGGACGCCGACGCTGCCGCCGACGATCGACGCCGCGTGCTTGCCGCTCGCGATCCCCTCGCCGCCGGCTTCCACGCCGACGATCTTGACACCCGGGTCGTCGAGAAAAGCGCTGAAGATGCCGATGGCGTTCGATCCGCCCCCGACGCACGCGACGACCACGTCGGGGAGGCCGCCGAGCAGCGCGAGCGCCTGCTCGCGCGCCTCGCGCCCGATCACCGCCTGAAAGTCGCGCACCATCGCAGGGTACGGGTGCGGCCCGATCGCCGAGCCGAGCAAGTAATACGTCGAGCGCACGTTGGTGACCCAGTCGCGGATCGCCTCGTTCACGGCGTCCTTCAAGGTGCGGCTGCCCGCGTCGACCTCGCGCACCTCCGCGCCGAGGAGCTTCATACGAAACACGTTCGCGTGCTGACGACGCGCGTCGACCGTGCCCATGTAGACGACGCACTCGAGCCCCAGGAGCGCGCACGCCGCCGCGCTTGCGACGCCGTGCTGCCCCGCCCCGGTCTCCGCGACGACGCGCCTCTTTCCCATGCGCTTCGCGAGCAGGGCCTGGCCGACGGCGCTGTTGATCTTGTGCGCGCCGGTATGCGCGAGGTCCTCCCGCTTGAGAAGCACGCGGGCGAGGCCGACCGCGCGGGCGAGACGGGGCGCGTCGGTCAGCGGAGTCGGACGTCCGACCCAGTCGTGAAGGACTCGCCCGAGCTCCTCCTCAAACGCCACGTCGGCACGAGCGTCGAGCCACGCGGCCTCGAGCTCGGCGACGGCGGGCATGAGCGTCTCGGGCAGGTACTGGCCGCCGAATTCGCCGTACCGTCCTGGCTTCGTCGTCGTGATCACGCGTGCACCGCCCGCTTGAGCGAGGCGACTCCATGGATGAGCGGGCCGGGGTCGTCGGCGCGCATGAGCGCTGTCCCGATGAGGACCGCGTCGACACGCGCCGGCAGCATCCGCGCGTCGTCGACCGACGTGATGCCGGATTCGGCGACGAGGATCTGGTCGAGGTGCGCGAACGTGTGCAGCTGCCGCACACGGCCGACGTCGATGTCGCTTGGCTTGCGAAGGTTCCGCGCGTTGACGCCCACGACCGACGCGCCCGACAGGACCGCGCGCCCGAAAGCGCTCGCTTCGTGGGCCTCGACCAGCGCGGACATGCCGAGTCCCTTGGCGGTCGACACGAGACGCCTCAGCTCTTGGTCGTCGAGCGCCTCCGCGATGAGCAACACCGCGTCCGCCCCGGCGGCCCGCGCTTCATAGATCTGGTACGCGTCGACGATGACGTCCTTCGCAAGCAGCGGCACGTCGACGGCCGCGCGGATCGCGACGAGGTCCGCGAGCGATCCGCCCCAGTGCCGGCGCTCGATCAGCACCGAGATGGCCGTCGCTCCGGCGGCGACATAACGGAGTGCCTGCCCTACGGGATCGACGTTCGCGGCGAGGACGCCCGCCGCGGGCGAGATCCGCTTCACCTCGGCGATCACGGCGAGGCTCGACGGATGTCGATGGCGCAGCGCCTGGTGGAACTGATCGAACGGGCGGAGGGGTCCCACCCGCGCCTGCGCGTGAATCTCATCGTCGGGTACCGCCGCGCGCGCGGCTGCAACGTCGGCGCGACGCTCGGCGACCACCTGCTCGAGGAAATCGCTCACGCCGTCGCGGCCTCCGCGGCGCCGATGCGCTGGCTCGTCGCGACGAAGCGCGCGAGGACATCGGAGGCTCGGCCGCGATCGATCGCCTCGGCGGCGAGCCGCGCACCATCGCGCAGATCGCGAGCGAGACCGGCGACATAACACGCCGCTCCAGCGTTCATGAGGATCGCCGCCCGCGGCCCGTCCTTCGCGCCGTCGAGCACGCGCCGCGCCATCGCAGCGTTCTTGGCGGGATCACCGCCGGTGATCTCATTGCGGGCAACGGGCGTCACGCCGAGATCTTCGGGCTCGATGCGGCCTTCGCTCACCGAACCGCCACGGAGCTCCCAGGTGCGTGTGGGAAGCGAGGGGCTGATCTCATCGAGGCCGTCCTCGCCGTGGACGACGAGAGCGTGATCCGTGCCAAGCTCGGCGAGCACGAGGGCGATCTTCTCACCAAGCGCCGGCGATGGAACGCCGAGGAGAATGCGGCGCACTCCGGCGGGATTCGCGAGCGGGCCGAGCACGTTGAACACCGTACGGATCCCGATCTCACGCCGCACCGGGCCCGCGTGCCGCATCGCGGGGTGGTAGCGCGGCGCGAACATGAAGCCGATGCGCGTCTCCTCGACGCAGCAGGCGACGCCCTCTGGGCCGAGATCGATCTTCACTCCGAGCGCCTCGAGGACGTCCGCGCTCCCGCACGCGCTCGATGCGGCGCGATTGCCGTGCTTGGCGACGTGCCCGCCCGCAGCCGCGGTCACGATCGCGCTCACCGTCGAGATGTTGAAGCTGTTCGAGCGGTCGCCGCCGGTGCCGACGACGTCGATCGCGTCAGCCGGCACGGTCACGCGCACGGCGACGTCGCGAAGCGCGGACGCGAAGCCCGCAATCTCGTCCACGGTCTCGCCGCGGATGTGGAGCGCCGCGAGCAACGCACCGAGCTGTGCCGGCGTCGCCTCGCCCGCCATCACCGACGCCATCGCCGAGCGCGCCTCGTCGCGCGTGAGCGTGCGGCCTCCCGCCACGATCACGAGAGCCTCACGCGCGTCCAATGAAGTTCTCCAGCATGCGCAGGCCGTCGGCGGTCATCACCGACTCGGGGTGGAACTGCACGGCCTCGAGCGGAAGCGAGCGATGCCTTAGCGCCATCACGACGCCGTCCTCGCTCCGCGCGCTCACGACGAGGTCCGGCGGGAGCGTCCGCTCGTCGACCATCAGCGAGTGGTAGCGCGTCGCCTCGGTCGGGTCGGGGATCCCGGCGAACACGCCCTTTCCGTCGTGCCGAACGAGCGATGTCTTTCCGTGTCGCGGCTCCGGCGCACGGATAACGGACGCGCCGAAGGCGACCGCGGCGCATTGCAACCCGAGGCAGACGCCAAGCGTCGGGATCCCGAGCTCGGGCGCCTCTCGCACCAGCGCCGGCGAGCGGCCGGCCACCTCGGGCCGACCCGGCCCCGGCGAGATCACGAGACGATCGGGACGCGCGTCGAGTGCGGCCACGAGCGCCGGGTCGTCAGCGCGAAGCACGGTGACGTCGGCGCCGAGCGCACCGAACGCCTGGGCGAGGTTGTACGTGAACGAGTCGTAGTTGTCGACAAGCAGCACCTTTGTGGTCATCGCACCAGCTCCGCGCCGTCCACCAGCTCGATCGCGCGCAGCAGCGCGCGCGCTTTCGCGCGGGTCTCGAGCTCCTCCGCGGCGGGATCGGAGTCGGCGACGATCCCCGCGCCGGCCTGGATGCGGCACACGCCGTCCGCGATCACGGCGGTCCGGATGCCGATGCACGTGTCCATGCGCCCGTCGAACCCGAGGTAACCGACGGCGCCGGCGTAGGGGCCGCGCCTGTCGGTCTCGAGCTCGGCGATGCGCTCCATGGCGCGAATCTTTGGAGCGCCGGACACGGTCCCCGCCGGAAAGCACGCGCGAAATGCATCGAGCGCGTCGACACCCGAGGCGAGCTCGCCCTCGACGACGGAGGTGAGGTGCATCACGTGGGAGAAGCGGTCGACGCGCATGAGCTCCTTGACGCGCACGGTGCCCGAGCGCGACACGCGACCGATGTCGTTCCGCGCAAGGTCGACCAGCATGACGTGCTCGGCGCGCTCCTTCTCCGAGGCGCGAAGCTCGGCCTCCATCGCGGCGTCCTCGGCATCGTCGCGCCCACGCGGGCGCGTGCCGGCGATCGGATACATCACGACACGTCCATCCTCGACGCGGACGAATGGCTCGGGCGACGCGCCGACGAGCGCGGCTCCGGCAACGTCGATGAGGAACATGTACGGCGAGGGATTTACGTGCCGCAGCGCACGATAAAGCGCCAGCGGCTCGGGAGCCGGTCGCACGTCGAATCGCTGCGCGAGGACGATCTGGATGCAGTCCCCGTCCGCGATGAGCTCGCGGGCCTTTGCGACCCGCGCCCGGTACTCGTCGGCCGTTCCGTTCGCGGTCACCGTGCGCGCGACGCGCTCGTTACGCGCCGGGAGCGCCACGGGCGCGTCGAGCGCCGCGAAGACCCGGGCGATGCGACTCTCGGCGGTTTCGCGCTCGCCCTCGACGTCGTGCGCGATCAAGAGGAGCGAGTGACGCACATGGTCGAAACAGACGACGGTGTCGTAGATCGAGAACGCCGCCTCCGGCAGCCGCAGGACATCGCGCGACGCCGCCGGAAGCCGCTCGAAACGCCGCGCGGCCTCGTAGCCGACGTAGCCGACCGCACCGCCCGAGAACCGCGGCAGGTCGGCGGACGGCGGGCGCCGGTAATGCGCGAGCTCCTCGCCCAGGACGTCGAGCGGGTCGGCGTAGTCGACGGTGCGTACGCCGCCGTCCTCGAGTATCGATGCGACGCCATCACGGAAGACGAGCGTGGCGCGAGGCAAAACGCCGATGAACGAGTAGCGGCCCATGCGCTCCCCGCCTTCGACACTCTCGAGGAGGAAGGCGCCGCCGAGCGGCCGCAGCTTCGCGAACGCCGAGACCGGCGTCTCGAGGTCGGCGAGTCGCTCGCGCACCACCGGCACGAGCTCGCGTGTCTTTCTGGTCGTCGCTGTCAGCACCACATGCCTCCAAACAAAAACCCTCGCCCGCTCACGGGACGAGGGCTCGTGGTGCCACCCGATGTCGGCCCGCCATCACTGACGGACCCTCTGCCTCCGCGGTCACGGAGCGCCCCTTGATAACGGTGGGCTTCCGGGCATCCGTACTCGCCGTTCGGGATGCCGTCTCGCGGGATCCATTCGCACCGCTTCCGCCGCCCGGGCTTCCACCTTTCGCCGGTTCTCTATCGGTTTTCCGCGGCCTAATCGCTCCCGCTCGAGCGACGTTCGCCAAAACTGTAGCACCCGGCGGCGCCCGGCTTTGGGCTCAAGCGGTGGCCGCTAGATTGAAAGCGTGAGATCGGTGCGCGGCGGGGGGCGTCCAGCGGGTCCGATGGCCGTGCGCTCGATGCTTCCGAGCCACACCGCCGCGGACATCCGCGAGGTGCTGGCCGGCTTGCCGACCGCGACCGGCTACCGCGTCACCGTCAAGCCGCTCCGCTACCGCACGGCCCCGCATCTCCAGGCTTTCACGTTCTGGGACGAGCCCGAGATTGTCCTGCAGGTGCCCGAGCCGTTCCGGCCGTTCCGCGAGATGGTCGACCTCGGTGCGGACGGGACGCCGATCGTCCTCTTCCGCACGCGTCGCGACGTCGTCCGGTTCCTCTACCTCCACGAGTTCTGTCACTGGTGGCTGTACCTGACTCACGGATGGGGCTCGAGCGCCGAGATCGCGTGCGACCGCTATGCCTTCGCCAACTACCGGCGGCGCGGGCCGGTCCGGCCTCCGTCCGTCCGCGCACGAGGCGACCGCGCGGCGTAGCTAACGCCGATAGGACGACCGAGCCGCGGGTGGCACCAGCGAGCGGGTTGTGCGCGAACCGCGGGTGCCCCGGGCACCCGCCCCGGAGTGAGCAAAGCGAACGACGGAAAGGCGGGGAGGGTGCGGTGAGCGCGCGACCCTAGGGGCAGGGGCCCCTAGGCGCGAAGCGACTGGTGACAGGACCCGCGTGCTTGGGCGCCGTGTCGGCGCTAACGCCGGGTAGCGCGCGCGATCTCGAGCAGCCCCTCGAACGTCGCGGTCGCCATGTGCAGGCTCGTCGCGGTCACCTCCAGGTTGTGGTGCCGCACAAGCGCATTCAGCTCCGCGATCGCCTGGGAGACCTCCGCGCGCACGCGGTCGTCGCCCTGCTTCGTGAGCGCCACCTCGGAGAGGATGCGTTCGGACGGAAGGTGGTCGAGAAGCTCCTCGCGGCGCGCGACCCACGCCAGATGAGTGCGCAACCGCGTCACGATCCGCAGACGACGCTCGGTGATGTCGCGCCGCAGCACCGTCCAGAGCGGTCGCGCTCCCGACGTCCGAACGACGTGGCGCGCGGCCCACGCTTCGCCGGCCAGGTCGTCGGGGTCCGCGGGCAGCGGTCGTCCCTCACCCGGTAGCCCCGAGAGCTCGCCCGAATCGCGGAGCTCGCGGATGCGAGCCTCCACGCCCCGCTCGTGGCGACGGAGCCGCGACTTCGGGGAGTCGTCGGTCAGGCGAGGCGCTCCACAACGGCGCCCGAGGCCGTCACCGCGACGGCCGTCGGCACGAGCACGACGCCGTACTTGCGCGCGAGCTCCGGGCGGCGCGAGACATCGACGGTGAAGACGGTCCGGCCCGACGCACGGAGCTCAGCCTCGAGCGAGCGGCAGTCGGTGCAGAGCGGGTGTGTGAACTCGACGACGATCTCGCCCGATGCGGCCGACGCGCCGAGCTCGGCGAGGTCGACCGAATCGATATGGCGCGCGCGAACGCCGCGAAGGCGTGCCGCGAAACGATAGATCTCGCAGCCCACGCAGAGGCCGGTGGTCGCGGCGAGAAGCGCGAGCGCCGCGACGATCAGGCCGAGCGCGACACCGATCGGGCTCAGGCCGACGAGGTACGCGAGCGTGGCCGCGCCGAGGAAGACCGCGCCGACGACGTTCGCAAAGCGTGGCGGACGGCTGTCCTCGATCGGACCCTCGCCGATGCGCGGCTGTATGAGCTCGAAGTACAGAAGGCACGGCAGGCAGTAGCGGCGTCCGAATAGCAGTCCGATCGCGAGCTGGCCGGCAAGGATGCCAAGGATTGGCCACCACCCGGTAACGACGGCGAGGAGCGACAGCACTCCGACGATCGCCTGGTTGGTCCGGGGCGCACGCGCGTCGATCACGTCCGTGTCGCGATACGGGTCGGCCTTGCGGATCATCGAAGAGCCTCCTCCAGCGCGGTCTCTGGTACGCCGGACGCACGCGCCGCGAGCCACCGTGCGAACCGCACGTGGGGATCGAATCCGACGAGCGCCGGCGCGTCGGTCACGAAATTGGATAGAGCGTTGATGTCGTACACGTACGACAGGCCGTCGCGGGCGGCGACGAGGTACTCGACGCCTCCCACGTCAAGATGGCCGGCGCGCGCGATCCGAAGGACCGCGTCGATCATCTCGCCAGGAGGATCGAACGCTTCTATCCGTAGCGGTTTCTTCGCGGGAGCATCGAGCGGGTTGTTGTCGAACTCCGACCTCGCGTCCGGCACCTGACAGATGTCCGCGGGGCACAGGTTGAAGTCCTGGTCCTGATCGTTCGTGATCCGGATTGCGTAGAGGAACTCGCCGTCCAGGAACTCGACCCGGACGATCGATCCGTCGCTCGACGCGAGGTACTCCTGGACGAGGCCGGTGCGGTCCGGCCCGAGGTCGATCCCATCTACGCCGTCGCGGAGGTCCTCCGGGCTGTCGAAGCGGCGCATGAGGGCGCCCGATCCGCCGACGTTCGGCTTCACGATGACGGGAAAGCGCAGGCGCTCCGCCGCGCTCACCACCTGGGACTCGTGCGTGACGACGCGAGCGCGCGGCGCCCGGATGCCGAGCGCGCCGAGGAGGATCAGCTGCCGCGCCTTGGACGTCTCGAGGTCGAACGCGGCGCTGCCGTTCACGACGGGAATGCCCCGCTCTTCGATGAACGGAAGGAACGCGCGGCCGAAGCCGATCGCGGGCGCGTGTTCGCGGAGATAGCTCGAGGGCGAGATCTTGTTAAGAGCGAGCGACCAATCGGGCGCGATCCCGGCCGGGTCGAAGACGGCGTCGGCCGCGTAGAGCGGCTCGAACGGAACACCCAGCGCATCGAGCGAAGCGAACGTGGGCGCGAGCCATGCCTCGTTCTCGTAGATCACGCCGATCGGCCGCATTTCGGCCCTCCCGAAAATCCGAGTCTAGCGGTCGGAATTCGTGGAAGGTGCTATTTGTGTGCGAGCGGCACAGTCACCAGGGCGGTGTACCGGGGGCCTTTCGGGGAGAGAACGCTCTGCACGACCGCGATCTCGCCCACCGTGAACTCCAGACGCGGCGCGGCGAGGGTCTCGAGGGCCGCGCCGACCGTCTTGGCCTCGGCGCTGCTCGCGTCCTCGGGAACCCGGGCGAGCGTGAGATGGGGCGCGAGCGGCCGGTCGTCAAACTTGAGGTCGCGGCTCCGCAGGCCGGCAGAGACGCGGGCACCGAGCTGGACGACGCTCGAGGCCCCGTCCGCGATGCCGATCCACACGACGCGCGGGCGTCCACGGTCCGGGAATCGGCCGGCGCCCGCGAACGCCAGCTCGAACCGAGAGACGTCCGCCGCGGCCTCACACGCGGCGTTCGTGACGTCGTCGAGCCGCTCATCCGGAGTCCAACCCAGGAACGCGAGCGTGACGTGAAGGTTCTCCGGCTTTACGCGCCGCAGAGCGGGGAGCGAGGGCGGCAGGATCGCTGCAGCGCGGAGCGCGAGGTCAGGCGGCAGCGGTATCGCGACGAAGAGGCGCACCGCCGGAGGGTACTGGGGTGGTTAGTAGGACGCGGCGTGCACCTGGTCGCCTACGAGGAGCGCCAGGAACGCGACCGCAAGAAGGACCGTGAACGCCCATAGCGCCGCCACGCGCACCGGCTCGCTGCGCTCGACGCGTGCAAGAGTGGTAACGATTAGGTCGGCCATCGCCAGGTGTTACAAGCAATCGGCGTGCCGGATGTTGCGGGTAGCGCTTGCTAAGCCGGTGTCGGTGCTGGCGCGGGCCCCTTGCCCTTCTCACCCTTTTCGCGGCGACGCTCTTCCCCGGCCGGTGCGCCAGGTGGCGTCTGGTCCGGTGTCGAAGCGGCGACAGGTACGCCTGCATCCGTATCGCCGTCGAAGAGCTTGTTGAACTCATCTGATTCGAGCGTCTCCTGCTCGATGAGCTTGCTCACGACGAGGTCGAGCTTGTCACGATTGTTGGTGAGGACCTCGTACGCCCTCTGGCGAGCGCGGTCGACGATGTCGTGGACCTCGGAGTCGATGATCTTCGCGACGTCCTCCGAGTAGTTGCGCTCTTCCTGGATCTGCCGACCGAGGAAGATGAGCTCGTCGGTCTTGCCGTACTGGAGCGGGCCGAGCTTCTCGCTCATTCCGAACTTCGTGACCATCTGGCGGGCCATCTCAGTGGCCTTCTCGATGTCGTTCGAGGCGCCAGTCGTGGCGTCGCCACCCAAGTGCAGCTGCTCGGCGACCCAGCCACCGAGGGCCGCGGCGATGTCATCCTCGAATTCCTTGCGCGTGCGGAAGTAGCGGTCCTCCTGGGGAAGCGACCAGGTGACGCCCATGGCCATGCCCCGCGCCACCACGGAGATCTTGTGCACCGGGTTGGTGTGCTTCAGGAGCTTGAAGCAGAGCGCGTGGCCGGCCTCGTGGTAGGCCACGATCCACTTCTCCTTCTCGGTGATGACGCGCGAGCGGCGCTCCGGCCCGAGCGCGACCTTCTCGAGGGCCTCCTCAAAGTCGATCTGGCCGATCATCTTCTTGTTGCGGCGGGCGGCGAGGATCGCGGCTTCGTTCACCACGTTCGCGAGATCCGCGCCCGAGAAGCCCGGCGAGATCTGTCCGATGCGGAGCAGGTCGACGTTCTTGTCGAGCGGCTTGCCGCG
>Ga0070698_100000419_pt1 | contig 45347 bp, 42 predicted proteins | sample KBSK1502metaG_FD_65477 | JGI IMG/M metagenome (GOLD analysis project Ga0070698, IMG submission 65477) | Corn, switchgrass and miscanthus rhizosphere microbial communities from Kellogg Biological Station, Michigan, USA - KBS K1-50-2 metaG | ecosystem: Host-associated > Plants > Roots >...
CTGATTCGCGTCCATTAGTGTCTATTCGCGGTTCTTTTTTCGTCCCCTTTTTGGTTGGGGCTACGCCGCGCGGTGGCCTCCGATTTAGAAATCGGTCTTTGATTGCTTCGCTAATGAAACTGCTCTCGCTCGGTTGATCCGGCTAAAGCTGTGGTTGAAGAACTCCCCTGGGCAATAACCTGGGCAACATCATCAAAATAACCGGCGCCCGCTTCCCGCTGATGTTTGGTAGCGGTATAACCGATTTTCTCAGCGCTAAATTCCGCGGTCTGCAGATCGGCATAGGCTGGCATGCCCCTCTCTTTATAATCGCGCGCAAGTTGAAACATGCTGAAATTCAGAGCATGGAAACCGGCCAAAGTAATGAACTGAAATTTATAGCCGAGCACGCCTAGTTCTCGCTGGAACGACGCGATCGTTGGTTCATCGAGCTTCTTTCGCCAGTTGAAGGAAGGCGAGCAGTTGTAGGCCAACAGTTTACCCGGGTACTTTTCATGGACCGCAACCGCGAACTGTTGGGCTTCTTCCAGGTTCGGTTCACCCGTTTCGCACCAGAGAACATCGGCAAAGGGCGCGTACGCAATCGCCCGAGCAATTGCTTGCTCTATTCCCGCGCGCACCCGGAAGAATCCTTCGGTCGTGCGTTCTCCAGTTAGAAACGGCTTATCCCGGGAATCGATATCACTGGTTAACAGTGCGGCTGAGTTGGCATCGGTTCTTGCTACCAGAATCGTAGGAGCGTCGCAAATGTCGGCCGCTAACCGAGCCGCGACCAGGTTGTTAATGGCCTGACGGGTAGGAATCAGAAACTTGCCGCCCAGATGTCCACACTTCTTCTCTGACGCAAGCTGGTCCTCAAGGTGCACACCAGCTGCACCGGCTTCAATCATCGCTTTAACTAGCTCGAAGACGTTTAAGCTCCCGCCGAATCCCGCCTCCGCATCGGCGATGATCGGCGCCATCCAATGAATGCCGTTTCGGCCCTCATGATGATCAACCTGATCGGCGCGGAGCAACGCGTTGTTAATGCGCCTGACGACCGCCGGTACGCTATTCGCCGGATAGAGACTCTGATCGGGATACATCTGTTCGGAAAGGTTCGCATCCGCCGCAACCTGCCAGCCACTGAGATAAATCGCTTGCAGTCCAGCTCGGACTTGCTGTACTGCCTGGTTCCCGGTTAGCGCGCCGAGCGCTGTTACTGGTGGCTCCGAATTGAGCAGCGCCCAGAGCCGTTCGGCCCCCTCCTTCGCTAATGTATATTCGATTCTAACCGAGCCGCGAAGTCGCTCTACGTCTTCCCGCGAGTACGGTCTAGTAATGCCGTCCCACCGCTGAGTATCACCACCATTGGCAGAAGACATTCTAATCTTCCCTCCCTTGAAGGATTTCCGCGTTTTCAAAACCGAAATCCAGCAGTTCGCTTGCAGAACAAATGCAGATGCCCGGATAGGGACTACAAGATTCCTGGGCGCTGGATTTCTGCGGATTTGAGGATCGGATTAAAGAGCTAGCGGATAACTGATGTGCAGGGTGGGCGCCGCCCAATGCGGTCATGGCAAAGCTTTTGACATATAGTTTGGGTTTCATGGATCATGAGTACAGGTGTGGATTGGTTGGTTGTGCCGATTGGCGTTAACTCTCCCGAACGAGAGAGTTGATCCGGTACAGAATAGTCAACGCGTTACGGTTGCGTTAGGCTACTCGTACCTTCGAGTAACCTACTGCAATACCGATTAGTTGACTAAACCGGATAAGTAGCATGAATGGCGGATAGTAGTTCGTGAGCCTGAGATCCGTCAAGACCTAATTGCCCGCACGGGCAAACTCTTTTGCTTCACAAATCGGGAATAACGGATAAAGCTCAATCTAAAGATCGGAGTTGGCGAACCCCGCCGTATCGTCAGATGTCCAGCTCTAATACGTTTCCATCTTTTAATGTCGTCGTGGTTGGCAGTTACAACGCCGACCTGGTTCTCTCCTGCGACCCCATCCCGACCCTGGGAGAAAGTATCCTGGCCGCCGAATTCAACTTGTATAGCGGTGGTCGCGGCGCGAATTCGGCCGTTGCGGCCGCTCGCGCGGGTTGCCAGGTAACTTTCGTCGGCGCACATGGAGCCGATCTTTTTGGAAGAATGGCCCGCGAAAAATTACTGCGCGAGAATATCAATATTTCTCATTTCGTTGAGCTCTCCTCCCCCCAAACCGGCGTAGCCCTAGTGATGGTGGAAGCTCCTACCGGCCGGTATATGATTGCCGTCGCGAAATCCGCCAACAGTGAGATTTCGACCGAGCTGGTACGCGATGCGGCCGAAGCGATCAATGCTGCCGACTTGGTCTTTACCCAATTTGAGATCTCACCAGAAGGAGTGGTCGAAACGGCCAAGTTATGCACCCAATACAAAAAGCGGCTGGTGCTATATGCGTCTCCGGTTGGTCCACGGTCACGCATGCCGGAGGGCGCAACCTTTCTCACTGTGCTCTCGATCCGGGAAGCGCTCGCTCTGGCTGAGACTAGAGAAGTCAGCTACGCTGTTCATTGGTTGCATGACCGTGGCTCGCAAAACCTGGTGTTGGTTGATGGGGACCAGTCGCTCACGTTTTCGAACGACAAGGGAATGCATACCGTGCCGATCCCACGGGTCCGATCTGTTCTCTACTCAGGGTCGGTAGAATGTCTGGTTTCCTGGACCGCAATCGCGCTGCTCGGAACCGGAGACTTGGCGCGCGCGATCGAAATCGGTGCGAAAGCGATGGCTCTGAGTCTCGCGCGAGAAGGCGCGCAAGAGAGCATGCCGTATCGTTCAGAGGTGCTGGGGAACTGAGTGACATCGGGGTTGAGCGGGTCGCTCCGCGACCGCCGGGCGACGCGAGGTAGGGCGTCCCGTCCCGGACCGCCAAGTCATGCGCTGCTAGGCCGAAAATATTGCCGGAGGCTCAGTCCTGCTAAGATCCGTAGCCCCTCACAAAGCGATGGCACCCCGACGGGTTTCGGCGGTCGCGGAGCTGAGCGACACGCCCTACCCGCCTGAGCCCGACCTTACAACACCGGCGTTCGCTGAATCTTTACCGCTTCGCGCTGAAGATTCTTAATTCGCATTTCTGTCGCTTCTACCTCGCTGGCATTCTGTTGCGCACGAATTACGACTCGACTCCGATACGATTCTCCTGCACTTAAGGTCGGCAACCGGCCAGCCGAGCGTTCGAATGGTCTCGGACACGGGTAGCTGGTTGCCGGTTCCAGCCCGGTTACATAGCCGTTCCGTAAAGGCGCTTCGTTCTTCCAAAGGGTAAAATAAGGCAGTTCCTTCGTGCTGAAACAGACCGATGCGCCGCGCTGGCCGTCCGGCGATTTGAGGAGCGCCTCAGTTTGACCCTGTTCATCACTCCAAAGCTCCATCAAATAGACCTCCTCCGTGTATCCGGGACCACGTGGACCCGTATATTGATTCCAGCCGTCGATACCCTCCGCTGCTCGTTTGTCGCGAGGAGCTACGTTCTTAATGGGAGCAATAAACTGAGAGCCAACACCCAGCAAAGGTGGACCGAAATTAATATGATAAAGCGTCTGAAATTCCTGGGGTGAATCGCCCAAATTCGTGATGCTGTCGTTGAACGTAATCTCTGGTTTTCCGATACCGGTGGAAATTTCCGCCAAAAGACGCAACTGCGGTCCGAACATCATGATTTCATCAATACTCGCTCGGAGAACAAGCCGCGGTGCAGGTGTGCCTTCGAAACGAACTTCGACAAAGCTGGCCGGTAAGTAATTGATTCGGCCATGAAGGCTGAGTGACGTGTTACCGTCCAGGCACGGTGCGCCCATCGATTCCAAACCGCAGCGGGAAACAAACTCGCCGAATCCGGCCAGCCAACCGAGTCCTCCCTTATCCCCAAGGTTGATGAACTGCGGATGCACAATCTCGCGAACCGGCGAATCCCACCCCAGACGAATGTTGCCAATCTGCCCTTCCCAGATGTTGAATCCGCGGCTCGGCACAACCGAAAAACGCAAAAGACCGTTATCGACGTAAATGACTTCGGTCCCTTCTTGACGCCCCCCACTCAGTGTTTTCTTTTGAACACTCCAGTTTCCGGCTTCGCCTCCGATTTCGCGCGGGTCAAGCGTCCACTCCTTTGACGAAACGCCATTTTCTGCATCGGTTACTATCTTGGAATAGTTGCTCATTCTCGCCTTAAGCTCGAATGACATGACAAATGACAGATTACAAATGACAAATGGAAATTCTCGGGCCGGTATTTGTCATCCGCAATTTGTCATTTGTCATGTCATTCGAGCCCAAGGCGAGAATGAGGGTTCACCGACCGGGAGTACGGGTTCCCGCCAACCCGAGAAGAGCCAACGAAATAACCGTTAACAAGATAAACGCTTCCATGCCTATCCTCCGATTTCGCTACCGCCAATCGTTTACGGCAGCAGCGAGATCGGGACACCGAGCGCTTTCTCCGGTCGTTCCGGTTAATCTGTATGTAACTGTATATATTACATTCGATCGGTCAATGGATTGTTATCAGATTCGTTCCATTGTGGCCGACTAGGCGCAAATGGCGCCCAATCCGTCCCTAGCTTCAGCCCGTCGGACTTTGGAAGCGGTTTCGTTGTGAAACAAAGGGAATGCGTAAAGCGCAGGCGTTCCGGGCTTTGTCTTCGGTAGCGGCGACTAGCTTGTCCGACATAGTCTGTGGCTTCGAGATGGCCGGTCTGTGAGACTGAGACGACGTCGGATCCCCCTACGCCTTCGATTTGAAGCGAACCAAAACTAGACGCGGAGTTGCGTGTTTGGCACCACCAAAAACCGCAGTCGCCATCGTCGTCATCCGGCCTGGACGGTCCACCGGTACGGGAACTCATCGGGCCCGGTTGGCGATTGCTCGATCGTAATCGGAGCAGGCTTGCTGTTCGACGACGTGGGGATTGCATCTTGAATTGCGGAGGCTGCGTCTAAGCATCGGATCGGAGGCCATGGCGAACAATGGCGACTGCGGTTTTTGGTCGCGCCAACTAAGCAATTTCGTCTCAATTTCAAGATCGCACCAAAACCAGAGGCGTAATGGGATCCGGCAGCTGCCCATGCGCGTCAACTTAAGGAAGCGAGGCGACACAGGGAAAGCGCGAAGGGATCTGTCGGCCTGATCTTGCCCATTGCGGTAGGGCGAAAACCTCGGCGCGCTTAGTAGGTACGCCCTTTCGTTATGCTTCCCGACGCGCGGTTTGAGCCATACGTTGCCCACCGATTCTGAGCCCGCCTCCAACCCGTGTGGGACGCCAATACCCATGTTTGTGTATTACCCAATCGAGCCGTGCACCGATATAGTATTTATCAGCGGGTACCGAATGGCTCAAACCCGGCGCATGGGGAAGCGTAACAGAAGGGCGGACCGACCAAAGCGCCGAGGTTTTCGCCCTACCGAACTATGTTCCCGTCCTTGTGGGACTGGCTTTTCTGCTCCTTAAGTTGACGCGCATGGACAGCAACCGGACCGCTACCGAAGACAGGAGCGCCTAAGCCGAAGATCGACCCGGCCAATAGTCAGCGTTTGTATCGGTGGAGTCGTCAGTCGTACGGTTGAACTCACGACCCGCAACAGCAGTTGAACGTCGCCCAGCTTGGCTCGACGTTGTGCGACAATGAACGAGGCACCTGTTCTGATCGTCGGAGGAGGCCCGGTCGGATTAGCGTTGGCTTTGGGCCTGGCCCGGCAAGGCGTCCGCTCGACCTTGTTCGAAACGAAGTTGGAAATTGATCCGCACTCGCGGGCGCTGGGGATCTTGCCGCGCACCCTGGAAATATTTCGGAGTTGGGGTATCTACGACCGCTTTGTTTCGGAAGGAGAGTTTTTTAGCAAAATACGAGTATGGATTGCTCGCCGCCCCTCGCCGGCATTTGAGGCGGATTTGAGCGTTCTTAAGAAAATCACTGCTGCCAATGGCATTTTGATTATACCCCAGAATCGGACCGAGACGCTACTCCTGGAGTCGGTGAGGGCAGCCGATCACACCGAGGTGCTGCTTGGGCATAAGGTCACCCGTTTTCAACAGGACCACGAAGGAGTCTGGGTCGATGTCCAGACCGCTAGCGGAGAAACAAAGAGTTATCGGGGACGCTATCTGGTCGGTTGCGATGGAGCGCACAGCGTCGTGCGCCAAGAGTTGGGCTGGGAACTCGAAGGGAAGACCTATCCAACGCGGATCCTCCTGGCTGATATCCGAATCCAGGACGAAAGAGATCAACTCCCTTATCCGCTCCTTGCTCCTGGAGTTTCCGGTGTTCTCGCCGGCCTGCGCTACCAGCCACAGCACTGGCGAATGATCGCTACACTGAATCCAGACGAGAAGGAACAGACCGCCTTGGAGCCGTCATCAATTCATGGCAGGGTTGTCCAGCTGTTCGGCGAAGGATCACATGAACAGCTTTGGTCGAGCGTTTTTCATATTCACTGCCGAACGAGTCCACACTTTCGTCAAAGCCGTGTCATGCTGGCCGGTGATGCAGCGCACATCAACAGCCCAGCGGGCGGTCAAGGCATGAATAGTGGTATCCAAGACGCACACAATCTGGCCTGGAAGCTAGCTAGGGTGCTCGCGGGCGCCGATGCCGAATCGTTATTGGCTTCATACGAAACCGAACGACGTGAGACGATACTGAAGAGCGTCGATCGCTACACCGATCTGCTCACCCGTTATGGAATCGGAGCACCCGAGTTCGTCCGTAACATAACTGGCGCGCTGGTAAGTTTCCTTCCGCGCGTTGGACTCATTTCTTTGGTCGCACCTAAAATGGGCATGCTTGACACCACCTACACGCGATCGACGATTGTGAATGGGCACGGCCATTGGGTTGGCCATCGCGCTCCGGACGGAGAGTTGATTGCGCCAAACGAAACCCGAATCCGGCTCCTGGACTTGGCTGGACCCCAACCAGTCTTGTTGCTGTTTGATGAAGGACGCCTGCCTGGTTGGGACCCGGATCGGATAAAACAGCATTTCCAAGACATCAATGATCTCAAGGTGGCTTTGCTAATTCCTCCAAAGGCACCGAGAACCGACGGCGCATATGTTGCTTTGGATCCGCTGTGGCGAACTTGGAATGCCGCGTGGGGAATCGCGGTCTTGGTCCGGCCTGATGGCCACGTCGGCTGGATGGAGCGACGACCGACCCTTGCAGAATTCGACAACGGAATTCGAAGAGCCCTTGGTTCAATCTCAGAAGCGACGACGCAGGCCACGGTTTCCACTCCCTGACCAGCGAACGTCAACGAACGTCAGCGCGCACTCACTGTGGCCAGAAATGCAACCAGCCGGCCGTAGGAATCTCGCACCACTCGTTCGACCGCATGATGTGCGTCCATCGCCTGTCCTCAGCTCATCGACGGAAGGAAATAGCCACGGCTATTTGTCTTCCTCATTCGTGCAGACCCGTGGCAATGGGCTCGGTTATCCGGAATTCGCTAAATTCTACTTCGAATCCCTCCCTTTCAGGAGAGCAACACATCAAACCGACCTGGCTATCGCTGGGCTCCGCGAAGTAAGCAAGGCGAAGCATGGGGAAAGAAAGGCCATCAACGGAATATTGAATCCGAATCGCACTGCCTAGTCTGGTCAATCGCAACCAAACCGGACCCTGCGAATCAGCGGGCAGGACAGACCAATCGGAAAAATCGCGGGTAACTACCGCTGAAAAATGAGGTAATCCGTCCGTATACTCAATGCCCGCTTTGATCCAGTTAGCTGCGTCTAACCGGATCATTATTCCCGCCTGATCATAAAGGGCTTCATACTTGGCTTCTATCTTGACCTGGACGGTAAAGTCTCCGGCCTTTTGTTTGTAATAGAAATGTCCATTGTCCCGAACAAAGCCGTAATGCGTAATTCGCCAAAAATCAGTTTTCGCACCGCTAACAACTCGCAGCCGACCATCATCAGCTTCCCAAACTGGAGGTTCATTCAACCATTGCATCAAGCGACTGTCCGATACGAATAGTCACAAATAAAAGAGAAACTTCGATCAACCGCTAATGGACGCGAATGAAACCGAAACCTATTCGCGTCCGTTCGTGTCTGTTCGCGGTTGGAAATACGGGCCAGACTGGTCAACCACGAATGGACGCTAATGGACACTAATGACAAGAGAAACTTATTCGTGTGTTTTCGTCTCGATTTGCGGTTTTAGAGGAAACCAATCCTCCAATTAACCGCGAATGAACACGAATGAACGCAAATAAAAGCGAAACCTATTCGCGTCCATTCGTGTCAATTCGGGGTTGGAAATATGAGCCCGACTGGTCAACCGCGAATGGACGCTAATGGACACGAATGACAAGAGAAACTTATTCGTGTGTCTTCGCGTCTATTCGTGGTTTTGGAAGAACAAACTCTCGGGAAAAGGGTTCATTTCGCATTTTGTTCGCGGTTCCGCAAACGAGTGATCCGATACGCGCAGCGCCGGGCACCAGCTAACAGGTGCTCGACTCGCTCAACCCGAACATCACGCCCGAGCACATGTTCGAAGATGGCTTGTTCGGAACGGCAAAAGCCGGTGCAAGCGCTGGCCGCGGCGCAGATCGGGCAATGGTTCTCTACCAAAAGATAGCTACCGCCCTCCTCCTTTTCCCAAGTCGCCATATACCCCTCTTTGTTCCGAATCTCAGCCAAATGCGCGATCTTCCTGGCCAGGCTTTGCTCGCCGGATAACAATGCCTCATACCGCTCGCGGGTTCCGGTCTGACGGACTCGGATCAATTTCTCCAAGGCATCTTCTCCCAGCACGTCTCTGATTTCACCGATAAGCTGCGCCGTAAGTTCCGCATGCGCATCCGGAAAGCGCCGTTGCGCAGCCGGCGCGAGAGAGTAGACCTGCGCCGGCCTTCCCACTCCTCGTACTTCGGACTGGGCGTAGACCAATCCTTCATCACTTAGTCGCAGCAATTGCTGTCGTGCCGCCTCCGGTGTGATTTGCAGTCTGGTACCAAGATCGGCCGCAGTCTGTGGTCCCCTGGTCTTAAGCAAGAACAGCAATCGATCCGGCGGTGCTAATTTTTCCAGATCCCTATTTTCCAAGTCTCTCCTTGACATATTCAGTCACTAGATTTACCAAGTCTATACTTATTAAAATAAATGCCCTCCCCGGCAAATGCAACTGGCAGGAGGGCAACCGAGATCGCCAATGAAACTGCTATCTGACAGATTTGCGCTTATTACCGGTGCTTCCCAGGGGCTTGGTCGTGAGCTCGCACTCGCCTATGCCAGTGAAGATGTCCGCGGGCTGGCCCTGGTCGCGCGTGGCAAAGAGCCCTGGCAGAAACTCAAATCGGAAATCGACAAAATCGCGCCGGCCACGAACGTCGTGATTATTCAGGCCGACCTGGGCTCGATCACTGACATCGAACGGGTAGCAGCGATCACCTTGGAGGCCTGCGGCGGTCGGTTGGATATCTTGGTCAATAACGCATCAACCTTGGGACCAGTACCGATGCCTTATCTGCTGGATTATCCGGTGGACGATTTCCAGCAGGTATTGAACGTCAATCTGGTTGCCCCTTTCCTCCTCATCCAGAACTTGCTCGCCGCAATGATCGACCATGGCGGATCCATCATTAACGTTAGCAGTGACGCTGGTCGGGTCGGCTATCCCGGGTGGGGCGCGTATGGCATCAGCAAATTCGGTTTGGAAGGACTATCGCAGACCTGGGCGGCCGAACTCGCGGAAACGCCAGTGCGGGTGAATTGGGTTGATCCAGGGAACATGAATACGGCCATGCATCGCGACGCCGAACCAAATGAAGATCCAACCGCCTGGGCGGATCCAGCCGCGGTGACCGATATCTTTGTTTTCCTTGCTTCGGAAGCAGGCCGACACGTGCGCGGCCAACGTCTGGAAGCGCAATCCAACTGGCGCAATGCAATAACGAAAGGATAACGCATGTTGCTGCCGCCTGGCCTGCCTTCGATCAAAAATATCCGCAAAACCGTAAAACCGAAATCGGTCAATCGAACGACCGCTTTTCATTTACCTTCGGAACTGAACGCCGATCGGCCGCCGGAGCGCCGTGGCCTGGCCCGTGATCGCGTGCGTTTGTTAGTACTGGACCGCAACACCGGCCAAGTTACCCACACGCGGTTCGATCGAATCACGGAATTTCTCGATCCCGGGGATTTGCTGGTATTCAATTCCAGCCGAACGCTTCCAGCCACGTTGGTTGGAACGGTTAGACATTTGCCATGGGCGGTCGAAGTCCGTTTAGCGGAGTTGCTGCCGGATGGCACCTGGCTCGGGTTGCTCGTTCCATCGCCACAAAAGGCCGAGAACGTTGTCACTAAAGGGTTGATCTTGGAATTTGCCCAAGACTTCCGCTGCGAAGTCCTTGAGCGGGATCAACGGATTCCGCGTCTGTGGAAACTGCGATTCTCGAAGAGCGGGACTGAGTTTCTCGATTCGGTTTATCGTATCGGACAACCGGTCCGTTACCGTTATCTCTCTGCCCCTTGGCGACTAAGTTATTACCAGAACGTCTACGCGCTGCAACCGGGTGCAGCGGAAATGCCGAGTGCTGGTCGTGCATTTACCTGGCGGCTTCTTCTGCAATTGCGAAGTCGGGGCGTGGAGAGTGCCTCAATCACTTTGCACGCCGGATTGTCTTCGTATCTCGATGGTGAGCTCGACCGCCAGCACCTCGCTGCTGAGGAAGAATATTGGATTAGCGAGGAAGCAGCCGCCAAAATCCGAGGAGCAAAGAATTCGGGTCGACGCATTGTGGGTGTCGGTACGACCGTTGTGCGGGCGTTAGAGTCAATAGCGGCAGAGTCCGGCGGTGAAGTCAGAGCGTGTCACCAGTACACGCAATTGCGCATCACCGCTGATTATCGCTTACAGATCGTTAACGGTCTGCTCACCGGATTGCATGAACCGGAAGCAAGCCATCTCGACTTGCTGGCAGCTTTCGTTCCGCCACCGACTATCTATGCGACGTATTCGGAGGCAATCCAGCAACGCTATCTCTGGCATGAATTCGGCGATCTGAATCTGATTTTGTAGATATGAGAACCGAATCTAACCGCGAATAGACACGAAGGGACGCGAATAAATCGACCCGACTTAAGCGCGAAGGGATTTATTTCTCCAAAGGTCCGCCTCGATGAACGTTCTGTGGTCTCAACGAGCCTGGATCCTGCGAGTAGGAGCTGGGTCTTGGCGAAGTTTTGCATTGAAGAACTTCGAGCCCTTGGCTCCGAGCCAGCCCTCCTGGATCTGCGGGAACAGCAACTGCCTTTGTTTTGACAACGACAAACTCTATGGATCGGCTCTAGTACGAGATTTCTGGTAAAGGGATCCCTTTGTCAAGAAGGGCAGCAAAGAATCCGGAAATCGATGAAGGAAGCAAAGTTAGCAAAGTCAGGTGACTCAGATTTTTTCGTCATTTGTTTGTGGCCAGAGACTCGCGGATTGCGGAACTCGCGAGTTTAAAAGCAGTCGCAACAGGCAGATCAGCAACCGACTGCGGACCGTTGCCGATTCTTGCCGGTTGTGATTAACCGTAAGCTTAACGTACATGGTGTGAATCGCTGATTAACTTGGCATATCCCTCCAACACATAAGACCAGCCGCCCGGTTTATCGACTTCGGTGCGCAACCGGTCGCCGCTTTCGCCGTGTCGTTCAAAACGGCGGTGTTCCAGTTCCACTTTCGTCTTACCAGGATGTTCTGGAATGAACCGAACCTCTACCTCACTGGCTCGCGCAATATCAGGGACGAACTCGAAATCTCCATTGAGATGCCACGAAAAGACCAATCTTCCTGGAGGTTCATAAACCAGCACCGTTCCCCAGTTGCATTCCGAGCCGTCCTCATCCTTCTCATACCAGCGCCCACCGGTGCGTGGTTCAACGATTACCGCAACCATCGGGCTCCCTCCAATATGATGTTCTTTGGGCCACCATTGGCCCATATTCTTCGTGAAGACCGCAAACGCGTGCTCCGGTTCAGCGTTTACGACGACGGTTTTTCGAACGACTGGATCTGTTTGTTGCATCTGAAGGATTGGGGTTCTTCGGTTGTTGGTTTTCGGCAAAAGATTTGAACGATTCGAGCGCGTCATCCCAGAATCGGTCGAAATAGGCGCGTATGCTTTCGATCCCGGCAGGGTTCAGCTGGTAGATACGCCGGTTTCCGATCGGCCGGTCAAAGACCAGATTGGCGTCCTTGAGCACGCGCAAATGTTGAGACACGGCAGGCCGGCTGACTGGCAGACTGCGGGCGATCTCGTGGACTGCGGCCGGGCCTTTGGCCAAACGCTCGAAGACGGCTAATCGGGTTGGATCGGCTAACGCGATCAATGAACGGCTATGGTTAGCTGGCACTTACAGTAAGTAAGCACTTACCATATTGGCCGTCAAGATCCAAGATTATTCCAGCCCGCTGCGGGCAAACGGGCGCTCGCCCAAAATCGGTAGGGCGAAAGCCCGACTCCGCAAAGCCTACGTCGCGGCCAGCTATACAGTGTCGTTCTAACGGACTACTCGGGCGCGCCAAAGCGCAGCGGCGGCGGCCTGATACCGTCTCAGCGGGATCGGCTTGAGCCGGTTATGCTTCGCCCACGTGTGGTGTTACCGAATATCCCGCGAGCCTGGACGCCAAGGGAAAGACATGCCAAAGGTTGATCACGCGTGGCTCAAGCCCGGCGCGATACGCGCAATCAGATGTCGCGGCGTCCAAGCGCGCCGAGGCTTCGCCCTACCGATCAGGGGATCAATGCTCGTTTGGGTCGAGACCTGCTCTGAAGACCGTGCGATCGAGAGCTTGCCGAAGGAGGTGTAAAGCAGGACAAACGATAGGCTAAATTGGCCATATTGATAATTGCCGCTTAAAAGGATCGCCGTTCACAACGACCCCCTCATCGCTGCCAAATGGCGTTTCATCTCGGCCACGCGAAAGTTATGCTCTTTTCCGCGACGGATGACGACGCTGGTGGCCAGGATATCGATAAGTGTGAGTGCAGCTAGTCGCGAAATCGTGGGCGTGTAGACGTCAGTGTTTTCCAAGGTTTCGACTAGTAGAACAACCGTGCAATGATCTACCAGCGCACCCTCCTTCCCGACGATACCGATGACCGATGCGCCACTCGCCAGTGCGGTCTTAGCCGCCTCGATCACCCCTTTGGTTTGACCGGTATTCGAAATCGCAACCACTACGTCCCCGCTTTTGACCATCGATGCGGCGATGAATTGCTGATGAGAGTCACAGTGTGCCGTGCAGGGTACGCCAAAAAGCGGGAATTTTTGCTGGGCGTCCAGTGCCACTATTCCAGATGCGCCAAAACCGAAGAATTCAATCCGTTTCGCGGCCAGCAGCAAATCGACCGCCTTCTGTAACGCTCGCGTATCCAGTTGCTTCCGCGCCCAGTCCAAACTGTTCATGCTGTAATCGAAGATCTTATTGGCGATGACCTCCGGCGAGTCCGCCGGCAGAATCACCGAGTGGGTAGCCGGCATGCCGAGAGCGACGCTCTGAGCTAAGCGCACTTTAAAGTCCTGAAAGCCGATAAATCCGAGAGCCTCGCAAAAACGGATTACCGTCGGTTCGCTCACGCCAGCGCGCCGTGCTGTCTGGTCGACCGTACCGTTAAGTATAAATTGAGGCGCCGCTAAGGTTAGCTCGGCAACCTTCCGATCCGATGGCCGAAGATCGGTCAAATAAGTGGAGATGATTTCCAACAGGTTGCGATTAGGATCGCTCGGAATCGGGGGTCGAGGTCTTCTAGGCACGGCTACGTGGATTGAAAGTGTAGCGGCTACCGGCCTCTGCCTTCAAGAGCTGAAGTTCTTGCGGAACCTCAATTGCAGCCTGGTCGATGAGGTCGGGCTTGATCGTATTGAACGCAAACAGGCCGAAATGTTGCGCAATCATCGCCGGAACTCTCGCCTGCAAACAGAGGTTAATCGCTTCTGCCAGCGAAAAGTTGCCGACAATGTTCTTTTCCGTAAGATCCTTCCTCCGGCCGTTTACCGGCAACATCGCAACGTCCGGTCGAAGTTCCTGGAGTTTCTCTACTAATCCTTCATAGGGAACACAATCACCGGAGTGATACAGAGTCATCGTCCCGCATCGCAAGACATAGCCAAGAAATCGGTGCCGTCCTCGCTGATCGTATTCGAATGCTTCGTGCGCGGCCGCCACTGGAACAACCTCCATTTCATCCTTCAGCGAAATGGACTTGCCGGCTTCGGCCCAAACGAAACGGGCCCGGTCCACTCGCAAATGAGCGACGTCTTCTTCAATGCCGCCCGGCAAAATAAAACGGGTCTTCGGCTGATTCTCAGCGATTGATTCCAGCGTTAGCGCGTCCAGGTGGTCTCCGTGAACGTGGGTGCAGAACACGTAATTCAATTGCGGCAACTCGTGAGCCGCAATCGGCGGCGCTTCCATTCTTTCATGGGAAAACACGTGGTCGCGATATTTTGCTGCCAGGGAGTTCGTGAGATAGGGGTCAATGACCCAGGCCAGGTCCGGAGTACGGAAGAGAAAACCGGACTGGCCTAACCAATACAGTTCGAGCTCCTTGGCGGGACTCTGCAGCGCACCGGCCAGAGATCCATCAAAACGCATGAACTTAACGGGGGGCATGCGCAAAGAACGTAATCAGGTTTTCCGCCGCCTCAACCGCCGCTCGGTCGACACTTTCCTTAGTATAGGCGCCCAGATGCGGTGTTGCGATCACTTTGGGGTGTCCGATCAACGCGATGCTATCCCCACCCGCTTCTTCAAAAACATCGGACGCGTAAATTTCGATTTGGCCGGTCTCCAGACCGGCCAGAACCGCGGTCTCATCTACCAATGAGCGTCGGGCACAATTGATTAGAATGAGCCCCCGCCGCGAGCGTTCAACCAATTCGGCAGTTATCAAGGGTCGTCCGCAGGGTAAGGGCGGACAATGAAGGGTCACGAGATCGGCCGAACGCATACCAGTGGACAACGCTACTTTAGCGAACGGATCCGTAGCCACTTCCATCGGTTCCACTACGGAGACGAAAGAGCCAAACGCCGCCAATAAGCGAGCGACCAGTCGTCCAATCTTTCCGAAACCGACAACCAACACCGATCGGCCGTTCAATTCGCTTCCTAACCGACGGACCCATTTACCTTCTTTGAGCTGCCGATCGGCCAAATGAAAATGCCGAACCGCCGCCACCGCCAAACCCAGCGTTAGTTCCGCGACTCCTTGGGCATTGGCGCCGGCAGCGCGGAGCACTGCGATCCCTCGTCCTTTTGCCTCTTCCAGCGGTATATTGTCGATGCCGCTACCGTTCCGGCTAATTACCTGCAGTTGTTGGGCCGCATCCAGCACCCGAACCGAGATCGGCTCAACGCCCGCCAACCATCCTTCGCATCCCGGCAAGAGCGGCAAAAGCTCCGCTTCCTCGGGTAGCCGACCGCGCGGGCCAAAGACAACTTCCCATCCTTGATCCCGGAGCAGTTGAATCGCAGGATGCTCGGAAGCAGACAAGGAACGCGGAGTAACCAGGATGCGTCTCATTATCTTCCGCTGGTTTGTGCGGCTACGCGCGAAAGTCGCTCAAAGGTCGCGGAGTCACTGGGAATCTCTATTGCGAACACATCGGAAATAACGCCGGTCCAGCCATGAATGAAATAGTCCCAGCCGTCATAAATATGGAGCTGCCTTGACTCCGGTTGCCGGTGCGCTTGTTGCAGAAAGCCAAGCGCTCCCCGGTAATTCAGCTCCCAAACAATTGCCCCGCTGGGAAATGCAGTTCCATCCGTAATCGGTGATCCTGGCCGATCCTTGCCCAGTCCAGTCGCGTTAACGATGAGAGAGCGCGGCGCGAGCGTCCGCATAATAGCGTCGTTTTCTTCTGCCGATTTGATCAACCGGGTCTCAAGCTGCGGGGAGTCGACTAATCGCTGTAAATGATCCAGCCTTTCGGTAGAAATATCGGAAACAATGATTCGCGTAGGTCGTCCGAGTTGGTGTTCCCCTTTGAGGAGAAACCAGGTGATCGCCACGCCGGCCCCGCCGCTGCCAATACAGAAAACCTGCCCGTCCTCGCCTCTCCAGAAATTTTTCGGCAGGATAGAGCACAGAGTGCGTCCGGCCGAGACCGGATCTTTGGCTTGCCCGATCAATTTTCCATTTCGTTTCGAAATCGAGCTGATTTCATGCATGGCTGTCGCAAACCAGTCGAGTTCATCGAACTGATCCCGAGCAGCCTGGAACAAGTCTATTTTGTGAGTCGTCACTAACGCTCCCCGCGATCCGCCGTCGCTACGGATGAAATTAACCACCTCACGATAGGACTCGGGCGGAGCATTCAAGGGAAGATCGATGCCATGGATAGTCGCACCATGGATACCTAACTCGGTCACCCATTTCGGAAATACTTTCATGATCGACGACTGGTTCGTCGACACACCGATGAAATGGATTGTGGGAGCTTCGGCCGGCGGCAGCGATAAGCTCATGCCTGGATCACCGATTTTGCGATTTTGACGCTGGTTGCTACTGATTCCCGGATGGCGGCCCAGTCTCGATCACGAATCCATTGTTTAGCGGCAAGCCAGGAGCCGCCCACCGCGATAACCGCCGGCTCCTTGAGCCACACTTCCAGGTTATTAAGATTGATGCCACCGGTAGGGACGAAAGTCGGAGAGAACGCTCGAAACGTTGTCGCGAGTATTCGCAACGCCCGGGTTCCTCCATTGCCCTCCGCTGGAAAGAACTTGCACTGGGTCACACCGAGCGCCAATGCCCCCTGCAAATCAGACGGCGTTGCCACGCCCGGCAAATAAGGCGTGCTGGATTCCAAAATTGCCTCCGTTAATGTCCGATCAAATCCGGGTGAAACCAGAAATTGAGCGCTCGCATCCAAAGCTTGTCTAAGGTGATCGCGCGTGATGATAGTGCCAGCACCGACTAACATCTCGGGAAAACGCTTCCGGATTGCGCGGATTGCTTCTGCCGCAGCGTTCGTGCGAAAGGTTACTTCCAGCAATGGTAACCCGCCCTGGAGAAAAGCTTCCGCTAGATGAGGAGCATCATCAGCCGAATCAAGTTCGATGACTGGCATCAATCGATGATCTGCCAGTTTGGAGAAAATTGGGTGTGGCATATTCACATCGTTATCCTACCCGAGTGTATTCCTCTATTTCGGCGCGCGCGCGAACCGTGTAACGGAGGTTCGGAATTAATTTCCATCCCGTAGCTCCGTCCTCGACCACGAGCAGCTTGAATCCGCCCGCCTTTCGGACAATCTCGAAATTTTGGCCGGCATCAGCCGGATAGGAAAAGAGAGTCGCAAAGATCTCTGACCCAATGTTTACGCTGCGATGCACCCAAAAGGGCGGAACATAGACCAGATTGCCCGCGCGCATTTCGGCTGCTTCCACTTTCCCCTCAAGATCTTCCATAAGCAAAATGCCATGGCCGGATAAGCAATAGTAAGTTTCCGACCGATCGGCGCGTTGATGGAGATGACCGCGCGTCATGAAAAACTCAGATCCGACTTTTCCGGGATGCAAGACACTGATTCCGGTAATCAGATCGTTGCCTCGCTCGGTGAACCGAAGCTCATTAACTCGGTAAGCGACTTCGCCGCCCCGACTTTCCAGTAATTGCTGAAACTTCTGTTGGTCGGCATAAATGCTATTGAGTTCCCGAATATACTTCACGTACCCTCCCGTGTTCGGCTGCATGTCGAGGGATTCGGTGTTCAAAAAAGCGGCGAACGGCGGCAGGTAGTTAACGGCACTCATGGCGCAGAAATGTGGTCGAGAATGGGTAAGAGAGACGCAGTACCACTCGGAGATTGGCGCTTTTTTTGTAGTAATACAACAGTAAAGTCATGGTTTTCCGAATTCCAATCATGAAATTGGCGAGGCTCGCCGTGATGCTCTGAATCCAAAAACGGGACCTTAATCCGCCGTCGAGTGTTTTGGGGCGCGGATACCTTTTCTCCCGCCTCCAGGGACGACTTACTTTCAGCCAATCGCAGCCGATTTCGTTTCAGAATTGCAATGAATCGATTTTCCGGAACGAACGAGATATTTGTGCCAAAAAGACTTGCCTTCGCACTAAACCAGTAGTAATACTACACACTTTCGGCGGCGCGGATGTCCTCTGCCCCCCTCCAATTAATCTATTCCCCGCGGGGCTGCTGCGCGTCTTGGCTTGGCTCGGGTTCGCCGGCACACTGTTTTTCTTGTTCCGGATAGCTCCGAAGCCCTAACGCGCAGGGCCACGAAACTTATTTGACCCACGACCCTTCTTCTACTGAGAGTTTGTAAGGCCTTTAGAGAAATCTGTGTAATCTATGTATTTTGCGGATTAGAAAATTCCGATGCCCCCAGGAACAAAAGATCTGTTACTTGCCATCGATGTCGGCACCGGCAGCGTGCGCGCGGCACTCGTAGATGTTGAGGGTCAGATCGCCGCATTTCACGCTGCGGAACATGATCAGCAAGTGCCTCAGTTCGGCTGGTCGCAACAGCGACCTTCGGATTGGTGGAACGGAGTCATTCTTTGCATTCGTTCCGTGCTAGAGAAAGCGGAGTCAGCCTCCACGCGCATTGCTGCCGTTGCGTGTTGTGGACAGATGCATGGCACAGTCTTGTTGGATGAATCTGACGCTCTCGTTGTTGATTATGCTCCCCTCTGGAATGACAAGCGGACCCGCGGAGTGCTCGATGAGTTTTTGCGGAGGCACGATCAGGAAAAGTTATTGCCGATCACTGGAAATCCGGCTGCCACCGCTTGGCCGGCGTTCAAGCTCCTCTGGTTCAAACAGGACCTTCCCGATGTTTATCGGCGTGCGCGTTCGGTCCTCATCGTCAAGGATTTCATTAATTTCAAGCTCACCCACCACAAAGCGATCGACCATCCAGAAGCATCGACCACCTACCTCTACGATGTCGGAACGAACTCTTGGAGCACCTCGATCATCGACCTTTTAGAACTGAATCCGAATCTGTTACCCGAGCTGAAGTCGCCGCTCGACATCGTCGGTACGATTTCTAAACAGTGCTCGGAACAAACCGGTCTTTTGCCAGGAACTCCCGTCGCAGTCGGAGCCGGCGATTTTCCCGTCACTTTGCTCGGATCTGGAGTCAGTCCAGTCGGTGTGGGTTCGGACTCCACCGGTACTTCTACGCTACTCACCTTGCAGACGGAAAAGCCTGTCCTGCACCCGATTATTAGCAACGTAGCCGGGATCGACCAAGGTTGGAGTGCATTCACTATTTTGGACGCAGGCGGTGATGCGATGCGCTGGGCTCGTCGCGCTTTCCACGATAACAAGCTGAGTTACGACGAACTGGTGAAACTAGCCGGTGCAGTTGCTCCCGGATCTGACGGACTTTTGTTTCTCCCCTATCTCAATGGGGAGCGCCTTGGTCCACGAACCAATGCCAGGGCCCAATTTTTCGGTCTCACCTACGGTCATCAGACCGGTCATCTGCATCGTGCGGTCATGGAGGGAGTCGCGTTCGCGTCGCGGCGAAATTTGTCCATCATGGAGGAGAGCGGGAACACACTCAATTACATGATCGCAAGCGGCGGTGGAGCGAAGACCAAGCTCTGGTTGGAAATTAAGGGCAGCATCTATCGGACACCCATTCGTACGACTAAACACTCGGAATCCAGCATTCTAGGTTGCGCTATGATCGCCGGCACCGCGGCGGGTATTTATCCATCTCTCGCCGCAGCATCGAAGCGCCTCATTCAATTAGACGACGAAATCGTTCCCAATCCCGATTGGGTTCCTCGCTATGCAAAACTGGCTGCCCTTTTCGACGAGATCTACAACGACGCCGGACCGTACTATGAGAAGTTGGATAAGTACGCGGCGGAATTCGGGGCCGCGGCTTCGAACATTGGATGAACGTTTTCGGTGGGTGCTGTGGCGACGTCCCCTGACATCGGAGGGCACGCCGCTTGCGACTTCGCCCTCCGAACGCTAGGCATCGCGACAACCTGGAGGTAGTGATCTCTCCAAAAGACGACGACGCGAACCTACTAGATTCGTAACCGTTTAGTGAAGCACAGGGTTGACGGCCGTTACGATGGAGTTTGATAACTATTCTGGCTCATATGGAAAACAAAATGAAGCTCCTGATCAAGGAACTGAATCCAAACCTGTGGGGCGACCTGGAACGACTCTTTGGCGAAAAAGGCGGCTGGGGCGGCTGTTGGTGCATGTATTGGCGGTTCGAGCAGGGCGAGAAATGGGCGCACGTTAAGGGTCCGGAGGCCAAGAGCCGCCTGAAAAAAATGGTCCTGAACGGATCAGTGCGAGGTCTGATTGCCTATGACGGAGATGAACCGATCGGCTGGTGCACATTCGGTAAACGAACCGATTTCCCGCGGCTCAATCGGGCTCGAACCCTGAAATGCGATGATTCCGAGACCGTTTGTTCCATCTCCTGTTTCTACATAAAGAACCGATACCGGAAGAAAGGTGTTTCGACGGAGCTTCTCAAGACCGCCACGCCAATATTGGCTTCCGAAGGGGAATCCGTTCTCGAAGGTTATCCCGTCAAACCGACGAAACCCGGCAACAAGAACATCCCCGGCGCATTCGCTTGGACCGGCACGATTCCGCTTTTTGAAAAACAAGGCTTCACCCTTGCCGGTAGCTCATCGACAGCCAAGCTGCGGTACCGAAAGCCGCTCAACTAAAACACGCATCGCGACAACCTGGAGGTAGTGATCTCTCCAAAAGACGACGACGCGAACCCCCTAGATTCTAGATTCTGAATTCTGGATTCCGAATCTTTCTCCGCTACGCCACCACCTTCAGCATCCCCCCATCGACAAAATACGCGGACCCAACTGAATAGCTTGCTCTCGGCGAGCACATGAAGACGAAGAAGTGCGCGATTTCTTCCGGCGTGGCAAATCGATCAATTGGCGCGTATTCGCGGGCAACACCATCGAGATGGGCCTGCCAATCTCCTCCCTTATCGGCGGTCAATTGTTTGGCCGTCTTGATCCAATCCGGGGTGAGCACCAATCCGGGATTAATCGTGTTCACGCGGATATTATCTTTGATGAGCTCGTTCGCAAGAGTTTTGGAAAACATCAAAAGCGCAGCTTTGGTTGTGTTGTAAATCGGCTCATACCAAAGCGGTTGGACCGTGCAAATCGAACCATTGTGCAAAATTACTCCGCCGCCCCGCTTGCGCATGAACGGTACCAGGCCGCGCGCCAGGCGTACAGCTGCCATCACGTGTAACTCCCAATAGTATTGCCACTTCTCGTCCGGCGCTTCCATAACCGTCTCATTGCTGCCAGTCCCGGCGTTGTTGATCAAAATATCGGCGCCGCCGAATTCAGTCTCCGCCGCTCGAACGAGTGCGTCGACTCCAGCGACTGTAGCAACGTCGGCGGCTACTCCCTGTGCGCGTACTTTGTACTTTTCATTAATCCGCTTGGCCTCAGTTGTGACTCGGTCTGCCTGACGTGCCGCCAACACCAGGTGTACCCCCTCGGCCGCTAGACCTTCGGCCACAGCTAGCCCGATTCCGACGCTACCGCCGGTGATGACGGCCACTTTATCTTTTAACTCTAGATCCATAATAATTACTTTATGTAGCAGTGTTGGAGGTCATTACTTCACAATAACAATCTTGGACCGATCGATGGTAAGGGCGACCGCAAGAATCAGCACCAGCCCGAACACGATCTGTTGGGCAAAGATGTTCACGCCGATAAACGTCATTCCCACTCGCACGATTGTGATAATCAAAGCGCCTACCGCCGTCCGGCCTATCCCCCCTGCTCCACCCGTGATCGCCGTGCCACCGACGATTACCGAGGCGATCGCAGGCAATAATAATTGATCAGCCAGATTGGGAGAGCCGCTGCCTTGTCTTCCGGCCATCAGAACGCCGGCTATTGCGGCAAGCGCACCCGAGATCGCGAAAGCGAGTACTTTGTACCGATTGACTTTCACACCGGATGCCCAGGTGGCCGGTTCACCGGCGCCAATCGCTATACTATACCGACCGAACGGCGTGTATTTCTGGCACCAAATGCCGAGCGCGGCTACAATCCCCGCAATCCAAATCACATTCGGTAACCCGAGCAGCCGTCCATTAACCCAAGTGAGATAGGCACGGCCGGATTCCTCAATGCTGATCGCGCGCTCGTGCGACAGTAAGAGCGCAGCGGAAACTAGCAACCCACTCGTAGCCAGCGTCACAATAAACGAAGGAATTTTAAGCCATACATGAAAAACCCCGCTCACGGCTCCGGCCAGCAAGCCCATCACTAACGCTGCAACTAGAAATCCGTAGCCATAAGTTGGTAGCATGAGCGCAACAATGACGCTGGCAAAGGAACAGATCGCCTGAATCGAAAGATCGATGCTTCCCAGCATGACGACGAAGGTCGAGCCAGCACCTAGGATGAATAGAATCGCCGTGTCGGCGACAGTTACGATCAAGCTCTCTAAATTGAAAAAGCCGGGGCGCAAGGTGCCGATCACCAATACTAATCCGACCAAAACGAGGAGGGGTGCAAACGCGCGAATCTGCTCGCCGTAATTGGGCTTCTTCAACGTCGTTGATGGTGCTGGCATATTGTCAAACCATGTGGCCGATGAGATCGATCTGCTTTGGCTTATTTCCCGGCGGTGCGTCGAAGCGAGCGGTCACCTCGCCATCACGCATCACGATAATGGAGTGGGAAAGCCCGATTGTTTCTTCCAGTGTGTCAGCCGTGAGCACAATCGCAATTCCTTGTTCGGAGAGCGTGCGCATCAAATCATAGACTTCTTCCTTGGCTCCCACATCAAGGCCACGAGTCGGGTGATCGAAAATGAATATCTTTGATTGTGCGTTCAGCCATTTCGCAAGGACGACCTTTTGTTGATTGCCTCCGCTGAGGTTGAGGCAGAGCGCGTCAATGCTGGGTGTGCGAACGTGCAACTTCTTGACCCAGCTTTCCGCCACTGCGCGCTCCCGCTTGGTCTGAATCGCTCCCGTCTTCATGACCGTGGCGAGACTCGCTAGTGTGATATTGGGAACAATGGGTAACGAAAGCACCAGGCCTTCTACTCGGCGCTCGCGTGGAATGTAGCCAATACCCAGAGCTGCCGCCTGATCTGGCGAGCTCAATCGAACCGGCCGCCCCGAAACCGTCAGGGTTCCGGAGGTGTGCGGAAGAAAACCGAAAAGTGTTCTGGTCAATGCTTCGCGCCCCGATCCAATCACCCCGGCAATGCCCAGGATCTCCCCTTGTCGCAAAGTAAAATCAACGTTGCGATAGGAGCCGTCCACCGTCAGATGCTCGGCCCGTATCACTACAGTCTCTCCCGGTACACGTTGCCGAGCCTCGCGGTAATACTCGGCGTGCAGCTCTCTTCCGACCATGAGCCGATGTAATCGCGGAACGCTTGTTTCACTGGCCGGCATCTCGGCTACGACCTTGCCATCCTTCATGACGTAGACGCGGTCAGAAATATGCAGCACTTCATCCAAACGATGCGAAACGAAGACAAAACTCGCGCGAGTCCGCAAGGCCCTCACCCGCTCGAACAGAATATCGATTTCGCGTTGCTCTAAGACGGAGGTTGGCTCATCAAGCAAAATCACCAAGTGTCTTTCCGTCCGCTCTTCCAGCGCCAAGGCCTTCGCCAATTCGACCATTTGCCGTTCGGCAAAGCTTAATCGCGCGGTTCGTGCGGCCGGATCTATATTCAACTGGACTTTCTCCAGCTGCCGCCGAGCTGCTGCATGCAAAGCCGGCCAAGAAACAACTCCCAAACGACTAAACTCTTTCTCCTGACCAAGATAAATATTTTCCGCAACGGTAAGATTGGGAAGCAATGATTGCTCCTGAAACACGATACCAATTCCGTTGAGATTGGCTTCACGCGGGCTGTTCAGCGTAAGGGGTCGGCCGTCGAGCAGCAGCGCTCCGTTATCGGGCCGATAGACTCCCGCCAGAATCCGAATCAGCGTCGATTTACCTGCGCCGTTTTCGCCGACCAAACCAACAACTTCACCCGGTCTGATCTCGATTGAGACTCGGTCCAACGCTTGAACCCCAGCGAACGCTTTGCTGATGTTGGTTAAGCTGAGAAACGCTTCTTCCGCCATGGGCCCTACTTCACAAATTTCATCCGCTGGCGATCGATCGAAGACGCCACCGCGATGATGATGATAATCCCCTGAACCGCTTGTTGAATATCCGGAGAGATGCCGAGCAAAACCATTCCGTTACCCAACACGGCAATGATCAGCACGCCGACCAGTGTATTCAGTACCCCTCCGGCGCCTCCGCTTAATGATGTGCCACCGACCACGACTGCCGTGATGGTCGAAAACAATCTGCCGTCACCGATGGTGGCGTTGCCTTGGCCGAGCTGTGCTGCCGCCAAAACTCCCCCGATTCCATAAAACGCGCCGGCCAGCGTGAAGACCAGAACCTTGACCCGGTTAACGTGGATGCCGGAGAGCAAAGCGAGATCTTCCCCGCCCCCAATCGCCAAGACATGACGGCCAAATATGGTGAATCTTTCGATCAACCAAGCGACCGCGAGCACCCCCAGAGCAACCCAAACCGCGAGTGGAAAGTTGAAAAAGCGCGTGAGCGCGAGGGAGCGAATTTCCGGGTCGAGGACCCGAGCGTTTCTCCCACCCAGTATCAAGGTTGCTAGCCCGATTCCAACGAACCAGCTGCCCAGCGTAACCATGAAGGACGGAATACGGACTCTCACATGAACAAACCCATTCAGAAATCCGATGGCTGCACCCGCGATGATGGCAAAGATTGGAGCGGTCCAGCCGAAGGAATTCTGGTTCATATCGTTGCGGACTAAGATGGCAACGACGACTGCGCCGAGCGCAAGTATGCCCTCTACGGAAAGGTCAACGCTCCCCAATAGAATGACGAAGGTGGCTCCCAAAGCGAGTACCAGCGGAATCGCAGCAGAATTGGCGATCCGGACAAAATTAAAAAAATCAAAAAAACGCGGATTGAATAACCCGATTAGGAGGCACAGAACGACCAACGCGAGAAGCGGGGCAAAAGATTTGAGCCGCTCCAGCCATTTGCGGGAGCGCGTTTCCGGTCGCGCCGGTTTAACTTGGTCCGACTCAGTCTGTGGAATTGTGCTCGTCGAAGATTTGTTCACTTCCCAAAATTTTCGTCGCCGTGCTCGTGATCAAACAATGTGAAGATAGTCGGCGATCGGAGGGTGCGCCCCTGCCGCGCCCGGAAACGACCCAGGGCTCACCAACATATTGAATTAAACATGGGTTGTACTAGGTCGTTTCGGAACAATAAATAGCTCCAATTCATCAAGGACCGTTTGCGGGCGCCGCAAGCGGCGCACCCTCCGACGCAAGGGGATATCTCAATATCTTTTTGGCAACGACGAGGACTAAAGCAGTTAAGCCTCGAGACGCAACCCTAGGCCTCCCCTCAACTCGCGACGTTGCCCCAGTAATCGTTCCAATCGACCTTAGGCGTGGTTTGAATGTAATTCTTTATGAAATCGTCGACCGTTTCCTTCGTCACTAGGATGCCTTTTGCGTTGTAGTTGCGATGATTGTCCGGTTCTTTGCTCACATCAAATTTGCCCGTCCGCGCACCGTAGCCAATCGACAGGCCCATTCCTCCCTGCCAATACGGATTCCAGGAAGCGGTCGCCGCCATATCTCCGCTTTTCACCGCCTCGACCGCGAGCTTGATCCCGTCGGTGCCGCAAACGGGAATTTTGCCGTTTAATCCTTCCGCCCGCAACGCTTCCAACGCGCCACTCGCCATATCGTCGTTCGCAGCCCAGATTCCTTTAATGTCTTTCCCAAACTTGGTCAGCCAGGTACCGGTAATCGTGAACGCCTCCGATGCTTTCCAGTGAGCCTCTTGGAAATCGAGCAATTTCACATTCGGATTTGCGGCTAACGCCTTTTCCAAACCCTGCTTTCGCTGAATTGCCGGTGTATTGGAAATGATGCCGCCCAACCCGACGATTCCGCCGGAGCCACCGAACGCCTTAAATAAAGCATCGGCTGTCTGCTGGCCATATGTCACCCCATCGAAAATGATGTGGGCAATGTAATAAGGGTTAAAATCCTTCGGATGTAAATCGTCCGGCTTATTCCATTGCGTCACCACATGGGCTTTGGCATTCACGCATGCTTCGACGATAGCTCGAGCATCCGGAGAGTCGTTTGGATCAACGTTCAAAACCAAATTGCCACCAGTCTTGGCCAAGATGGCGCGAATATCAGCGATTCCTTTTTCGCTATTTCCTTCGGTGACCAGCGTGACATATTCGCAGCCGACGGCTTTGGCAAAATCAGCACCCCCTTGATTCCAGGTCGCATGATACGGATTGGCGAGGGATCGGATCGAATTTACCAGGACTGGCTTGCTATCTGCGGCAAACAGTTTACGCGGTATAGTAGTTAAAACTGCGGTAGCGCCGGTTACGACTGCGGCTCGACGAATAAACGTCCTCCGGGGGATCGGTTGACGGATTAGATCAGAGTTTTCAGGATTCATATCGCTCAGCTCCACTTCCGCACTCCACTGGGAGAGGATTCTCTCCAGCTAGCGACGGGGGGAATAACGCGAGGCTATGTGTTACAGCCGAAAAATCAACACGGAAATAATACTACGGGATAAAGTGTCGGCGATTTAATGCTTCTTAAATTTACGTCAACCCTTTCTTTTCGCCTCAAGCCGCTATTCTGGCCGAAAGTCAGCTTGAGAATCCGCCGGTTTTCACCGACGAACCATTCCGATTGGTCGAAGGGATATCCCGTTTTGCTGTAGTATTCTTCCATGATTCTAGGACGAGGATCCTAGATCCCGTACCTCTCTATGGCCGTTGATGACCATCGGGCGGTGGAGACTTCGCCCGGACATTGGTAATTCGTCGCTCAAGCAGCCTTTTGCCACATTCATCGAGAGTGTCGCACTGGCAGCGATGTTGCAGCCGGACGAGCAGACGCTGCATGGTCTTGATCCGATCAATCGACGCCTCCAGCTCTACCAATTTTCGCTGGGACAGTTCTTGCCAACGGACCGGTGCCCGGGTGCCACTGGCAAAACCAAAAAACAGTTCTCGGATTTCATCCAAAGTGAAGCCGGTTCGCCGCGCGCGTTGTATCACAGCAAGCCGGTGGAGGGATGTCGTATCGTAACGTCTTTGCCCACTCGTTCTCTGAATCGGAGGAAGTATTCCGATCTGTTCGTAATAGCGAATAGCTGACGGCCGAAGCCCAACTTCTCGCGCCACCTCAGAAATGGATAATTGGGGCATTCGACAGCATAGATGATCCCATTCCGATTGCCATTCGCGGTCAATACGAAAATCTAAAAAAACCTCTTGCCTTAAAGTCGACTTGAAGTTGCAGCGTTCGAGCCATGCTCAACCCAACAAGAACTTATCGGCGCCAGGAGAACATATGAAAAACCTTTGGCTAAAAGCAGCCTCGATGACGGCCATGGGTGGAGCCGCTCTGTCAGCAATCGCTCCCTCAGGACGAATGTTCGCTCAGGCGGCGGACCCTTCGGTAAAATCAAAACAAGAAAGCCCTCTCGCTTGTAACGCGTTCGCACTCTCCCTGGAGCAAAGGAACCGGCACTTTGATGAACTCGGTCCAGCCTTAAAGGCATTAAAGAAAAGCGTTCGCGAATTCGACGATGGGTATGAGTTCGAATTTCCTGCCGACGCGGCGACCCTTCAGTTATTGGCCGAATGGACCATCCAGGAGCGGATGTGCTGTCCTTTTTTTGACATCAACTTGCGGTTGGAGCGCGAAGGAGGTCCCCTCTGGCTCCGCCTGACCGGACGGAAAGGCACGAAGGAATTCATAAAGATGGAAGCCGCAGCGTGGATCAGCCAATGAGCAATCGGCTCATGAAAGGAGTCGTTGGAACCGCCATGGCAATCGTCAGCACTCTTTTCTTCGCGTGATAAGTAAGAGTCCGAATCTCTAAACAAAAGGAAGCAAAGATTTTAAACAGAAGGCAGCAAAGGAAGCAAAGACAGAGGACCCTTTTCTCTGGGAGAGATTTAATCAGACCGAAGAACGGCGGTGCTTCCGGTATTTGCTGAACGCACCTGTAGGAAGGGAAATCTAGCGCCGGGCAATGTTTCTGCAGTGGGCCGAAACTTTGCTACCTTTGCTTCCTTCTGTTTAAAAACCCTCTCTGCTTACTTTTGGTTGTTGCTCCGCCACGGTGCGTTTCTTCGCGTTTTGCCGAGACTTTTTGATTTAAAATTCTTGTACAGATCAAACCGCTGGGGGTTAACAGTAAATTCGGCCAAGAAGAGTATATCTACCGATTCCGCACATTTTCATCGGTTTAAAACTGACGTCAGACGCTTACTTCCTTTCTAACGTTGGAAATCCTAAGTCATGCGAATCACATCTACTCTGCTCTTACTCGCCTGCTCGATCAGTCCATTTGCCAACACCATTAAAGCCGCGGAACAGCCCAACTCGAACAACTCTATGATTAGCGAAGATCACACTGTGAGTTATCGAACGATTACCATCGATAATGTGAAGATGTTCTATCGTGAAGCCGGACCTCAGGATGGAACCACGATCCTGATGCTCCACGGATTCCCCTCTTCGTCTCGCATGTTCGCCGGATTGATTCCGCAACTGGCCGACCGTTACCATGTGATCGCTCCGGACTATCCCGGGTTTGGTCATAGTGATGCTCCGCCGCCGGAACAATTTACTTATACGTTCGATCACCTCGCTGACGTCATTCAAAAGTTCACCGACCGACTCCAGATCGAGCGTTACGTCCTGTTGATGCAAGACTATGGCGGTCCGGTCGGATTCCGCCTGGCGCTGGCCAAGCTGATGCAGGTGGTCTCGAAACGAGAGATAAATGCTGGTTTGATCGTGACCGCCATGTCTTCGTAGAAAAACCACGAGGTCGCGCGCAACTTTTGCGGTCAAAGTCGGACCGTAATGCAGCTCGATCAGGGACAGCGCCATATCAATTCCTGACGCGATGCCGGCGCTAGTTGTGATTCTTCCGTCATGCACATAGAGCGCAGTGGTCGCGACTCGCGCATCGGGATAACGACGTTGCAATTCATCCGTTAACGACCAATGCGTGGTACATCGGCGGCCATTCAGAAAACCGGCCTCACCCAGCGCAAATGCACCGGAACAGACCGAAGCCAGATGCGCTTCCGATTTGTACGCTTCTCGCAACCAAGCTATGATCCGCGCGTTTAATAGTTTGCCGTCTTTTATGTGCTTCGACCACTGTCCCGGAACGACGATTAAATCATTTCGGCCAATATCGGGCAGTTCCGTCTCGGTCTTAAAGATTAAGCCCTGTGCGCTCGAGATTTCAGGCGAACTCGCACAAAAATGCAATTCGTATCCTGCTCCGTAGTTCGCCGCCGAGTGGAAGGCTTGAGCCGGCCCCGCCATGTCCAGGAGATGGACATTCGGAAGCAATAGAAAGACTACTCGACGCTGAACCGGATCGGTCAAGAGGGCTATAAGGATGGAATTCCATTAATGGCCGGTAAGTCAGCCACCACATCGTTAACCGTTCGAATTCGCGCGAAACGCCGCGCGAGTGCGTATTCGGTCCGTTCGGTGATTGCTTCCGGAGTCAGTTCCGGTCCTCCCGCCCAATGCTGAATCGGAAATGTCAATGTGGCCTCGGTTACAAAGTCGACCTCGTAACCCAGATCACCCCCATCTCGCGTCGTGGTCTCGCAACATTGCTCCGTTTGGATCCCAGTGATCACCAGGCGCGGGGCGCCCAGCGCGTTCAATCGGCGCTGGAGATCCGTGCTGGTAAAGCAACTACGCGTGGTCTTGTGCAACACCACATCGTCAGGATGAACATTAAGGAAATCCATCAGGCGATAATTCGGGCCGGGACCCCAACCCGGGTCAGAGTCCTGATGCAGGAAAAAAAAGATCGGCTCTCCTGCTTCGCGATAGGCTGAGATCAGAGCAGATACATTGGATTCAAATTTTGGATTGTTGCGGCGGCTCCAACGGATTGGATCGGTTTTAAACGAATCCTGGACATCGATCACTAATAGGGCGGAACGAGACATATGGCTAATTCTTCTAAGTAAAGGACTACATTGAATCTGTCCTGCTTAAATAAAAGAGATTCTTGCAATGCACCAGGGGCCGGCTGGACAATCAGCGGACGGATTTGGACATAAAGATATTTGCCCTTTCGTTCGCGAGCGCAGCACCGAAGGCGATGAGAAATGCGGATTGCGAATTGCGGATTGCGGAATTGGAATGCGGAAGATTCTTACGAAACAGAGGAAGAGTCCTCAGTCCGTTCCAATGAGCGGTGTTCAATTCCGATGTCCGCGTTCTACGTCCGCAATCCGCAATCCGCATTTTTCAATCACCGTCGCTGCTTCTTCACTCTTTGGTCTTCTAAATATGGTCTTTCGACCGCGCGGCGATTGCCATTGCTCATCAACCGTCCGACGTTCCCAATCTATGGATTACCGATATCTAGGACGGACAGGACTTCGAGTCAGCGAGCTTTGCTTAGGTGCGATGACCTTCGGACGGGAAAATGAGGCGGACCAGGCGGAGAGCCATGCGATGCTCGATCATTTCGTCGCAGCGGGCGGCAACTTTATCGACACGGCCAACGTCTACACGACGGGTGTCTCCGAAGAGATTCTGGGTCGCTGGCTCAGCCGTCAGCAACGAGATAATCTGGTCATCGCCACCAAGGTTCGCTTCGCCATGGGCGATGGTCCGAATGATGTCGGGCTTAGCCGCAAACACCTGTTATCCTCCGTCCATGCCAGCTTGAAACGGCTACAAACCGATTACATCGACCTTTATCAAGTCCACTGTTGGGATCCCGGAACCCAGTTGGAAGAAACTCTGTCGACCCTGAACGATTTAGTTCGAGAAGGGCTGGTCAGATATCTCGGCGTCAGCAATTTCACCGGCTGGCAACTCCAGAAAGCCATCGATTTGAGCCGTGCGAACGGCTGGGAGCCGTTCGTTTGTCTGCAGCCACAATACAATCTCCTTTGCCGCTCGACCGAGTGGGAACTTATTCCGATTTCATTGCGGGAAGGGCTTGGCATCATTCCGTGGAGCCCTCTTCGCGGCGGTTGGTTGTCGGGAAAGTTCTATCGTGGCATGACAGCCCCGCCAGTCGGTTCCCGCATTGAAAAAGCGGAAAAAAAAGGCTGGTCGGAAAATTGGAGCGCATACAATCGGGAATCGACCTGGCGCACGCTCGATGCGCTCCATTCGGTGGCAAAAGACGCTGGCCATACTCCCGCCCAGGTAGCTATCAATTGGCTCTTGCGCCGGCCTGGTGTCACTGCACCGATTATCGGCGCGCGCCACCGTGAACAATTGGAAACGAATCTCGGTTCGGTCGGCTGGGAACTAACATCTGAACAAGTGCAAAAACTTGACGGAGCGAGTGAACCCGAGCTTCCCTACCCATACGACTTCATCCAAAAGCTTGGGTCGGGACGCTGATTAACACTGATCCTTTGTTTTCGTGCTCATCCTTGCCGTACGGATGCGGAGATATCCCCAGCGGTCGGAGGGTGCGCCGCTTCCGACTTCGCCCGATGTCGCCGCCATGGTGATTGATGGAGAAAGGCTACGGACATGTGCGGCACCCGGAAGCGGCCCCATGATGAAATCGAAGCTGCTTACAACATGGATACAACATCGAACCAATCGGGCCCAAAAGAGATCGAGCAGGAGTTCTTTTCTGCTCTCCTCCGCTCCAACCACGCTCATCTTGATCGCATTTTGACTGATGATTTTATTTTGATCGACGTAATGAGAGGCGCGGAGATCGACAAAGCATCACTGCTTGGGGTAATTCAATCTGGCGCCCTGAGATTCGAGACAATTGAGCCTTCGGAAGTCCGTCTTCGCTTCTACGGGAACGCGGCGATCATTACCGGCCGCACGCATATGTACGGCCGTTTCGGGGATGTGCCTTTTACGGCGCACAGTCGGTATACCCATGTTTATGTTCAGCAAGAATCGGAATGGCGCTTAGCTTCCGCCCAGGGAACCCCGATCGAACCAGATGTGTAAAATCTGGTTGGCGGTAGCCTTCGGGGGACCGTGATCGAGCCAGGGCAGGACGTCCGCCAGCGCCATTGTGGCTGGCGGCGCAGTTATTCACAAGCTCGCTCCGCCTGGCTTGAGCCGGCCGCTCCGCTCGCTGATGAATAACTGCGAAACTGATATCAGCTTTCGGGGCCAGGGACGATAGAAACGCTTGGCTCCTGGACTCTCGTATGCGGCTTCAGGAGCATAAGCAATCCTCGATCGTCCCGTTCCTCCTTCGTCCCGCCGTCGCTTCGCTATGGCGCGGCCTTCGTATTGCGGGCGCGCCATAGCTCGAAGAGCGGAGGCGGCGTCCTGACTATGGCGGACAGGCCGGGACGGGTCGCTTTTTCTGAACGCCAACCCAGCACTTTGTACTGGGCTACTTTCATTGGGTCCCTCCGAGGGCCGCTCCTCCCGGTGCATATCTCTTCCCCTTATGTTGACGAGCATCTGCGAAAAACTGAGATACGTGCATTTCCTCTCTGAGAATTGCCTCGCAAGAGAGACGTCAGTTAGCGTTCCGTTAGCTCAAGAGCCGATTGATTTCGGCAAAAGTAAGCTTCTCGGCAAAGAGACCTTCCAACGAACGATCGTCGAACAGCTTCGTTGCGAGCTGACTCAACCGACCAAACACCGCTTCGGTCAGGCGAGCACCTACACTCAGTCTCTTGGCGCCAGTTTTCTCAATCTCTGCAATGGCAGCTACTCCGCGAGTGGCCAAAACGTTGAGTGGAAGGTCTACCGATTCGACAATGGTACGAATCTTATCCAATTGAATCAGGCCCGGCACGAAGAAACCGTCGCCACCTGCTTTTCGATAAAGGTTCCCGCGGCTGATCACCTCTTTCACCGCCTCTGGCTCCGATACCAACGAACGTAAGACGACGTCAGTCCGCGCATTGAGAAAAAACGGCACGTCTTTGCGGTGCGCGACCTCTTTTACCACGCCAATCTTTGAGACCAATAACTCCGGTGTCTTGCTGCCGTCTTCCAGATTGATGCCTACCGCTCCAGCATCAATAACCGCCTCAATCGTCCTCGCGAGCGTAGCGAGGTCATCGCTATATCCACTTTCGAGATCGACCGTTACCGGAAGATCGATGGCCCGGGTAATCTCTCCGACTGACCGAATAAGCACATCCACCGGTAGTTTTTCGCCATCAGCGTATCCGTGCGCCCAAGCCAGCCCCGCACTGGTCGTCGCGATCGCTTTCGCACCGGCCTCTTTCAAGATCACGGCGCTTAGAACATCCCAGCAATTCGGCAGAATGAGGATTTGATCCGCGCGATGCAGTTCGTGAAAGGCAGCTGCTTTGGCTTGGGTGGAGGTATTCATGTCGGTTCGCTAACTGGTCCCGGGAATACACAATCCGGCCCTTCAGGCCGCATGACAAATAGCAGATAGCAGATGACAAATTGGTGTCGGGTTGTCCTGTTCTTCCGCGGCGGCAAGTCGGTACTTGGATTGCGAACGTGCCGTCAGCAATCGTGCGGAGACATTTGTCATCTGCTATTTGCTATTTGTCATGCGGCCTGAAGGGCCGTGGGCCGCTCTTTGCCGCCAGGACAAATTTGCTTTACTGATACCGATGGCGCGCTTTGATCGGCGGATCGCAATCTTTTCGACGTTTGCCCTTATCGTACAAATAGCTGTCATTATCTTGGCGTGGGGCGATTGGAACAGTTTTTTCGCGCATCCGGCCCGAAGAGAACTCGTTATCGCTTCGGTTCTGCTAAATGTGGTCGCTTGGTTTTCCGGCACCTCAGGCCTCAGTTCCGGCAAGTCCTCTTCTCCCCAAAGCAAACGCATTCTTTTCTGGTTTGTGGTCCTCTTCTTGGCGATGACCATAATTCCTCCTTACTGCGACCGGCACGATCTCTGGACAATTGATGGTGATGCAACGCGTTATCTAGGTTTGGCGCTCTTCTGGATTGGATCAGTTATTCGGTTAATCGCTATCTTTGCGCTCGGACGGCGTTTTAGCGGATTAGTTGCAATCCAACCGGATCACAAGCTCAAGACCGACGGAATCTACAAGCAAGTCCGCCATCCAAGCTACACCGGAATACTCGTGGCCATGATCGGTTTCGTGCTCGTCTTTCGAAGTACCATTGGGTTGGTTCTGAACCTTATTCTGTTTTTGCTTCTGTTGAGCCGGATGGCTGACGAAGAAAAATTCTTGGAAGCCGAATTTGGAGACGAGTATCGCTCTTATCGGGAAAAGACCTGGCGGCTTCTGCCGTTCGTGTATTAGTTACAAGTTACAAGTTACAAGTTGCGGGTTAGGAGTTCGCGGAGTCGCGCCACTGTTCTCGTCGAAATTCGTCCATCATGATTTTATCTTTCCTCAAGAAAGCTGCGAATGAAATTGGTCTTGGCCTCGGTGTAACGCTCCCGATCGTTTCGAAAGCGTTGCGCCAAGTCCTTTTTCAAGCGGACATAAGCGGCAGCAACCTCCGGATCGTTTCGTAGCCGGTTACGAAAACTCATGTGTTCGACCGCGGGACGACTCGTCTGCTCGCAGACATAAAGAAGGTGCTTCGGCAGATCAATGACACATCGAAATACCTCGCGTCCCGCGACACCGCGCGGACCCCTGTGGATATGCCCGAATCGCTCCAAGCGGTCGCGGATTGCCGCAAATTGCGCGTTTGATCGGATCAAAACGTCGACGTCGATAATCGGTTTCGCGGCCAGGCCCGGCACGCTGGTGCTGCGCAGATCTTCCGAAAATTGAGATCACGAAGTCGGACCCATCTTAGATTTCGAGTTCGAACGGTCCTTCAGACCGGTGTGATTTGAAACATGCAACCCAGGCTGAAGCCTGGGCTAAGTTTCCAAGGCCCTTCGGGCCGAAACGTGCCGCCGTCGCTACACTTTGGCGCGCCCAAGTTGTGCGGCCGCGACGCACGCTTGACGGAGTCGGGTTGCACTACCCCACCGAGGAGTCCGCATTTCCGTGTTCCATACTCTGCATCTCTGTTGACGCTGCCAGTTGACTCCGGTAGATGGACGAAGCGCCCATGTTGTTTTTGTGGTAGCGGCGCTCGGATATTCGCAGGAAAGATCGCTATGTCGGAAAAACAGCGTTTAATCGAGATGAATAGCGGCGCGGTGAAGTGGCGCCATTGGGGTCCTTACCTCAGCGAACGCCAGTGGGGCACTGTCCGCGAAGATTATAGCGCGGGGGGAACTGCCTGGAATTACTTTCCGCACGACCACGCTCGCAGTCGCGCCTACCGCTGGGGCGAAGACGGCATCGCGGGCTTTTGCGACGAGCACGAGTTCCTCTGCTTCGCCTTGGCACTTTGGAATGGGAAAGATCCAATTCTGAAAGAACGCCTGTTCGGTCTGAACAACGAGGAAGGGAACCACGGAGAAGACGTTAAGGAGCTCTATTATTATCTGGATGCGACTCCGACGCATTCCTACCTCAAGATGCTCTACAAGTATCCGCAGCGGGAGTTTCCTTACACTGCACTTGACCAAGAGAACCGCCGGCGCGGCAAGCAAGATCCCGAGTATGAACTGATTGATACCGGCGTGTTCGACGACGACCGTTACTTTGATATTTTCGTTGAGTACGCGAAGGCCGGGCCGGATGACATCTTGATTCGGATCACGTCCGCTAATCGTGGACCGGAGGCGGCAATAATCCACTTACTCCCGCAGCTCTGGTTTCGTAATATCTGGTCGTGGGGCGACGGAAGACCTAAGCCAACGCTCGAGGTGGTGGACGGTCACACAGTGTCCGCGAAACATGTGCAGCTTGGGAGCTATTTTCTTCGGACAGAGGGATCGCCGACATTGCTCTTCTGCGAGAACGAAACCAATTGCGAGCGCCTCTTTTCCTTCACTAACCCGTCACCCTATTGCAAGGACGGGTTTCACGAATGGCTCATTCGCAAGAACGGGAGTGCGGTGAATCCGTCTCAAACTGGCACCAAATCCGCCGTACACTATCAGCTCGTTGTCGAAGCGGGTGCGGAGCAAATTGTCCGCCTACGGCTCTCGCGGCAAACGCTTGACGCGGGTTTTGCCGACTTTGAAGAAGTCCTGACGTCTCGACGGGTAGAGGCCGACGCGTTTTATGCAGATTTGCAATGCGATGTAGCAGACGAAGATCTCCGCCGAATCCAGCGCCAAGCAGGCGCTGGAATGATCTGGAGCAAACAATTCTACCGCTATGACGTCCGGCGCTGGCTCAATGGTGATCCTTCGCAGCCGGCGCCACCGCCGGAGCGAACGAACGGTCGCAATCATGATTGGCAACATCTCAATGCGACGGAGATACTTTCCATGCCAGACAAATGGGAGTACCCCTGGTTTGCGGCTTGGGACCTCGCCTTCCACACGCTCACTTTCGCAGTGATCGACCCGGAGTTTGCTAAACAGCAGCTCGTGGTGATCACCCGTGAATGGTACATGCACCCCAATGGCCAGCTGCCAGCGTACGAATGGGCTTTTGGGGACGTGAACCCTCCAGTACACGCCTGGGCGGCTTGGCGAGTTTTCCAAATCGACCGAAAACAGCGCCGCATTGAAAACCCTGATGATCCAGGAGATCTGCCGTTTCTGGAACGAGTATTTCACAAGCTTCTGCTCAACTTCACCTGGTGGGTCAACCGCAAAGACGTTGCCGGGCTGAACATCTTCCAAGGCGGCTTTCTCGGATTAGATAATATCGGTGTCTTCGACCGCAGTGCGCCATTGCCAACCGGCGGCTACATCAATCAGTCGGACGGAACGAGCTGGATGGCGATGTACAGCTTGAATTTGATGCGGATTGCTCTCGAGTTGGCCCAGCGAAATCATGTTTATGAAGATATCGCTTCTAAATTCTTTGAGCACTTCCTCAATATTGCCGGGGCGATGGACAAATGCGCGGGCGGGGCAGGCCTGTGGGACGATCAAGAAGGATTCTTTTACGACGTGCTAAATTTGCCCAACGGCGACACGATCCCGTTGCGGGTCCGTTCGATTGTTGGCTTGATGCCGCTCTTCGCGGTGGAAACCCTCGAGCCTGACCTTCTGAACCGGGTGCCCGATTTCAAAAGTCGTTTGGAGTGGTTATTGAACCATCGACCTGACCTCGCCTCCTTAATTTCCCGATGGAACGTGATGGGCAGCGGTGAACGCCGGCTTCTCTCGCTTCTGCGCGGCCATCGCATGAAGCTGCTGCTCAAGCGGATGTTGGATGAAACCGAGTTTCTTTCTGATCACGGGGTTCGAGCTCTCTCTCGTTATCACCGCGAGCACCCTTATATTTTTCACTGGAACGGTTCGGATATGCGCGTCGACTACGAACCGGGCGAGTCGACCTCCGGCCTGTTTGGCGGCAATTCGAATTGGCGCGGGCCCATCTGGTTCCCTATGAATTATCTCCTCATTGAATCCTTGCAACGCTTTCACCATTACTACGGTGATGATTTCCGGGTCGAATGTCCGACTGGTTCCGGAAAGTTTTTTTCGATTAAGGAAATAGCAGCGGAATTACGCAATCGGCTGTGCCGGCTGTTTTCACGAGACGCGAATGGTCAACGGCCGGTCTTCGGCGCCAATCAAAAATTGCAAACCGACCCGCATTTCCGCGATTATCTTCAGTTCTTCGAATACTTTGATGGTGACAATGGACGCGGCGTTGGTGCATCCCACCAGACCGGGTGGACTGGCCTGATCGCTAAGTTGATCGCGTCACAATTCACGTGAGTGGTCCCGGCGGGACGACCCGGGCACGCGGCCCTCGCCTTCGAAGAACTTAACCGATATGTTGACGCACATGGTTAGCCGCTAGATGTTTGACACCTATCTAGCCCGCACTAACTGCGTGGGCTTCAAATAGCATGTGATATTTGTGGGCTAGTATGATCCCCATTTCCGACACCCACGAATGGCTAGAGGCGGACGGTCTCGGCGGGTTCGCCAGCTCGACCACGTCAGGAATTCGAACCAGGCGTTACCACGCGCTACTTCTCACTGCTACGACCCCGCCTTCCGGTCGGATGGTACTAGTCAATGGCTTTGACGCGTGGATCGCAGCCGAAGAAAAACGGTTCTGGCTATCAGCGCAGCGTTATGCTCCCGATGTCGTAACCCCCAACGAGTCTTTGGAGAGTTTTCGATTTCAACCCTGGCCGCTTTGGCGCTTCCGATTCACTGAAGAGGTCTGGCTCGATCAGGAGATTTTTGTCCCGCGTGGACAATCTGCAGTAGTACTAAGCTGGCACCTTGGTGGCCGGATAAATCAGCTTTTCTCCCTTTCGGTGACGCCATTTTTGTCCGGTCGGGACTTCCATACGACTCACCACGAAAATAAAGTCTTCTGCTTCGAGCCTTCGGTGAACGCAGACACGATTCGCTGGCAGCCGTACCCTGGAGTACCAGCGGTCGTGTGTCGCTCTCGGGGAGATTATCAGCATGCTCCAACTTGGTATCGAAATTTTCTGTACACTAGTGAGCGTGAACGCGGTTTGGATTTTCTCGAGGATCTGGTCGCACCGGGTACGCTCACTTGGCAACTGGATTCTCAGAATCGGGAAGCTGTCCTCATCTTTTTTGCGGAAGGTTTTGCCGAAGTTGGTCCGCGTAACCTGGAAAAATGGACCGCTGAACTCCGTTCCACTGAGCGCGAGCGTCGAGGGCAAACTCCTAACCCGGTTGAGCAGGCCTCGGAGAGCTATTTCGTTCGTCGCGGCGCCGGTAGAACCATCATTGCCGGATACCCCTGGTTTGGCGATTGGGGTCGGGACACGTTCATTTCGATTCGTGGGCTAGGCATCGCCCTGAACCGCCTGGAATGGGTTCGAGACATTCTCTTGGAGTGGGCCAACGCGGTTTCCCAAGGTATGCTTCCGAACCTTTTCCCTGACCGGGGAACGGTGCCCGAATACAATTCAGTCGATGCCTCCCTCTGGTACATCATCGCGGTTCGCGATCTTCTCGATGCAGCAGCTGGATGCCCCGGTTTGATCGATGAGTTGGCGGAGCAGAGGTTAAGGAATGCCATTGAGGCTATTCTATTCGGTTATCAAACCGGAACTCGCTTTAACATTCGGGTAGACAATGACGGGTTGGTTGCGGCCGGCGTTCCCGGGGTTCAGCTCACCTGGATGGATGCGAAGGTTGATGGCAAAGTTATTACCCCGCGCATCGGCAAACCGGTCGAGGTCCAAGCGCTGTGGATCAATGCACTTGCCATCGCCAAGCGTTTCTCGCCCAAATGGGAGCATCTTTTCGAGAAGGCGCTGCTGGCTTTCGAAAAGCGATTTTGGAACGAAGCAAAGCATCAATTATTTGATGTCGTTGACGTTGACCATCAACCCGGCGTCGTCGATCCGCTCACTCGACCCAACCAGATTTTTGCGGTGGGGGGACTACCACTTTCCCTATTATCGGATACTCATGCGCGACAGCTAGTTGATAGCGTCGAGACGCAACTTTGGACACCGGCGGGCCTCCGTTCTCTGGGGCCATCCGAACCGGGGTTTACTCCGCGCTACGCCGGAACCGTTCTTGCCCGCGACTCTGCCTATCATCAGGGTACAGTCTGGCCCTGGCTAGCCGGGGCTTTCATTGAAGCGTGGGTACGGGTTCGCGGAAATACGTCCGAAGCCAAGCAGGAAGCTCGAAAGCGTTATCTCGAACCACTGGGATCCCTGGTGAGCGGTTCCGGACTGAATCATCTCCCTGAAATCACCGATGCCGTTGAACCTTACACACCACGCGGGTGTCCATTCCAAGCTTGGTCGGTCGGAGAGTTCTTACGACTCGATCGGGTTGTTTTGCGTAATTAGCTCACAATAGCGATCATAAAGACAACGTTATAAGATTCGGCCGCAGACGTCGGAGGGGAGCTGCTTGCGGCTCCCGGAAACGGCCTCAGGATCAGCCTAACGGATTTGAAACTGGATTCCTAGCCAAGCGCTGGCTCGTGCGCGGGCGTCGCACGTGTCCGACGAAGCCCCGCTCCTTGTTTAGAACTAGGCAGACAAATTGGCGAAGTTGGAAGCGAGGCCCCTCCGGCCGATGGGCAAATCGCGCGTTTCGATCAAACGTCAGGGTGCAGACCAGCACCACGAATTACGGTCGTACACCAACCTCGTCCAAATGATACAACAGATCGGCGGGATCCTGATAGACTCGGTAAGCGCCGGCTCGCTCCAATTCCTCCGCGCCGTATCCTCCGGAAAGCAATCCGACTCCCAGCGCTCTCGCCCGCCTGGCCGCCAGCATGTCCCAAACGCTATCTCCAACAACCACCGAGTTGGTGATCGGCGCACCGAGCTGGGCCGCCGCTTCCAGGAAAAGATGCGGATCAGGTTTGGCGTAGCGCACCAGGTCTCGCGTTACGACCGGAATTCCGGGCTCAAGATCGAGGAGTTCGAGGGCTGGTCCCGCTGTCTCCAGCCGGCCACTCGTTGCGATCGCGTGTTGCACATTTAACTTGGAAAGATGACGAAGCAGCTCGCGCGCGCCAGGCAGCGGACGAATTTGCTTGCTCTGCCGGTTATATGCTTCCGCGTGCAAATGACGCAATTGTTCTGCTTCGTTGGATTTAATCTCCCTGCCGGTTTCGCGCAGCAGCGCGTTCACAAACAATCCGCCGCTCATCCCGATTCTGCGATGGATCCGCCAAACCGACAGCTCGATTCCAAGTTGCTCCAGCGCCTCGCGCCACGCGAGAACATGCTGGTAAACGCTATCCACAAGCGTGCCGTCCAGGTCGAATAGAAAAGCTGGAGCTAGCGACTCGCTCGCGTAATCACCCGGTTTCCCCGAGCCGGCCGAATCGGTTTGGCCCGGTTGCATCTTAGTGCTTTTCCCTCCCTCGGGTCCACGCCGGTGGATCGCTTGCCGGGAAACTCTCCTCCAGGCTTTCGTCCACGCTCTCTTCTTCTAAGGACGATTCCGGCTCACTTGATTTATCCGGTGTCTTGTCTTCTTCAGGGTCGGTGTGCATAAATCCCTTCCATGATTTCGTCTCCGCAATTTAACTGCTTCTCTTTGCATCGCGAGCTGGGAAACGTGTTGTCGTAAATTTGTTACACTCGAATGAGGCTCACGCCAAGACGGAGAAAGAATCTCACGCCAAGACGCAAAGCCGCAAAGATAGAATAAAAAAAGAGTTTCTCTGAACGACGGTGGCCAGGGAACCAAAGGCTGGATCTTCAGTTATCGGTCCAAAAGTCAATCAGTCCCGCAGTACCTGGAGGCTCGTCACTTCTTTCCTTTGCGGCTTTGCGTCTTGGCGTGAGATTTTTCCCGTTCTGGCGGCTTGGCGTGGCCGGCCGTATTACTTCGGTTCAAGGAAATCAATCAGTCGATCGAAAACCGCTTCCAGCTGGAGCTTCAGTTTTTCTTCTTCCGATGGGCCTTTCGGCATGCTTTCCCAACGCCGTTGCGCATCCGCCAAAGCGACGCTGAAAAATGCCTCTTTGGCTTCATGCATGGAGTCCGCACCGTTCGTTTTTTGGAATTTCTCTACATCTTGATTCCCGACCCAGAGCTGCCATTCACCGGTCTTGGCGAAATAAGCTACGGCCATGCCTTTCTGGCTCGTGCCGAACGTCTTAGCCAATTCTTCGATAAAGTCATGCGGAGTCTCAATTGATCCAATCGGGTGAAAATCCGCATAGATTCGTGCAAAAATCTTCTCTCCGGTAAAACGCTGAAAATTGCTCAGCTTACGCTCAAACCCTTTGGCCCTGGGCAAATCGACCCGCAAAACGCTCTCCGGATCGTCAAAATGCTCAACGACCGCTCGAGGTTGTGCGAGGGCGAGTTTGAAAAAGCTTTCCACATCAGCTCGAAAGGCTTTGGCCTCTGATCCGATCCGCAAGATCCGCACCTGCATCTGATCACCCTGCTGTACCTTGGGTAGAACGTCTAGCCCGCGGACAACTCGACCAAAAACACTGTGCAGGTAGTTCAACCGGTTTTCTTCATTTAGGGTAATAAAAAACTGGGAGCCATTGGTATCGGCTCCACTATTTGCCATCGAAAGGATGCCGGCCGCATCGTGTCGCAGCCCGGGCACAAATTCGTCAGCAAATTCGTAACCGGGCCCCCCTTCCCCATTACCGAAAGGATCTCCCCCTTGAATAACGAAGCCGGGGACGACCCGGTGGAAGGTCAGCCCATTGTAGAATGGCTTGCGCGGTTCCGGCCCGAGGGTTCCTTCCGCCAGACCAACGAAGTTGGTTACTGTTAACGGCGCCTTCTGGTAAAACAACTTCGCGGTGATCACGCCGCGCGGCGTCGAGATCTCGGCATACAAACCGTCAGAAAGAGGCTCGTCAGCTCGTACGCTAGCCGCCGCAATCGAACAGAAAAGCAACACCGACAGAAGAGATAATCGTGAAGCAATCATCGACCGCAGAGCTTATGCAGTCCAAATATCCAGGCCAGATAAATCCAATGTGGGGAACCACCCATAGGCACGCATGCGCACCAATGATTTCTCTAATTCACCGCCGGCCCACAATTCGCGAAGATTGGCCTCTCACCAATCGCTTTTTTGTCACTGCGTTCTCTTGTGGCCACTCCGGTTGGCGAACGCCGCAGCTCTATTTCCGCCGTTTAAATGCAGCCAGTCGGGATTTGAATTCCGCTTTGGAAACAAACTCGACCGAGTCAGGCAAAATGAGCAAATAATCTCTGAGCGCGCCTGAGCGCAAGCGAAGCCGTTGAAGAGCGGCCTGATCGTAGGATTGAACTTGGCCGGAGGCTCGAGTCACACTGAACGCCCTGATCTCTTGAGGACCGACGCTGTACTGCAAAATCGTCGCTGGCCGGAGTTGAAAGTTACCGGTGATGTTTTGGGAATCAGTCAAACTGAACTCGACGGGTTCTTGGGTGAGATTTGCGATCCACGGCGTCGCAAATGTGTCCATGCCCGACGAAAAAGGTTGGGCAAAGAGGAGGACTAATATCGACAGGCCAAGTGTTCGCGCAGTAACCAAATGTTCGCGAACTTAAACAGAAGCTAGCAAGGCGAGCAAAGGTCTTTCGGACTGGGCGAAGAGCCCAACATTCTTTTCTTCCCTCCGCGGCGTGTCGGTCCCCCAGGGGTTTGTCGGGCTCTGAAATCGGTTTCGTCGCTACCGAACGAAACCGACTTATCCCGGTATCAGCGCGGTCTTGATGCCTTGACGCTTCCAAGCGAGATCGAGCGCTTTCCCCCAATCTCTCAGCGGGATTTCCTGGGTCACGATTTCGTTTACTTTGATTTTCCCGTTATCGAGATAGCTAAGGGCGCGTTCGAACGAGTCAATTTGCGCAAATGAACCCTTAATCGTCAGTTCGTTCCGAAAGACATCGAACGGGTTGATGGAAATGGTGGCTTTCTCTGGGTAGACCCCATAAATCAAAATTGTGCCGCGCCGCCGAACAAAGCGAGTGGTTTCCTGACAAATCGATGGCGCACCGGTCGCTTCGATAACGGCGTCAAATCCTTTCGGGCTGATTTCGTGTAAGCGTTTCCGGTGCACTTCCGGGTCGTTACGATCAATGGCGACTACCTGATCGGCGGCTAATTTAGCAGCCAGATCGAGTTTGGGGCCGGCCGGTGCTGCGACGACGAGATTGGCGGCGCCGTTCAGTTTAAGAAGTTGGGCCATTACCTGTCCGGTCGGCCCCGCACCAAATAAAAGGACGTCACTACCAGGTTTCAAGTCTAGCACCTCAACGCCGTGCAGGGCACACGAAGTCGGTTCCACCATGATCGCCTCACGAGCGGAAAGATTCTTGATCGGAAAAATTCGATCCGCCTTGATCTTCAGGTACTCCGCAAATCCGCCGTTCAAGGTGACGCCATAGCTGCTCATCTTTTCACAAAGCAGATAATCGCCGCGCATACAGTAAAAGCATTCGCCACAGGCCATGTTGCTGTTGCCGACCACGCGCTGACCTTTTTTCAAACCGTTGGCATGCGTTCCCACATCAACAATTTCCCCGGTAAACTCGTGGCCCGGAATCAGCGGAAAACGGGGGCCGAACTCGCCCTCATGGATATGCAGATCGGTGCCACAGACGCCGCAGGCATGCACCTTGATCAACACCTCATCGCTTTCCATTTTGGGATCAGGTACGTCGCGGTAAACAAAATTTCTGGGAGAATCGTATACAATCGCTTTCATGTTGGAAGAACCTGGGAAGAGGTTACTTTGCTACCTTAAAAAGTTCAACTCTTGGGCCTCGGTTGTAGCATTCGGTTCGCCTATCCTTGATTGATTTGGCAGCTCAAGGGTAATCTAATCACTGTAGTCACAAAGGAGCATCCAACTGGTGAGAACAGGACCACGCCGCCAACAAATCCTAAACCTTCTGGAAGAAACTGGCACCTTGAATGTCGGTGACTTGGCCGATCGTTTTTCAGTAAGCGTGGTCACGATCCGGAAGGATTTAGACGAGTTGGAAAGCGAAGGCCTCCTGCAGCGGACTTTTGGTGGGGCCGTCTTCTCCCATCGCAGCCGATTCAATAAGTCGTTTTTCGAGCGCGTTCAGATGCACCGTCAGCAAAAGCGTGCCATTGCCGCCGCTGCATTAGGATACATCAAAGACGGGGACACCATCATTCTGGACGCGGGGACCACCACCCTCGCTTTGGCCCAGCTTTTGAAGGAGCAGGTAAAATCTGCATTTATCATTACCTGTTCCGTGCCGGTGGCCCTGGAATTGTCCAGCGCCGGTTATGACATCCTCCTTCTGGGTGGCTTCGTTAGAAACAAAAGCTTGGCGTTACTCGGGCGAGAAACACTGACCATCCTCGACCGATATCGCGCGGACAAGGCCTTTCTTGGTAGTTCCGGCTTTACCGCCGATAAAGGGCACAGCACGCCAAATCCTGACGACGCGCAGGTCAAAGAGGCGATCATGCGAGTAGCTGACGAGACCTACGTGTTGGTAGATTCCTCCAAGTACGGACACAATTGTCTTACCAGTTTTGCGCGTCTGCGCGACGTTGATTTGACCATTACGGACAGCCACCTCTCTAATAGCAAAGCAAAGAGTCTAGAGGCGGCGGGGGCAACGCTTCACATCGTAGAAGTTCGGGGAACAGATCTAAATTCTGAACATCCCCCAGGGAAAAAAAGGCATAGACTAAAAATAGTCAGAACTGCTCGAAGCGACACTGGCTAAGCGTTTGCGTTTTAGTGGAGCCGGCTCGAATAATTGAGCAGACACGGTGGTAAAATTTGGGTCCGATTGTCGCTATTGACTGGTCGCGACCGGTCCCG
>Ga0070698_100000420_pt1 | contig 45329 bp, 28 predicted proteins | sample KBSK1502metaG_FD_65477 | JGI IMG/M metagenome (GOLD analysis project Ga0070698, IMG submission 65477) | Corn, switchgrass and miscanthus rhizosphere microbial communities from Kellogg Biological Station, Michigan, USA - KBS K1-50-2 metaG | ecosystem: Host-associated > Plants > Roots >...
CGGTTTCCGGCCTCACCGCGGTGCAACCTTTGTGCAACTGAGACGGCGATGGGGTCTTGCAACTATGTGAAAATATGGCGGGGACGACGGGACTCGAACCCGCGGCCTCTGCCGTGACAGAGTCGCAGGCCGAGGTAACTTATTGGAACTTAACGGTACTGACAGCCCGTTCCTATTCCTTTAAGGGAACTCGAAGGAAGTGTTCGACCAGCTTATCGGACCCAGATCGGACCCAAATTGGCCGATCCGAAATGAATCCGCCGCCCTTTGCTCTTACATCCTCGACACCCGATTTTCCCTGGTGGAGCTGAACCGGGCCATCCGCGAACTACTGCTCAAGTTGAATCAGCACCCGTTCAAAAAACGCGAGGGTTCCCGTCAGAGTGTGTTTGCCGAACTGGACCGCCCGGCATTGCGACCACTGCCCACCCAACGCTTTGAGCTGGCGGCAGTGTGGGCAGCCGCCAAGGTCAACATCGACTACCACATACAGTTCGACGCAGCTTCTACAGCGTGCCCTATCAACTAGTGAAGAAGAAAGTGGAGGTACGCGCAACTTAGGAGTTAGTCGGTAGAAACTGGCGTCTGTGCCGTAGGCAAGCGTGCGAAGCGGATCGCGTATCAGTCTTTCCTCGGGAATTTTCAAGGACAGGATTTGAAAGAGTGCGTCATATCGGTTCAATTTTCTAATTTTCCCTCGTGCATCAATCATCTCCGCGTTTTCCACCGCGGCCAGATGACGGAATCCCTTTTCTGTCCCAGGCATTCATGAGACCCAACCGCCGTCAATAATGTGGATCTGTCCGGTCGTGAAACTTGATTCGTCGGAGGCAAGGTAAACGGCGAGCGCCGCAATCTCGTCGGGACGCCCCAGACGTCCCATGGGCTGCCTGGCAATAAATTCGGCACGCGCTTTTTCGCAATCTCCTTGCTCTGTCATTCGTCTTCCGAGTGAAGGCGAATCCACGGTTCCCGGGCAGATCGCGTTACACCTGATGCCTTGCCCGATAAAGTCGATCGCTACAGCTTTGGTCAGTCCGATGACGGCCGCTTTGGTGGTGGCATAAACGCATCGATTCGGCGCAGCCTTCACACTGGAGACGCATGATGCCACATTGATAATGCTGCCCATTTATGTCAAAGGACAAATTCCAATCCTGGTCCGTACACTCCAGGATGGTGCCGTGATGAACATAGCCGGCACAGTTGAACAGGATGTCAATCCTTCCAGCCTCGTCAACGATGTCTTGAATCGCCTTCTCATCGCGGACGTCCAGAGGGCGAGTGCGAATCGTCGGGCACTCGGATTTCAATTCGTCCAATGCGTTCTGACTGATGTCAGTTGCCCAGACCACAGCTCCTTCCTTTGCAAATGCGAGCGCGGTCGCCCGTCCAATGCCATTTCCGGTCGCGGTAAGCAGGCTAACTTTTTGTGCGAGTCGGTCGGTCATCCCGCAATCGAATCGTCCGGCACTCTGAATCGGGTATCGTATTCGGGCCTTCTCTGGATGCCGGCATTTAATTGGAAGAGCGCACCGTCGAAATAGCCAGTGTCCGGATCGTATCCGCATGGCATGACCGGCATGGGCTCTGATTTGCCTGCGGAAGTAACGAAGATATCTTGCAACTCCGGGCCCCCAAAGATCAGCGACGAACACTGTTTTGCAGGAACGGAAATCTGGCGTTCCAACGTTCCGTCGGAGGCGTGGCTTGAGATGCGACTGCCGTACCATTCCGCCGACCACACAAAGCCCTCTGCATCCAAGGTCAGCCCGTCGGGTAGTCCAGCATTGCTATTAACCTTCATAAATACATGCCGATCTCCACTTTCCCGGCGTTGGCGTCGTAAGAGAGTATGCGTAAGTCATCCGGGCGACCGAATCGGCAAAGTAAGGCGTTTTTCCGTCTGAACAATGTGCCCTGCTGGGGCAGGCCATCAACCCATGCCGCAATTTGAGTTCACTAAGGTATCTGGATCAGGGAGAGCTTGAACGGTTCCACACAGCCGATCATTACTGAGTCTTCGCTGTATTTCTTTAAGAGAGCTTTACTGATCGGATCAAAGAAAGCGCTGATTCGTGCATAGCTGCTGCTTTCGTTCCCCTGAAGCACAATGTTTTTCAAGTGAGACAGGGCTTTCATGAGCTCCTTGTCCTGGCAGCCGCATTCCCGCAACAGCGCTGAGTCGTAGATCGGTGTGCCGCCGCTCGTCCAGCCGGTTTCCTCGCCCCAGGCTAAAAGTTCGTCAAAAAAATCTTGCACCAGTTGCGAGCTTTCGTTTACGTCAGGTCTGCCTTCGTGCATCGCTTGGATGAAGTTCTGGCGGGCATAGCGGATCCTGAGTTGGGCAGCCAGGCCTCTGGCAACGACCAACCGATCGGGAAAGAGAAAGCGGCCGAGCGCTCCGGGCCTGCCGAGGTCGCCCGATTTGATCAGGATTTCCAGCCGGAACAGCGCGTCCTTGATCTTGTCAGGCTCCGCTTCGCGCAAGCCCAAAAATGAATCGGCGATAATCTCTCTGTGTTCGGGATAAAGCAACTCGGAGATATCTAACAAAACTTGTTCTTGTCTACGATTTCTATATTCGCGGTCCCACGCACTCGCGAAAAAGTACTGCGTGCTCGGGAACTGAAGCAGCGTCACGTCGTTCCCCATAAGCCCCTTCAGTCCGGTAGCTTCGAATGCCTGATTGAGAACCCGGCGAATGGAGGCAAAGTCGGCGTTAGTAACTGGAAAGCCGTCGGGCGCCACCACCCCATAGGGCAGATACGTTGTTTTTGCCAGCGCCGACTGCGATTCGACGGCTTTGAGATAGGGTGTCATACCGTCCACAAGCTCCCAAGGCTCGGGAACGTCCTCTTTGAATTTGCGGATCGTCTCCTCCATGAATGCTACGTCCTGCTCGCTGGGATCATTTTTGGTCCACTCGTACCCCGCCGGGAACTCCTCGCTTGGACCAAGAAAATGCCGTCCCCATCCCACCCACATCCAATCAGCCAGTACCGCTTTTTTTCCGTGCACGTTATAACGGTCGAGCATCTGTCGGGCGGAGCGGAAGATCTTTGTCTGTTCGCTCAACGGACTTTGCGGCCAGCCACCGGGATCGGAGTCAATCATGCAGAAGCCATCGGCATTGTTAACGTTCTTATAGAGAGCTTCGAAGGATCTCTGAATGCGCTCGAACTGCTCGGGATCAGCAGGATTCATGTCCTGCTGGCAACCTCTAACCCAGAATCTGCGCTTGAGGGGATCGCGGCTGTGGCAATCAGAAACTCCCACGCGGTTTGCCGCCTGCATGATCCAGACCCTGATCCCTCGTTGCGTCTGAGCATAGTCAACGATGCGACGCACGTCCTGAAGATAGGCCTCGTCCTCTGAAGACAGCGGAACCGGGATGATCTCCATGAATGGCCACAGAAGGATGAGATTTACGCGCTCTGTCCAGGCGATATCGATGAACCTTTTCCAGTCCTGCTCCCCCCAGTTTCGAAATCCGTATGGATAATTCAGGAATTCTCCAGCATTCAAATGGATACCGCGGACCGCCATCGTGGGCTTGCTGCGAAGGTTAAGCGGCGCTTCAAGATAAGGCACTCGGCCCTCAGCATGAACTAGGCGTAGAAGAGTCGCGATCCCGAGGTTAGTGCCTCGCGGGGCGGATCCGGCGACGACAACAATGTACGACCCGTTGCGCTTGAAGTCGCGAATCACTGCACTTTCATCACTCAAATCGACTTTACCTTTAAAATCGATCCCGAATGTCTCGGCCATCTTCCGCCCAATCACGATGGTCAGCTTGTTCGTCGGGGCGCTGTTCGCGGTCGTGCCTACGCGAAATGCAACCCCGCCGATCTCGCTCAAATAAGTGCCCAAGTCATTGGCGCCATATCGCACATAGGATGGCTCGGTGGCATCGACCAGAATGCTTCCGCCTTCGAGAGAGATCCGGTATCGAGGGCTCTCGGCCGCGCCGCTGATCGCTGAGAAACCCCAGCCGCACACAATCGATAGCGCCAAGAAGCGTACGACCACACTAATCCGCAATGAGTTTCTAAGCAGCGCGACGGTTAACATGATCGATACTTTATCATGCTAGAAGAGAAATGAACAAATTCCTGGGGGATCGCCAATCTGAGGACTCAGATCGTTTATCAATCGCTAGTTCCTAACAATCAAAGAACGTTACAGGCAGTGTTCGCCCAAACCCGTTACTATTACTAGACTTATAATCTATCAAAAATTCGCTTGAAAGGTTGATAAGACTTGACAGTGGCATAAATAGGTGCTTATAGTGGTCGCCTGATGATCGTTCATCGCGCCAGGAAAGGCTTTCCAATCTGTCGCTCCCTGGTGGTGGTGGAGGGGTTGTTATCTTGAGGAGGGTTGGACAATGTTCTCAGGCAAAATACTCGCGCCCTTAATTCTTCTGCTTGGCATGCCTTTTGTAGCGCTAGCTCAACAGGCCGGAATTGTCGGCACGATCACCGATCAGTCTGGGGCCGTGGTCCCACAAGCCTCGGTGACTGCGAAAACCTTGGCGACTGGGGCGTCGCAGAAGACCAGTACCAATGTCGTCGGCCAGTACACAATTCCCGCCCTGGATGTGGGCGTCTACCAAGTCGTGATTGAGAAGACAGGATTTCGTCGGGGCATTGTTGACCAAGTTAGACTTGAGGTGCAACTGATCAGCCGCGTTGATTTCACCCTACAACTCGGCCAATTGGCGGAAGAAGTAAGGGTGACTGCAAATCCTGGTTCCCTTCAGACCGAACAATCGTCCATAGGGACACTCCTAGAAAACAAGATGGTTGCCGAGATCCCACTCAATGGTCGAAACTTCCTTCAATTGCAGACCCTATTGCCCGGTGTTACTCCCGGTCGAAACGGCTTCTTCTCCGCTGTGAAGATTGACGCTCAGACGACCGATATCGGGGGAGGAGCTTTCTCAGTAAATGGCCAGAAACCCATCTACAATGACTTCCTCCTGGATGGGGTCTCTTTTCAGGAATGGGAAAACAACACAAACGCCTTTAATCCCTCGATTGACGCAATCGAGGAGTTCCGAACCCAAAGTAGCAACTACAGCGCGGAGTTTGGCATCAACGCCGGCGGACTAGTGAATATGGTAATGAAATCGGGCGCCAACCAGTTCCACGGAAGCGCATACGAGTTTATTCGGAATGACAAGTTTGACGCAGCCAATTACTTTACTAACTTCTTCGGTCAACCGAAACCGCCGCTGCGACGCAACCAGTTTGGAGGCACTCTGGGCGGCCCGCTAATTCACAATAAGACATTCTTTTTCGTGAGCTATGACGGGTTCCGTGAGCTACGTGCCCAGACCCTCACCGGCACCTACCCCACAGCCGCAATGAGAACGGGCGACTTTTCCGAGTTACTGAATCAACCGAGCCCGATCACGATCAATGACCCGGTAACCGGCGTTCCCTTCCCAGGTAACATCATTCCGCCCGATCGTATTTTGAGTTTTTGGCCGGCCTACTTGTCCAAGTATCTGCCGCTGCCCAATCTCCCCGGTCTCGACCAAAATTATGTCACAGCTCAAACTCACCACAATAACATAGATCAAGGGATGCTCCGGCTCGATCACCAACTCTCACAGAAACTTTCCCTGGATGGCCACTACGTCTATAACGTAGTGACGGATCTGCCCGTGTCGCTCAACCCAACATTCGGCGCATCGCAAAACAGCCGAAGCCAAAATATCATGATGCACGCGGCATACGTCAAAAGCCCAACTACATTTATTGACTTCCGTGTCGGCTATTTGCGGTTTTGGCAGGATCTGCGAGGCAATCTAGAGAACACCACGCCGTACATTGCGCGTGACATAATGGGCATCCAGGGAATACCGGACGATCCCCGCTCTTCCGATGCACCGTTTTTTAGCGTAGCTGGCTTCGATGCCCTCGGATCCTCCAATATTTCGGAGCCTCGGAAATGGATTAACGAACGCTATGAGTACTATTTTAGTGTCTATTCGCACCACAATCAGCACGACCTACGCTATGGTATTAGAGCGACACGTCTGCATAACACCTTTCCAGAGAGGATCATACCGAACGGACTATATTTCTTTAACGGTATTTTCAGTGGGTACGCAATGGCCGACATGCTGTTAGGTATTCCGAACACCTGGATAGGTGCACCGGATCTATTCGACCCCAATTTGCGTGCGTGGTCGTTTTCGCCGTGGGTTCAGGATGACTGGCGTGTAACGAAGAACCTGACTTTGAATCTAGGATTACGTTATGAGTGGCTTGGAAATCCATATTCGGTAACTGGCGAGATCTCGAACGTGCGCTTGCCCCCGGGGGGCGGCCTAGCCACGCTAGTAATGCCGGGCCAATGTATACCAGCTCTACCAAGCCACCAGTGTTTTCTTGATGATCTGACACCAAACAAGCCCTCAACTCCCAGCACCCTCGATGATAATAATAAAAACTTTGCACCACGCATCGGCTTCGCCTATCGCCTCGGAGACCGTACGGTAGTGCGATCGGGGTACGGTATATTCTTTCAGAAGGAGTTCATGGGGAGGCACACGGTATTAGCAATTAATCCTCCATTTGTTGGCTCTTTTACCGTGAACAACACCCCACAGACGTTCCAAAACTTCAGCTTTACTAATCCCTATGCGGGTCTTTCGCAGGGTGGCGAGCTGGGTTTTGAATATATTCCTGAGCATACTCCGAACGCATATTTGCAGACTTGGAATCTTGCTGTACAGCGCGCGTTGGGCGCAGGGATCAACCTTGAGCTAGCTTACGTCGGCAACAAGGGAACTCACCAGGAATCGAACACCGTTCCTAACCAACCACGCCTCCCCGGCCCAGGAGACCTCGATCCAAGACGACCTTACACGAACGTTTCAGGAATTGCTGGTGAGGAGTCCATAGGGAACTCGTCCTATAACGGTCTACAGGTCAAGGCAGAGAAGCGTTTTTCGAACGGCCTTTCGTTCTTGTCATCGTATACCTGGTCAAAAGCGTTTGCTTCTGGCTGTGACTTCCAGTTTACTGTCACGCCCAGTGGTGGTTGTGTTTCGAACCAATACGATCCGCGATCCGCCAGGGGCTTGGATCAGAACGACCAACGGAATCGCTTTACACTGAGCTGGTTGTATGCGCTTCCTGTTGGCAAAGGGCAACGTTTTTGGTCGGGTGGGCCGGCCATCGCCAGCAAGATAGTCTCCGGCTGGCAGCTGGGCGGAATTGTGACAGCCGCGTCTGGGCAGCCCCTGACCCCCATTCTGACCTTTGACAATCCAAATGTTGGTGCGCAAATCGCGCTCCCAAATGTCGTTAGCAACCCGAACAACGGGCCCAAGACGATCAAGGAGTGGTTCAACACAAGTGCTTTCCAGACTCCGGTCCCATTCACGTTTGGAAACGCTCGCATCGCCAGCATCACTGGTCCCGGTTCGGTGGATGTGGATTTCTCGATCTTTAAGAACACCCCCATCACAGAACGTGTGAACCTTCAGTTCCGCTCCGAATTCTTCAACGTGCTGAATCACACGAATCTGGGAGACCCTAACACCACATTTGGCACGCCGCAGTTCGGAATGATCTTTGGCGCTGCGTCTAGCAGGGAGATCCAATTCTCACTTCGACTGGAGTTCTAGTAACTTGACCGTGTGATTGTCTCGTCGAATGTGATTCGGGCCTTTTTGCGAGTGAAACCCCGTTGGATGGGAGGCAATGGTGATTCATACACCGACTCCCAGCCAGGGTTTCTCTCCGCAGAGAGGCTCGATCTCCGATCGGGCGGCGACCGAGAACAATGCCGCCAATTACCAGACCTGTGAGACCGGTTCAATCTCACCAGCGGGCCAACCGCCGGGAGGTCTGAATTTCCAGCGTTATCCAGGAACTCGCGCAATCCATACCTTGAGGTAGTGGGCTACCTTGCAAAGTAGCCCACTACCCACCTTCAGGCCTGGAATGTGTTTTCCGGAGACTGGTATTTTGATGGACTCGTCCGAGACCGCCCGCTCTTGCTAACCGCGCCACGCTCAGGCCGCTATCCCGCGGCTTGGGGAGTGGTACCGGCCACTCCCACAAATATGGCATTGGCTCTTCCACGCAACGCGTAGCAAGTCGAACTTGTCTCAAACCGGCAGTGCTTGGCGACTGAGTCGCTACAGAGAAGGAGGGTGTCAAGGATGAACAACAACACTGCAGCGTCGGTCCTCTTGTTGATGTTCTTCATGCCATTGCCTGCGTGGTGCGCAGCGCCTGACGGAGCGTATCCACTCAAGAGCAAATTTGGGCTCGAGTTATTAGTGGAGCCGAAAACGGGTGAATATTTTGTCTCGTACGACGGCGGTTCCTGGCTTGGACCCGGCACCGTCAGTGTGCTTGTGGACAAGCATTGGTATCGGAGCGGGAACTCCCAGGTTTTTGGGATGATCCCGAGCAGAAGACTTTCGGTTTCTGACACCAGGACTGGTTCGGATCATGACGTATCAGGCAATTACCAGTTCGTTGATCTTTATTGGAGAGTGGAAGGAACGGAGACTAACTTCATCACCAGCTTCCGGCTCTACCAAGATCATCCATACCTCATTTTTGTGCAAAACTTTCCGCAAGGCTTCAAGGGCTACGCCAGTGGCGATTGGACCGTGCCGTCTGTAGTCTTTCCCCAGTTCACGTCACAAAATTGGGGATTGCGAAACAATCTGTACTCGTGGACGAGCGTCGGCATATGGTCGCACCGACTGGCCTACGGGGACGCCTACACAATTCAAGGCACCGTCGATTTTCTACTCCTCGCTGATCGCTCGTACAACGCTCTCATTCTGTCACCCTTTAGCAATTACCTTGTGGCCACGCAGCAGAGCGAGCCTCAGTCCACACTCAACGGCATTTCCAGGGGCAGCATAAATTGCGGCATTGAGGGACTGGTGGAGGACCTACCGGCTGGATTCGAACACAAGCACATTATCGTGGCGGGCCGCGGAATACATAATACCTTCCAGGAATGGGGCGGCGCGCTTCTCGCAAAAGCCGGCAAGAAAGTCCCATCAAAGTATCAAGATGACACTCTCAAGTATCCCGTGTACATGGACGACAACGGTGCGTACTACTACGATCACGACTTCAAGGAAAACGGATACAGATCATACGAGGACATTATCCTTGGGGTAGAAGATGAAGCCAAGAAGCACAGTCTGCGTATCGGCACATACCACGTCCTGGACCTAGAGCAACAACGTTACAAAGAGGGTCTGTTCGAGCCCAGGAGCGATTTGTTCCCGCATGGTTTAACTTGGCTGCACGAGAAGCTGGGCAAGCCGCTCCAGTTGTATTACGCATGGCTGCCGCCCGGCCCGTACCGAAAGAAATATTCCTTTTTGGAAACAGGTGCCAGCACTCCTCCTGGCGACTCGATGGGTGACGTTTTCTCTTCGCTCGATTATTGGCGAGACACAGCCAAAAAGATCTCTTCTTGGGGAGGCATACTGCTGCAACACGATTTTTTAAGTACGTATGAGGGCAACACGGTGATGATGTCCGACGTTAACCGGATGAATGAGTACTACAAAAACATGGCGAGGGCGTTGGGGGAGCAAAGTATCGACATGCAGTACTGCATGCAGCTGCCGCGAAACGTCATGGAGTCGACCGAGAATCCTTCTTTGGTTTCACTCCAAGGGTCAGACGATCATTTTGTTCCCATAGCAGAAAAGAAGAAGTACCACGATGACACCAAAGACCCGGTGGACTGGAAGCAACTGCTCTTTACGAGTGCATTCTATGGCGCGGTTGGCATTTGGCCCTCCCGCGACAACATTCAGACTGTGGCCGACCCGAACGCCGAAGAAGATACGCTAATCGCAAACCTTCTTGGAGGGGAGATCCAACTAGGTCATCGAATTGGAGAATGCAACTTTGATCTTCTGGCCAAAACCTACCGGGCTGGAGATGGACTAATCCTAAAGCCGGATCAACCCATTGTGCCGCTCGATCGTTCCTATGTAGAAGGCGGAGCGGTTGGATACACCCAGTCAAACATAAGCGGCCAGTCCTGGTACTACGTATTGAGCCTTCCCTCGGCAGGTTACCTTCCTGAGTTCGCGCCTTCGGATTTAGGCGTAGACGGTAAGTGGGCCGTTTACCGCTATGAAACAAAGACGGTTGCCATTCGGAGTGCGGACTCGATGATCAAGCTGGAGAAGGACGCGAAGCATGAGTATTTCGTTCTTGCGCCGGTGATGACTAACGGCATGGCCGTGATTGGCGACGTCGACAAATTCGTGACGATGGCGGATATGAGGATCGCTTTTGTGGAACCCGAGGGAAGACAGGCGCTCCGGGTAGGCGTCATATCAAACCAGGCGGAGAATCCTGTCGTGACGGGTTATTCATCTGCGCGCCCAACTTGGGTCGGGTCAGGGGGCAAAGAGCTGCAAGAGGTTAGTAGCTTAAACAGGCTTGCCGAAGCTAAAGAGGGTTGGTTTTGGGATTACCAAAAGAATCTCTGGTCGGTGAAGATTGATTTCTCCGGCCAAAGCAGTATGAAGACACTGTCCTTTGATATTCGATGATCTGATATTCGATGATCCGCGAGTTCCGAACATGGAAAGTTTGTTTACGCGCCATTGCAGTGGACCGCTGAATGCAAGTGACAGGAAAAGGTGGGTGGGTCGCTGAGATCGTTTCGTGCGATTTCGATTGGCATCGAGGGTCGCTCCTTCCTTCGCAAATGCGAGCGCGGTCGCCCGTCCGATGCCATTTCCAGCCGCGGTGAGCATGACAACTTTTTGTGCGAGTCGGTCATCCCATAATCGAACCGTCCGGCACCCAGAATCTGGTGCGGTATTCGAGCCTTCCCCGGATGCCGGCGTTTACTTGGAAGAGTGCGCCGCCGAAATAGCCGGTATCCGGATCGTATCCGGGTGGCATAACCGGCATAGGCTCTGATTTCGCCGCGGAAGTAATGAAGATATCGCGCAAGTCTGGACCGCCAAAGATTAGCGAGGAACTCTGCTTTGCAGGGACGCAAATCTGACGTTCCAACGTTCCATCCGCGTCGTAGCGTGAGATGCGACTGCCGTACCATTCCGCCGACCACACAAAGCCTTCCGCATCCACGGTCAGCCCGTCGGGTAGTCCAGCATTGCTACTAACCTTCACAAACATACGCCGATCTCGCACTTGACCGGCGTTGGCGTCGTAAGAGTATGCGTAAATCACCCGTGCGACCGAATCGGCAAAGTAAAGCGTCTTTCCATCTGGAGAAAATCCGAGTCCATTCGCGAGATGGAAACCCTCGTCCAATATCCGGATTTCGCCGTCGGGTTGCACGCTAAAAAGCATACCCAGAGGGTATTCAGCCGCCGGGTTGTAGAAGTTGGACCCAGCCAGCAAGCGTCCTTGGGGATCGGCGATGCAGTCATTCAATTGCAGCTTTACGTCTCCCAGTGCACCGGCAATTAACTCCGGCTTGTTCTTCCGGTTCCAGGACCAGACTCCGGAATTGTTGACGAGGACAAATCCCCCTGATTGGTCCAGGGCGCATCCGTTGACTTCGAAATTCTCCAGCAACGTTTCTCTTTGCCTGGATTTCCAATCGAAGCTGTAGAACTTGCATCCGGCACAATCAGTCCAGTAGAGCTTCTGCCGGGCCGCGTCCCACAGTGGACTTTCCCCACAGAGATTGCCATCGTCGATCACAACGGAGCAGTAGGCCATTCGAATCTTCCAGGAAATTATTTGTAGCCGGACTCCGTCGCCTGAGAGGCGAGTCTTCCCTCAAATAACGTGAGGGTGGCGGTGCCGGCCACCGTTAGCGCACCGCCGAGAATTTGGGGCAGCGTAATGTGATCGTGGACGGTCACGATCGAAAGAATCAATCCAAACAGTGGGAGTAAGTAAATCGAGGTCGAAATCTGCCCAACCTCGAGCCGGTTGAGCACCCACATCCACAAGATCATCGCGATTCCCCAGGACAAGAAGCCCAGGAAAGCGACGGCCAGCCAGGTCGCGACGGAATATCCGGTGACGCGATAAAAAGGTTTGGTCTCGAATACCGTAGAGATGATGGCGCACGCGACCACGCCGACCGCGTAGCTGAAAATGAGAACCTCCAGCTCCGAGTAGCGTGACAAGAGATCTTTACTATAGGTGTTGTAGAAAGCGCTGCCCAGTCCTCCGATCAGAATGACAAAGTTTCCCAGCAACAGAGTGCGACTGAAGGAAACATGCGAAAGGTCGCTGGTGGAAACCAATAAAGTACCGACCAGACCCAAGAGCAGGCTGAACACTCGTATCACGCTCAGCTTTTCTCCCAGCATCAGAACGCCAAGCCCGGTCATCAGTACCGGGATCGTCAGAGACAGGATGGCTGCATTGGAAGCCGAGGAATGGGTGATGCCCCACGAGAGCATCACCGAAGGAGGAACGATGCCAAATATGCCGAGCAGCAAATACTCCCGCAAGGTCGTCCATCCCAGCGGCTTTGCTACATTCTTGCGTTTCCGTCGTTCGCGCAACCAAAGCGGGATCAACATGATTGCGGCGAAGAGCAACGTCCAGAAGTTTAAGGTCGCCGACTCCATGGCATTGCCGGCGATTTTGTAGGCTGGATACTGCGCGGCCCAAAGCAGGTTTACCACAATGAGCGTTGCAAAATTAATCCACGCTCCGCGCTCCGTCTTCATGTGGAAAGCCTGCTGAGCAGGCCGCCGTCGACCACCAGCACTGCTCCTGTGATATACGAGGCAGCCGCAGATGCAAGGAAATAGACGGATTGCGCGACATCCTCGGGTTTGCCCACACGTCCCAAGGGGATGGTCCGTCCGATTTTCTTTACGGCTTCCTCCGGATCCGGCTCGTCCTTGATGAAGGGTTCCATCATTCCAGTTTGGATTGCGCCGGGACAGATGGCGTTCACACGTACTCCATCCGAAGCGAAATCCAGCGCCATACCGCGGGTTAGAGCTAGCAGTCCGGCCTTACTGGCAGCGTAGGCGGAAATTTGTGGCTCGTTGGCAATGGCTTGCACCGAAGAGATATTCACGATGCAACCGCGGGCCTTTTTCAGGAATGGATAAGCGTACTTGGTGCATAGAAAGGCCCCACGCAGGTTGGTCTCGGAAATGGCGTTCCAATCATCCAGCGTATATTCGTCAGCCCGACGATAGCGCTCAATGCCGGCATTGTTGCAGAGCACATCGATGCGGCCAAAAGCCTCCGACGCCTTCGCTATCAAGGCTTGAACCTGTTGCTCGATACGAATGTCAGTTTGAACAAAAAGAACCTGGCTGCCGCGAGCACGAAGGGAAGACTCGAGTACCGCGGCGCGATCGGCATCGCGATCTGCGATCACCACGGCGTCGCCTTTCCTGGCGAACTCCTGGACGATGCCGCGCCCAATGCCGTAGGCGCCACCCGTCACCAGCGCCACGCGATGCTCAGTCATGAACGCTCCTAACAGATAGACAGGGTTGAGATCGCGGCATCCGCTTCACGCTTGAAACGGGCAAGCGCTTCGCGATTTAGATCCACTCCCAGCCCAGGACGCTGCGGAAGCGCAATCTCTCCATTCACCATCTGCAGCTCGTTAGAAACGATTTCCCTGCGCAGAGAGGACTCGCACAGTTCGTCGGGTAGGAATTCTATGAACGCACAACTTGCGCTGGTCGCAGCCAAATGCGCTGCAGCCGCAATCGAGATTCCCGACTTCCAAAGATGCGGAACAATCGTAAGCTTTCTCTGCTCGGCAAGATTGCACACTCGTTTGGCCTCGGTAAAACCGCCTACCCGGCCCACGTCGGGCTGAACCACGCTGATCTTTCCTCTATCCATCAGATCAAGGAACTCGTAGCGGGTTGCCAGCCACTCGCCGGCGGCAATGGAGATGGGCTGTTCCTGGCTCAAACGTGCGTAGCCGTCCAGATCGTCAGAAGGCAATGGCGTTTCAATGAAAAACAGATCGAAATCAACCCACGGACGTATAGCCTTCAGGCAAGTATCGGCATCTGGAAAGGCATATTGCACATCGACCATCAAGGTGATGTCGCGTCCCACCGCATCACGAACTTCCCCAATCACTTCGGTCATTTCTTCGTGGGACGCCTTCAGGCCTTTGTGAGCGTAAGGGCCGCAAGGAGTGACCTCAATTTTCGCTGCGCGAAAGTTCAGCGCTTTCGCGCGTAGAGCCCACTCCACAATCGATCGGCGGTACGCGTCAAATGAACTAACCTCTGGCTGAAGCGAGGCATAAGGCGTTATGCTTTTCTTCACCGCCCCACCCAGGAGTTCGTGGCATGGCTTGCCGAGAGCCTTTCCACGCAAATCGTGAAGCGCCATGTCCAAGGCTCCGATCGCGTGGATGACGGCGCCGCGCCGGCCGTTCATCGCCGAACCGACATAGAGTTTCTCCCACAACTCTTCGGGTTGCAGGGGGTTCTGGCCGATCAACATTTCGGCGAGTCCCAATCCCATCGTATGAGTGCCAGGGGCGTTGATGCAGGCGCGGCCGATCCAGGGATTGACGTCGGTCTCTCCAATCCCGGTTAAACCTTCATCGGTATGAATCTCGACGACGAGGTCATCCTGCGAAGAACTGGTTGCGCCCACGTCATAGCCAGGGTCGAGGAGTACGTGGCAATCAATCTGCGTGATTTTCATATTTGAAGCAATACAACTTATGATCGATCATCATACTAACGCTAGCACATGATGCTGTCAACAATGATCGCTAGTAACACTGCATAAAACTAACAGATAAGCACCGCCAGGGGAAAATATATGTGATGATTGTTTATCGATCATTCATCATAATGGGTATATAAGCCTCTCCGCAGATTCCCATTCGCCCGGTACGAGGTCGGAATTCCTCGTATTCTCGAATTATTGGGTCTGGGCGACGGCGAGTTTGAACGGTTCGATACAGCCGATCATTACCGACTCTTCTCCGTACTTTTTCAAGAGATCCCGCGTGATCGGATCAAAAAAGGCCTTCACTTGGGAATAACTGGTGTATGGCGCACCGGCGCCTAGAATTTCCTTGAACCGCGACATTGCTTCGGTAAGATCTTTGCCGTCCTGATAGATCGGCGATGTCCAGATCGCAATGTCAATTGTCTTTTCCCACCCGGTTTCCTTGTTCCAGGCCAGGAGTTTGTCGAAGTAGTCTTCCACGAGCCTTGCGCATTCCTTGATGTCCGGCTTGCCCTGCAGGGCCTTCAGCAGATTCTGGCGGGCTAGACGAATCTCAAGCTGCATCTGCAAGGTTCTGGCGACGATAAGGCGGTCGGGAAACAGAAAGCGGCCAAGCGCTCCCGCACGGATAGCATTGCCGCCCTGGAGTAACTCCTTCAGACGCGGAAGCATCACACCGATCTTTTCCGGGTCCTGTTCCTGCAACGCAAGAAATGAATCGGCGATGGTGTCTTGATAGTCGGGATAGAGATCCCTGGAAAGCTCCTGCAGCACTTCCCTTTCGCCCCGATTCCTGAACCTCGCGTCCCACAACCCATTCATGAAGTAGTAGCTGCGCGGGAATTGGAGCAACATCAACTCGTTATTGCCCATCCAGCCGCGAAGTTCAGGATAGGAGTCGGCCTTTTCGAGAACTTTACGGACGGGTTCGAAACCCATGTTCGTAGCAGGAAACGCCGGCTCCATCTCGATCGTGCCGTACGGAAGATAGACGGTCTTATTCAGGGTCGATTCCTGATTGGAGGAATCAAGGTACGGAGCCATCCCGGCGATCAACTCCCAGGGCTCGGATAGATGGTCTTTGAAATTTCGGATGGTTCGACTCATGAAGGCGACGTCGCTCTCCTCCAGATTGTTGTCCGTCAGGTCGAACCCTGTGACCAGCCTGTCAGTGGCCGTAAAGAATTTGTGGCGCCCCCAGCCAATCCACATCCAGTCCACCAATTTGGTCTTTTCGGCATGGACGTTGTAGCGATTGACAAGTTTTCTGGCAGCAAGAAAAATCTTTAGCTGATCGCTGATGGGACTCTGCGGCCAGCCGCCAGGATCGGCATCGATCAGGCAGAAGGCGTCTGCATTGTTGACTACCTGATATAAAGCCTCGAAGGATTTCTCAATCTTCTCGAACTGCACTGAATCGGCTGGATCCATGTCTTTCTGGCAACCATTGATCCAGTGAGGACGCAGCATGGGGTCCGCAACGCCGCAGTCCGATATCGCAACCCGGTTCGCGGACTGCATAATCCACACTTCCATCCCGCGTTGCCGCTGCGCATATTCGGTAATTCTGCGGAACTCCTCAAGATAAGCTTTGTCCGATGAGGTTAAAGGAACAGTCATGGTCTCCACATAAGGCCATATAAAGATCAGGTTTCCTCGCTCTGCCCACACGATGTCAACAAAGCGCTTCCAATCCTCCTCCGTCCAAGTGCGGAAACCGTAGGGATGGTTCAACTGCCATCCGCCGTTCATATGAAAGCCGCGAACGGAAATGCTGGGCTTGTTCCGTAAATCGATTGGGCCTACGAGGTATGGAGACTTGGCCGCGCAGCGAATCATTTCCATCAGCGTCGCCACGCCCAAGTTCGTACCGTGAGGATTGATCCCGGAGACAACCACGATCTTGGTTCCCGCCTTGTCAAATGATCGGATTACCGAGCCCTCGTCACCGAGCTCGGCGGCGGACCTCAAGTCAGCACCCACTGCAAGTGCCATTTTTTCGCCGATGGCAATGACTGTTTGCGCTTTTCGCAAAGCATCAGGGGAAGCACTGGAACTGAGAGTCACCGGTTTTCCACTGATTTCGGTGAGGTAGACACTTAAGTCTTTTGCCGCGAACTGCACGTACGTTGCTTCATCGCCATCCACCAGGATCACTGACGAACTCAGTGTAATGCGCTGCTCCGGAAGGTCTACCCTCGACATCGGCCGACACATCAAAAATGTGCCCAATATCAAAATTGCCCTAATAATGAGTCGTTTTGGCCGGAGTTGAGGCAGCTTGGGGGCGGCGTGACCGATCATCACTGTACAATTCATATGATTTACAATTGATTTGTCAATGTTTATTCGATATTTGATGATTGCTCTTTGAGGCTTGGCCTTTGCCTTGTAGACACGCCTTCGTTGCGCTCTTACTGATCAATTTCTGCACCGCGGCTTTCGCCCAGCCGCCTCAAATCCCTTCGAACGAATTGAGCGCTGCGGTTCACATCGCCGACAGCTATATCGCCCAGCCGAATATCGCGTATGTGACTGCCCAGAACTACCGAGCAAAACTCGATATTTACCGCCCGGCAAAGGACACCGCCTCGCCGGTGGTGATCTACATTCACGGCGGCGGCTGGGTGAACGGCACGAAAGAAGACGTCGTGATGGAAACGCTTCCCTTCATGGCGATGGGCTTTGCCGTAATCAATGTGGAATACCGACTGGCTAGGATTTCTCCTGCACCTGCGGCAGTTGAGGATTGTCTTTGCGTTCTCCACTGGGTGGGAAGGCATGCCAAGGAGTACAACCTGGATCTCGACAAGGTCATTGTCGCCGGATCGTCGGCCGGAGGACACCTGGCACTGACAACCGCCGTGATTCCAACCTCGGCTGGATTTGAAGCGGAATGCGCGAACGATGATGACTACAAGGGTGGTGCAGGTCTGTGGCCGAATTATCGGGCAAGGGTCGCGGCCGTGATCAATTGGTTTGGCATCACGGGCGTCGCCGAACTGCTCCACGGCCCCAATACCAAAGCCTACGCGGTAACGTGGCTTGGCAGTCAGGCGAACCGGGAAGAGCTAGCGAAGCAAATGTCCCCGCTAACATACGTACGCGCTGGACTGCCCCCAATCCTTACCATTCACGGAGACCGAGATCCTTATGTACCTTATTCACAAGCCATGCGATTCCATGAAGCGCTAACCAAAGCGGGAGTGAAGAACCAATTGCTTACCATTCATGACAAAGGTCATGGTGATTTCAATTCCGCGGAGAACCTGCGCGTGTGGATGACAATTCAAGACTTTCTTCAAAGCGTGGGGATCACGCCATTGCCGCAGTGAGAACGATTATTCCGGAAGTTTCATGCCCTTACTTCCCTTGAATCCTGAGCGTAACGATCTGAAATGGCTTGATGTCAAAACTGAAACCATGGGAAGACACGGTTAAAGGATTCTGGCATTTTTCAACCGCATTGCACATCCATGCGGATTGCAGGTTCACGATTGGTAGTGTCACGTTAACCGTAGTCGCATTGCCATCTAGCTCCATAAATCGCAAAACGGTCCCCTTCTCATCCTCCGCTTCCTTCCAGGCGTTCAGCACCACGTTGGGCTGATCGAGTTGCATGAAGCTGCCTTTTGACGCAGGCAGCGGGCGACGCGCATCATCTACTTTATCCTGCGGAAATATTTCGTTTACCTCCAAGTCCGACATCGCTTCCCGACCCAGACGGCCGAGCGAGGCCGGGGTCATATTCTTGCCGCTGCTCAGAACATAGCGAAAGACAAAATCTCCACCTTGACCGGCGACGTAATTCGTAGTCCAGTAATTATTCATCGCATAAGAAAAGATCGTGCCCGTGCGGTCGCCGAACTCGTTGGAAAATGTGCCCCGCACGATATCGCCCAGAGCGACCAATGGCGCGTCGACCGGCACGATAGCGGCGGTTATATCGTCTTCTTTCACAGCCACCCAATGCTGCACGGAAAACCATTCCTGGCCGGCGCCCGGCAGCAAATCCTTCGCCGGATTGACGTATCCATTTTGAGTTTCGTACGTGAATTGCGGGTGCTTCACGGCGAACGGAAAAGCAAAATAGACACCTTCCTTGGTGTACACCTTCTTCTTGTGCACGCGGTTGGTAAACAGGATCGCTTTCTGTTTATCCGGAAGAACAATTTCCGTTTCAATCGAAGGAGTATTCAGGCTGGAGCTCGATAGACGCGCCACAATACCGAAAGCCGTCCTTGTCACGGAGATCAGTCGGCCGTCCCCGGGTGGGTGTGGTTCCATCTGCGGTACCGGCAGAACTGTCGAGTAGCGGGTCAAGCGGTTCGGCTGTTTATCCGCGCCGGTGACATAAACGTACTGATTGAAGTGGAAGGCGCTCGACGAGTCCACGAGTTCCCGCTTCAGCTCTTTATCGAAAATACTCCGGATCGTCCCCGTCTTCGAATCGAGCATCACACGATAGTAGGTGTTTTCTAAAATCGGAGATGCCGTCACGGCTGATGCGGCTTCCTTGTCATGCCTGGGGCGCAATGCATAACTCCTGTAGCCGACGGATGGTACATCCTCGGCCCAGAATCTTATATGCTCAAATTCGTTTCCAGTAACGAGGACCTCGAACGGCACGATCTGGTTTGTGGACAAATCCACCAGTTCGCTGTGTCTATCAAGGTCCATCTCAACCAGTGCGCTGCGCGGCCAATTCAGAGAATTGAATACCAGTACAGTGCTGCTTGGGTTATCCGTCGAGTCTGCGATTACTGACAGTCCCCGCTTAAAAGTTTCGTCAATCAGGCTCTTGCCCTCAACGGCCCGTGACTCCTTGACCTCGCGTTGTCGAATACTGAGCTGACTCTCAGGGTCCTGGATACTGCGGTCAGCTTCCCAGCAGTGCTCATCGAAAAACAGCAAATCTTTCCACATCGAGTCCAGAGTTTCGCGGTCGGGACGAATTTTGGGATTTACATAAGCGCTGATGGTGGCGAACTGTTCCGCAGAAATCGCACGCTGCTGATTCTGCCGAGCCAATGCGGCGTAGTAAGCATCCGAACTGATTCCATCTTCCCAATAAGGCCCGCCGTCGCCGCGGATGACAGGCATGTCAACCGTCTGTCCAGTTATGTAGTCCATCGCTTCGGCGAAGCCGGAGAATCGAACGCGTGGATATGCATACACTCTATTCCAATCGTCATCGAGATTTGCCTGGCTGGTATAGAGCGCGGTATTTTCCCATTGCGTGCCGTAAACGATGACTCCGTCGGACGTGTATGCCTTGCTGCTGTAGTGCTGAAGAAAGATGGGCAATGTGTCGCGCCCGCCCGCAACCTGCGGCGGTAGCCCAAAAATATGGGGCAGCTGTTGATAGGATTGCGTATACCAGATCGGAATCTTTCCGCCGTCCGGCCCCTCCCATAAGAAGGGAGATCTGGCATTGAGATGGCCGAGTCGGAGTATCGGTGCTCGTTCGTTGTTGCTCGCCGCGACCAGATACTTCAGTCCTGCAGCGGCCAAAACCGATGCGTATGACCAGCTGTAGGACGGAACATCGGTAATGCTGGCATAGTCGAAGCCGCCGCCGTATTCCTGCTGAAATTTGTAGCCGGAATAGAGCGAGCGGATCATCTCCTCCGAGGAAGCGAATCCGGTCAATAGGTTGAAATAGTCAGCGGGAACTTTTATCTTGTCTTGCCGCACCAGCTGGACAAATTTATCGCGTTGCGGAGCGCTGCGGGTCTTCAGAAACTGCTCCGCGATCCAATTGCCGTCAAGAGTGTAACGGAAGGATGGATGTTTTTCGATCGTATCGATCGCTTGATCGAGGGCGCGGCTTTGTACCTCGTAGGTTTTCGGCTGGTAGTCAGAATATCCAATATCCAGGTGCTCATGCGGAACCACGAACACGTTCCACTTTTTGGCCGGGGCTAGCTGAATGGGGACCGATGTCGAGCGCCCGTGCTCGGAGATAACAACTGCACCTTTCTCCGCAACGTGGGACTCGGGGACTTCAAACTCCAGCTTCTGTTGGCCGAAATCGCGGTCTGGTTTGAATTCCTGGGTTGAGCTGAAGTTCCCGACAGTAAGACTGACAGTGCCCTGAACAGGTCGTTCCCCGAAGTGGACGCCTACCTCAATTATTTCGAAAAGCTTAGCCGCTCTTTCTTTGTAGAAGATGGTGGGAACAGCCTCGGCCTCAATTTCATCGGAGCGATATTCTTTAGAGCTGTCATGCGTTAATTCGAGGGCATCGTAGAAAAGGCCGGAATCGCCCAATCGTCCAGGCGGCGGCACTGCATCGTCACGCTGGCCTGGCTCGTCAATCGCTGTCAATACCAACTTGTTCGCTCCCTGACGCAGATATTGCGTGGGCAATTCAACTGTGATCGTGTCACTCGCATAGGTTGGGCTGTTCCCGGTGGGATCACCTGCCTTGTAGTTTAGTTTTGGCTGTGGGTAGAACCAGGAGTTGTGGCCATTGATGTTCACCTGTAGGTGTGGAATCCGCGGCGTATCCACAAGAAACGCCACTTTCAGAACGTACAGGCCGTTGGGGTTTTGGGGGAGGGCAAACTCGATAGAAAAAGGATGAGGACGATACCCAGCTTGTCCATTGGCGGAGCCGGGCTGATACCCAGGCCAATCTTTGGTAGCGATGCTCTTGCCTACAACATAGATCGGATCGCTTGCGGGATTGGTATAGTCGGTCCGCTTTTTGAATTCAATGGAAGCCTCATCGAAGGTTCCAATCTGCCAGAGGGTTTCCGAGGCTGCTCTCGCCGAGCGAGACGCCAACGCGGGAAATAACAGGAGAGCCAGGACCATAATCCGCGAAGCCCGACATGACCTCATAGCTGTCCAACCTCCGCGATCGCTTTCTTACTACAGACCGGGTCTGCCCTTCAAAACCCTACCGTTCTTTGGTTTCCGTACTGACTCTTGATCTGGATGACCATTGACGAAGGATTATTGGCCCGCCGCACCCCAATTCAATTTCGGCGTGAAATCGACTACTGCAGTGAATCCTTAATACCAGAGGCCCGCACTGCAATCGGGGGCCCTGAATCTCCGTGAATCATGATCTGGTTCGAAGCCACCTTGATGTCACGGACGTTCGCGAAACCCGCTGGGACCCTGGTTAGCAGCGACACATAGTGAACGGTCTTGGCGCTCATGGCTGGCACGCAAGTTAATGTAGGCTCACCGAAGAGCTGTCCGCGGGAAATAAATGCTTCGCGGCGCAACACTGGCAGCGGGGTAGTGCTGAACTCCAACCCTCGAGCCTGAGTGCGTTGCTTCCAGGGTGCAGCGGCAATCCCCAGATTTTCCTCCCAAATGGCGACCCAGGGAAAATCACTGCGCTTGAAACAATACGCAATCAAAAGCCCCAGGTTGCGGTTGATGGCTGCTATAAAACCGATGTTTGTTTTCTTATCCAGCAGAATGGCGACAACAAATCCTAAGCCTTTTTGCAGGAAGGGACGGGTGAGGTCGACTTTCCCACCTTTCAGAAGAGGCGCGTTGGGCCACTGAAATTCTTCGTTGGAGGTGAGCAATGCCTTCCCCTCGTCGTAGCCGTGGGGAAAGGTGATGGACTTTGTTCCAGGGAGGGCAATCGTAGCGTCTTCATGCGAAAGAAACGGTAGACCCAAAGTGATGTGCTCAGTCCAGTGAAAGAAGTGATCGGCTTTTCTCTCGTTGCGAACAACTTCCTTGAAATAGGCGACGGATTCATTCTTCCGCAACTCGATTTTCCGGCTAAACCTCAAACCGCAGACGGGCAGCCTCACGGACATTTCTAAAGCGACTTTTTGCTGACTCACCGAGATGCCGCTTTTCCGCCACTTCGACCAGGCAGCTTCTCCATGCTGCGAGAGTCCTTGTTGTGCCTCTTCTACCGACGGTGAACCAAAATAATCCAGACAGATGTTGTGACCCACCAGGCCGGAAAGGAGTTTGCCCTCGGTGATCGTGCCGTAATCTCGAGCGTGAGTTTTTTCGCGATATTCCTGCGGTTCAATCGTCTTCCAGGGAGGAACCCAAAGAGGACTCACACTTGGCGTATCCTCCAATTGGAATTCAGCGATGTGCCCGCCGCCGGTCAGCGTCGTCATGCGGATGACGTTGTTCCCGAGGACGTAGGCCTGACGCCCCTGCCAGGAGGCAGGATTACAAAACAATGCTTTAGAGGACTTCATAGTTAGATTTCACAATACCTATTGACTCTGAATAACCGCGAGCTTTAAAGGCTCGATACAACCCACCATCACTGAATTCTGGCCGTATTTTTGCAAGAGCTGGTTGCCGATTCCGCTGAAGAAGGCGCTTACTTGTGCATAGCTGGTGTAGGGAGCACCCTGCGCCAGAATCTGTTTCAACCGGTACATGCCCTCTTCAAAGTCCTTCCCGTCCTCATAGATGGGTTGCGGCCAAACCGTGATGTCGATCATTTTGTCCCAACCTGTCTCTTTGTTCCACGCGAGTAATTTGTCAAAATAGTTCTCCACCAGCTTCGAACATTCGCCTACATCTGGTTTACCTCGCAACGCTTTCAGCAGAGCCTGGCGCGCGGCGCGTATCTCGAGCTGCATTTGAAGGTTTCTAGCCACCGTCAAAGAGTCGGGAAACAGAAGACGTCCGATCGCTCCCGGACGTCCCGCATTTCCCTGCTGCAACATTTCTTTTAGACGGGCGAGCGTGGCATTGATGCGGTCGGAATCAGTATCGCGCAGCGCCAGGAACGAGTCGGCAATGAGTTGTTGATGGTCGGGATAGAGTTGGCCGGCTAAATCTGCCATCACCTTGTCTTCCGGCCTTGCTTCGTAATTTTTGTCCCACGCGGTTTGGAAAAAAAAATAAGTACGCGGAAGTTGCAGCAGCATCAACTGATTGTTTCCCATCACTCCCCGAAGTCCGGGATATTGACTGGCCTTGTCGAAAACCTTCTTGACTGATTCCTGCCCCAGATTGGTTGCGGGAAATGCCGGTTCGCTCTCGATCGCGCCATAAGGCAAATAGACTGTCTTTTTAGATACGTCTTCGCTCTGGACAACCGGCAGATAGGGGGCCTGGCCAGCAATCAGATCCCACGGTTCTGTCAGATTCTGTTTGAAGTTGCGAATCGTCTCCCCCATGAAAGCGACATCGCTTTCGTCCGGATTCTTGCTCGTCCAGTCGTAAGCACCGACTACGGAATCGCTGGAGGTAAAGAACTTGTGGCGACCCCATCCGACGTGCATCCAATCCACCAGTTTGGTTCGTGATTTGTGAATGCTGTATTCGTCCAATAGCTTCCGGGCTGACTGGAAAATCTTCACTTGATCGCTCAACGGACTTTGCGGCCATCCACCAGGGTCAGAGTCGATCATGCAGAAGGCATCGGCATTGTTGACGATCTTATAAAACGCCTCGAAGGACTTCAGAATTCGCGCGAATTGCTGCGGGTCCGCGGGATTCATGTCCTTCTGGCACTCATTGACCCAATAGGGACGGAATCGCGGATCGCGTGTGCCGCAATCGGAAATCCCAATGCGATTCGCCGATTGCATAATCCACACTTCCATGCCGCGCTGGTTTTGCGCGTAGTCCACCACCCGCCGGACTTCCTGAAGATAAGCTTCGTCTTCAGTGGATAGTGGGACCGGCATGATTTCCATGAACGGCCACAAATAAAAAAGATTGACGCGTTGGGTCCAGGCGATGTCTATGAAGCGCTTCCAATCCGCTTCTTTCCACGAACGGAAGGCGTATGGATATTTCAGCGGCCAGCCGTTAAGGTGAAGCCCGCGAACGCCGTAACTCGGTCTGTTTCGCAGATCAAGTGGGCCCCCTAGATAAGCTGCTTTCCCTTCAGCGCGCACCATCAGCATCAGCGTTGCGATCCCCGAATTCGTGCCATGAGGATTGTGTCCGGCGACGATGACGATGTGTGTTCCAGCTTTGTCAAGTGAGCGGATTTCGGAACCGTCGTCGCCGAGCTCCTTCGAAGCGCCCAGATCGTCGCCCATCCCCAGGGCGGCTTTTTCTCCCACTGCAATAATCGATTTTGCACTTTTACCGGCGTTCATTCTTGCATTGACGACAACCGGCTTCCCGCTGATTTCCCCTAAATAATTAGCGAGATCCTTGGCGCCATACTGCACATAGGCAGGCTCGGTGCTATCCACCAGGATTACCGCGTCGTCCAGCGCGATGCGGGCCGTGCCCTGGGCAAACAGCGAAGCGCTTATCACCAGGAACCAAAGTAAAAACCACGATTGAATAGAAGATCTTCTTCGCTTGATATCCGAGGTTGTTTTCATGAGATCTCCGATTTCACGCGACATCTCACCAACCTTGAATCAGGGCGAGCTCAAATGGGTCGACGCAGCCGATCATCACGGAATCGCGCCCGTACTTTTGCAACAGGCGCTTGCTGATTCCATCGAAAAAGTCTTGGGTTTGCGTGTAGCTGGTGTACGACTTGCCCTGGGCAATAACCTTCTTCAACTCGGTCATCGCTTTGGTGAGATCTTTGCCATCCTCGTAGATCGGGGTTCGCCAGATCGTGATGTCGATCATCTTGCTCCAGCCGGTCTCTTCGTTCCAGGCTAGAAGCTTGTCGAAATAGTTCTCGACGAGCCGCGCACTCTCATTGATATCGGGCTTGCCTCCCATGGCTTTGATGAGGCGCTGGCGCGCGAGACGAATTTCGAGTTGCTGTTGAAGGTTGTGGACAACAGTCAACCGATCAGGAAAGAGATAACGACCGATTGCCCCGGGGCGGCCCGCATCTCCGCTCTCAACGATCTTCGCAAGCTCTGCAAGGACGGGACTGATCTTGTCTGGATCAGTCTCGCGCAATTTTTGAAATGAATCCGCGATGAGTTGCTTGTGGTCCGGGTAGAGCTGCTCGGCAAGGTCCAACAGCATCTCCGGTTGCTGGCGCGTTTTGTATTCGCCGTTCCACGCGCGGTTGAAGAAATAAAACGTGCGCGGAAATTGTAACGACATCAATTCATTGTTACCCATGATTCCCTTGATTTCAGGGTATCGGGAGGCGGTGTCGAAGACTTCCTGCATTGATTCCAACCCAAGATTGGTGGCAGGAAAGGCCGGCTCCTCCTCAATTGCGCCGTAGTGAAGATAAATCGTCTTACCCAGGACCGACTCGTTCTTGGCAGATTCCAAATATGGCGACATTCCGGAAATCAATTCCCAGGGTTCGACGAGATTGCTCTTGAAGTTGCGGATGGTTTCTTGCATCAGCGCAACAGCGTACTTTCCGCTCTCTTCGCCGGTGGAACGGCGACCCCATCCGAGCCACATCCAATCAATCAGCTTGGTTTTCTCGTGGACGTTATACCTGTCCAATAGTTTCCGAGCTCCGTTGAAAATCTTGGTCTGATCGCTCAAGGGACTGCCGGGCCAACCGCCGGGATCAGAGTCGATGAAGGTGAATCCATCTGCATTGTTGACGATCCTATACAGCGCCTCAAAATGCGTAAGAATATTGTCGAACTGTTGCGGATCAGCAGGATTCATATCGTCCTGACAATCTCGCGGGACCCAGTAGATGCGAAATCTTGGATCCTTACTGCCGCAGTCGGACACCGCGACACGATTCGCCGATTGCATGATCCATACTTCCATGCCACGCTGCTTTTGGGCATATTCCACCACGCGCTGGACTTCCTGCAGATACGCTTCATCTTCCGTGGACAGTGGAACAGGGATGATTTCCATGAACGGCCACAAGAAAAGCAGATTAATGCGCTGCACCCACGCGATATCCACGAAGTGCTTCCAGTCTGCCTCTTTCCAGGAGCGGAAAGCGTAAGGATATTTCAGCGGCCATCCGTTCAGATGAATACCGCGAATTGGGAAGCCCGGCTTGCTGCGAAGATCAAACGGCCCCTCCAAGTAAGCCGATTTTCCTTCGGCACGGATCATCTGCAAGAAGGTTGCGACCCCGGCATTGGTGCCGTGCGGGTTGAGCCCGGCGATTGCAATGACCTGGCTCCCGGCCTGATCGAAAGACCGAATCACTGAACCTTCATCACCCAGATCGGCCGCCAATGGCAAATCGATTTTCCAAGCCTGCGCCATTGTCTTTCCGACGACAAGAACGGACTTGGCTTTCTTGCCAACTCCTACGGATGGACTCACTTGCACTGGCTTGCCGCTGATTTCGGACAGATAACTTGCTAGATCTTTAGCCGCGTACTGAACGTAAGAAGGTTCGCTGCTGTCAACCAGAATGACGGCGTCATCCAGCGAAATGCGTTGACGATTGCTCTGCGCAGCCGCCGCCGAGATTGTCAGTATTTCGAGCAGGAGAACCAAGCAATTTTTGGGAGTTATCCGCCACTTTCCGCCCACTGAAATCTCCTTGGTGCTGGGTTCGCGTTACGCAGCGTTGAAGAAAAACGGTTCTTACCTCGGTGCCAGCCCTCTGATTCCGGGTTATCCCGATTCGTTCATCTTGATTCGAACCAGTGACCGCAACCGGCCGATTCCGGCGTACACGAAAAGCCAAGAGTCCGCTAATTCAAATCTATTAACGAATATCTTGTGCCGCTAACCCGTGGATTTTATTGTGCAACCCCAGACAATGTAAAGACATTTTTGATATATTATCGATCATTACTCACATCGGAAATTAGGTTAGTTGCGGACCTAAGGAGGCTTCTGATGCGCAGAACCGGCGTCTTTATTTATTCGACTCTCATTATCACCGTTTGGGGCTGTGTCTTCTGTCCTGGTCAGACCACCCAGGTTTTCAACATCGGCACCAAGGATGGCTCGTCCAACGAGTTCGTCCGTAACCATAAGCCAGAGCGTCCTGTCATTTATCACGTCGGCGAAAGTTCACCTGACAAGGATTGGTACGCCTATCAGCCCGGCCCGTTGGATCTGATCGTCGGCCGCAGCACGATGCAGCACGATTGGATCAGCGTACAGCCACCGTCGCCGGATTCTTCTCTTAAGCCCTTCCAGGTGGTCTTCACTCTTACGTCGTCGCCCAAGGGAACTTTCACTCTTCATCTCGATGCCATCTTCCGCTACCGGCGCCCTGCGCCACCACGTTATGCCGTCATCATTAACGGGAAGCCCGGGGGAAGCTACCAACTCAATCCTCGGCCGTCTCCGGAACTCTGGTGGCCGAACGGCGGCGAGAGCGATGGCAACATGCAATATTTCGGATACGAGTCATTGGACATGCACTTCCCGGCTTCTGCCTTTGCCAAGGGAAGCAATACGGTGTCCGTCCAATGCCTCGACGGATTCGGAATCTTCTACGACCAGCTGTCCCTCGCGAACAACCCGACCGCGAACCCTCCGCTCGTCACCGAGTCCTGGGTGGAACCATCAGTGCTTTATAAGGACCGCTCCTCGGGCCTGGTTGAGTTGGCTAAAGTACACATACGAACTACTCGTCCGTTGGGCCGCACAAAATTAAAGGTCATCGTCGGATCTGCCGTGGTTGAAAACGAGGTCAGCCAAAGCGAGGCTGGAGATGTTGAAACCATCATTGAAGTACCTGCCGCAGGCAAAGAGCTTCCCGTCACGCTGAGTGTTTCCGGAATGAAAGACCCTGTATATTGCGGGATCTTCGTGCCTCGGCGGCGGTGGCAGGTCTATGCGCTGCCCATGGAGCAGGCGGACTTTGGATATAACGATCTGCCCGCCCGTACGCTCGAATGGGAGAACCGCTTCATCGATCGAACCTTGCAGATCCAGAGCAAATATCCTTCGTACTCGTTCACGCTGGATGCGGCGGCCAATCTCGATTCTTACCTTGCAACTCGCGACGAGGCGCACGGCAAACAACTGCTCGACTATCTGCGAAACGGAAAGTGGGGCATGAACGCGCTTTATACAAACTTCTTCACCGGCTTGGCGACTCCCGAAGAACTGTTTCGCACCCTCGATTACTCTTTGCGAACAGGAAAGAAGCTGGGATTCCCGGTCGACTCCGCGTCGCAGACCGATGAGCCGTCGATCACATGGGCGCTTCCACAGATTCTTGCCGACGCCGGCATCAAATATTTCACCAACGGCAGTGATCCAATTCGTGGCGCGATGAATCCAATAGGACATCTGAATTTTCATTCTCCGTTCTATTGGGAGGCAGCCACCGGCGCGAAGGTTCTGGTATGGAGCGGCATTTCGTACACCGCCGTGGACGACATGACTTGGGGTGGCTGGGACGCTAAGTCTGTCCAAACGGGACAGTACGCTCCCTCTCTATTCGGTTTGACTCATTCTCTGCCGCTCTTTCTCTCGCAATACGAACGCGAAGATTTTCCCTTTGACGCTGTGCTTCTCTTCGGATTGCACAACGACGAGATCCCCATGCGCCACTGGGGAGACGCCGACGTCATCGAGATGTGGAACAAGGAATATGCATATCCGAAGATCATTCCCAGCACGCAGCGTGACTTTTTCACTCATATCACCACAAACTTCGCCGGGCAAATCAAGACGTTCCGTGGAGATGGCGGCGCCTACTGGGAAGATGAGGCTGGCGCCGATGCAAGAATCGCCGCCATGATACGCACTTCTCAAACCCAATTGGCGGCGGCAGAGAAATTTGAAAGTATCGCAAATTGGCTACTGCCTCATCTCAAGTTTGATAAACAGCCGTTTGATGCCGCCTGGAAGAATGTTCTGTTGGCCGACTCCTATGTATGGAGCGATGCAAATTCCTTCGGCCGACCGGACAGCTACCGCACGCGCGGAGGCGAAGCCAGCCATCGTGCCTGGGCCGAAGCGGCACTGCAACAAACCAGCGATCTGAGACTTGTGGCGGCGGATAAGATCGCCGAGCTGGTCGGGACCGATAAACAAGGCACGGTCGTGCTAAATCCAGAGAGCTGGCAGCGAAGCGATTTCTTCGATTTCGAGCTGGAGCCGGACGAAGACTTGCTGGACCCGGCGACGCAACAAGCAATTCCTTGCGGCTCGATGAGGTCGTTCAGCCGCTATCATGAAGTGCGATGCTGGGCATCAGACGTGCCGGCTCTGGGATACAAGTTTTACGCCATAACAAAAGGGAAGGTTCCGGAGGGGAAGGTTCTGGCAATGGATCCTTCCAACCCCACGGTGGAAAACCAATATTACAAACTGCAACTCGATTCGAAGACTGGAGCAATCGCGCACTTGATCGACAAATCGTCAGGCCTGGATTTGGTTAATTCTTCATCCGGCCACGGGCTCAACGAATACCTGTACGTTAGTGGCGGCGACCCGGGTGATTTTATCCGTGGAAGTTTCAAGGACAACCGACTTCTCGCCGATGACATTACGCTTCCCTTGCCTACGCTTACGATCGACCATTCAGTTCTGACTCGCGCACCAGAAGCACGCCAGTTTCCCTGGGGAACCGTGGTTACAGTTCACGCGCAAGCACGAAATACGCAGGAGATTGTGTCGACAAGTGTGCTGCTCGATGCACGAAAGCAGATCAATATTGAAAACCAGGTACAAAAGACTGCAACACTGAAAAAGGAAGGGATCTATTTCGCCTTTCCTTTTGCCCTTGAACAACCGCAACTGAAATACCAGGGAGCCACCGCGTGGATTGATCCGGTTACGGATATGCTTCCCGGCGCCAACCGTCAATGGTTCACAACCCAAGGCGGAATCTGGGGCAAAGGGGCGAAGGGCAACTTTGCTTGGGCAACGGTCGACGCTCCGCTTGTCACTTTTGAGGATATCAATCGTGGATTGTGGCCCGCGGACATTCAAATTAACAATGGAACCATTTTTTCTTACGCGATGAACAATTACTGGTATACCGATGCGCCAGCGCAGCAGGGCGGACAATTTACGTTTCGTTATGCATTCAGCAGCGGACCGGAATTCTCCACCACACAAGCAATGACGCTAGCCGCCGATCAGCGTTCGCCGTTGTTTGAGATTCGCCACTACAACATGGGTTGGGAGCCGAGGCTCTCCGACAAAGGAGGCGCCTTCGTCAGCACTTCGCCTGAAGGAGTCAGAGTCTTAACCATTCGCCCGTTAGAGAGCGGTGACGATTACCTGGTAAGAGTTCAAAACACGACCGACGAAGACATCAACGCCAATCTTCAATTTCCCCAAGGCCAAATTCAAAAAGCGTACCTGGGATCAGTGCTAGGTGAGCGCGGCGCTGACATTGCGTCAACCTCGAGCGGCCTGACCTTGCCGCTCGGCCGCAACCAAATCAAGACTCTGGTAGTGAGTTTTGCGCGCAAAACCAAACTGATAGTTGATGCCTCAGCCTGCAAGGCCCAGCAACACGGCAGCCGCAAGCCCGACTACGATTCCCCACTTCGCGTAGGCGCCAACTCGTTCATGAAAAAATAGAATACCGCCCAGAACCACCACACACATGCTGGCGCCCATGCCAAGCATGTACACCACGCTGCCAGGAACCCCATGCGACAGCGCAAGTCCCATGAAGAATTGTCCGCCAACGCTGGCCACCGCCATGATCAGTCCAATGATTAGATTTGCCCGCGACAGGCGCTGCCGTACTTTGATCAATCCCAGCAGGCCAAAGCCAAAACCTGCTAGATACCAATAGACAAGATATACGGCGGTATATTTTTGGGCGAGCCCCCACCCTGCCAGAATACGAAGGCCAAATGGGCAAATTCCATTCAACAGGAACGCAGACAACATCGCTGTGATCCATATTTTCACGTTGGCACGCGCGGGCTCATCGGCAGCAGTCGAGCCCTGCGCGCTCTCCTGTTGCTTGTCTTTCCAAAGCAGAACGATCGATACCACTACCAGAGCTATCACCAAAGCCTTGGCCAACGTGACGACCTCGTGGTAGATGACTACTGAAAGTGCTGCCGGCACTACGGCCGACAGATTCATGAAAATCCAACTGGTCGTTATCTTTCCGAATTGCAGTCCGTACAGAAAAACCCAGAATGCAAGGATGGCCAACGCCCCAAAGACAATCGCCGTTCCACTGACCGCGGCGGGTGGCTTCAAAGTCGATTTCTCCACCAGGGAAACATATAAGGCCATGAAAACCGTGGAACCGCCGAACAGGGTCAGAGCAGTATTGAGCGGCGTACAGCCGTAGCGATCTCCCAGCTTGCTCAGAATTCCCAACGTGCCGATGCTGAGCATTGCGAGCACTGCGAATATATATCCTACGAACATGCTTTCTCCTTAGGCCTCGGTTCTGTACGACACAGAACAAAATACTCAGCGCCACAACGATCTCAACTTCTCTACGACCTCCTTCTCAAAGCCCAAACGCAAAGCTCTACGATGTCGGTAGCGCAACGATGCCCCGTCAAGATCAGGAAACGTCGCGGCCTCATAGCCACCCAACGCCAAGTCACGATCCATTGGGATGTAACTCTCACAGCCATTGGTATAGGCCAACATCATGTTGTGTTCTGTAGGAGAACCTTGATCCAGCATCAACTGGTACTCGGCAAACAATTCGTGTGTAGCGGCCACAAGAGACCAGTGATCGCTGACTCGCAACAGATGGGCATCGAAGCGCAGGGGACGTTCATCCTTTTGTTCGATCTTGTTTAGCAGGTCACGAAGACACAACACGGTATCCGTCATCCACCAGGCTTTTCCTTCCATCGGCTGAACGTCGTTCGCAGCCTTGGATTCATTTTGACTTTTGGCTGTTTCGACGTCGTCCTGCATGTCCCACAACTGCTCATCGGAAAAGTTCGTCGTGCCATAGTGTTTCAGTAGGCGTTCTTCCGCAACTCTCAGCACTTCAACGCAATCATGCCTTAAAGGCAGTAGTTGCAGCGGCAGTCCCGCGTGAGTGGAAGTGATGGCGAATTCTTCATCTGGAATCGCCTTACTGTTGGACATTGCCTGCAGAGTGGCCTCCGCTAGAACTTCTCCTGCGTGCGCCGCCGCTTCAAGCCCACCTCGTAGCGGATCGCCATTAATGTTCGCGGCGAAGGCTTGGCCAAACATCGCGACTACATTCCCTCCCAGAAGTTCTTTAAGTTTTTGCGCTGCAAAGCCAGGAAATTCCGCGCTGACCAAGCGGCTTGATCCGTGGATGATGACGGGATGGGCGGCATGACTAAACAAAACAGCAATTGGGCTTTTATCAACTCGATCCACACATAGAACATCCACCCAGGGTATGACCGGACCGGATGGGTTGGGCTTCATCACCACAACCTGCTCGGACTGAAGTCTCCGGTTCGTGCCAAGCTGAACCGGCGCCCGGCCGGCTCGCAAGATCGCGCTTTCGCTTTTGGCTTCCGCTTGCACGACCAGCTCCGTCAGCTTTGGAGCCAGTCCATCACGCCAACTTTTTCCTGGCCCCGCAACCCAACGCGGACCCAACACACTCCACGGGATGTTAAAAGGTCCGGAATGATTGTGAGTGCAATGAACTAAGGTGGTGGCGATGCCTGTACGAGCACGAATGGCGTCACGAATCTCGTCGGACAATTCAAAATCCGTTCCAATCAAGTCGAGCGACAGGATTGCGATGCGTTGCTTACCATCATTCAGCACCAGAGCACGCGCATAGAGATCGTCGTGCACTCCAGTGCTTCGCTGAATGGTGCCCAGGGTTGGAGCTCCCTTAGGAGGAGTGATAATGGTCTCCGCCGCGCCTGCTTTTAGCCTTGAAGTTTGTGGCACCGCTCCACCCCGTTCAGGTCGTTTGTTTGCGAAGTCTGCTTGCCAATTCCACCAAGCTCTTTAGCGCGTAATCTTCAAGTCGCGTCAGCCGCACCGCTCGTGAAGTATCTTTGATGACTGATTAGGCATCTATACGGAAATCAACAATACCAGTATTTTAGGGAAAAACACGTATTATTTGATCGATCATTATTCATTTTTAGATGACGTTGCTATTGGAGGGCACTCGATTATAATCAATCGCAGCGGGTTCTCGGCGCCATCTGAAGGTGTCGGAAGATCAAAATGAGGCCTTTAACAAAGGCCGGAACAAGGATTCGGTGTGAATGGATAGAATGCTATCCAACGTAAGGAAATAAAGATGCCACTAAACGCAACCAAGCTGAATAACCAGCCCGCGCGTCACCAAGTTGCCGAGAAGATTCGAGAGTCGATCCTGGATGGATCGTTGATACCAGGCGAGCGACTAGTGGAGCGAAAACTTGCCGAGACGCTCGGCACAAGTCAATCCGCAATTCGGGAAGCCTTGATCCAGCTGGAACTCGAAGGCCACGTCAGCAAGAAACCAAATTCAGCTACTTTTGTCACTGATTTCAGCCAGCGTGATCTGGAGAATACGATCTCAGTCCGCCGGACCCTGGAAGGTTTCGCGGCGGAAGAGGCTGCACGCCAATCCACGCCGGCTGATATCGAAAAACTGGAAGAGCTTTTTCAACAGTCCCATACCGCCGCTCGCGCCCGAGATTTTCAGAAATATATCCGCGGCGACTTAAGCTGGCATATTGCAATGTGGGAAGCCACTCACAATGACTGTCTGGTCGAATGCCTGCGCCGTGTGGTTGTTCCTCTCTTCGGGTTCAGCGCAATCCGCGTCGCCATGCAGCCCGGATTTAATCTGGCTGAGGATCTTCAGGGCCACCGCGTTTTGTTGGACGCGATCGCTGCCGGAGAGCCTGAGAAGGCGAAGCGCGCATTCCACCTGGCAATGAAAGATTGGGCGGAACAAGCTGTGCACCTCTACTCCGAAGAGAACGAAGCAGAACCTGCATCCTGATGTTCTGGGCCGACAGGTCAATAATTTAGGCTTGCTTCGTCGAAATATTTATTGGGCCTGCACAACAGCCGACTTAAACGGCTCGATGCATCCAATCATGACGGAGTTCTGTCCGTACTTTTGGAGCAGGTCCTTTGCAATTCCATCGAAGAAGCCATTCACTTGGGCGTAGCTGGTGTAGGGAGCACCCTTTCCTAGAATCTCCTTCAGGTGGGATATGGCTTCAGTAAGATATTTATCCCGCTCGTAAATCGGTTGTGTCCAGATTCCCGTGTCGATAATTTTCTCCCACCCCGTCTGCTGATTCCAGGCCAGGAGTTTGTCGAAGTACTCTTCTATCAGCCGAGCGCATTCTTCGACATCGGGTTTACCGCGTAATGCTTTAATCAGCGTTTGACGGGCGGCGCGAATATCCAGTTGTGTCACTAAGTCTTTCGCCACTATGAGCCGGTCAGGAAAAAGGTAGCGTCCGAGGACTCCGGGCCGTCCGGTATTGCCCGCACTCACCAGAGCTGCGAGACGAGCGCTGGTTGCGCGGATCTTATCCGGGTCAGTCTCGCGCAACGCGAGAAATGATTCCACAAGCAATTCTTTATGCTCAGGATAAATCTGTTCTGAGGCAGCCAGCAGTATGTCTTCTTCGCTTCGTTTCTTGTTCGAAGAATCCCATGTGCTGGCAAAGAAGTAATAGGTGCGCGGAAACTGCAGCAACATGACCTGGTTATTCCCCATCAACGAACCAAGCGGTGGGTATTCCGCCTTTTTATCGAGCACCTCGCGCACCGGCTCCAGACTGGTATTGGTTGCAGGGAATGCCGGCTCGCCTTCGATGGCGCCGTAGGGAAAGTAGATGGTCTTGTCCAGCACTGACTCCCGCCTGGAGGACTCTAAATAAGGAGTCATGCCTGCGAAGACCTCCCAGGGTTCAGCCAGGTTCTGCTTGAAGTTGCGTATCGTCTCCGCCATGAACGCGATATCGCTCTCATCCGGGTTCTTATCGGTCCAGTCGAATCCCGTTACGAGCCGGTCAGTTGCAGTGAAGAATTTATGCCGGCCCCACCCGATCCACATAAAATCCGCCAGCTTGGCTTTTTCTCCGTGGATGTTATAGCGGTTCAACATCTTTCGAGCCGACTGGAAAATTTTCGCTTGTTCACTTAGGGGACTCTGTGGCCAACCGCCGGGATCGGCATCGCCCATCAAAATACCATCCGCATTGTTGACAATTCGGTAAAAAGGTTCGATGGCTTTGCCAATATTGGCGAATTGTTGTGGGTCCGCTGGATTCATATCCTTCTGACAACCGTTGATCCAATAGGGACGAAGGTGTGGATCGCGAACGCCGCAATCGGAGATAGCTATGCGGTTTGCCGGCATCCCAACCCATACCTCCATACCGCGCTTATTCTGAGCGTAGTCAACGATGCGGCGGACCTCTTGCACATAGGCTTCATCCTCCGCCGACAGCGGAACCGGTAGGATTTCAAACAGCGGCGCCAGCAACAGCAGGTTCATCCGGTCGGCCCAAGCCATATCGATAAACCGGTCCCAGTCCCGCTCCTTCCATGCAGCATAGGGATACTTCAACGGCCATGCGCCCGTCTGCAAGCCGCGAATCGCAATACTTGGTTTGTTTCGGATATTGAGAGGACCATCAAGATACGGAAATTTCGCGTCCGCATGAATCATCTGCATGACCGTGGCGATACCGAAATTAGTACCGTGCGGATTCCGACCAGCGATCGCGATGACCGTAGTTCCCGCCTTGTCGAAAGAGCGGATCACGGATCCATCGTCACCCAATTCGCTGGTGGAACCCAGGTCAACCGCCATAGCGCCCGCCATTCTTTCGCCGATCACGATGATCGACTTGTACCTTCGCACCGCGTCCAAAGACGACTCCACCTTTGCCGGCTCACCGCTGATCTCTGCTAAATAAGCACCAAGATCCTGAGCGCCGTACTGGACGTAAGAAGGCTCACCGTTATCCACGAAGATCGCAACCTTATTCAGCAAGAGCCGCGAGACGCCAACATCAACCTGTGCGACCGCCTTTGTCCCGCCTCCAACCAGCCAGGTCAGGAAAAATTCTAGGAGGATGATCCTGACAAGCCTTCTTCCTGAGCTTATGACCAAGTTTCGTTTCATGGTCCTCCTAAATCGCGATGTCCGAGTGTTAGATCGTTGTGTGGTCAAGGTAGGACGCTGATTAGTCTAAGGCTGTGAGACCCAAATGGGGCTGGCCCAAGCCATTTCGAAATCTCCTGGATAACCCGGACGTAGTAATAATCTAGTCGACCTTAGTAAATTGGCTTTCATTCCGGCAAAGCCCTCATCCCGATTCCCATATCCCTACCGTCGCCGGTGGAGGGTAGCTAACGGCTCGATCCCGCCCCGAAAAGACTCAAGGTCGAATAGACCCGGTCCAAACCCGACTCCACAAGAACGCTGACGTTCAATCTCCCGCCACAGCAGCCCGTAGAGAATCAGTTTTGGCCCTGCAATACCGGATTGCAGGGACACACGAGAAGTGGAGTTGCGCGGAGAAGTGGGAGGCTTAAAGCTCATTTCGACGTAACATTTTAAAATTCCTAACCGGTAATTGAACGATTATCATGCGGAACATATGATACATTTTTATGGTTTGTCAAGAATAAATTCAAACTGTGATCGATTATTTATCACGTGAGATTGGTCCCTTGGTTAAACCGAGAGACTAATTCGGGGCCGTTGACCACCGATATTTACCCGACCCTGCTCGCGAGAGTTCCGGACGATTTCGACAACGTAAGCGACATTGACCTTGTAGATAATCACGTATCGATTCACGGAAGCTTACGAAAAACGCCGGTAATGGTTAAGGCCTCTCGCATCGACAAGATATTGGACTAGTATCACTTCATCTTTCATCAGTCACATCCGAATTGAAAGACAAAATCTCTTGATGGCGAAGTTCAATATCGTGACGCTGATGGTGTTATTCAGCGTCATGAGCTATTTCGACCGGACCATTATGTCTGTCGCAGGACCCGGCATCATGCGAGAGTTTGGTCTCTCCGAAACACAAATGGGATCGGTATATTCCGCGTTTCTCTTGGGCTACGCTCTAATGATGATCCCGGGAGGTTACTTGAGTGATCGACTGGGCCCTTGGCGAACACTGATCGGGATGGGGTTTGGGGCTGCGGTCTTCACGGGATTTACAGCACTAGGAACGCGTCCGGGCCTCGGAGCGCTGATAGGAATCGTTCCCGCATTGATCGTGGTCCGTTTTCTAGCGGGAGCTTGTACGGCTCCGCTCTATCCAGCGTGCGGTCGGATGAATGCAAACTGGTTCCCGAGCACGCGGCAGGGATTAGTCTGGGGGTTGGTGGCTGGCGGTGCCGGAATTGGAAGCGCGCTTTCTCCATCACTCTTCGCCTGGATGATTCCACGTTATGGCTGGCGCGATTCCTTCTTGCTGGCCGGCGTAGTCACAGCCTTGCTGGCGGCCGCGTGGGCTTGGTATGCGACAGATTGGCCGTCAGATCATCCGTCCAATCGAGAAATAGTGGCGCCGTCCCTGAGCAGCCACAACACGCAAGCAACTGATACTCACCGCAAAGCTGGTTGGCGGAAGTTGCTCACCAATCGAAATGTGGTGTTGTTGGCGCTGGGATATGGCACCGTTTCTTACTTTGAATATATTTTCTTCTACTGGATTTATTACTACTTCCGAGAGATCCGTCACATGTCACAACCTGAAACGTCGGCCTATGCGACGGTGATATTCCTTGCCTGGGTGGTCATGACGCCCCTAGGTGGTTGGCTTTCTGATCGGCTGGTCAAAGTGTTTGGGAAGAAAATTGGGCGGCGTATCGTCCCAGTCGGGGGTATTCTTCTCAGCGCATTCCTTCTATTTCTTGGTACTCATCTTTCAAGCTCATTCATGGTGGGAACCTTGTTGGCGCTCTCATTCGGCCTAGCCTCCTCTTCCGATGGTCCTTTCTGGGCGGCTACCATCGACGCCGGACGAGAGAACGTAGGCACTGCCTGCGGGATTCTCAATACTGGTTCAAACATCGGTGGCTTCATTGCACCGGTTCTTACTCCATTTATTGCTTCTTTTGCGGGATGGTCATCTGCTCTTTATTTTGCCTGCTTTGTGGTAGCTCTCGGCGCCACCATCTGGTTTTTTGTGGACGCAACGCCGCCCAGCGCCGATCTCATACAAAACGCCATTTAGATTCATAGTTAAAACCCAGGAAGCGGCCTTCCCACTACCGCTGGGGGGAGTAAGGTCGGCGCACCAATCGCCGGGACTTAAAGTTATGGGGTTTGGCTAGCAGCGAAAGCGGTTTCCGTGGCAGACGGAAAAGCGATGTCCTAGCGAAAAAATGGGTCTGGCTTTTGTTAGGAACCGCTGGCGCCGCGCTCGCAATGCTAGGACCGGGTTTATGGTCCATCGACGCTCGTCTTTTTGGATGGAAGCGCATCGAAACTCCACCGCGCAAGACGAACTCTAACGACGAAAAGTATTTCCGGGTTCGCGTTCGCGATGAGGGCCTTGGCGATCGACCCATTGTCTTCGAGCGACGCCATAACCAGCGTCGCTCCGGACAGCAGAGATCATCGCTCAGCAGAAGAAAGTGTTCCGAGAACAGTTCGGCCGTGAGCCAGGTCCGAATGATCCATTTTTTTTCGAGCCAATCGCCGCCGTTCCCAACTTTCTTAGCGATGAGTCTACTGATGAGGTGTGGAAGAGCCTGTTGCAGGCTGCGGGCGAGTCCGGGATAGATCCAGCCATTATTTACGCAATGAACAAGACTGGCCGCATAGTAACAGAAACGAACCTAAAGTTCCTGACCGACGTCGAGATTCAGGAATGGAATGACGCTGTGGACGAGTACAGCCGCAAGCTCGAATCGGGAGAGACTCAGTAAAGGAATCCTGTACAGAATTCTGTTGGCCTCATCGCGAAACATCCCGTGACGGTGCAAACCATCCCCGACAGTGTGCTCAAGGCAGCGGTGAGCAACCTGGAAAGTGTTGAAGTGCTGGCCCTTCTTGCCGGCGAACTTGCCCGAGTAGGTTTGCCCCTGGGGTGGTCGTCGCAATATATTGGTCATTCCAAGAAGCCCTCGTCAGGAAATCAAACACTGAAGAGATGCGCGTTTATCGAGACCAATCTTTGGCAATTCAATCGTCGCGCAAGCGGCACGAAGGGTGCGTTCTCGTGCTCTATACTACCGAGTAGCAGAGGACGCTATCACGCCCAATGGTGTTTCGACCCTTGAAATCATTTTTTTCGACTGCGGATGAACTGCTGCAGCAGGATTTGCCAAAGCTCGGTGGGGTTCTACTCACGCACCTGAAAAGCTATGAAGGGTTGAGCACGGTCTACCAACACGCCGGGCTGCATCGTGGGTATTTCCGCGCCATGCTTGAAAACCGGAACATTGGCCTTGGGCCTTTGCCCAAAGAGCCGGAATATGGAGCCCGTCAGCCGGAAGTGACGAAGCGGATGATGGAGGCGTGGAACTGGCTGGAGAGGCAGGGGCTCCTGATTCACAACGACCAGCAAGTTGGTGATTGGTTCACCGTTTCCAGTGACGGAGAGGAATACTCCGATCAGACACCGCCCGCCCCAAATCCTGTGAAAATGTCGAAGTCTGTCATCGGCGCGCCTCGCGCACTTCTCTCGTACTCGTGGGATGGTCCGGAGCATCAACAGTGGGTGAATAATCTCGCTGAACGGCTGCATAAAGAAAGCGGAGTCGAGGTAGTCTTTGACCGATGGCATCTGAATCCAGGTGACGACAGACTTCATTTTATGGAGCGAGGAGTAGCGGAGAGCGATTTCGTGATCGTGGTCTGCACACCGACCTATGCGGAACGTGCAAACAGGCGGGAACGTGGAGTTGGATACGAATCAATGGTCATTACTGCCGAGTTGGCCAAGAACATTTTGACGAACAAGTTCATTCCAGTGCTCCGGGGCGGAACGTGGGATTCGTCTCTGCCGACATACCTGGGGAGCAAGATGGGCGTGGATTTGAGTGGCGAACCCTTTAGCGAGACTGAGTACGAGAAGTTGCTTCGCGTTCTCCACGGAGAGCCCCTTCAACCTCCGCCGCTCGGAAAGAGACCCGATTTTTCGAGGGAATCCACGACAGGAACTAAGGTGAGTAGTGCCGCTGGATCAGTTACGGAAGCGTCTCCAAAGCTTCCAACGAAAGCAAACTGCAATTTCTCTCCTCGCGCGCTCCTTCTCTCAAAAGAGCTTTCCATCAGGGCATTCCCAATTATTCAGGAAAGCTCTTGGTCGGAGGAGATCGAGCTTACGGTGGCCGCGGATACGAGCGAAATCGACTCGATTTTCTCGCGTTTCAGGGGACACAAGGACGTTCTGGTCGTCGCCTACGGGTTTGACGTAGCAGTGGCTAAGCTGAAGTCACTGAATAGAGTTGTTTCCGGCGGAAAAGTTCTTTGGAAAGTTCAGTTCGACCCAATTCGTACTGAGTTTAGCAACGATATGGAAGTGGGGACCTCGGGCACCAGTGCCGATGAGTTCGCTGAAAAACGGGTTCGCAGGCTCTTGCTGAATGAGAACCCCATGGCGTTTAAATCGGATACAAACGACGTGATTGGGCTTGCCAATGAAGCAATGTCTGAGAGCTTAGTGCAGGGGTTGAATTCTATTGTAAAAATCCAGCGTTCGAGCTTTATCGACCTTCATACCGACTTCGGAACCGATCCTATCAAGTTTGTTGAAATCGCCTGGATCTCTGCTGTGGCTGATCTGAAACTCTCCGCAGCCGTTCAGCACATCGACCATCTCACATTGGAGTTGAACCGAAATATTCTCAACGTAGACTTCTCTGGCCGCCGCCATAGGAAGTACGTGAACGTCCCTCCCTATGAGGTCAACGTGAAGGGATCAATGACCCTTCCGTCGGACGATTAAGGCTTCCACGTCACGACGATACCGACGACTCACGCAGTGGTCTATCCCGGATGGACTCGGCAACGATCAATCCTGATAAGTCGGCTTCTCGTCAGCAATCGCACAACTGACGACAAGCGTGTTTATCGCGACGAATCCGGAGGCATTACTTCCGCATAGCATTGCTTCAACGCCACTCGGAGCGAATCTCCTGACCCCGACAGCCTCAGACGAGGTCCGGGCTCGGGGGACCAGAGCTTGAGAGCTTGGACTGCGAACATGTTTTCGATCGGCTGCTTCCAATGGTGGAGCGCAAGATCAAATAGGCCACCGTCCCGCTTGGCTGGAAGAAGGGCCATCGTGATTCGATGGTGGATCGAACATCGAGATTCCTGGAATCAACGACCTTGTCCCAAAAGCCAACGTCCGGTCCCACCGGCCGGTAGCATCTGCACACCTGCGACGATGACTTAGATCTGGGCAGTGCCGCCGTCGACGAAGAGTTCGATGCCGTTGACGAAACTTGAATCGTTTGAGGCGAGGAAGAGCGCGACGGTCGCGATCTCTTCGGGGCGACCCATTTCGCCGCGAGGGATCTGAGATTTGAAGAATTCCTTGGCGTCTGACCCGAGCGGGTCGAGGATTGGGGTGTCGATGGTGCCGGGGCTGAGGATGTTGACTCGAATTCTGCGTTCTTTGAGCTCTACCAGCCAAGTACGAGCGAAGGAGCGCACCGCAGCCTTGCTGGCGCTGTAGACGCCGAGGGCCGGGAATCCCTTGATGCTGGCGATGGATCCGTTCAAGAAGATGGAGCCGTTGTCGTTGAACAGAGGCAGCGCTTTCTGCACGGTGAAGAGCGTGCCGCGCACGTTCAGGTCGAAGGCCTTGTCGAAGTGTTCTTCGGTTACTTCTTCGAGCTTGGCCAACTCGCCCTGTCCGGCGCTGGCGAAAAGAATATCGATCTTGCCCTTCTCGCGCTTCACCGTATGGTAGAGCCGGTCGAGGTCGGCTAGGTTACTGGCGTCGCCCTGCACACCAGTAACGTTCTTGCCGATGAGCTTGACGGCCTCATCGAGCTTATTCTTGCGGCGTCCTGTGATGAAGACGTATGCGCCCTCTTCGACGAAGAGCCTGGCTGTGGCGAGCGCCATGCCAGACGTCGCCGCGGTTATGACAGCTACTTTGCCTTCGAGCTTTCTCATTATCATTCTCCTTCATCTGTGCTCGGTGAGTGCGAGCGCGCCCGCGTCGCTATTAGCAGCGGGCCTTGTGATTCGTGATTAGCGGAGGCCGCCGCCCACGCGAACCAGTTCGCCGGTAATCCACTTGGCGTCGTTCGAGGCGAGGAAGGTAGCCACGCTGGCGATGTCGTCACCCTGGCCGACGCGGGCGAGCGGAGTCTGAGCCACGGTCCCCTTCTCGAAGTCAGAACCGATGAAACCCGCGGCGTGTGAGCCTTCGGTCTCAACCATGCCGGGGTTGATGGAGTTCACGCGGATCTTCCTAGCGCCAAGTTCTTTGGCGAGGACACCGGAGATGGCATCGACTGCGCCCTTAGTCCCGGTATAGACCGTGCTGCCTGGCGGCGTCAGGCTGCTGACGACAGAGCCGATATTGATGATGCTTGCGCCCTCGCCGAGGTGGGGAACAGCGGCCTGCGTGGTGAGTAGGAGGCCGAGCACGTTGATGTTGAATATCTTGTGGAACTGCTCTTCGGTGAAGGACTCGATAGGTGAAAACTCGTAAACGCCGGAATTGTTGACGAGAATGTCGAGGCGGCCGAAGTTCTTGATGGCGGCGTCGATGAGGCCCTGAGCCTCCTTGGCCTTGGATACGTCGCCACGGACGGCGACGGCCTTACCGCCGGCAGTAGTGACGGCACTAACGACGGCGTCAGCACCGGCCTTGCTGGAGGCGTAATTAACGATGACGGAGGCGCCTTCGGCGGCTAGCGATTTAGCGATAGCGGCTCCGATACCCTTGGATGCGCCGGTAACGATTGCGACTTTGCCTGTGAGTTTGCTCATGCTTTTACCCCTCTTTCGGTACCATTGAACTCAGAGAATCTCGGGGCTGTCGCGCTGGGCCGCCCCGCACTCGCTTCCAGTGAGTAGATGGAACTGGACCCTGAAAAGATTCAGTAGTTCTGAATAATAGAACTATTGAACCCTTTTCCCGGACTGGCTACTCTTATTGCCATGCGGCCTCTGTTCCACCCATCGATTGAGGACATCACGGTAGAAGGGATTCTCCACGCTTTGTCCGACCCGGTACGGGTGGCAATTTATGCGGACATCGTGTCGCAGGAGTGCTCGCAAAACTGCTCGACGTTTCTGACAGTCAGCGAGAAGACGATCCCGAAGTCCACACTCTCTCAACACTTTAGGGAACTGAGAGAGGCTAGGCTGATCCGTGGTGAGCGTCGCGGCGTGGAAGTCCACAACACCTCGCGTTGCACGGAACTCGAGCAACGCTTTCCGGGACTAATTCGGGCAATCGTCAACGCGCATGCCATCCAGTCGAGGGCCGAAGCGCAAGGAAAGAAACGTGCTGCGCAGAGAACGGCCAGGCGTGCACTGACGAATAAGTAAAGAACCCGACTCTTTTCCCTCGATTAATCCGACCCCGTCGTTGTGCACCGGGTGTACCGGGGCGCGGCTCCTCAGAACGCTCACTCCGTTAGGGATCATCGATATCGGGAAGTCAGCTTCTTGCCATCGATGGGTCGGTTACCCCTAGCGCGTCTATCGGTACCTATACCCGAAATCGAGCGTAAACCGGTCTGAGTGAGTGATTTGGTCTGTTTTGAACAACTGACAGAAACAGGCGCCGTCATGGGCTAACCCTATTCACGATGGGTTTTTTATTCGCCCAGTTGCACGCCTCCTTGGCGAATCGCAACTGAATCGTTCGCTGGCGGGTGCAATTGCGACTACAATTCCCGCGTGAGTGCCAGAATCCTTCTTCTCGTGACCTTCACTGCTGTCTTGCTTATGTCCAGATCGCAGCCCGGAGTATCGAACAGCGCAGCCTCCGGAGATGGTCTCTGCCGGCCACAAATTGCTGCGCATGGACCAGCCCCAAACAATGGAATCGTGATGAACGGGATCGACGTCCTCGAACAGGATGGTTTCCGGGAAGTCCGGGGTTCCGACCCATCCTCCCCACGCGCAGTCGGTGTTATCACCAACCACACTGGTTTCGATGTCGAGGGCCGCAGGACGATTGATATTCTCGCCAAAGCGCCCGGCATCAAGCTCGTGGCGATATTCAGCCCCGAACACGGCGTGACCGGGGAACTCGACGTCAATTCGGTGGGCGATTCAGTCGATCGCGCCACGGGCGTACATATCTACAGCATCTACGGCGACACGACGGCGAGCCGGCATCCACCCGAAAGCGTGCTCCGGAAACTGGATGTCCTAGTGATCGACATGCAGGACATCGGCTCCCGTTTCTATACGTACGAGTCTACCCTGGGTTACACACTTGAATCTGCAGCGATCACCGGCACCGAGGTCGTTGTGCTCGATCGGCCGAACCCTTTAACCGGTGTGCATGTGCAAGGACCTGTCTCGGATGGCAAACACCTCAACTTTGTCGATTACACGAGGGAACCGATTCGCCATGGCATGACGGTGGGCGAGTTGGCGAAGATGTTTAACAGCGAGCGCCACATCAACGCCAAGCTCACGGTGGTTCCCGTAAAGGGATGGACGCGCAGCGACTGGTTCGATTCCACCGATCTGGTTTGGATCAACCTGTCGCCGAATATGCGGAATATGAATGAGGCCGCGCTGTACACCGGGATCGGGATTTTGGAGTATACGAATGTATCCGTCGGTCGCGGGACGGATACGCCGTTCGAGGTGTTTGGTGCGCCGTGGATCAGACCACGGGTATTCGCGCAGTATCTGAATGCACGCCAAATCCCGGGTGTCCGATTCGTGCCAACCTGGTTTACACCCGCCAAAGATGCCAAGTTAGGCGGACAGCGCGTTGGCGGGGTGCAGATGATCGTGACTGACCGGTCTGTTCT
>Ga0070698_100000423_pt1 | contig 45128 bp, 37 predicted proteins | sample KBSK1502metaG_FD_65477 | JGI IMG/M metagenome (GOLD analysis project Ga0070698, IMG submission 65477) | Corn, switchgrass and miscanthus rhizosphere microbial communities from Kellogg Biological Station, Michigan, USA - KBS K1-50-2 metaG | ecosystem: Host-associated > Plants > Roots >...
GGGGTGGACTCGTCCCTCATGGCGGCGCGCTTGAGCCGACTCGGGCGCAAGGACGTGCAACTGCTGAACTACTGCTTCGGTCCCGAGGATGAGGAGGGCCGCCTGGCGGTGCGGATCGCCGCGCGCCTTGGCCTCGAGTGTCACCAGGTGCACCACGACGTGCGCACAGCGGGCGACGTGCTGGCGCGGGTGGCGAAGGATTATTCGGTTCCCTTTGGCGATCTGTCGGTGTTCCCGACGAACGTCCTCGTCCACGAGGCGCGGGCGCTGGCCGGCGAGTCACGCACAGTCGTCGACGGAATGGGGGCCGATGGTGCCTTCGACATGTGGAGGTTGAACCGGAAGTGGCAGCTGGTGTACCGCGTCCCGCGGCCGGTGCGGCGCTGGGTGGACGCCGCGTACCGCGGGCTGCAGCTGTGGAAGTACCGGTCACGCCTGGAGGGGGCCGCTCGTCTCCTGTCCAAGAGCACGCGAATGTCCCGCCTCCATGCGGCAGTGGCCCAGAACGCCCTGGAGCGCATCGCGTACACGATTCCCGATGATGTCGAGGTGGCGCTGGAGCAGGCGGTCGAGACGGGCGTCGAAGTGCTGAGCGTCGGTGCCGAGGTGCCGACCCGACACAGCCTGCTCGAGCTGATGTGGGTCACCCCGGGACAACCGGTCCAGAAGGCCTTCGACCCGCTGCGGGCCCGGGGAATCCGTCCCTTCTACCCGTTCCTCCAGCCGGCCATTGTCTCCTTCAGCTCGGTGCTCTCGCGGGAGGAGAAGTACGCGCACGGCCAGGACAAGGCGCTCCTCAAGCGGCTGCTTGCGCGGGACCTCCCGCCCGAGTGGGTGTACCGGCCCAAGGTCGGCTTCACGCGGCCCCCGCGTGCCACGTTCGCCCAGGCGTCCGTCCAGGAGTTCCTGCATGAGGTCGTGCTGTCGCCGCGCAACGTGCTGCTCGATTACTGCAAGCCGGAGATGGTGCGACAGCTGGTCGAGCGGTCACGCCAGCACGCTCTGGGCGATGGCGTCTACAGCTTTCTCTGCGTGCTGATGTTCACCGCGGGATGGCTGCACCAGCTCCCCAGCGACGTCGTGCGAGCGCCCGCGCCCGCGCCTGCACCAGAGTCACGTCTTCAGGGCGTGCCTGGCACCGTGTAGGGGGCGAGCGACTGCTGGTGGCGTTGGTGCGGGCGACCCCGGCCATGGTGAGCTTACTCGTAACCACCGCTCCGCTGCCTCAACCGCCCTCTGGGTGTGGGGCTACCGGATCCGGCGTCTGCCGGTACGTCGATGCTGTCAAGGGCAATGACGCCAACCCGGGCACGAGCACCCTGCCGTTCCGCACCTTGCAGCAAGCTGCCGATGTGGTGAATCCGGGCGATGGCGTGCTCGTGCGCGACGGCGTCTATACCGCTGGCTCCACGGTCCTCACGATCGGCCGGAGCGGCACGGCAAGGAACTGGATCCTGTTCCGCGCGGCCCATCGCTGGGGCGCAGTCGTGGACGGGCGGAACAACAGGTCGGCCTACGGCATCAGGATCAGGGCGAATTACATCCGGGTCGAGGGCTTCGAGGTACGCGGGCTGAGTAACAGCGGCATCGATGCCTTCGCCGGCAACGAACTGGTCGCCGTAACCCATGATGTCGCCATCGTGGGGAACCACATACACGATATCGGCCGCATCTGCGACGACGGCTCCGGCGGGCGTGGGGGCATTGCCGCTTACGTCAGCAACTTGGTCATCGAGCAGAACGTCATTCACGACATCGGGCGGCTCGGCCCCGGAGAGCAGGGCTGCAATCCGACCACCACCAACTGGCAGAACCACGACCACGGCGTCTACCATGCGGTGGGCGACAGCGTGGTGATTCGCAACAACATCTTCTACCACAACGCGCGTGGCTGGTCCTATCACCGCTACAGCGGTGTAGGCGCGACCGCCAGGGGGGTGTACATCCTCAACAACACCTTTGCCTTCCCCAACCCGAACCGAGACGGCCAGATCCTCATCGCGGGCGCTACGGACGGTCTCGTTATCGCGAACAACATCTTCTATCAGCCGACCACGGCGGGCGTCCGATGGGGCACCGGGGGCAGTTGGGCTGGGGCCCGACTGGAGAGTAATTTGTCCACCGCCGCCGTCTCAGCACCGAGTGTGTCCGGAGTGACTTTCGTCGGGAATATTGAGCATACCGATCCGAAGTTGGTCAGTCCCGTGGGACTCGACTTTCATCTCCAATCGGGAAGTCCGGCGATTGGCGTCGGGGTGGCGTCGGGGCTGGTGAAGAAGGACTTTGCCGACATGAGTCGGCCGCGGGGAGCCCGCTGTGATATCGGGGCATACGAGTTCAAATGAATTCGTGGATCTGGCGATCGCGGATCGCCCCCGACCAGCCGCGCTCAGGCGTTGGCGAGCTGCGGCTGTGACACCCGGTCCTCGCGGCGGCGCCGCGGCATCGTGAACGTCTGCCGCAGCGCTTCGACGTTGTGGTACGCCGGGTTCTGGTATTCGCGCAGCGCGGGTTGGCTGCGCACGGCCGCCGCGACTTCCCGGATCCCTGCGGGGACGGTGAAGGCGGGCTCGAACCCGAGGACCCGGCGAATCTTCTCGAAGCTGACGCGATAGTCGCGCGGGTCGGGCGCGTCCTGCTGGTGTGTCACCGCCACGTCTCCCACGATCTCCGCGACCATATCCCCCAGCGTCCTGATCGAATGGTTGAGGCCGTCGCCCCCGACGTTGAAGATTTCTCCGGCGACGAGCTCGGCCGGGGCCTCGAGGGCGCTGATAAAGGCACGGGCCGCATCGCGGCAGTGCACGTTGGGGCGCCACTGATTCCCGCCGAAGATCACGATCTTGCGGTCGACCACTGCGCGCACGGTGAGCGTGTTCACGACGAGGTCGAACCGCATCCGGGGCGATAGACCGAACACCGTCGACAGGCGGAGCACGACCGGCTCTACCTCGCCCGCGCGGTCGAAGAGAATGTTCTCGCTCAGGACTCGCGTCCGGGCGTATAGGGAGACCGGCTGAAGGCGAGACTGCTCGGTCAGCACGCCTTGGTTGCTGGCCCCGTACACGCTGCAGCTCGAAGCGAACACGAGACGGCGCACCCGGTAGAAGTTGCACGCCTCGGTGAGTACCTTGGTCGCGGTGTAGTTGAGATTGATCGTCTCCTCGGGATCGAGGTTGCAGGCGGGATCACCCACGATCGCGGCGAGCGCGAGCACACCGTGCACGCCGCGCAGCGCGCGGCTCACGTCCCGGCTGCTGCAGATGTCCCCGGCCATGATTTCGAGGTGGGGATGAGTCAACGCTTCGATACCGGCGCGGCCATAGTCGAACCGGTCCAGGATCCGGACGTGGTACCCGCGGTCCAGCAGCATGCGCGTGAGGTGCGATCCGATGAAGCCCGCCCCGCCGGTCACGAGCACGCGCCGGTCCTCCGGCATACCACTCGGGTACTGCGGACGCGTCACTGACGTGTCGAGCAGGTCGTGCAGTGTCACGCTTCCGGGTCGATGGACGTCACCGCCCAGCACGAAGCGATCGATCCCGCCAACGGTTCGCACGTGGATGCCGGCGTCCTCGAGCCGTCGCACGAAGACCCGGACGACGTGGTGGTCGGCCGACGGCATGGCCACGATCACTTCGCGCACCTGGTGGCGTTCGGCGATCGCGAGCGCGTCGTCCAGACGTCCCAGCACCGGCACGTCGTTCAGGACGGCGCCGAGTTTGGCGGAATCGTCGTCGAGGAAGCCCACGAGGTCTACCCCTGGCACGGCGCCCTCGGCGAGCTCGCGGCCGATCGACAGACCGTGCAGACCGGCACCGGCGATCAGCACTCGGCGAACCGCCAGACGTCCGGCGCTCGGGCGGCGTTCCCGCTGCCTGGCCTCGGCGACGGACCAGCGGCGCAGCGTCCGTACCCCGACGCACAGGAAGAGCATGAGGAGCGCCATCAACAGCAGGGTCGCCGCCGACAGGTCCACGATTCCGAACGAGCGCAGTGCCAGCAACCCGCCCAGCAAGGCCGCACTGGAGAGGCCAATCGTGATGGCATCGGACAGGCTCGTGTACCGCCAGATGGAGTGATAGCTGCCCCCCCACGTTTCGGCGACGACCAGGAAGAGCCCGACGAGCCCCGCGAGAGCAACCGTCTCGCCCACACCGAAACTGCGGATGCCTTCGCCGACCCCCACGGCGGCTACGACCGCACCGGCACCGCAGCAGAAGTCCATGCCCGCCTTCACCAGCCGGCGCAGAGCGGAGTTCTGCAGCAAGGGGTCGAGCGCACGAGCCGTGGACGCCAGGGCCCGCATGGGCCAGGCGAAGGTGTCGGCGAGTTGGTCCAGCTCGAGGCGGGTCGAGGTCATCCCGACACCGGTCTCAGGGTCTCGTAGGCCACATCGGAGCGCAGCATAACCGCGTACCTATCACCTCCCGTGCCGGGCCCCGCGGCGGCGGTACCATTACTGACGCCTTCCGTAAGTGCCATGGCTACAATGAGTTGACTGACGTCCCTTGGCGGGGCCTCCGCGCCGGCGCCGGTATCTTGCAACAGACCGACCACACTTTAGTCTCAATCCTGCGTCACGCGCGCATCACCCGGTTGGGGTGGATCACGGGAGGCAGCGCACGATGGTGGGCCCCAGGGCGCGCGCCAGCCGGGCCGGGATCCGCTTCCACAGGCGCGGGCCCCACGCCAGCGCGGGATCCTGCGGCGATGGGGTGGTGGTGCCGTCGCGACCCGCGAGGTCGTACCACCACAGCGGCTCGTCACGGGATCCCCAGCGACGCTTGAACTCATGCGGGCCGGAGCCCGGTGTGGAGCGCCCGAAGTTGAAGGTTCGCAGTCCCTCGAGGGCCGCACGCTCGATGAAGGCCCAATACAGCAGGGCGTTGGGCCGGAGCTCCGGGGCGCACGCAACGGCGGATGCCCACGTCACCTCCACCTCGTCGGCCCAGCGCAGCGCGCAGGCGGCCGCCACCGGACGGTCGTCGTAATACGCGCAGCCGAACCACGCGTCCTCCCCGAAGACCTGCGCGATGGTCTCGAACAGGCGCCGGCTGTGCGTCGGCGTCCCGAGCTCGTGCATATGACGGCTGAACACCTCGAAAAAACTCCCCACCTGGTCGAGCCCGAAGCGCACCGTCACCCCGGCCTTCTGGGTGCGCCGCACGTAGCTCTTGAGCCTGGAGTTGAGCGCTTGCCACACGGCGCCAGGCGATCCCGGGGTGAGGTCGAGCAGCACCGTCACCTTGCGGTGGGACACGGGCAGCGTGATCGGGAGCGGTCCCCGACTCCTCAGCTCGAGCAGCTTGACGCGGTCCCGCTGCGCCAGCCCGCTGGCGTGGGCCACGAGCGCCTGCACCCCCGGCTCGCTCCCCAAAGGCCCGCCGTAATTGAGGAACGGCATCGACACGAGGTAATGGCCGAATAGCACGCTGTTCACCCGCACGAGTGGGAGCACGCCGGCGAGCCGGCCCTCCGGGTCGCGCGCCGCCAGCCAGAGGCACTCGTGCCCGAGGGCGCGCTGCATGACGGTCTTCCATCCGAACAGATGGAAGTGCGTCCACCCCGGCTGGGCCCGGACGAACCCATCCCACTCCGCGGGCGAACCGTCGAACTCCCCAACGTGCAACGTCACGGTGTGGCCCACTCCCGAGTCGTTTGTCTGACATAGAGGCGGTACAGCGTGGGGAGGGACCGCCGCGCGATGACTTTCAGCTGGCGGACGAGCAGAGCACGGCCCCAACCGCGGAAGCGCGCGAGCTCCGCCGTTCTCGCCGGCGGTGTTGTGGTTTTCGGCCCATAGCGGCCCAGGATCCAGCACCCGTCCACCCGGCGCGGCCGGATCCACGGCTCCGACGTAAACAGGTAGCGGAGACCGGCGCTGGCCGCGGAGCGCAGCGCCGCGCCGGAGATATCGCCGCCCGGTACGGAGGCCGCCGAGCACGGCTCGCCCAGCAGCTCCGTCAAGATGTCGCAGCTGGTGCGCCACTCCTCGATCATCTGTCGCGTCGTCAGGTCCGGGAAGATGTCCGGGTGAGTATGGGAGTGGCTGCCGATGACGTGCCCGGAGCGCCGAATGTACTTGATCTCGTCCCGGTCGAGGAAGGTGCGTGTGCCGATGAGGCTCGTGACGATGAAAAAGTGGCCCTTCCAGCCCCTCCGCGACAGCTCGTCGCTCACGTAGAGCGCGCTCTTCCCGCCGTCGTCGAACGTGAGGAGCACGTGGCGGCCGGGACGTTCGAGATCGATCTCGGACACGAGCTCGGGGACCAGTCGCGCCATGCCGATGGCCGCCAGGTGCTGCGCGAACGCCAGGCGCGTGTGCTTGAACGGCAGCGCGGCGGGGCGTTGGAAGCCCGACGCCCTGACATCGTCCGTGACCTCGTGGTATCCGAAGCTCGCGAGTTCCGGTCCCAATCGCACGCCTGCCTCCTAACGCGACAACGAGAAGCCGGCCGCGGGCGGCCGGCGCCAGCCGAGCAGATGATCGCCGATGCCGCGCAAGAAGCCGAGCCCGTAGCTGCCGTGCAGCACGCCGAACACCGCCGCGAGGGCGAGGCCGCACCGTGCGCCGTGGCGCAGTGCCACCCGGGCCGAGCAGACGAGGACCGCGGCCGCATACGTCCCCACGACGCCGACGAAGGCCACGCGAGCCGCCGGCCAGACGACGCTCAGCAACCCGGTGGTCGCGAGGGTCAGCAGGAACAGCGACGGCACGAGCTGGCGCATCGTCATGACCCTGCCGAGCTTCTTCGCGACGAGGGGCTTGAAGTACCCGTACTGGTAGAACATGCGACTGAGCTGGCCCAGGGACTGGCGTGCGTAGTAGGAGCACACGACGTCGGGAAGCAGCAGAATCCGCCCGCCGTGCTTGAAGAGGCGGAGGTCAAACTCGTCGTCCTGGTTGCGCACCAGGTCTTCGTCGAACAAGCCGATCCGGTCGAACACTTCGCGGCGGTAGCATCCGAACGAGACCGCGTCTGCCCAGCGACGCTGTCGCGACCCGATCCGGAAATAGGCATTGCCCACGCCGAATGGATGGGACAGCCCGAGCGCGATGGCGCGCGCGACCGCCGTTTCGTTGACCGGGAGGGTCTCGATCACGCCGCCGACGCAGTCGGCGCCGCTCTCGCCCAAGGCCGTCACCAGGCGCATCACGTAGTCATGTGGGTACACCACGTGCGCGTCCATCCGCATCACCACATCGCCTCGGGCTGCGCGGACCCCGAGGTTCAGGGCGACCGGTGTGATCTGCTTCGGGTTATCGAGCAAGCGCAGGGCGGGATACCGCGCCGCGTACCCGGCGACGATCTCGCGGGTCCCGTCGTCGCTCCGGCCATCCGCCACGAGGACCTCCAACCGGTCCGGCGGATACTCGGTCTCGAGGATCGACTGCAAGCACCGGCCGATGTGCTGCGCCTCGTTGCGACACGGAACGATGATCGAGACGAACGGATGCTGGCTCATGGCCGGGAGCGCCCTCCGTTGAGCACGGAGTGGTAGATCTCGATCACCTGTCGCGCCAACCTCCGCTCATCCAGCTCGGCAACGGTGTCCCGGCTGTTGATGCGGGCGTCACGGCGCAGCACCCGCGCGAGCGCGGCGGCGAGCGTCTCGGGTCGGTCATCGGCGGACAGCTCGCACCCCTCGATCCCACCCAGCCGCAGCGCGACGTCGCCCACCGGCACGGAGACCACGGGCAGTTCGCAGGCCAGCGCCTCCTTCACCATGTTGGGCGAGCCCTCCTGCGAGGAGGTGCAGATGAGCACGTCGCACGCATTCATGTACAGCGGCATGTCGGTGTGGGGCACGCCCCACGCGGTGGTCAGTTCCGCGGGGCAGGACCGGTTCAGAAGATCCACGGCACGCCGCGCCAGGTCATGACGCTTTCGCGCCACCGCCGGGTTGCCGACGAAGAGCACGTAGCGACGCTCGAGCGACAGCTTCAAGGCGTGCCGCGCTGCCGCTCGCGCCATGGGGCGGAACAGCTCCAAATCGAGGCCGGACGGAATGACGGCCGCGGAGACCGACGGCGGCAGCCACTGTTTCATGTGCTCCGACACGACGATCACGGCGTCGGCGCGGCGCGCCACCAACCGGGAGAGGCGCTGCAAGACGCGCCCCTTCCACGTGTAACGGCCGTCGCCATCGCTCACGATTCCCAAGAGGTCGCTGCCCCGGAAGGTCACAACCAGGGGCAGGCGCTTGGGCAGCGCCAGGAGGCCGCTCTGGCCAAACTGCGCATGCACCAAATCGTATCGCGCGGGGTCCAGCTGACGGCGTGCGCGCACCCAGGCCCGCGCGTACCGGTTGAGCTGCTGCTCACCCTGGAACTGGAACACATCCAGCTCGACGCCCGCTGCCCGCAGAAAGTCCGCCTGGCGCTTGATGAAGTGCGTAGAGCGCGGTTGCCCGGGGGTCGGCCAGGCGCTCGTGATCATGAGGACGCGGAGGGGTCTCATGGCACGCCGGCCTTCGACAGCCGGGTGAGAGGAGGACGGGCCCGGCGCAGGAGCCGGGTCAAGAGCTCGTCGAACCCCTGCACGAACTCTCCCACAGCCGGCCACCGATCGTCGGGACTCCAGGCCTCGTTGCGGGTGCCCGCGGGCTGCGAGCCCAGCAGCTCTCGCACGCCCTGGAACACACTGGGATAGCGACCTGGATACCCCGGTGGCGCGCCCGCCAGGATGTACAGAAACCGCTTCACGTCTCCCCAGACCCACCGGAGCGTCACGCCTTCAGTGGCAGCGGGGGAAGGCGGGATGGTATGGCCGCGGAGCAGGGCAACCCACAGGTGTGGAAAGTCCACCCCCGCCGACACGGCGAGCTGTAACGAACCCCAGAAGCGGCCGTTCACCTCAATCAGGGCGGGGGAGGCGGAGCCGTCGTCGCGAAACTCCACCATGGCCGGCCCGTGCCACTGCATCTCGCACAAAATCCGCTCGGCGGGCGCGCGCAGCCGGGGGTCGAGGGCGATCGCGCGGCGGAGACTGCTCCCCGACCCCGATGGCCGGACGTCCCGCAGCCGCTCGTGGGCGAACCACGCCACCGGCTGGCCGTGGTCGCATACGGTGAACACGCCTTTGCCCTGGCCGGGCACGAATCCCTGAATCAGCGGCCAGCGGGGCCCCTGTCGGCTCGCTTCGATGATCGCGTCGAGTTGGGCCGGGTGGCGTACGTAGCGGGCGTCCCCGCCCGTGTGGAACACGGAGCCGTCGTACACGTTGCTGAAGCGCGGCTTGACGACACACGGGTAGCCGACCGCCTCGGCCGCCGCTCGGCACTCGGCGAGCGAAGTCGGCGCTCGGGTCGGCGGTATCGAGATGCCGCAGGCGGCGGCGTATCGGAGCGTTTCCGCCTTGTCGAACGCTCGCAGCAGCATGTCGTCCTGGCCGCAGCCAACCACGATGCCCAGCGCTTCCCATGCGGATCGCTGTGCGTTGCAGAGCAGGCACGCACGTTCGGTGAGCGGGAGCACCATCGTCACACCGCGGTCCCGCGCCCAGTCCCGCAGCTCGGCGAACGCCGCCACTGTTTCACCCGCCAAGGCAAACCGGCCGCGGCAGTAGGCCGACCAGGCGGCGAGCGGCCACCGGCGGTCGCTCGCGACGAACACTTCGTGACCGGCGCGGCCGAGCGAGCGGACGCACGCGAGCGCCTGGGTAGTCTGCGCGTCCAGGACGAGCACGCGCTCCCGTGTCGCCCGCGGGGGTGGCAGGACGCCGGCGCTCATGCGATGAGCCGCTCGATCTCGTCGCTCACGTGTGCCGCGAATGGGATGGCGCACGTGAAGCCGGGTGACACGGCGTTGAGGACGTGGAAGGAGCGGTCGTCTCCCTCGCACCGGAAGTCCATCTCGAGCGTCCGCGTCTTGACGTCGAACAGCTGGGCGCGAATCCCGGCGTGGCCCCACTCGGGATATTCCGCCAACCGGGTACCCGCCACGAGCTCGGCCGCGAGCCGAACGATCCGCCGCCGACTGTACTTACGGAGCTCGCTCCAGGCCAGCGACCTGAAGTCGAAGTCGTTGGAGACGAACAAGCCCGCTTGGCAAGCGATGATCTCTGCACACTCGCGTAGATTGAAGTTCGCGAACCCGCGGTAATGCTCGCGCCACAGGCCGGGAATGGCGGTGGGCCCGATCTTCGCGTTCCCAGCGACGGTGACGGTGAAATGGACCCCGAGGAATGGCCGCCGGAGATCGGGCGCCGGATACACGTGGGTGCGCGGGGGCAAGCAGGCGCCGTTGCCGTAGAGGTACAGGCCCTTGAACGGGAGAATTCGGTAGCGCTCACCGAACCCGTAGTCTCGGGCGATTCGATCGGCGTGGAGGCCCGCCGCGTTGATCACGTAGCCGGCGGCGAGCCGCCCGGTCGTCGTTCGTACGCCGCCCGGTTCGGCACGGAGGTAGGCCGTGGAGGTCTGGATCGTGATGCCCTGCGCTCGGGCGTCGGTCACGAGCGCGTCCATCACTTCCACGGGATCCACCGAGGACGAGGTCGGCGAAAACAGCGCGCGCTCGTGCGTGCGCACCCGAGGCTCGATCATGCGCGCCTCCTCGGCGCTGAGTCGCTCGAGCTCGACGCCGTGGGCGCGCGCCCGGCGCATCAGTTCGTCCAGGGCGGGAAGCTCCTCCTCATTCCGGGCGACGACCAGCTTGCCACAGCGGTTGATACGCAGACCGCGCTGGGCGCAATAGGCCGTCAACGCGCGGTTCCCCTCCTTCGTGAATCGGGCCTTCAGCGAATCGGCCGCATGGTAAAACCCCGCGTGCAGCACGCCGCTGTTGTGCTTGCTGGCATGCACACCGCAGTCGCGTTCCTTCTCGATCAAGGTGACTGCCGCCGTCGGATGCCGGCGCTTCACCTCCAGACCGATGGCGACGCCGATGATGCCACCGCCGATCACCAGAAAATCCGCTGCGCCGGCGGTGGTCATAGAGGTTGCGCGGAACGCGCCCACGCGGCGGTGAGGTTTCGCACCGCCGTTGCAGCACCGACCACGGGTGCGCAGCACAGCCGTGCGGTGCCCCCCCAGTTCGCGGTCCACAGTCCCGCGGCGAGCTGTCGCAGGTACATCCTGCCGTTGACACGGACCGCGGGGAAGCGGTACGCGCCGTGTGTGAAGTCCACCCGGCCCCAACCCTGGAGGGGCAAGGCACGGCGCGCCACCGCTGGGAGCAGCGGTGTCCAAAATGCGTCGCGGTGAATCTGCTCGACGTAGCTCAGGTAGCAGCCGAGGCCGGAGAGCACACCGATGCGGCGGGCCGTACCGAGGATGTAGTCCCAGTCGAGCCGATCCCGTCGCAGCGACGACACGGTGTACACCACATCGCACAGCCGGAGGGATCGACGCCCCGACACTCGCTGGACCCCTTGGAGCACCAGCTGATCCTCCGGTGCGGGCGCTCCGCACTCGGTCCCCTCCACCACGATCCGCCGCTGACGCGTCACGAGCGAGATGGCGTAGGCCCGGTGCTCCCCAACCGTGCCGACACGCTCGTGTTGCACGTCGAGCGCCGTCGCCACACCACGGACCCGGAACGCGACCGTGCCGGCGATCCAGGCGCCGACATCGCGCGGCTGGGCCGTGGCTGGGAGCTGCCGCACCAGGAGCGCGTCCACGATGGCGGCGGGAGCGAGCACGAGCAGGTCGAGGTCGTCCCCGAGATCGGGGTAGTGTTGGCATGCCTTCGCGAACAGGAATGGAATGCCGCGCGCTCGGCAGATGGCGCTGACGCGTTCCACCAGTGCGAACGCGTCCCGCACCCGCTCGCGTTCCTTGGCGACCGCCTCCGCGAAGGCGGGTGGTGGCTCGATCCCCAGCGACGCGAGCCGCTCCGCGACGCGAATCAAGACGCCATTGTTGCGGACCAGCGGGAGGAGCGTAGTCCAGTCGATCCGCGTGTCGGGCGCTGGGAAGCCATCCAGCAGGAGCTGCAGCACGAGGCCCGCCTGCGCCCGTTCGTCGAGCACGGTCATCCGCTCCCCAGCCGCTCCAACACGGCCCGCTGCAAGGCGGCCTTGGCGGCGTTCAAGTCGTGATTGGGAAGCGTGACCGATGAGCGGACCCACGGGAACACCGTCTTGTACGCGACCCAGCGTGCCCGGAGGTACTCGATCGAATACTCGCCCTTGCGGCTGTACGATTCCTCGGGCCCGATGTCCAGGAACACCGGCAGCTCGGGCGTGGGCGTGATCCGCGCCAGCAACCGGATCCAAAACCAATGCCGACCGTCCGAGACGTCGACCAGAGTATCGTAGAAGTAGCGGTCCATGATCAGGATCTGCCGTCTCGTCTTCTCGATGCGCAAGCGGTAGAACCAGAAGACCACCAGGTCGAACAAGTAGAGCAAGCGTCGCAGCGGCTTGTTCCACACGATGGCGATGCGGAGGCGCCAGACGCGTTCCCGCAAACTGGGACGCACGGCGGGCTGCGTGGCTCCATTGGGTCCGCCAGGCTCGTGCGGTTCGGCGGGAGCAGCGAAGCCTCGCGGCGGGCCACCGAACAACCGATCGCGCACCGCGCGCATGTAGGCGTAGGCCCCCACATGATCGTTCATGTGAAAGACCGCTACCCGTCGATTCCCGCGCTCCAGGGATTCCTTGAGCCAGGCGATGAGGGTGGACTTACCCGCGCCATCCAGACCGGAAAAGGTGATCAGCATTATTGCGGTCCCTCCCGATCGCTCGCGAACGCGTAGGCGAATTCGAACCATATCAACGGCCCGGCGAGGAAGTTGCCGCTCATGTTGGCCCCAAGCCCGGAGGCCACCAGCGCGAGCGGCATCATGCCGGCGGGGCCCCTGCGGCCGCGCCAGGCATTCCGAACCCCGAGCAGCAGCATCAGCATGAACGGAACGGCGCCCACGATCCCGGTGGAGGTCAAGAGCTCCAGGTACAGGTTGTGCATGTCGCGCTTGTCGTAGTGTTGCTGCGGTATCCGCCCGCCCAGCACGTACTGGTTCGCGATCGGACCGTACCCGAGAATCGGCCGCTCGCTGACCATCTGTAGCCCCTCCGGGTAGATCTGCTCGCGTCCCGCCAGGTAGCCGGTGGAGACGGCCTCCTCGAACCGATTGCGCATTCCCTCCGAATTGTAGGCCCCCCAGATCACCAGACCGAGCACCACCAAGACCGGGTAGGCGTTCTTGAGCCGCGCCCTCAACCCCGAGCCGCCGAGTGCGAACATCGACACGCCGAGCACGAGGTCGATGAGGGCTCCGCGAGAGCCATTCTGGATGACCGCGACGCCGACCAACCCGGCGAGGGGCCAGGTCAAGACCCGCCAGCGGCGCCCGCCCATGGCGTACCCGAGACCGATCAGGGCAATCAGCCCGTCGGTCATGATCACGGCGCTCTGATTGGCGTTTTGTCCGAGCGCGGAAACGCGTACGCCCCCGCCCCACTCCGCGGTACGAACCGTGGCGATCCCCAGCACCTGTATCAGCGCGCGAGCCACGCACGCGACGGCCAGCATCACCGGGGCCATGCGAAAGACCACATCGTCGGACATCACGTTGTACCCGGCCCAGAGCAGCAGCAGCACCTGCACCATGAGGATGAAGAGCTTCAGCACGTTATCCTGGTACAGGCCCCCGTTCACGACGAACGAGACCAGGAAGGCGTAGAGGTAGGCCACAAATCCCCACAGCGGCTTGGGGAAACGTCTGAAGGAAACCCACGGCTGAAACCCAGCCGCGAGCAGGAACAGGGCACACGTGATGGTGGTGACCTCCCAGGGGATGGAGCGCTGGGGATACTCGAAGGGAAGGGAGAGCACGAACACGTAGAACGCGCCCCGAATCACCCAATGCACCCGCGAGGCGGCCGGCGGCGCCGACGGCTGGAAGGGACGCGTCGCGACGGTCACGTGAGGAGCGCTTCGACGCTCTGGAGGACCCGGGCCGCCAGGGCTTCGGGGCGCTCCAGCTCAGCGGGTACGGTGAGGTGCTTCGTGCCGTTGACCGCGATTACGTCCGAAATCGCCGACGCGAACGCGGCCCGGAAGCGCGCCGCGAACGCCGCGATCTCCTGATCGCTCTGGTCCTTCACCCAATGGGGCTTCGCCCGGGAGCGAATTCGGTGGGCTAAGACGGGATCCGGGGCGTCGAGCAGCACGACGACATCGAGGAGGGCTGCCCACGCAACCAGTGTGCGCCGAGACCACCGCTGGTAGGAGGCGCTGCCTGCGAACCGTCCGGCGCCAAAGACTTGCAGCCAGCCGAGGACAAACACGGGTCCTTCGTCGAGCACGATGAGCCGATAGCGTGACGTCGCGGGCCGCGCCAGCAGCCGTTTCAAAGCCGCGAGGCGGAGCATCTGCTTCATCTCCTCCCACGGCACGCGGCGACTCTGGAGGCACAACGCAACAAAGGTCGGGAGCAGCGGCACGACGCTCCACGACACCAACCGGAGCGGGAGCCCCCAGATGCTCGCTCGCACGGTGTCATCCCGGCTTTGGAGCGCGTCGGCCACCGTGCTCTTGCCCACGCCGGCCGGTCCGACCAGCTCAATGACGACGCGGTGCCTCGCGGCCGATGCGGGCCGCTTGGCAGCGGCCAACTTGGCAACCACTTGCCGGACCTGCTGCAGCATCCAGAGCCCGTCGGCTCCGAGGAATGCGCGCGGAGCAGCCCGCACCAGCAGGAGCATGCCGCCGAGCCCCAGCACCCCCGCCAGGGCGAGCACCGCGAGCGGGGGGAGGCCCCAGGCGCGCAGCCCCGCCGCCAAGCCGCCCACGAGGCCGCCGGCGACCACCGCCGTCAGCAGCGCGTTCACGTGCGCGCCCCAGAAGCGACGCCGGCTGAGCTGAGCAAGGCGTACTCCCAGCTCGGCCATCAGCACGTAGTTGACGGCGAGCGCGCCCAGCACCCCGAGGGCCACGCCCGCGATCCCCCAGCGCCGCCCAAACCAGGCGCCGGTGATGACGCACAGCATATAGACTGTCTGGCGCCAGGCTCGGCGGTACACCGCCCCGGTCGCCCGCGTTACTACGTCGCTCATCCGGTAGCTGGTGCGCAAGAAGATCCCGAGCGTCAGGATCTGAAAGGGGACGATGACTGGTGTCCACTGCGGGCCCAGGAGCGCCGGGATTGCTTCTGGGGCGAGCGCGAGGAGGACCGCGCTGAGCGGCAGAGTGACGAGCGCCATCGCCGCCACGCCGCGTCGATAGGCAGAAGCCAGAGCTCGCAAGTCGCCTTGCCGCGCGGCCATGGCGGGGAAGAGCACCTTGTCCACTGGCTCGCCCAGGAGTGCGGGAGCGGCGGCCATGAGCTCGTAGGCGCGGCCGTAGAACCCCAACGCAGCGGCGCCGAGCCAGCGGCCCACGATCACGTTGTCGAGCTGGAGGGCGAGGTAGTTGGCGATCTTCGAGATGGTGAAGCCGCTGCCATAGTACATCAGATCGGCGAGCGCCTGGCGATCTGGCCGGAGGGTGAAGCGCTGCGGCCGCGCCAGCATCAGGATGGTCGTGTACAGTCCTACTTTCGACATCTCCGCCGCCACCAGCGCCCACACCCCGACGCGCAGGAGCGCGAGCGTGACGCCGACGACTCCGTAGCCCACGACGAAGCTCACGATTTCGACCGTGGCCAGCCACTTGAACCGCAGCTCGCGCTGCATCATGGCGCCGCCCACGACGGAGAGCCCGCCCAAGGGGAAGGTCCACGCGAACGTGCGGAGGACTGGCTGGACCGCGGGGATACGGAACCCGGTGGCGATCTCGGGCGCGAGGAGCCAGAGCACCGCGCCCAAGATCAGACCGAGGCCCACCGAGGCGGAGAAGGCCGCCTGTTCGTGCCGCAGCTCGAGCACGGGACGCTGCACGATCGCCGGCGCCACGCCGAGTTCTGAGAGGATCGCGGAGAACCCGATCACAACGCCCGCTGCGCCGACCACGCCGAAATCCGCGGGGGAGAGGAGCCGGGCGAGCAGAAACAGCACCAACAGGCGGAGCACGGCATACACCGCCTTCCCCCCCCCGGTCCACGCGAGACCAGCGAGCGTGCGGTGCGTGAGGCCGGCTTCCCGGTCGGGCGGTTTCATGTGAGGCCCGGCGACAGCTTGGTCGGCCCGCCGCCCCGATCGGGTGCGCCAGGGCGCAGCAGCGCCCGCGCCGCCGCCATCTCGGGCGGATCGCGGAACGTGCGCTGCCCTGCGAGCGTAGCCGCGATCATCCAGAGCGTGCGGCCGACGAGCGTCGCGTCGTACCACCAGGAGGCGCGCTGCACATAGACCCGGTCGAGCGCCAGCACGAGCGGCAACAGGCGCTCGGCGTACTGCCGCTCGGGATCGGCGCTCCCCACGAGTGGCTCGCCGTGGGCGGAGTCGTACAGGCTCCCCGGGCTCGCGAGTCCGGGGAGGACGCGGAGCGTCTCCCAGTCTTCGGACCGGTAGTAGCGCCGCACGATATCCGGGTGCTGCGGCCGCGGGCCGACGAGGGACATCTCGCCACGCAACACGTTCACGAGCTGCGGCAACTCGTCGATCTTCAGGCGGCGGAGCGGACGGCCGAAGCCGAACACGCGAGGATCCCGCTGGGCGGTAATGACGGTCCCGGAGCCCCGGGGATCGAGGTGCATGGTGCGCAGCTTGTACATGGTGAACAGGCGTCCGTCCCGGCCGACCAGCCGGGCGCGGTACAGCAGCGGGCCCCGACTCGACAGTCGGATCCCCACCGCGGCCACGAGCAGCACCGGGGCTGCTGCGACCAGTCCCAGCGCCGCGACCACGACATCAAACAGGCGTTTGGCCACCGCGCAAGCTCCGCCGCACCGTCACGAATACCTCGGCGGCGTCGAGGCAGCATTGATTGCCCCAGGCGCGCGCGCGATTGCGCAGCGCCTCGAGCGAGCGGGGATGAGGATACGGGCGGACTTCGCTCTCGTAGCACGCCATGGCGCAGAGTTTCTGCTCGAGGGTGTCCGAGATGTCGACCCACGTGTCGGGGACGAAGGCGCGGGGATAGCCCCACTCGGTGCTCGAGGCCGTGTCGAATGCGTAGACCGCCGCGATGTAGGGCTCGATCGGCCGCGTGGCCACGAGCGCCGCTCGGAACAGCAGCTCGTGGTCGCGGTTGGCGTCGCCGCCGAACTGGCAATAGACCACGGCGGGCTGCACCTCGCGCACCACGCGCTCGAGCGGTACGATCAGGTCGAGCAGGGAGACGGTGTCGAGCCGTTGATCCGCGAACCCCAACTGGCGGGTGTCCTTCAGGCCCAGCTCGCGGGCGGCGCGGCGGCTGTGCTCGGCCTGGCCGACGCCCTCCGGTCCGTAGCGGAGCGACTCCCCCTCGCACGCGATCAGCGCCGTCACCTCGTCGCCCGCCCGGGCGTGCAAGGCCGCCGTGCCGCCGCAGCCGAGCACTTCGTCGTCCGGATGGGCCGCGATGATCAACACCCGGCGACTCATGCCGCTCGACCTCTGCGGCGATGGCGACGTACCACGTCCGCCACGGCCGCGATGACGTCGGCGACGTCGGCGTCGCTCAGCCGGGGGTTCAGCGGCAGGCTGAGCATCCGCTGGTAGTTGTCGTAGGCCACCGGGAAGCTCCCGGGTCGGTAGTCGTACTTGTCGCGATAGTAGGGATGCAAGTGGATCGGGATGAAGTGCACCGACGTGCCAATATTCCGCCGCTTCAGCTCTTCGATAAACCCGTCCCGGTCGATGCGCAGCGCGTCGGGGCGGAGCCGGAGGACGTACAAATGCCAGGCGTGCTCCACGTCCGGGCGCTCGACGGGAAGCTCGAGCGCGTCCTCGTCTGCGAATGCCTCGTTGTACAGCTGCACCACCGCCCGGCGCCGCTTCTGAAAGCCGGCCAGCTTGCGCAGCTGCCACAACCCGAGTGCCGCCTGGATGTCGGTCATGTTGTACTTGAACCCCGGTGCCACGACCTCGTAATACCAGTGCCCGCCCCGGTCATAGCGCTTCCACGCGTCCCGGCTCATGCCGTGGAGGCTCAGGATGCGCGCGCGGGCGAGGAAGTCCGGGTCGGCCGTCAGCATCCCGCCCTCCGCGGTCGTGAGATTCTTGGTGGCGTAGAAACTGAAGGCGACGGGGTTCGGGCCCGAGCCGATGAAGCGACCCTTGTACCTGGCGGGCAAGGCGTGCGCCGCGTCCTCGATCACCGCGAGCCGGTGGGCGCTCGCGAGCTCAGCGATCGGGTCGAGGGCGGCGGGGTGGCCGGCGTAATGGACCGGCAGAATGGCGCGCGTCCGCGGCGTGATCGCCGCGGCCACCAGCACCGGATCGAGGTTGAGGGTGTCCGGCTCCACGTCCACGAGCACGGGCCGAGCCCCGACGTGCTCGATCACGTTGACGGAGGCCGTGAAGGTCATCGGAGTCGTAATGACTTCGTCGCCGGGGCCGATTCCGAGCGTCACGAGGGCGGTGTGGAGTCCGGCCGTGCAGGAGTTCAGCGCCAGCGCGCCAGGCGCGCCGAGGTACGCCGCAAAGTCCTGTTCGAACCGTTTAGCTTTCGGCCCGGTCGTAATCCAGTCCGATCGTAGGGTGTCGACGACCTCCCGGATTTCCTCTTCGCCAACGAGCGGCGGCGAGAACGGCAGAAAGTCGCGCCGGGGAGGGTTCCCGGGCGGGGGGCTTGCGGCGCCCTGGGGAACGGGCTCGGCTCCGTGAGGTCGTGTGCTCATACCGTCCAAGTGAGTGCGTCCGGGACTCGCCACTCGCACTTCCTGTGCGCGGGGCCGTTGGACCTCAACGAGTTGTCGCCGAAGGCTTTACGGGTGAGGCCCGCGGCGGACGTCGGCAGATTGGCGCGGCGGCGCCACAACTGCGCTGGCGTTGTGCGACAACGCGCGCTACAGGCCGGAGCCTTGCCGGTCGCAGGGCCGGTATCTCTCTGTCGGGCGGTATGTTGCGCCCTCACCCCAGGTGGTGCCCGCGGTACCGACTTTGCACCGCATACAGCGGCTAAGGGAGGGATCCTCACTCGACATGATGAACGACGACGTGCCCGCACGGTTCGAGCGGGCGCCGGTTCCTGAGCTGCCCGGTCCCGGAGACCGGCACGCCGCGGTACCCCACACGCCCACGCAGTCCGAATGGCTCGGCGAATGGCGACCCTACCTGCGCTCTATCCGCCGGCACAAGTGGCTGGTGCTGGGCGTGACCCTGGTCGGCACCATCGCCGGTGCCGCGCTGTCTCTCCTCCTGCTCCGGCCGAGCTACGCGGCGCGGGCCACCGTGTGGATCCAGGTGTCCCCCGCCCGACTGGGCCGCGAGCCGGGCCCCATGTGGTCCGGCCAGCTGCCGATCTCCTCAGGCTGGCTCGACTTGGTCCGCACCAACATCGTGCTCGAGGACGTGGTGCGAGAACAGCGGCTGTACCTCACCCCGAAGGAGCCGGGCGACTCGGACGTCCTCGCGCTGTTCAGCCTCAAGGAGCGGATGCGTCCGGGCAGGTACCGGCTGGAGGTGGACCATTCGGCTTCGAGCTTCACGCTGTTCCGCAAGGGGCAGGGCGTGCTGCAGCGCGGCGTTCCGGGTGATTCGGTCGGAGCGGACGTGGGCTTCGCCTGGGTCCCTCCCAGGGCGGCGCTGCGCCCGGAGCGCACCGTTGCGTTTACGGTGACGGCACCTGGCGACGCCGCGAAGACGCTCGGCAAGAATCTGAAGATGAGCTCGGATCTGGATGGGAACTTCGTGCGGCTCGAGTTGGATGGGCCCGACCCGGCGAAGGTCACCGCGGTCGTGAACGCCATCGCGAACCGCTTCGTGGCCGCGGCCGCGACGTTGAAGCACGACAACCTCGGGCAGCTGACCGCGATCCTCGGCGAACAGCTGGAGCGCGCGCGGGCGAACTTGCGAGACGCCGAAGTCACGCTCAAGGGCTTCCGCGTGCGCGTCGTCACCCAATTCGTCGACAGTGCGGCGTCGGTGACGCCGAACCTCCAGTACCCACGCGACCCCATGTTCGCGGGCCTGCTCGACATGAAGGTGAATCGCGATCTGCTGGAGCGCGACAGAGCAGCCATCAACCGCATTCTCGCAGGGCCACTGGACTCCAGCTTGACGATCGATGCGCTCAGCATGATCGGCTCGGTGGAGAAGTCCACCGAGTTGAGCCAGGCACTGCGCGACCTGACGATGAAACAGGCGGAGCTCCGGGCCCTGCGGGTGCACTACACCGACGCCTCGCCGGTGGTGCGTCGGGTCGCCGGCGAGGTCGACGCGCTCCAGCGGCACGCGATCCCCGCGATGGCGGCGGCGCTCACGCGGGAAATGGCGATGCGCGCAGCCCAGTTGCAGCAACGGGTTGATTCGACCGCAGGGGACCTGCGGCGGATCCCGCCGCTCGCGATCGAGGAGGCAGGGCTGCAGCGCGCGGTCACGTTCTCGGAGCAGGCCGTCGCCAACCTGCAGCAGCGTTACGACGAGGCCCGCCTCGCGGAGGTGAGCAGTCTGCCGGACGTGCGGCTCGTCGATCCCGCCTTGGAGCCGCAGGAGCCGGCCCGGAACTGGGCGCCGCTGATGATCGTGCTGGCGCTCATCGGCAGCTTTGGCGTCGGGGTCGTGGGCGCCGCGTTGCTCGACCAGGCTGACCGTCATGTGCACTATCCCGAGGACGTCACCGGCCCGATGGGACTGAGCATCCTGGGCGTCGTGCCGCACCTCAGCCGCAACGGGCGCGCCCACGCGAACGGGCGGGGCAAGCACAACCAGGCGGACATGCTCCAGGTGCTCGAAGCCGTGCGCGGGATCAGGCTCAATGTGGTGCATGCCCATGGCGTCGGCCCGGTGGTCTTGACGGTGACGAGCCCGGGCCGCGCGGACGGCAAGTCGTTCCTGTCCTCGAACCTCGCCGTCGCCTTCGCCGACGCGCGTTACCGCACGCTGCTGATCGACGGCGACATCCGGTGCGGCCGGCTGCACCGGGCACTCCAGATGGCGCGCCGGCCGGGGCTCATCGATCTCCTCACCGGGGAGGCGACCCTCGCGCAGGTCATCCAAGCCACGGACTACCCGAAGCTGTCGTTCATCGCGTCCGGCACCCGCACCCACAGCGGACCCGCGCTCGTCAGCTCCGGGGAGCTCCCGCGCATGCTGGCGGGGCTGCGCCCGCATTACGACGCGATCATCGTGGACAGCTCGCCGCTCACCGCCGGGGCCGATGCCTTCGCGCTCGGGACCGCCACGGGCAGCATGGTGCTGGTCCTGCGCTCGGGCGTGAGTGAACGCGAGATCATCCACGCGAAGCTCGCGGTGCTCGAGCACCTGCCGATCCGCACCCTGGGCGCCGTGTTGAACGACATGCGGCCGAGCGGCGTGTACCGCAACTACTCCTATTACCTGGAAGGCTACGAAGCGAAGGATGAGCCCGCCGGAGCGGCCGGTCGGGTACTGGGCACCCACGAGTGACCTCCTTCACACGATCACCCATGGCTCGACCGCTCCTGCCCGTTCCGCTGGCGCTCGCCGCAGCCCTCCTCACGCTCGGCCCGTTCTGTCGCGGCGTGGCACAGACGGCCGCGCCCGCCCCGCCTGCCGCGGCCGCACACCGACTGACCCAGAGCCGGGCCGACCTGGAGCGGCTCCTGGCGCACTTCGTGGCCATGGCCCAGAGCGGCACGTACGAGCCAGGGGTGTCGGCGGAGGAGGTGCGCGCCGAGACGACCTACATCCGTCAGCGGCTCGAGCAGGGAGACTTTCACGTGGGCGACCGCGTTCTCATCGCGGTCGACATGCCGGCCCCCCCGCTGACACCGCCGCCGGGCCCGGCCGCCAAGTCGAGCGAGCAGCAGCTCTCGGACACCTTCACCGTGGGCCCGTCACAGGAGCTCACGCTGCCGGAGGTCGGGGTGGTGTCGCTGCGCGGCGTGCTGCGGGCGGAGCTGGAGCCGCGGGTGACCGCGGAGATCGCCCGCTACATCCGGGATCCCGTCGTGCATGCACGCGCGCTCGTCGGCCTGGGGATCAACGGGCAGGTGACGCATCCCGGGTACTACAGCGTGCCCGCCGATGCCATCATCCCGGCCGTGTTGACAGCCGCCGGAGGGACCACCCAGGACGCCAAACTCAACAAGATGAAGATCCAGCGGAACGGCAAGACGATCTGGGAAGGGGACGCGCTGCGCCGGGCCATGGCCACTGGGAGCACGGTGGATGACCTGGCGTTGCGGCCCGGGGACGTCATCGTCGTGCCGCGCTCCGGCTCGATCACGGGGCTGTACGGGCCAGCACAGCTCGCGGCCGTGCTGCTCGGCATTCCCGTGACGATCTATACACTCACCAAGATCTTCTGAGCGACCTGGTGCGTCCGCCCAGGGACTTCCGGTGGCGCCGCCTCGGCGCCGGCCTCGTGGCGGTGCTGGCGGTGGCGGCGTGCGAGCAGCGAGCGGTCCCCCCGCCTCCCGCGCACACCGTGGTGCGCAGGGTGCCCCCCGTGTCCGGACCATTCGGGCACGTCTTCATCATCGTGGAGGAGAACGCCAACTACACCGATGTGATTGGCGACTCGTCCATGCCGTATCTCAACAGCCTGGCACGTCGCTACGCTCTCGCGACACAGTATTACGCCAACGCCCACCCGTCCATCGGCAACTATTTCATGATGACGGTGGGGGACACGATCACCAACAATGACAACTACTCGACGATCGTCACCATGGACAACGTGGTGCGTCAGCTGGTGGCGGCCGGGAAGACGTGGAAGTCGTACGCGGAGGACCTTCCGTCGGTCGGCTACATCGGCGAGGGGCGCGGACGATACGCCCGCAAGCACAACGTCCTCGCGCTCCTCTCGGACGTGGCCGGCGACTCGGCGCAACGGCTGAATCTGCTGCCGTTCAGCCAGTTCGCGACCGACCTCGCCGCGGACGCGCTGCCCGACTATGCGTTCATCGTTCCCAACCTATGCAACGACGCGCACGATTGCCCATTGCGCACGGCGGACACATGGCTCGAGACGAACATCGATCCGCTCGTGCAGAGCGCGACGTTTCAGCGGGATGGTCTATTGATCATCGTATTCGACGAGTCGGGCCGCGATAACACGCTCGGCGGCGGCCGCATCGCCTGCGTCATCGTGAGTCCGAAGGCCAAGCGAGGCTACCAGTCCAAGACCCTGTACCAGCAACAAAGCCTGCTGCGACTGTCGCTCAAGGCGCTCGGCGTAACGGCGTTCCCGAACGCTGCGGCGCGCGCGCCGGACATGGACGAGTTCTTCCAGTCCAAACTGCGGCGCGCTTCACGGGCCACGCGACCAATGACCGGCGGGGGCGGCGCGGGCGGCGGCGAGCGCCGGCGTGTGCGGCGGTAGGTCGAGATCGAAAAAGAAGCGCGTCCCCGACCCGGGGTGGGTGTGGAACTGCAACGTCGAGCCCTGCGCCGCCACCAGCTTGCGGGTGATCGCGAGACCGAGCCCCGTGCCCGAGAAGCAGTAGCCTCCCGGTCCCCGCGCGTGGCGGAACGGCTGGAACAGACTGGTCAGCGCGCCGGGGTTGATGCCGGGTCCGGTATCGCGCACGGAAAAGACGACCCGGCTCTCGGCTTGCTCCTCGCAGGCGACCTCGACGTAGCCGCGCTCGGTGAACTTCAACGCGTTGGTGGTGAGGTTGAGCAGCACCCGTGACAGCGCGACCGGGTGACCCAGGCGGTGGTCCACCTTCGGCAGGCGGAGGTGCATGCCGAGCCCCTTTTCCTCGGCCATGGGCCGGACGATCGCGCGCACCGACTCCATCAGCTCGGTCACGGAGAAGGGCGACGGGTCCGCGTCCGCGAGCTCGTTGCCGCCACGCGCCAGCTCGATGGCGTCGGACACGACCGAGCTGAGGCCGAGGGCCGCGCTGTAGATGAGCCCCAGCTGGCGCCGCTGTATGTCGTTCACGTCGCCGCTCTGGCCACGCTGCAGCGTTTCGGCCAGGAACAGGATGGACGTGAGCGGGGAGCGCAGGTCGTGGATCACCTCGACGAGGAGGTCGAGACCGGGTAGCGCCGGAAGGTCGGTCACGGGTGCGGGGGCGGGGGCGGGGGCGACCGCCCGGCGCACCTGCTCGAGCGCGTTCAGCGTCCCGAGAATCGCGCTGGGCGAGACCGGCGTCGCGGCTTCGGACCAGGCGCGCAGCAGCTCCGTCTGCAGCATCTCGACCAGACGGTGGCCGAGTCCCGCCGCGGGCCGGGGCAACAGCTGCGTGACGTAGCCGGGGCGCTGCTGGTCGGCCGCGAGCGCGAGGGCCGCGAGGACGCCCGCCACGGTTTCGCTATCGACCGGTGGGAGCCCGGCGGCAGCCGCCTCGTCGCGCCAGCGGCGGGCGACCCGCCGCGTCGCGGCCGTGACGATCGCCGACGACACGCCGGCGAGCGGGGCGTCGAGGTCCACGAGATACGCGTCCTCCGGCGTCAGGGAGACGGGTCGGGGGGGCGGGGGGGGCACGGGGGGCGGGAAGGCCGCGACGGGAGCCGCCGGCTCGATCACGCTGCCGCGACCGGGACTCGCTCTCACTCGTCTTCGGTGCCGCCCAACAGGTTCCGCTGCAAGCCGTGGCGCTCCATCAGGCGGTAGAACGTCGTGCGATCCACCTTGGCCATGCGGGCCGCTTTGGACAGGTTGCCGCCGGCGCGGATCACCACGCGCGTCAGGAAGCGGCGGTCGAAGCGGGCGAGCAGGCGGTCGCGCGCCTCGTAATAGCTGTCGCTCGTATCCGCCTCCTCGGCCAGCGCACCGAGCTCGGGGTCCGAGCCGTTGTCGCTGATGAACGGGATGTCCTCGGGCCGCACGTCGGCACCGGGCTCGAGCAGCACCACCGCGTGCTCGATCACATTCTGCAGTTCGCGCACGTTGCCGGGCCAGGAGTGGGCCCGCAGCGCCCAGATCGCGGCCTTGGAGAGGTGCGGGATCGGCTCCGCCCCGTCGCGGTGGCGCCTCCAGTAATAGGCGAGGAAATGCTCGGCCAGGAGCGGGATGTCGTCCACGCGCTCGCGCAGCGCGGGTACCTGAATGGGCACGACGCGCAAGCGGTAGTAGAGGTCCTCGCGCAGCGCGCCGGACGCCACCGCCTCCTCGGCGTCGCGGTTCGTCGCCGCGATGAAGCGCACGTTGACCACGGCGTCCGTCGTCTCGCTGCCCACGCGCCGCACCACGCCGTCCTGGATCACGCGCAGCAGCTTCGCCTGGATCGGCTTCGACATCTCGATCAGCTCGTCCAGGAACATCGTGCCGCCGTTCGCCACTTCGAGCAGGCCCGGTTTGTCGCGCACCGCGCCCGTGAACGCCCCCTTGCAATGTCCGAACATCTCGGATTCGAGCAGCGTCTCGGGCAACGCGGCGCAGTTGACGGCCACGACCGGACGACTCGAGCGGCGGCTGTGATGGTGAATGAACTGGGCGATCAGCTCCTTGCCGCTGCCGCTCTCACCCGTGATGAAGACCGACGCGTCGGTGGCCGCGACCCGGCGCGCCAGCGTGATCACCTCGCGGTACTTGGGCGCGGTGCCGAGCACCGTCACCCGGGCATCCGGCGTGTCGCTGCCGGGCTGGTCGCGCAGCGCGCGCGACTCGCGCGCCACCGCGACGGCGTGCGCGGCGCGCCCGATCAGGATCTGGAGCTGGCTGCCGGTGAACGGCTTGGGGAGATAGTCCCACGCGCCGGCGCGCAGCGCTTCGATCGCGGTCTCCACCGTCGGCTTCCCGGTGATGACGATGACGATCGTCTCCGGGTTGGTCGCCAGCGCGGCGGCGAGCAGCTGCATCCCGGACACCTGGCCCATGTGGAGATCCACCAGGACCACGTCGAAGGGCCGGCGCTTGAGCGTCTCGAGCGCCTCCTCGCCGCGCCCGATCGTCTCGACCCGATAGCCTTCCACCTCGAGCGCGCTGGCGCAGCTCTCCCGCAGCGTGCGCTCGTCGTCCACGACCAGGATGCGCAGGCTCGCCTGCGTGGCGGGATCAATGGGGAGGAGGTGCGCGACGTCACCAGCGGGTACACTGCGCCCGCGGTCCGCGCGATCGAAACGGGTTGGGATCGCCATGCGCCTTCTTCTCCTGGGTACCGGCCCTCACCGCCACTGCAGCGCCGCACGCCGAGGGCGGGCCGGAGCGAGTCCGCCGCGCGACTCGAGCGGCTCGCAACGAACGGATAAAGTAGCGCACATCGGGCGTCGGCGTCAGTCCCGGGACGCCTGGACAATGTTGAGGCGGTCGCGCTGCACCCCGGCCACGCCAGCTCCGATGTACCGCAAGGTCGGTACCACCGGGGGCCGGGGGCGACGGCTACGTTCTAACGTGCCATCGCACAGCGAGATACCGGGTAGGTGCTACGGTGGGGTGGGGGAAGGCGCGAACGCGCGAATCGCGCCGTCGTCGCTTCCTGCGTCTTCTGCCGCGCGCAGGGCGTGCAGCGCGCGCGCCAGCAGCACGGCGGGATCGAGTGCCGCCGACCGGAAGCCGGAGCGGGCGTCGTATCCGGCGCGCAGGCCCAGCGGCCCGTGCGCGGTGGCGATCGCCCGGCGTTTGACGGGGGCCGCGAGCGCGGCTCCGACGCGACGGAACAGCCGGACGGCGCCGGCCGCGTCGGTGTCGGGGGCGAGCACGGCGAACTCGCGGGGGCCCAGCCGCCCCACCGTGTCCGCGGCGCGGGCGACGGCTCGCAGCTCCCGCCCCAGGTATTCGACGGGTGCCGAGCCGTCCAGGCGGGGCGCGACCGCGATACAGGCGAGCGACGCGTCGCGTCGGTCCACCTGGGCCGCCAGCTCGCGAGCCCGACGCTCCAGACCCCGGGCGTTGTACAAGCCGGTGCGCGGATCGAGCAGGCCGGTGTCGCGCGCCGCATCGGCGTCGAGCTTGGCCCGCACGTGTCCCTCGAGTCGTAGCAGAAACTCTTCCGTGTCGAGCGGGTGTCCCCACACGGCGTTGGCGCCGGCCCGCAGCGCCTCGAGCACCCGTGTCCGGCCGAGCGGTTCGGGTGTGGTGAGGTAAATGGGCGTGCTGGGCGTGATGGCCGGGTCTCCCCGCAGCGTGCGGCACAGTGCCAAGACGTCGGTGTCGGGGAGCGCGCTGTCGAGGATGATGACGTCGGCCGCCGAGCGGCGCGCGCCCTCGAGCGCGTCACGCCCGGTGTAGGCCTTGAGGACGGCGTAGCCGGCGGGGCGCAGGATGCTTTCGAGCGACCGGCTCACCCATTCCTGCGCGTTCGCGACCAGGACGAGCAGCGTGCGGGCGGGGGTCGCGGCTTCCGGCATGCGTGGCAATTCGTGCATACGCCGTGCGGCGGAAGAGCCGGCGGGAACTCGTTGCGGCGACCCTGGTTGGACCGGACGCCATCAGCCCGTGCCGCGGCGGTCGCGGTGATCTGCCAACAAGCTGTAACGCACCTGCGGCGTTTGACGGCCCCCGACCAGCCACGGCGCGCGCGGAACGACGGCCCCAATCTTGATCATGGGTAGAACACGATGTTGTGTCGGCAATGCAGCGCCATCCAGTCGGATACCGGTACGCCCGATCTCGGCGCGCCGGACGTCGGCGCGGTGACGGGGGTTTCGTGCGCACGCTGCGGAGCGGTGCTCGGCCCCGAGAACCTCGCGACGCGTCTCGTTCTGAAACTTGCGCAGCTCAACCGGTTCGGCCTCGCCGGCCGCGACGGCGTGCTGCGCCCGCCCCCCGTAGACGCGAAGGATCTCTGACCATGTGCGGCATCATCGGATACGTGGGGCGGCGGGAGGCGGTGCCGATCCTGGTCGAGGGATTGCACCGGCTGGAGTACCGCGGCTACGACTCGGCCGGTGTGGCGGTGCAGAACGGCGCCGGAGTGATGGTGGCGAAGCTGGCGGGGCGGGTGGGGGCGTTGGGGACGTTGCTCCAGGGCGCGCCGCTGCACGGGACGAGCGGGATCGCGCACACGCGCTGGGCGACACACGGCGCGCCCACGACCGGCAACGCCCATCCCCACACGGATTGCAGCGGCACCGTCGCCCTGGTGCACAACGGGATCATCGAGAACGCCGACGCGCTGCGCGCCATGCTGGAGCGCGCCGGCCACCGCTTCACCACCGAGACCGACACCGAGGCCCTGGCGCACCTGATCGAGGATGCGGCGGGGGAGACCCTCGAGGCGCGCGTGATCGCCGCGCTGGCCCTGGTCGAAGGGACCTACGGGCTGGCGGTGATGTGGGCGGCGGAGCCGGGGAAGATCGTGGTGGCGCGGCAGGGGTCGCCGGTGCTGCTGGGGATCGGCGACGACGAGCTGTTCGTGGCGTCGGACGCGTCGGCGGTGCTGGAGCACACCCGCTCGGTCGTGTATCTGGACGACGGCGACATCGCGGTGCTCACGCCGGCAGGGTACGCGGTGCTGGATCGTGAGTCGCACGTACAGCTGCGCGTGGTGGACGACGTCGCCTGGGATGTGGCGCAGCTCGAGCTGGGCGGGCACGCCCACTTCATGCTCAAAGAGATTCTGGAGCAGCCGGAGACGATCCGCGCCACACTGCGGGGGCGGCTCCTGCCCGAGCAGGGGAGCGCGCGCTTGAACGGGCTCAACCTGCCGCCCGAGGACGCGCGGGCCCTCCAGCGCATCGTGATCGTGGCGTGTGGCACCTCGTGGCACGCGGGGCTGGTGGGTCGCGACTTGATCGAAGAGCTGGCGGGGATTCCGGTGCAGGTGGAGTACGCGTCGGAGTACCGCTACCGCCGGCCGCTCGTGGCGCCGGGCACGCTGACACTGGCGATCTCACAGTCGGGGGAGACCGCGGACACGCTGGAAGCGCTGCGGGCGGCACGGGCGGCGGGATCGCGGGTGGTGGGGATCGTCAACGTGGTTGGCAGTACCATCGCTCGCGAGTGCGGGGGCGGGATCTACCTGCACGCGGGCCCCGAGGTCGGCGTGGCGTCGACCAAGGCGTTCACGTCGCAGATCGTGGCGCTGTCGCTGTTGGGGTTGTATCTCGGGCGGGCGCGGGGGCTGACGGCGGAGCAGGGCCGGGAGCTGGTGTGCCGCCTGATCCAGCTGCCGCAGCTCGTGACGCGCACCCTGGCGCTCGAGCCGGAGGTGCGCGCGCTGGCAGCGCGCTTCGCCGACGCGCGGAATTTCCTGTACCTGGGGCGGGGCGTGAATTTCCCCGCCGCGCTCGAGGGTGCCCTGAAGCTCAAGGAGATCTCCTACATCCATGCCGAGGGCTACCCGGCGGCGGAGATGAAGCACGGCCCGATCGCGCTGATCGATGCCGCGATGCCGGTGGTGTTCGTGGCGCCGCAGGATCACGTCTACGCGAAGGTGCGCTCGAACATGCAGGAGGTGAAGGCGCGGGGCGGGCGCCTGATCGCCGTGACGACCGAGGGGTCGGACGACCTCAGGGGGATCGTGGAGCATCAGCTGCGCGTGCCGGCCACCGCCCCGCTGCTCTCGCCCGTGCTGACGACGATCCCGCTGCAGCTGCTCGCGTACCACATCGCCGTGCTGCGCGGCTGCGACGTGGACCGGCCGCGCAATCTCGCCAAAAGCGTCACCGTGGAGTGACCGCGGTGGTGACTGCGGACCCGATGACGCGAGCCACCCCGCGGAAGCTCCGCAGGTCCGCGGCGGCGCGCGACGAGCTCGACATGGCGGTCGCTCTTGAGCTGGGCGATCGGTACCGGGTGGAGCGGCGCGAGCGCTGCGGGCCGCTCTCGTGCGTCTACCGAGCTCGGGACGTGGCCACCGGGCAGGTCGTCGCCCTGAAGGTGCTCCCGCATGCGTGGACGCAGGAGCGGGCCAGCGAAGGGTTTGAGGCCGCCATGGCCGCGTGGGCGACACTCGATCACGCCCACATCATCCCGGTCCGCGACTACGGCCGTACCTCGCAGCTGCTGTGGTACGCGATGCCGCACATCGACGGGCGATCGCTGGACGACGTGCTGCGCAACGGCGGGCCGCTCGAGCCGGGAACCTGCCTGCGCCTCGTCGCGCAGCTCGCCACCGCGCTGCATTACGCGCATAGCCGCGGCATCATCCACGGCAACGTCAAGCCTGGGAACGTCATGGTGGTGTCCGACGGGTCGGCCTTGTTGGGTGATTTTGCCGTCGCCCGTGCGCTCGAAGCCGACGCCCCCCCCCGCGACCCCGCCGCGGCGCGCTCCCGGCTGGCGCACTACGTGGCGCCCGAAGAGCGCCACACGCGCCAACTCGGGCCGGCCGGCGATCAGTACGGGCTGGCTGTGCTGGCGCTCGAGTGCTTGGAGGCGGCGGCATCGCCCGGCGCCAGCCCGCCCGTGCCCCGCGGCGTGGCCGAGGCGCTCACTCGGTCCCTGAGCCCGGCTCCGCAGGATCGGTATTCCACGGTTCTCGACCTCGTCGCGGCGCTCGACGCGGCAGCGGCACCGACGCCAGCCCCAGTGTCGCAACCGGCGGCACCGCTCGCGCCGCTACCGGTGGCCCCGGTGCGCCGCGCCCCGCCGCTGGTGTGGGATGATGGATATGAGGCGGCGCCGCCGCGCGGGCACTGGGTGCGCTGGGTGGCCATCGCCGTCGCGCTCGTGCTGTTGGGTGTGGCCGCCGCCGTAGTCGCGCGTGGACGCGCCGGCCGCGCGGACGCGCCGACCGAGCAGCTCGTTCCCGCGGCGCCGGTCGTGGTGCCGCCTCCACAGGACACCACGGCCCCGCTCGTCTCCCGGCCGGCACCGGCGCCGCCGGCGCCGCCGGCGCCACGCCGCGCGCCACCGCGCGCCGTGCCGCGCGCCGTGCCCCGCGCCACCGCCGTCGCCCGGGGACGTGTGCTCGTCGGCGCGACACCCTGGGGGGACCTCTACATCGACGATCGCCTTATCGGGCACACACCCAAGGCACTGCCGCTCGACGCGGGCTGGCACACCGTGCGTATCGCGCGCGACGGCTTCGCGGCGTTCGAGCAGCGCGTCCACGTCGCACCGGGTGAAGACGTGCGCCTCACCGGCATCGTCCTGCGCAAGCTCGGGCCCTGATTACAATCAGTTGCCGCTCCGGCTCCTCAGAGTGAACACCGCCACCTCCGGTGGGCAAAACAGCCGCGCCGGAATCAACACTGTGCCTATCCCGCGCGACACGTACAGCGGCGCCAGCGTGTCGCGGTACCAGCCTGCGACGAAGCGCCCGCTCCCCGCCGGCGTGTACGGCGCGTAGAACGGCAGCCGGATCTGGCCCCCGTGGGTGTGGCCGGCGAGGATGGCGGCGGGCGCGGGAAAGTGGTCGCGCGGCACGCCGTCCACGAACCCGGGTGCATGCACGATCCAGATCGCCGGATCGGCGGCGTCGAGCCCGCGCACCGCCGCGGCGAGGTCGGGCTCTCCCGCCACCGGGTCGTCGATGCCTACCAGGGTGAGCTCCGCGCCGTGGATCGTCACGCGCGCGCTCGAGTTGTAGAGCAGCTCTACGCCGGCCTGACCGTACGTCCGCTCTCCCCGGCCGCGATCGATTCCCCCGTCATGCTCCCAGTTGCCCAACGTGGCGAACGTGGCCTGGGTGCCCCGCGCCGCGCGCGCCCAGTCGCCCAGCACGGGCAGGTCGGTCCGGCGGTTGCAGATATCGCCGATCAGCAGCACGACGTCGGGGCGCTCGCGCTCGAGCAGCGCGAGCGTGGCGCGCGCCGCGCGCGAAAACGCGCGGTGCAGATGCACGTCCGTGACGCAAGCCAAGCGCAGGCCGGCGAGGCGGGGGTCGAGCCCCGGGATCGCGAGATCGTGCCGGGTGAGCTCGATCGCCGCCGGCTCGCGCACGAAACCGTCGCCCAGCGCGGCGGCGGCGAGAGCACCAGCGGCGGCGCCGAGAAAACGCCGGCGCGTGAGCGTGCGAGCCATGCCATAAAGGTAGAAGGGGACGGAACACCCCATGGTGCGGCGGCGCCGCTACACCGGAACCGGGCGGGCTCGGGCACGTTTTTCGCTGCACTGCGCCGCGCGCTGCTCTAAAAGGAGATCGACATATGCGACGACTCTTGCTGCTGCCGTTCCTGATGATGGCGTGCAAGGGCACCGACGCCGTCGCGCCCGTTGCGCGGGCGGTGCCGTTGATGGGGCACGTCATCATCGTGGTGGAGGAGAACACCAATTATTCGGCGGTGATCGGCGACTCGTCCATGCCGTACCTGAACGGCCTGGCGCAGCAGTACGCGCTCGCCACCCAGTACTACGCCGTCACGCATCCGTCCATCGGCAACTACTTCATGATGACGGTGGGGAAGATCATCACCAACGACGACGGCTACTCCCAGGTGGTGACCGACGACAACATCGTCCGCCGCCTGATCGCCGCCGGGAAGACCTGGAAGTCCTACGCGGAGGATCTCCCCTCGGTCGGGTACACCGGGCCGAGCGTCGGCAACTACGCCCGCAAGCACAACGTCATCGCGCTGCTCTCCGACGTGGTGAACGACTCGACGCAGCGCAACAACCTGGTGCCGTTCACCCAGTTCGCCACCGACCTGGCGGGCGGCCATCTCCCCGGCTACGCATTCGTCGCGCCCAACCTGTGCAACGACGCGCACGACTGCCCACTCGCCACGGCGGACCAGTGGCTCCAGACCAACATCGATCCGCTCGTGAAGAGCGCGACGTTCCAGCGCGACGGCTTACTCGTGATCGTGTTCGACGAAGCGGGCAGCGATAATATGAATGGCGGCGGGCGCGTCGCCTGCGTGATCGTGAGCCCCAAGGCGAAGCGTGGCTACCAGGGGGCCGGCGTGTACGAGCACCAGAGCCTGCTGCGGCTCAGCGGCGAGGCGCTCGGTCTCACCGCGCTGCCCAACGCCGCGGCGACCGCGCCCGAGATGGGGGAGTTCTTCTCGACTACTGGAACGCCCTGATCCACCCAGGTCCCGCGTCGGCCTTGGCGACCCGCAGGGCGCTGGTGGCGCGGCCCAGCAGATTCTTCGGCTCGATCGGCGTGTAGCGGGCGTTGGTGACCGCGTCGTAGCCGGCGCGCAGCCCGCCACGCGCCCCGTCGTGCCCGGCGGCCTGTACCGCCTGCGCCACCCGCTCGGCCAACAGCACCGCGCCGGCGCGGTCGGTGCCGGGCGCGACCACGGCACACTCGCCCGGACCCACGCGCCCGATCGCATCCGAGCGCCGCCCCAGGGCGCGCAGCACACGCGCCAGCAGTTCGCCGGCGCCAACCGGGGCGGCGAGCGCGACGCAGGCGAGCGACGCGGCGTGGTGGAACGCCTGTAGCGTCAGCTCCTGCGCGCGCAGCGCCAGTCCCCGCACCGTGTACAGGCCGGTCTCGTCGGCCAGGCCGTCTCCCGCGCGCGCCCGCGCGGCCTCGAGCTTCCAGTGGAGATAGCGGTCCAGCTTGCCGCCCAGCTCTTCGGCATGGAACGGGTGCGGTACGTACTCCCAGATGCCCGCACGCAGCGCCGCGTGATGCTCGACGCTGGTGGGCTTGTGGGCCGTGAGTAGCAGGATCGGCACCCCGCTCCCGAGCCGCAGGTCGTCGCGCAGCGCCCGGCTCGCGTCCAGCGGGTCGATGTCGGGCAGGGGATCGTCCAATACGATCAGGTCGGGCTCGGCTCCCGACAGGTGATTCAAGCCCTGCTCGAGCGCCTGCACCCCGGTGTAGGCCCGGCGCACCACGTAACCGCGCCGTGCGGCCACCTGCTCCAGCTCGAGCGCCGCCGCGCCACGACGGCTCACGACGAGAATGTGCGGTTGCTGCATGGGGGCCCCGGGCATCAGGAGAACATAAGGTCGCGCGCGAGACACGCGAGTGAGCGAAGTCACTCGGCTCGTTAGCTACTCGTCAGCGAGTGTGGCGGCGATGCAACACTCGGGATTCGGGATTCGGGACTCGGGGACTGCAACTCGAGTCCCGAATCCCGGGTCCCGAGTCCCGATCAAGACGCGGAGGCGCGCGCACGCTGCGGCGCGAAGCCGTGCGCCACGCGCTGCAAGGCCTCGGCGGCGTCGAGCGCGTCGCGCATCTCGCCCAGCGTCAGTCCGAGGTAGGCGCGGGCGTGCAGCTGCAGCGTCTTGGTCTGGGCGTAGCCCAGCCGTTGCGCCACGTCGTCGACCGTGAATCCCGGATCTTGTAACAGCCGGTGCGCGTGCAGCACGCGGGCGGCGGCGAGGAAGTGGCGCGGCGACCGCAGCCCGAGCCGCAGGAACCAGCGCTCGAACGTGCGCCGGTCGACGCGGGCGCGCGCGGCGACGTCCTGCACCGTCTGCAGCTCGGCGGGCGAGCGCAGCACTTCCTCCAGCACCCAACGCAGCTCGCTCGGCAGCGGGGCGAGCATCCAGGCGAGCTGCTCGCGCAGCCGGTGCGACGTGGAGCGCGCTTCCTCGGCGGCCAGCACCTCGCGCAGCCGGGCGGGGTGGTCGTCGTAACGCGCGAACACCACGCGGTCGATGCCGCTCTGGCCCAGGCCGAGCAGCACCGCGGCGACGGCGGGTGAGAGGGTCGTGTACAGGGCGAGCGGCAGCGACGGGAACAGCCGGCGCAGCCGCGAGATCTCGGTCGCGCTGGCGGTGCCGGCCAGCAGCGGGTCGACCACAGCCAGCTCGACCGGCCGGGTGCGGATGGTCGCCAGGGCATCGTCCCAGCAGCGGGCATGCGCCAGGGCGAACCGCAGGCCCGCCGCACGGCGCAGCTTATGGAGCTGGACCTCGGGGACGGCCGCTAAAACAAGCATGGCTGTCGCAAAAACGCCCCCCACTGCCGCGAAAACGCCCTAAACACGACCTCCGCACAGGGGCAGCTTAGCATCGCGGCAGTCGTACGCCCTTTACCCAAAATCTTGCGGAGGTGTTATGTCGCGCTCGATTCGCATGCTCGTCGCTCTGGTCGTGCTCTCGTTTGCTTTCGGCGTTTCAGCGTGTGCTGATGCGACGGGGCCGACGCATGGTTGTGACGTCAATAGCGCAAACGTGTGCCACTGAAGCTCGGCTGAACGAGGCGGTCCTGGGAAGTTCACCACTCGAGTCGCGCGAGCGAGGCTGACACTTCCCGGACCGCATCGTTTGCAGATTCAGGTACCTCCAGATTCTCCGACACCGTGGCGGGCCTCGGTTGGCAGTCGTGCAACCCGCCCTGGATGCGCCGGATCCGAAATGCGAATTCGTGCAGCCCTGCCGACTCGGCGATTTGTAGAGCCTTCGCGAACAGGGCATCAGCTCGATCGAACTGGCCAAAGCGCGCGCGGCCGATGCCATCCTTCAACAGGAAGTCGACACGGATGTTCGGCGACATGCCGTCGCGTCGGGCTTCGCACTGCTCGCGCCACCGTTCGAAACCCAGCCGATTCCCCTGGAAGGATGCGCAGTTCATCAGCTCAATCATCGCATTCGCGAGCACGTCTTCGGTGGCCGCGCGACGTAGCACTTCATTGAATGCACGCTCAGCACCTTGCGGATCTCCGACCATCAACAGCATGCCGCCGAGGTCCCCGAGGGTGCGCGTGCGCGACAACTCGTCATCGTACAGCTGGAACGCGCGCCACACGTGTGGGATCGCCTCCGATGGCCGGCCACCATTGTGGAGCACCGCTGCGAGAACGTGGTGAGCGCGCGCTTGCGCGCCTTGGTCTCCGACCGCCTCAACCTCGCGGAGGATCCGCTGCAAGGATTCCTCGGCCTCCCCGAGATTCCCGCGACCTCTTACTGTCTCGGCATGCCCGATGCGACTGAGTAGTCGTGAGTGTGTGTCTCCGATGCCAGCGGCGAGCGCCTCAGCCTCCCCGTACGTCCGCTCTGCCTCGTCGAACCGGGTGAGCTTTCGAAGCACGCGCGCCAGCCGCAGCCGCGCCGAAACCCGATCCTCGGCGCGGAACGCGCCGCCCCCCACCCGCTCGAGCGTCTCCAGCACGTCCAGCGCCTCCTCGAGGCACATCTCGTCCTCGAGGTAGTGCGCGTAGGCGAACAGCGCGGGGAACAAGAGCCCGATATCGTGCGTGTGATACGCGTCCGCGGTGCTTTGCACTACGCCGATCAGGTGGCTCGTCTCGGGGCGGTCGGCGGGGAGCCCGCGGCAGGCGCGCTCGGTGGCGGCGTGCTGATAATGGAAAGCGTCGGGCGGGGGCGTATGCTCGTCGGGGCCGAGCAGGTCGATCAGCCGCAGCGCGACGAAGGCGGCCCGGCCCAGCCGCGCGTCGAGCGACGTGCCCCGTGTCGCGCCGGCCACGCGGCGCAAGAAGACGGCGTGCGGCAAGCCGTACAGTCCCGGCGCCGACTCGTTCATGGTGCCCCCAAAATAGCGCTTGTGCCGCATTTCCGCCCGCAGGTGCCGCAAAAACGCCCTAGTGCTCCGCCTGTATTGTTCATACTGTGACGGCAGTGGACACCCAGACGGCACTCGCGGCTCTCGAGCTGCGCCGCCGCGAGGTGCTGCGCCAGGCGAGCGTGGCCCTCGGGGGGCGAACCGTGGCGCTGTGGGAGGTGTCGCCCAGCGCCGAAGTCGTGCCCGTGATGGCGAGCAGCGCCGCGCGCCGGCCCGGCGATACGCGGCTCGACCTGGAGAGCACGCTGCACCGCTGGTCCGCCCCCATCATCCAGGGGAGCCGCTGGGTCGGGTGCCGCCTCGACAACGGCGACGGCGCCGGCCCCTGGTGTGTGGCGCCGGTGCGACAGCAGCCGCCCGCCCCGCCCCCCGACGGGGTCGAGCGCCGCAGCCGCGAGCGCATGACGCTCGAGCTGGCCGGTCTCTGTCTCGGGCTGCTCGATCATCCGGTCCCAACGAATCGCCCGCGCCGCGCCGAGCCCGACGCCCTGCTCGAGCTGGCGCGCCAGCCCGCCGTCATCGCCCACGAGGTGGCCAATCCGCTCACCGCGGCACTGGCGGCGCTCGACCTGACGCGCGAGCTGGTGCGCGACGCGGACTCGGTCGATTCCGCTTTTCGCGCGACCCTGCTCGACGAGCTGGCCGGCGTGGGCGACGGCATGGACCAGGCGATCCAGTTTCTCCGGTCGATTCAAGACCGGGCGCGCGGCACGCTGGCTCGCGACGAGCGGTTCGACGCGGGGCAGGTGGTGCGCTCGTGCGTGGCGCTGGAGCGGCCGCTGGCGCGCCAGCGCGGCGTCGCGCTCCAGGGCCTGGTGACGGTGAGCAACGTGTTCCTGCAGGGCGACCCCAACGCGCTGTACCAGGTGCTCACCAACCTGATCCGCAATGCTGTGGGCGCGTCGCTCGAGACCCGGCAGCCGGTGGTGGTGACGCTGGAGCAGGCGGGCGAGCTGCTGCGCCTCTCGGTCGAGGACCGGGGCGTGGGAATTCCGGCCGAGCACCTGGAGCGCATCTTCGAGCCCGGCTTCACCACGCGCGAATTCGGCTCCGGCTCGGGCACCGGCCTCACCGTCGTCAGCCAGATCACACGGGACATGTTCGGCGGCGGCGTGGAAGTCCGCTCGACGGTGGGGCGGGGGGCCACGTTCACCGTCAATCTGCCGATCCCCCCGCAGCGGACGCCCAGGAGGCGGTAACCTCACCCCCTCACCCCCTCTCCCCCTCTCCACGTCGTGGAGAGGGGGGACGATAGCTGGTCTCGTCGTTCCCCCTCTCCGCTACGCGGAGAGGGGGACAGGGGGTGAGGCGGCGAGAGGATCAAGGGGTGAGGACCCTGGTGAACACCGCGCGCCACGCGCGATCCAGCGCCGCCACGGTGAAGTGGTCCGTGTCGATCAGGTTCAGCGCGAACCCGCGGCCCGCGTCGGGTCCGAAAGGGAGCGGCGTGAAGGTGACGAGCGGCTGGGCGTCATCGAGCGTGCCCGTCATGAATTCGGGCGTCGAGCCGGCACTGTACACGCCCGAGCTGAAGAACCGCCCGCTCTTCTCGTCGAATCCGACGACGCCCTGACCCTGCACGGGAGAATGATCCAGCGCTTCGGTCCACTCGAGCCGCAGGCTATCGAACAGCGGCTTGAACAGGCGCGTCCCCGAGACGTCGGCCGGGCCGTCGAAGTTGCCCGCGAACCGCATTTCGAAGCGCCACGTGCCCGCGAGCGTGCGCAGCATGCCGCGCGCCGGCGCGAGCTTGGCTTCGGCGCTCTGCGCCACGGACACCTGCGCAGACCGTGCCACGCGCTGGCCGCCCTGCGCGGCGAGCGTTGACGCCGCCGCGGTCTGGAGCGCGAGTATCGCCGCTACGACATTGCCTGCGCACATGCTCATCCTGAGTTCTCCACAGCGTGGGATGCCGGGCCGTCGTGCAGGCGTCGTGCCCGGTGGGGGCGTGGCTAAGATGGGGTCGTTGCCCGGGTTGGAAATGGCCCGGCCGGCACTGGAGCGGCGTCCCGCAGCAACCATTGCAAGCTGCGGAGAGGGCGTGACGAGGGACCTCACCCCCTGTCCCTCTCGGACCTCACCCCTGTCCCCCTCTCGGACCTCACCCCCTGGCCCCCCTCGGACCTCACCCCCTGGCCCCCTCTCCACGTTGTGGAGAGGGGGGACGACGGTCCTGGCTTCGAACGAGGTCCTCGAGCAGAGCTCTCAACGCAGCCTCGCAGAGTGCGTCGTTCTTGATGCGGATTACACGCAATCCCCTCGACTCTAGGTAGGTCGTTCGGGCGGCGTCGTAGTCCGACCGCGTACCGGCCGAATGGCTCGCTCCATCGACCTCTAGGACCAATCGCAGGTCCGCGCAGTAGAAGTCCGCCACGAATCCCGCAATCACATGCTGGCGCCGAAACTTGAGGCCGAGCATGCGGCGGTTTCTGAGTAGTTCCCATGCCAGCCCCTCGGCGGGCGTCGACTCCCGCCGCAGCTGACGTGCTCGAGCGAGCTTGGACTGTGCAATCGGACGCCGCCGCAGTCTCATGTCCCAGCATAGCACCGGTCATGTCATGCGCACGGGTCCGATTCATCCCGACGGGACCGTAGCTATGCGAGATTTCACGTTGCGTCCCCCCTCTCCGCTACGCGGAGAGGGGGATAGGGGGTGAGGTAACGAGAGCGGGACAGGGGGTGAGGTCACGAGCGGGACAGGGGTGAGGTCCGCTCGCCGCTCCCCGCTTCCGCATCTATCATTCATCCGTCCATTCACCCATCCTCCCACAGGAGCGCCGCCGTGGATCTCTGGACCATTCTCGCGTGGGTCGGTCGCATCGGCTTCGCCGCCTTCTTCGTGAACGGCGGCGTGAGCCACTTTACGAACGCCAAGGGAATCACGGGATATGCGCAGGCGAAGGGCGTCCCGGCCGCCGCGCTCGGCGTCCCGGTCAGCGGGGCGATGCTCATCGTGGGCGGCCTGCTGATCCTGTTCAGCTGGCATGCCATCGTGGGAGCGGCGCTGTTGGTGCTGTTCCTGCTGCCGGCCGCGTTCCTGATCCACAACTACTGGACCGAGTCGGATCCGATGATGAAGGCGAATCAACAGGCGCACTTCTGGAAGAACATCGCGCTCGCCGCGGCGGCGGTGCTGGTGGCCGTGGGGCATCATCGAGGGGCGCTGTAGTCCTCCCGGACCGGCTCAGCGCCGCAGCAGCAGGCTCACCACGCCAGCGCCGGTGCCGATTGCGGCGAGCGCCGTCGGCGCCCAAAAGGCGAACATGCGCCAGGTGAGCCGCGACTCGAGCTGCGCGAGCTTCGCGTCGAGCTGGTGCCAGCGGCCCTCCCACTTCGCGTCTAGTTCGACCATGCGCTGCTCTAGCTTCGCGTCGAATCGCGCGAAATTGACGTCGTTCAGCTCGCGCAGGTCGGCTCGGTAGGTGGCATCCACGCTGTTGAACCAGGTGACGAGCTCATTGGCGATGTCGTCGCCGAACGTCTCGTAGAATTTCCGTGACAGTTTCGCGGTGACCACTCGCCCCTCTTGAGGGTGTCGTCACCACGATGCGATCGGGCGCGGTCAGCCGCGGCATCGAAACATTGCGCGAGGGGCCCGATGCTTGCCGAGTGTACGCTCGGCTCTGCGGCCGAGTCAAGTGTCACGGCGTTCCCCCTCTCCACAACGTGGAGAGGGGGACAGGGGGTGAGGTCCGAGAGGGGGACAGGGGGTGAGGACGTGCAGAGGGGGACAGGGGGTGAGGACGTGACGTCCGTCACGGTGACTTATTTCGTTTCGCGCGCTCTTTAGGGGTGATGTCCCCATCCCCTGGTCTTCTCCCCGACGCGCTGCTGGTGCAGCGCATGGCGGCATTGAGCGACCGCGCCGCGTTGCTCGAGCTGGACGCGCGTCACGGCATGACCCTGTATGCGCTCGCGTATGGTCTGTTGTTCGACGGCGAAGCCGCGGACGTGGCGGTGGCGGCGGCGCTGCGCGAAGCGTGGCGCAGCGCGGCGGCGTTCGAGGCGCAGAGCGGCAGCGTGATCGCGTGGCTGGCCTACCTGACGCGTCGCGCGGCGCAGCGGCCGCTGGCGGCGTGACGGAGACGGAGCCCGCGCCAGCATTGCAAGTCTGCAACATTCTCGTCTAGCCATACGCTGCCGCGGGAGTCCCTATTCACGGGGGACGTGACAAGCGGGGGCGATGCGCATCGCGATTCGGGGCCAGCTGGTACTGCTCGCCGGGCTCTGCGGGGTGGCGGCGTGCACCGACCATACTGGGCCCACCGCGCCGGCCCCGCCGTCCAGTTCCCGTGTAATCAGCTGCCAGGCGGACGTTCGCGCAGGACTCCTCGCGTGCGGCGCGCCCAGCCCGAGCCCGGCGAGCGGTATCTCCGCCGACCTCGTGCTCGGTGGCCAGGGGACATACGTCGCGTTGCGGTCGAGCAACGTGAGCTACAACAGCGGCATTACGACCTTCCAGGCCGACGTCACCGTCGAGAACCTGACCGCGCAGCCGCTCGGCACGTCGGACGGCAAGACGGTGACCGGCGTGAAGGTGTTCTTTTCCTCGGGGCCCACGGTGACGTCGGGAACGGGGACAGTGACGGTCGCCAATCCGGACGGCACGCAGACATTCACGCAGGCCGCCCAGCCGTATTTCCTCTACAACCAGATCCTCACGACCGCTCAAGTGTCGGCGTCGAGAACGTGGCAGTGGAGCGTGCCGATCACGGTCAACCGGTTCGCGTTCCAGGTGCTCGTCGACGCGGCGTCGCCTCAGGAGCACACGGTGCTGCGGTGGTTGTACGACCCCGCCGACGGGGCGGACATCGCTGCCGTCTGGAGTGCGTCCGCCACGAACGTGTTCGCCGCCGGCGTAGGCGGAAAGATCTTGCATTACGACGGTACCAGCTGGACGGCGCAGGCGACTCCCGGGCAGTTCGATGTCGCAGGACTGTGGGGCAGCTCGGGGAGCGATGTCTTCGCCGTCGGAGCCGTAGGCCAGCTCGGCGTGATCCTGCACTACGACGGCGCGAGCTGGACGATCCAACAGTACGTGTCCGGGGGCTTGATAAGTGTGTGGGGCTCCTCCGGGCACGACGTGTTCGCCGTGGGCGACCGCGGCGTCATCCTGCACTACGATGGGACCGCCTGGAGCCAGCCGCCGAGTCCAACCAATGTTTTCCTGTCGAGCGTGTGGGGCACGTCCGGGAGCGACGTGTTCGCCGTGGGGACCGGCACGATTCTCCACTACGACGGCACTACCTGGACCGTGCAGCTCGGCGGGTTGACGCTCACCACGGGAGCGCCCGCTTTTGTGAGCGCAGTCTGGGGGAGCGGGCCCAGCGACGTATTCGCGGTCGGCGACTTCGTCGGTGTCTTCCACTACAACGGCACGGCCTGGAGCACGCAGAACGGTCCGAACACGACCGATCTGCTCGGGGTCTGGGGCACGTCGGGAACGAACGTTTTCGCGGTGGGTGACGGCGGCGCGATCCTGCACTACGACGGGCTGAACTGGACCGCCCAGACCAGCGGCACGGGAAACTCTCTCATTGCCGACTGGGGGAACTCTGGGACCGACGTGTTCGCCGTGGGGCAGAACGGCACGATCCTGCACTACAACGGCGCCGGCTGGACCACGCAGCTGGCGGGGACGCCAAACGCTCTCTTAGCCGACTGGGGCAGTGCGGCGGGAGACGTGTTCGCCGTCGGCGAGTTCGGCACCATTCTCCATTACGATGGCACGCGCTGGACCGCGCAAACGAGCGGCACGACGAACCTGCTTAACGCGGTGTGGGGCAGCACCGGGAGCGATGTGTTCGCCGTCGGCGACGGCGGCACCATTCTGCACTACAACGGCACCGGCTGGACCGCGCAGCCCAGCCCGAGCACGGCGGACCTCGGCGGTGTGTGGGGGAGATCCGGCAGCGACGTGTTCGCGGTGGGCAGCGGCCTCATCCTGCACTACAACGGCTCGGCTTGGTCCGCGCAATTGAGCGGGGTGACCCTGACCAACGGCTCTCCGGCGTTTTTCTCGAGTGTCTGGGGGAGCTCTGGAAGCGACGTGTACGCGGTCGGCGACTTCGGCACGGCGGTCTTTCATTACGACGGCACGAGCTGGGCGATCCAAGCCACTCCCAACAATACCATTCTGTACGGGGTCTGGGGCAACTCGGCAAGCGACGTGTTCGCGGTGGGCGACCGCGGCACCATCCTGCATTACAACGGCGCCACCTGGACGTCGCAACCGAGCGCCACCTCGAATGCGCTGCTTGGTGTCTGGGGGAATTCGGGAAGCGATGTCTTCGCGCTGGGTGAATCAGGCACCCTCGTGCACTACGATGGCACGAGCTGGACCTCCCAGTTCGCTCCCACGCTCTACTCGCTGTTCAACGTCTGGGGCAGCGGCGCGACTCAGCTGATCGCCGTCGGTGAGTTCGGTACGCTGTTGCGGGGCTCGCGCTGAGGGTGGTGAGACGGGCTCACTGGTGGAAGATGCAGCCCAGTTCACTGTTGTTGTTGGGATAGCCCGCCGACAGGCTGTAGGCGTGATTGGACCAGAGTGGCTGGATGTGCCAGTGGCTGCCGTTTGAGAATGTCACAAACGTCGTGTCCGCCGCGGCAGTACCGCCGCCGGGCGCGAACGTACACTTGTCCCCGATCTCCCCCGCGCCGCTCGTCGCAAACCAGCTCATGCCCCGTGGGTCGGTGATCGTCTCCGCCAGCTCGTGGGCGGTGATGTCCGCAATCACGGCCAGACCTGCTGAATGGCCCGTGAAGCTATCCCCGATGCCGTATGCGGGATTGTCGAGGTTGAGAACCAGAGCCACCATCACGGGTTGGTGCTGGCAATTGCCAAAGGTGTGAAAGCCGCCGTACGTGCCGGTGCCGGGAACGGTCGTGGCATACACGACATACAGCGTCGTCGGGTCCGGCAGGCCCACGACGTTGCACACCTCGGAAATCACCGTCTCTTCCATTACCAGCCCAAAGCTGTCCGCCGGTGATACCTCGGTGGGCGCCGGAGTCAGATCGATGATGTGGCCGGTGTAGGTCGATGCCGCGGTGACCATGTCCGTGGCCCCGACGAAATTCTGTCCGGTGTATTCGGTCGGAACCTTGGCGTAATCGCTGTTGCTCCAGCCCTGGAAGAAGGAATCAATGGCGGCGATCTTGTCGTGGACAAAGTTCGGGTCGTTCCACTGCCTCCCCCAGAAAATGGCGAGCGTCTTGCTCGCGACGAGGATGTCTCCGCCGTGCCACGTCATGGGCCCCGCCGGCAGCGCCGCCGGGGCGGCGGTCGGAAAGAGAATTGGTAGGCGAAGCTGGCCGGTGGACGCTGACGGGCCGGGAGCGGTGGGCCCCGACTCACTGCACGCCGCCCCGACCAAGAGGATGACCGCCTGCCAGTGTCGCTTCATCCGGGCTAAGCTGCGCGCTGCCCACGCCCCCCGCAACGCGCGGAGATTGCAGAACTGCAAAGTTCTCGCGGACCGCTACGGGGTGTTGTCGACGACCTTGCAGCCCGCAGCCCCGGGCGCATATTGGATCGTTACTCAGATGCTAGGAACCCCGAGGCGCGATGTCCTGCGATCGCCCATGCCTCGAGGGGAGCAAATCGCGAAACCGGCTGAGCGAGGCACTCGCTTGGCCGGTTTTTCGTTCGTGCGCCCGTGCGCAGGGAGCTCGCCATGCAGCGACGCGTAATCACTTGCCTCGGGCTCGCCGTCATGCTCGGGTGTCGTGACCAGTCGACGATGACATCGCTCAAGTCGCCGGCGATCGCCGCGACCCTGCAGGACGGCGGGCATGGTGGCAACCCACACTTCTTCTTTCTGCCACCGATCGCATCGACGCCGACGCCTAACGGGCCGTTCAATCCGCGGCTCGGGCCCGTCGTAGAGATCTGCAGCACGCTCGAGGCGCCGTGCGCCACAGCACACGTCCTCACCACCCTAGCGCCGGTCCTAGTACAGGACACGGCGCAATACCACGTGAACTGGGACTCGAAGCCGCTCAACCTGCCGCTGGGGACGACCGTGCGGATCGTGGTCCGCGTCGGCACCACGCACATCCTGGGCTTTGCCGACGTCGATCTGGTGTCGAACGCCGGCGGGAGCAACCGACAGGCAAGCAGCAACCTGCAGCTCGTCGACGGCCAAACGTTGCCGATCAAGTTTCGCATCGAGCAGGGGGCGCTGACCCCGGATCAAAGCTGCACCGATTGCGCGGAACAGACGATCTCGACGAGCACCGGCTCGGCCACCGTCGTCACCAACACCCAGTTCGCGGGGGCGTTTTTCCCGCAAGGCTCGCTGCCGCAGGACGTCACGGTCATCATCGAGGCGACGGCGCCGGCCGAGGGGCAGACGTGCATCCCGGTCGATCTCGACCAGTTCCCGGGGTGCTACACGTTTTCGACCGACCCGGGACCGACCACGTTCAATACCAACGTCACGGCGGGGATTTGCGTGGAGACCGACGGCCTGACGCCGGACGAGGTTACGTCGCTCATTCTCTACCAGCTGGACGTGGTAAGCGAACGCAACGTGATCACGCCACTGGAGAACACACCGGCAACCTTCCTACCCTGCAACACGCTGGCGGCGGCACGCCGGTCGAACGGGCTCCTGGCCCGGGCCCGCGATGCCCTTCTCAGGTTGCTCATGCCCGCCCCGCTGCATGCCGCGCACCTGGGCGTGGGCGGGCTCACGGGCTCGTTCAGCAAGATCGGGTGGGGCCGGCCACCGACGATGACGAAGGTGCTTGGCGACGGACAAACCGCGGCGCCGGGGACCGCGCTCCCGATTCCACCGACGGTCCAGCTGATCAACCGATTCGAGCGCCCCGTCGCAGGCCTGCCCGTGACGTTCCAGATCACCGCAGGAGGCGGGACCATCGCGGGGTCGACAGCCGCCGCCACCGTCAGGACGGGCTCGGACGGAAGGGCCTCGGTCGCGTGGACGATTGGGTCGAC
>Ga0070698_100000424_pt1 | contig 45082 bp, 34 predicted proteins | sample KBSK1502metaG_FD_65477 | JGI IMG/M metagenome (GOLD analysis project Ga0070698, IMG submission 65477) | Corn, switchgrass and miscanthus rhizosphere microbial communities from Kellogg Biological Station, Michigan, USA - KBS K1-50-2 metaG | ecosystem: Host-associated > Plants > Roots >...
AATCGAGCCGCTGATCAAGGAGATTCTGGACTGGCTGGACAAGTACCTGGGCCAGGTCAGGACGACCGGCTGAACCGCAGCGGCGTTAGGAGGAGGGTTCGGCGCGCGCCATCTTCTCGATCTCGGCCCACTCCTTCTCCGAGACCGGCATGACGGAGAGGCGCGAGATCCGCACCAGAGGAAAGTCCTTGAAGACGGGTTTGGCCTTGATCTGTGCGAGCGCGACCGGACGCGGGAGCTTCCCGACCGGAGCGATGTCGACGGCCGCGAGCTTGCCCGATTTGTCCTTCGGATCGTCGTAGGCGTCGGTCACCGCCTTCGCGATCCCGACGACGGACTTCTCGTCGCCGGTGTGGTAATAGAAGACCCGATCCTCTTTCTTCACCTGCCGCAGGTATTTCTGCGCGAGCGGATTCTTCACGCCCGTCCAGGAGGTCTTCCCATCGCGGACGAAGTCGTCCCAGCCGTAATGGGTCGGTTCCTCTTTGAAGAGCCAGTTCATGAGTAGTTATCAGTTTTCAGTTTTCAGTTTTCAGTTTTTTGGTCTTTGAACTGGCAACCGAAAACTGAAGACTGAATCCTACCTCCTCGGCCGGTTCTTGTAGCGCTCATACAGTTTCTTCTGCTTGTCCGTCAGGTCGAGCGGCTTTCCGTCGAGATACGCCGCGAGGACGCTCGTGCGCAGATCCAGGATGTCGCCGTCGGTCACGATCAGTGTCGCGTCCTTGCCTGGCTCGAGCGATCCGAGGCGGTCGGCGACGTTCAAGGTCCGCGCGGGCTCCAGCGTGATCGCCGCGACCGCCTTGTCTCGGGGGAAGCCGAAAGCCACGGCCGTCGCCGCCTGGTGGTTCAGGTTGCGGGCGTTGGGCGCCTCGCCCGGCGAGACCCCTTCGTTGAAGGCGACCCGCACGCCGGCCTTGGCCAGGGCCGCCGGATTGGCGAAGGCCGTGTCGTAGGCCTCGTCGGCTCGGCGCGGAAGCGGCAAAGTCTCCACCAGGACCGGCACGTTCGCCTTCGCGATCTCTTCGGCCATGCGCCAGCCGTCCTCGGCTCCGCACAATACAATCTTTAGATTGTTATCCTTCGCCCAGACCAGGGCCGCCCGGATCTGGGCGACGGTGTGCGCGAAGACGACCACCGGAATTCTGCCTTCGACCGCGGGAACGAGCGCCTCGAGCTTCGGATCGAGGTCGTGGCGAGGGACGCCGGTCTTCCCTTCCGCCGCCCGCGCCCTCGCATAGGCGGCCGCGTCCGCGAAGACGTCCTTCAACTTCTGGACCGCCTCGTCGCGGCGCTTCTCCTGAAGACGCACGGAGAAGCGTGCAGTCGGCGATCGGTCGAGGTGCAGGTCGGGCCAGACCACCGTGATCGCGGCGGGCGCCTGGATCGTCGCGTCCTCGCGGGTCCATCCCTCCATCCGCATCGCGGCGAGCGAGCCGGACACGATGCCTCCGGTCGGAGACACGCCGGCGATCAAGATTCCACCCGAGCGCGCCACGGGCAAGAGCTCCGAGTCGTAGTTCATGGAGTAGTCGGCTCGGGCCTGCGGGTTGATCTCGCCCAGCTCCGTCGTATCGACGGTCGCCCGCACCGACTGGATCTCGACCAACCCGAGCACGGTCACCGCGGGCAAAAGCGATGGATAGACATGCTTTCCACGCACGTCGACGACCTTCGCGCCGGATGGGGCCTGCGGTCCCGCGGCGACGGACACGATCTTGCCGTCTCGAAAAACGATCGTCCCGTTGGGTATGTCCGGCCCGCTCACTGGATGAATCGTTGCTCCGACAAGCGCGACCGTCTCCGCCCGAACGACGGCCGCGGCGAGAACAGCCGCCGAGAAGCCGAACGCACCCAAAAGCACTTTGAACTTTGAACCTTGAACCTTGAACATTGTCATCTTGCCCCAGGCGTCGGAGTCGGGGCTGCCGGCCTGGGAGTTGTAGCCGGTCCCGGCGGAGAGGGCGCCTCCGCGGGCGCGGGGCCGGGGGCCTTCTCTCCTTTCTCCGGCGCTCGCGTCGGAACTCGCTCCGCCGGCGACGCCTCGCGGCCGGAGGCGCCCGCCGTCCCTTCGGCGCCGCCGCGTCCGGCAGCCGCCCGGCGCTCCGCCTCGAGAACGCGCTTGGCCTTCAGGACCAGATCCACGCGCTCTTTCTCGAGCGCGGGGCGGGCCGCCAGATCCGCCGCGCGGTCGAAATATTTCTTTCCTTCCACCCACGTCTCCAGAGCGATCGAGAGACTCGACAGCGGATCTCCGCTCCAGAGGACGAAGTCGGCGTCCTTGCCCACCTCCAGTGACCCGACGCGTTTCTCGATCCCGAGCTGCCTGGCGGAATTGATCGTCACGAAAGCGAGCGCGTCGGCGGGAGGGACGCCGCCGTAGTGAACCGCCTTCGCCGCGTCCCAGTTCAATCGGCGCGCGAGCTCGTCCGAGTCGGAGTTGAACGACACGAGAGCGCCGCGCTCCCGCATCAAAGCTCCGTTGTAGGGAATCGCGTCGTAGGCCTCGGGCTTGTAAGCCCACCAGTCGGAGAAGGTCGAAGCGCCGGCGCCGTGCCTGGCGATCTCGTCGGCCACCTTGTAGCCCTCGAGCACGTGCTGGAAGGTGCCCACTTGCACCCTGAACTCGTCGGCGACGCGGATCATCTCGAGAATCTCGTCTTTTCGGTAGGAGTGGCAGTGGATCGGCCGCTTGCCTTCCAGGATCTCCGCGATCGCTTCGAGCTGGAGATCCGTGCGGACCGGGATCGGCGAGGCTCCCTTGACCGCGGCGGCCTTTCGATACTCCTCCTGGCGGCGGCGATAATCGCGCGCGGCCGTGAAGCGCTCGCGGATCAGGTTGGCGACCCCCATACGCGTGGCCGGGTAGCGCGGGCGCGGATTTTGGAAGTTCGATTGCTTGGGGTTCTCTCCCAGCGCGAACTTGATCCCCTCCGGCGCTCCGGGGAAGACGAGATCGTCCGGCCCACCTCCCCAGCGCCAGCGCGTGATCAGGGTCTGACCGCCGATTGCATTGGCCGAGCCATGGAGAACGTTGGCCGTCGTGGTCCCGCCGGCGAGCTCGCGGTAGATCGCGACGTCCAGGGGATCGAGCACATCCTTGATTCGAACCTCGGCTGTGACCGTATGTGCGAACTCGTTGACATTGCCATCGATCGCCGTGTGCGAGTGGGCATCGATGATGCCCGGCGTCAGATGCTTTTCCCGTCCGTCGATCTCCAGCGCGCCTGAAGGAGCCGAGAGGCCCTTACCGACGGCGGTGATCTTTCCGTCGACCGCGACGAGATCCGCCCCTTCGAGGATTCCCGCCGAGCCCTGGGTCCAGACCGTGGCTCCGCGCACGACGACAGCGCGCGGCTTCGCGAGCGGACCCGCCTCGCGTGACGGCAGCGGCCGGACGTCCGGCTCCGCCTTCTCGGGAGGGGCGGCAGGCAGCCGCGGAACCAGATCGGACGGCGCGCCGAGGCGGCCTCCCTCGGGCCGCTTTTGCTCGGGCAGCTCGATGCGCCGGCCGTCGATCCAGATCTCCGTGACGCGGCTGCCTTCCGCGAAGGGCTCGCCGGTCTCGACGGCGAGGTCGGCGATCTTGCCCGCCTCGATGGTGCCGAGCCGGTCCGAGAGCCCGAGCTGCCGCGCCGGGACGGTTGTGAGCGCGGCGAGCGCGTCCTCGCGCGAGAGGCCGCGCGCGAGAGCTTCGCGCACGCGGCGAGGAAAATCCTCCGCGTTTTCCAGGCCCGATGTCGTGAAGGAGAAGGTGAGACCGGACTCCTTCATCCATTTCGGGTTCGACGGCGAGCGGTCGATGCGGCGGAGACGCTCGAAAGGCACATCGATCCACTCGGTCTCGTCCTCCAGCCGGTAAGGCTTGGGAAAATCGACGCGCAGAATCAGGTCAGGCCGCATCGCGACGACTTCTTCGCGCAGCCGATACTCGTCGCCAGCCCCGACGTAGAGGGCTTTCAGCTTGAACTCCCGCGCGATCTTTCCCGCGCGCAGGAGCGACAGCACGTCCGTCGCCTCGAACGTGACCGGCTCCCTTCCCTCCGCTGCCGGCACGAGCGCGCGGGCCGCGGCTTCGTAGGGCGGCCGCGCCTGCCCTGTCGCGCGGCGCCCGTACGCCGCCCGAGCATCGCGCCACCAGAGCGCGTCGAAAAGGTTCTGGCGGACCAGGGCGACCGCTCCCATCTTGGAGGAGGGATAGATCGCGCGCGTGAAGTTGGCGAAATCGAGCCGCTCGGGCTCGAGGGAAACACACTGGCCGGTCTCGCTCTCGAGGACGCGCTCTTCCAGCGGCTCTTCGGAGAGAGAGACGACGGCGCCCTTGCCGCGCAGGACGCCCGTGGACGGAACTGCGTGAACGACTGCGAAGCCCATCCGCCGGTAAGTGTCGGCCACGCGGTCGCGGACATTGAGCGTGTCGACGACGCGCTCCTCCGCCCGCACCGGTTTAGAGGCCGGTGGGGTGGCCGCGGGGGCCGCACCCGCGCGTCCTGCCGCCGGGGCTCCCTCGGCCGCCTCCTCCTCGTCGAGCGGAGCGCGCGGCCGCTTGCCCGCCAGACGATCAGCCGAGACGTACGGGTCCAGGAACGCGGCGTGAATCGTCTTACCCTTCATCTCGAAGACGCGAGCGTCCTCGGGAATCGCCGTCTTGCCCTGGGCTCCGACAGCCTGGATGACGCCGCCCCGCACGACCACGACGCCGGGATCGAGAATTCGGCCGGGTGCCGTGATGACCTTGCCGCCGACGAGCGCGAAGGCGAACTGATCGCCGCTGCGCACCTGCGTTCGAGCCGCAGAGGAAGACAGGAAAAGGAGCACGACCGCAACGGCCGCGCCGACGGAGAGAGAGCGCGCGAAGCGGATGAGTCGACACGATCTCAGCATGCCGTGCGCGGATTCTACATAACCGTTCTGCCCGATCTACCTGAAATCCGCCTTCGGCCGCGCGCCGTCCGTCTCGACTGCGATAATCTTTCTCTCCCCGGGAGCCCGATCACGGGTTATCCCATCGGAGTAAGGGCGATGCTCCTCGGCCGCAGCAAAGAGGTGCTGGCCGCCCGGTGCAGCACCTGCCACTCCTTTACCTTTTCGTTCGATCGAGCTTCCGCCCGCGAGCGGAAGCGTTCCGATTCGCAGACGTCGGAAGGAGGTTTCTCATGACAACCGCGCCGACTTCGGTGATTCCCCCCGTTCGAGCATTCGTCTCAATCGCGATGCTCTTCCTGCTCATCGCGCCTCTGCTTGCGCAGTCCGCCCAGAAAGGGGCGAGCAGCCGGCGTCCGGCGGCGCCAAAGCCTCTGGATCCACTCACCGCGGAAGAAAAGAGAACCGTCGAGCGAACGGCGCGCGCCGATTCTCGCGTCCAGGAGCTGCTCGGCGGAGGTCGGCAACGGCTGATCTCGGTGGAATTCCTTGCCGTCAAGCCCGAGGACCCCGGCAGGGCGCAGGAGACTGCCGAGCATCCCATTTCGATCGGGCGGCACGGGGTGGCGCTCTTCTACCGCTACGAGGGGAACTACGGCGTGCGAGCCGTCGTGGATCTGGAGAAAGCCTCGGTGCTCCACGTGGCCCGCGTCGACGGCGATTCGGTGCCGCTCTCCGCGGAGGAGGTTTCCGAGGCAGGGAAACTGGCTCTTCGGGACTCCTCCGCGCGACGACTGCTGGGGTCCGAGGCCGAGCGCTACACGATCGAGGGACTTCGATCGCGGGGGACCGGGGAAGGGGATCCGTGCGCGGCCGACCGGTGCACGGAGCTGATCTTTCGCCGAGGCAGCCTTTATCTCGCGGGAGCCCGCGTGATCGTGAACCTCACGTCCCAGACCGTACGAATTGCGGGAGGTGAAAAGTGAGAACCTTCAGCCGGCCCGGCCGCGTGGCAATGCCGCTCTTTGGCCTTCTCGCCGCTTTGGGGGCGCTCCCTCTCCTGGGTCAGCCGGGGCCGGAAACTCCTCCCCGGCCCGGGCGGCCTCCGCAACTGCCGCCCATCCAGCATCCGGTGCGCCGACCGGACAGCGTCCTGCATCGACCCATTTTCACGCTTGCCTCCTGCTCCTCACCCTACCTCGTCGAGCAAAAGTTCCCCACATCGGGCGCTGAGGAGACTCGCTGGCGAATCTGCTGGCAAGACCAGACGAAACATGGCCTCGTAATCACGTCGGCTCACTTTCGCAAGTCTCCCAGCTCCCCCTGGGTTCGTCTCTTCTGGGACGCCCGGGTCGCGGAGATCTTCGTCCCCTACCATGGCAACGAGGCCCGCTTTCAGGACGTCAGCGAGTTCAACTTCGTGCTCCACGACCTGAGCGCGGCAGATTGTCCCGCCGGCAAAGGCGGAACGCTGCTGGGTTCGCCGGCGAAGGTCTGCCGCGAGGTCCGCGACCGCGGCCTCGCCTGGAAGGAGCACAGTCTGGTGCGGCGAGGCGAGGAGCTGGTCCTGTGGGGCGCGCTCCACGCAGTCAATTACGACTACGTCATGGAGTGGACGTTTCGGGACGACGGCGTCGTGACCGGACGCGTGGGGGCGACGGCGGTCAACTATCCGTATTGGCCGACGGTGGCACACATTCATAACCCGATCTGGCGGCTCGACATCGATCTGGACGGCGCCTCCGGAGACTCGGCGCATATCGGGATCCACAACGAGAATCTGCCGGGGCCGACGGCGACCGACTCGGCCGTCCTGATCGCGAAGGAAACAGGCCTGGAGTGGAATCCCACGAACTTCCATACGCTAAGCGTTCACGACGCCACGCTCAAGAACGGCAAGGGACATGCGACGGCATACACGCTCATTCCGGTGCGCTCGGGGACGGCGCGTCACCAGGAGGACTTTACGAAGAGGGACTTCTGGATCACTCGCTACAACGGCTCCGAGCTTCTGGCCGCCGACTACTACGGGTCCGGAAGCCTTCCCAAGTACGTCTCGAACACGGAGGACGTCTCGAATGCGGACATCGTCGTCTGGTACATGGGCTCGATCCATCACATCCCGCGAGACGAGGACGGCGAGTGCCTGCACGCGGTGAGCGGCGGAGGGACCGTCCGGGTCCCCGATGAGCAATGTGATTACCGCACGCCCGGTCCCCCTCCCGTCTTTTGGAAGGGCACCGCGTTGATCAACTGGACGGGGTTTGTCCTCATGCCGCACGACCTTTTCGACCGGACCCCTCTCTACCCATAGGAGAGGCGGCTGGCGTATGCTTCGCGGCTACTTGGAGGACAAACTGATGCACCGTCGCTTACTCGGAGTTTTCGGCTCGTTGCTGCTCGTTGCGGGTTCTGGTCTCGCCCAGACGCCTGCCGCCACGTCCGCGCCATCCACGACCCCGACCGCGCCGCGGCGCCCCGCGAGCCCCGCCGGCGCGGCCGCCACGGAGGTGGGAGGAAGCTGGAGCGCTCCCGACAAGGATGGAGCGCAGCGCTACAGCGGAGGAAAGTGGATCGAGATCACCTACAGCCGCCCGATCCTGCGGGGCCGCTCGAACATCTTCGGGTCCGGCGCGGACTACGGCAAGAAGGTCAACGCGGGCGCTCCGGTGTGGCGCGCCGGCGCGAACCAGACCACGAAGCTGAAGACCGAGCTGCCTCTGGAGATCGGCGGTAAGCGCCTGGCCCCGGGCGAGTACGACCTGTTCGTGGACTTGAAGGAGCCCGGCTGGACCCTCATCGTTTCCACGCAGCCCACTCAGGACAAGTACGACCCGAACGACAAGACGAAGATCTGGGGCGCGTACGGCTACGATCAGAAGTACGACGTCGTGCGCGTACCGATGACGATGGTCAAGCTCAACTCGTCGCACGAGCAATTCACGATTGGCTTCGTCGACATGAGTGACAAGGCCGGCAAGATCGCGTTCGCGTGGGACAAGACCGGAGCGACGGTGCCGTTTACTGTCGCCCAATAGGTCGCCTCTATCATCCCGAGGAGCGCAGCAACTCCCGTTGTCATTCCGAGAAGCGCAGCAATTCCCGTTGTCATCCCGAGAAGCGCAGCGACTCCCTTTGTCATCCCGAGGAGCGCAGCGACGAGGGATCTGCCCCCGCTTCGCGGGCGACCACGAGGGTAGATTCCTCGCTTCACTCGGAGTGACAGTTGGATTTGGTTTCCTGATCGCGGCTGCCCCTCTCCTCGCTCAGGCCCGCGCGATCCCTTTCTGGGACGACAGGATCCCCGCTGCGATTCACGCGGAAGTGGACGGAGTCGCGGCGCTCGAGACGGTGCGGGAGCTCGCCCGCTTTCATCGCGTGCAAGGGTCGCCGGGATTTGCCGCGTCCGCCGAGCACATCCGCAAGAAGGCGCTCGCCGCCGGCCTCTCCGACGCCGCAATCGAACGCTTCCCGGCCGACGGGAAGACTCTCTACGCTCACTTTCGCAGTTACCTGGGATGGAGTCCCGTCTCGGCCGCTTTGGAGGAGGTCTCGCCGCGGCCTCGCCTGATCGCTTCCTTTCCCGACCTTCCCGTCGCGCTCGCCGACTACAGCCAGGATGCGGATGTCACGGCCGAGCTCGTGGACGTCGGACGGGGCACTGACGCGAAGAGCTATGACGGCAAAGACGTCCGCGGCAAGATCGTCCTGGCGGACGGGCCGCTGCCGGTCGTTCACAAGCAGGCGTGTGAAGAGCACGGAGCGGCCGGTTTTCTGTCGGATTTTCCCAACCAGCACACGCCCTGGTCCGGCGACGACCGGGACTCGATCCGCTGGGGGCATCTCTCCCCCTACCAGGCGAACAACCGGTTCGCCTTCATGGTCTCGAAGCGCCAGGCCGAGGAGCTGCGCGGGCGACTGGCGGCCGGCGAGAAGGTCCAGCTTCGCGCCAGGGTGCGGGCGAAGATGGTTCCGGCGACCTACGACGTCGTCGTCGCGACGATCCCCGGCACCGACTCCGCGGCGGGCGAGATCGCTCTGACCGCTCACCTCTGCCACGAGTCAGCCGGCGCCAACGACAACGCCTCGGGAAGCGCGGCGATCCTGGAGGTCGCCCGGGCGCTCTCGTCGGGGATTCAACGAGGGACGCTCCCGCGGCCCAGGCGCACGATCCGTTTTTTGTGGCTACCCGAGATCACCGGATCGCAGGTCTATCTGGTTCGGCACCCGGAGATCGTCGCGCGGCTGATCACGGGCGTTCACATGGACATGGTCGGCGGGCTGCTCTCGACTACGCGAGGAACTTTTCATTTGTCGCGCACAGCCGAGACCCTGCCTCACGCCGCCAATGCGATCGCGCGCGCCTTCTTCGACCAGGTCGTGCGAGCTTCGGCGCGGTATGCCGAGCGAGGGGACGACTCCTACGCCGGCTTCGTTTGGCCTCCCGGCTCCCGCGAGGCACTCCTCGGAGACATCCGGCCGTTCGAGATGGGAAGCGACCACGACGTCTTCCAGGCAGCCGGTTTCCGCGTGCCGATGGTCTACTTCCACGACTATCCCGATGTCACGATCCACACGCAGAAGGACCAGCCCGAGAATCTGGATCCAACCAAGCTCGGCCGCGTCGCCTACATGGGGGCCGGGATCGCCTGGACGCTCGCCGCCCTTCCGCAGGAGGAGGCGCCGCGGCTACTCGACTACACGCGGGCCTGGTGCGAAGAGAGGAGTGCGCAATCGAGGATGACAACGCCGGAAGGGCGCGACCGCGAGCTGGCGGTTCGAGAGACTACGACCGCTGGTTCCGCGACCCTCGCTTCACTGGCCCGGCTATGGCCCGTGTCCGTGCTGCCGATGCGCGCCGCCGGCGCCGACGAGCTCGCTGTAGCTCTGTCGGTCTCCGGCGATTTCCGGGTGCCCGTTCGAAACCAGGCAATTCAGGGGCCGCTCGACGTTTACTATTACGACTACCTGACTGAAACCGGAGTCGACGTCAGCGCCGGGAAGCTCTCGAAGCGCGAGCATGGAGAAGTCCTTGCCTACGAAAGCTTTAACCTGGTCGACGGCCGGCGCAGCGTTTCGGAGATCCGCGACATCCTCGCGGGGCTCTACTTCCCCGCTCCGCTGGCGGAGATCTCAGAGTACATGGACCTGCTGGCCAAAGCGAAGGCAATCAGCTGGAAGTAGTTCTGAGTTTTCAGTTCTCAGTTCTCGGGAACGAGCAACTTGCTCCGTCGACTGATAACTGATCACTGAAAACTGATAACTTCTCTCCATGATCCTCACCTGTCCCAACTGCGGTAAGAAGAACCGGTCGCCGGCGGAGAGGCTCGCGGACCTCGGCCGCTGCGGCGCCTGCAAGACTCAAATCTCTCCGGTTGCCAAGCCGATCGACGCCGACGCGGAGATCTTTCGCGAGGTGGTCGGGGGCGCGAAGGTCCCCGTGCTCGTGGATTTCTGGGCGGCGTGGTGCGGCCCTTGCCGGATGGCGGCGCCCGAGGTCGAGAAGACAGCCGCCGACATGGCCGGGCGCGCCCTCGTCCTCAAGGTCGACACCGAGCGCAGTCCGCAAGTCGCGGCTCAGTACGGCGTTCAGAGCATTCCCAACTTCGTCGTCTTGAAGGACGGCCTGATCGTCTACCAGCAGCCCGGCGTCGTTCCCAGTTCTCAGATGAAACAGTGGCTCGAGCACGCCGGAGCCGCGGCAGCCTGACTTCGAGGGCGATCGGTCGGGTCCTGCCCCGGTTTTGACTCTCTCGGCGCCGGTCGCACAGCGACCGCCTGCGCCGAAAGCCGCAATGGCTCGAGCGCGCCGGAGCCGCGGCAGCTTAGTCGGCTAACCCTCGCCTGGCCGCGTGTGAGGCGCAGCCCGGCCACTCTTTCTCCGCGAATACTGCGACGTCGATCGCGCGCGGGACTGCCGGTCCGGCCTCGATTCGGAAGGCCAGGTGCTCACCCTCCAACGGTACGAAGCCGGCCGATGCGGATTGCACGAAGCGGTAGACGCGGCCATCTCGGGGATCGATCCAGTCCTTGCTCATGACCAGGGCCAACGCAACTGTATTTCCGTCGGCCGGGACATAGCTGTAAAGGTTCCACTCGTGGCGCGCACCGCCATCGGGATTCCGAATCGCTCCGTGAGTCGAAGCGCCTCCGTAGCCTTCGGCCACGCACCATCCCCAGATCCGGGTTCGCTCCTCGGAGACCTCGACTCGGGCCAGCACCGAGCCGGCGTTGGGGCCATCGCCTTCGTGCCACTTGCTCTGCCCGATCGGCGACGAAGCCGAAACAGACTCGCAAGCCGCGTCCGATGCTGCGCTCACGTCGATATCTCCGAGCTCGAGAGAGACGGACGCTTTCGCCGTATTGCCAGCCTCTCGCAAGATCGCCGAGCGGCGCGTCGACTCGTTTCCTCCGTCGAAGAAGAGATAGTGGACGCGGGACAGCGGATCCCACGCCAAATGCAGCGCGGAGATGGCCGGTCCACCCTCTCCCGGAAACGCCAGCCGCGCCGCTTCGGGGCGTTCCCCGCGAAAGCGGACCTGGTAACACGCCTCCAGACCACGCGTCCGGAGCCGAAAGGTGAGCGGCGGCGTCTGCGCCAGTGCGGCGCCGAAGTCGGTGCTCACGATCCGCGGACTGTTGAAAAACTGCGAGGGCAAGGTGGGCGCGATCTTCGACTCCGGCTTCTCCAAGGGCGGCAGCGGCCGTTGCTGCGCCGGGGCCACCGCCGGGGCCGATAGGAGACATGCGATGAGCCAGACCGACTTCGATCGCCTCAAGATGTTTGCCCGACCGAATTATGCTCCCGGAGAGCCATGCTGGACTTCTCGACACCGGCGCTCGACCGCGAGTTCCCGGTTCGGCGCAATTTCGTCTATTTCAACCACGCCGCGGTCGGCCCGATCCCCCGGCGGGTCGCGGACGCCATCACGGCGCATGTCGAAAATGCGCGGGATCGGGGCGCCGCCGATTGGCGTAAGTGGTACGCGACGATCCAGCGGGCGAGAGAGAAGGCCGCGCGTTTCTTGGGGGCCGACCGATCCGAGATCGCCTTCCTCCCCTCCACTTCCTGGGCCTTGAACCTCACTGCTCGCAGCCTTGCCTGGGCCCCGGGAGACAACGTCGTCGGCGACGACATGGAGTTTCCATCCAACTCGCTTCCCTGGAAGCTCCTGGAAAACGTGGGCGTGGAGTATCGCGCCGCGGCGAACCAGGCTGGTCGGATCACGCTCGAGGATCTCGCACGGAGGGTGGACTCGCGCACCCGAGTCGTGGCCGTGTCCTGGGTGGCCTTCCACAACGGCTTCGTCTACCCGCTCGAGAAGATCGGCCGCTTCTGCCGCGAGCGGGGAATTCTCTTCGTCGTCGACGCGATTCAGGGATTGGGCGCGCTGCCTCTGGACCTCTCGAAAACGCCGGTGGATGTGCTCGCGGCGGACGCCCACAAGTGGCTGCTCGGTCAGGAATGCTGCACGATCTTCTTCGTCCGGGAGGCGGTGCGCGACCGGCTTCCGGTTATCTTCGGCGGCTGGTGGAACACGAAGGGAGAGGAATCAGAAAAGGGGTTTCTCGGAGAGCTGGAGTTCTACAAGAGCGCACGGCGCTACGAGCCGGGCAGTCTTCCCACGGCGCAGATCGCGGGGCTGGAGGCGGCGATCGACCTTCTTACGGAAGCGGGGATGGAGACCGTGCGAAGCCGGATCCTCCAGACGGTTGAAAAGCTCGCGGAGGGGCTCGCGGCCCGCGGCTGGACGATCACGACGCCGGAACCCTTCTCCTCCGGCATTCTGGCCGCCGTGCCTCCCGAGTCAGACCCGCGGGCCGTCGCGAAGGCTCTGGAAGAGCGCGGCATCATCGTCGCCCCGCGCGAAGGCGCCGTGCGCTTCTCCCCACACTTCTACAACGACACCGACGAAGCCGAACGACTCCTGGCGGCCATCGACCAGATCGGCTAACGGCTTGGAGCCCCGGATTCTCAGTGATGAAACGGGACTGTTCGTAGCGGAGAGTGGCCCCGCGAGCGGCTGATGGTCGAGCGCTTCTCCAACTCCGTCGACAGAAGGTAGACACCCGTTCCGTTGACTCCGGCGTAAAACGCGGCGGAGGGGCCGGAACCCAAGCTGAGTGAAAAAATCGGAAGGTTCGTCAAGCCGATGTTCACCCAGCTTATTCCGCCGTCCGTGCTCTTGAAAATGCCGGCATCGGTCCCCGCATAGAAGGTCGAGGGCGAAGCCGGATCGAAAAGGAGTACGTAAACAGCGGTGGCCGTCAGGCCGTTGGTCACCTGCGTTCCAAAGCTCGTGCCGCCGTCGGTCGACTTGTAGAGGCCATTGTCCGTGCCCGCATAGATGATCGAGGCGGAGGTCGGATCCTCGGCAACCGCAAAAACGCGCCGGGAAGCCAGCGCGCCATTTGTGACCCATCCCACGCCGCCTTTTGGAAACACCATGTCCCCGTAGATCCCCGCGTCCGTGCCCACGATGAGCGGAAGAGTTGACGAGGGATTGACCGCGGCGGCATTGATGACGGGAGGCTGGGGTGTGCTGGTCGGCACGAATCCGAAGACGGTCCAGGTCGCTCCCCCGTCGGTGCTCTTGCCCGCTGCGCCGTAGGGTTGGTTGCCGCACGCGCAACCGGCCGCGTAGACGGTCGCCGGGGAGGCGGGGTCACTCGCGAACGCATAGGGGATGATGAAGGGCGGAGTCCCCTGCGTCCAGGTCGTCCCGCCGTCGGTGCTGCGAAACCCTCCGCTGTCCGAGCCCGCGAGAATCGCCGAGGACCCCGGGAGAACCGCGACCGCCCAGACCTCCACTCCGCCCGAGCCTGTCTGGAGAAGGTTCCAGCTCGAGCCGCGGTCCGTGCTCTTGTAGAGACCGAGATCCGTGCCCACATAGACTGTCGAAGGCGCCGCAGGATCGGCGGCGAGAGAAAAGATCTTCGCGGCCGTCAGACCGGAATTCGAATTCTTCCAGGTCCCGGCAAGGCCGTTATTGGTGCTCTTCCAGAAGCCGCCCGGTGATGAGGCGCTTTGTGCACCCGCGTAGACGGTCGAAGGTGTCGTCGGGCTGACCGCCACTGCCCAGACAAGGATGCAGCAGAACACGGCCTTCCACGTCGCGACACCGTCGGTCGACTTGTAGATCTGCCCGGCGGAGCCGCCGTAGACCGTCGAAGGCGTTACCGGGTCGATCGCCAGCGACAGGAAGGGAATCGTCAGACCTCCCACGGCGGTCCAGCTCGCGGCGCCGTCCGTGCTCTTGAAGGTCCCGGAGTAAGTCCCCACGTAGATCGTCGAGGGGGACTTGGGGTCGATCGCGAGGCAGTAGATCTTCGAGGCCGGCAGGCTCGTCGGCAGCCCGCTCGAGGCCGCCGTCCAGCTCGCGGCCCCATCCGTGCTGCGGTAGACGCTGCCGGTCACGACGCCCGCATAGAGAGTCGAGGAGGAAGCCGGGTTGATCGCCAGAGCCACGACCCTCTGAGTCCCGATGGTGCCGCTCGCGGCGCTCCAGCTGGCTGCTCCGTCAGTCGACTTGAAGACGCCGCCGTTGGTGCCGGCATAGACCGTCGCGGGCGTCTGTGGACCCACCGCCAGGGACAAGACGACCGTTGACGTCAGACCGGTGTTCGCCAGTGTCCAGGTGACGCCCCCGTCGCTGGTCTTGAAGACTCCCTTGCCCGTGCCCGCATACAGAGTCGACGTCTGGACCGGATCGATCGCCAACGCGAAGACATTGGGTCCGGCGACCCCGCCCGGGCTCCAGGTCGCCCCGGCGTCCACGCTCTTGAAGATGCCGGTGGTACATCCCGCATAAATCGTCGAGGGCGCGCGAGGATCCACAGCCAGAGCCTGGATGTAACCACCTTCCGGGCCGACGCTCACCCAGTGGCTGGCACTCGACTGCGCGAGCAGAGCCCCGGACAATGCGACCGGAGTCGCCGTCGCGACCAGGATCCGAATGGCCGAGAAACGCGACATGTGAACCGCCTGCCGTCGGGAAATTCTATCGCTACTGTCGGGGAGCAACGGCTCGGGCCGGCGTGTGAGGCGGCGAGACGGTCAGCGGCAGGGCGAAAACGCTTCCACCGTAGGTGCCGGCATAGAGGAGGTCCCGCCCGGGATCGAGCGCAAGGCTCAGGACGTAGAGAGTGGCGAGGCCCGCGTTGACCGCCGCCCACGTCGCACCGCCGTCCGCCGAACGGAAGACGCCCTGATCCGTCCCGGCGAAGACGGCCGAGCTGCGAGGGTCGAAGGCCAACGCCTGGACGCTCGAGATCGGAAGCGGGGAACCGGCTGTCCAGGTCGCTCCGCCGTCGGAGGTGCGAAAGAGTCCTCCATCGGAGGTCGCGGCGTAAAGATTCGTCGTCGAGCCGGCCGCGATGAGAGCGGAGACGAACTTGCCCGTCAAGGCGTTCAATGCCGTCGTCCACGTCGCCCCGGCGTCGGCGGACCGGAAGATCCCGACGGAAGTCGCCGCGTACAGGCTAGCCGGCGAAACGGAGTCGATCACAACCGCGGAGACGGTGTAACCGGTCAGCCCGAGCGAGGTCCAGCTGCCAGCTCCGTCGGTCGTGCGGAACGCTCCCCCTCCGATGGTGATCCCGAAGCCAAAGGAGACCGGCGCCGATCCGGCATAGATCGTGGTCGGCACGGTCGGATCGATGGCAAAGGAGACGATCGAAGCGTTGTCGAGGCCGGTCGACGCCAGTGACCACGTCGCTCCGCCGTTGGCGCTCACGAAAACTCCCGTGTCCGTGCCTGCATAGAGGCGTCCCGGGGAAGACGGATCCGACGCCAGAGCGGTGATGTTCGAGGTTGCAAGGCCGCTCGAGGCGAGAGACCACGTTGTGCCGCGGTCGCCGGACAGATAGACGCCGCCGAAGCCGCCGGCCGCCAGACCCGCGGAGCGGCCCGAGGGAACCGCGAGGCCGAAGACCGCCATCTGTCGAAAGCCGGCCTTGGAGAGAATCCACGTCGCTCCCCCGTCACCAGTTCTCGACACGCCGCCTCCGCCCGCATACACGATCGCTCCCGACGTGGGATCGATGGCAAAGGACGCCGCCGAGAAACGCGGTGTGCCGTTGGAGGCGGCGCTCCAGCTCGTCCCGCCGTTGACGCTGCGGAAGACGCCCGAGTCCGTTGTGGCATAGATGGTACCGATGGCGGCGGAACTGGCAGCGAGCGCACGGACCGAACCCGCTCCGAGGCCGCTGTTGGCCGGCGTCCAGCTTGCGCCGAAATCCAAAGAGCGAAGGACCCCAGAGGTCGTGCCCGCGTAGAGAGTCGGAGTCGAGCCCGCAGCGATCGCGAGCGCCAGAACCGACGCGCCGGACAGGCCTGCCGGAAGCCAGGACGCGGCGCCGTCCGGACTTCGAAAGACACCGGCCGACGTCGCGGCATAGAGGTTGGAAGGATTTCCGGGGTCGAGCGCCAGAGCGAGGACCGCAAGGCCCTGCAAGCCCAGATTCCCTGCCGTCCACGATGCGGCGCCGTCGAGAGATCGGAAGACTCCCCCCTGCCCGGCGGCATAGATCGTCGAAGGCGTTCGAGGGTCGATCGCCATCGCGAAGATGCCGACGTCGAGAATCCCGCTGCTCGACGCCGACCAGCTTGCTCCGGCGGTGACGGACTTGAGGACGCCGATGGGGGTGCCGACGTACAGATTATTCGGCGCCAGACTGTCGATCACCAGCGCCGTCACGTTTCGATCGGGAAGGCCCGTGGAAGAAATCGACCACGTCGTCCCTCCATCCAGGCTCTTGAAGACCCCTCCGCCGGCGAGCCCTTTCGGCCGGCCGCGCGAGGTTCCCGCATAGACGGTCGAAGGAGTCCGCGGATCGATAGCGAGCGCCCGCACGTCCGCGCCGGTGTCTGGACCCAGGCTGATCCAGGCGACGTTCGGTGAAGCCGCCTGGGTGGAAGCAGGGAGTGCAGCCGCGAGGACCGCCGCCAGAAGCGCCGACGGAAGCCGTCGATGTTTGATCAGAATTTTAGAGAGGCGAATCAGCGACCCACCCTCGTTCAGGATACCTCAGGCAACGCGAGTGGCGCGGGTCATCGAGGCAGGCGCACGAGCAACCAGACCCAATTCGCGGTCACTGCGAAAATTGCGACCCCGCGAAGAGCCCACGCGGGAAGAGCGGGTGCCCTCAGAGACCGCCCGGTGAGCGCCGCCGTCGCGGCAGCGAGTCCACCCAAAACGAACCCCGCCGCGCCGAGCGCGGCGAGGGGGTTCATCGCCGCGGCTCCAGCCAGATCCAGGTGAGAGAGCGCCAGAACGGCGCGCGTGGCTCCGCAGGTCGGGCACGGAAGGCCCGTGATCGAATGGAAGAGGCAGTCCGGCAGCGCGGCCGCGATTTGCGGAGCCAGGGGCGCGAGCAGAGACACCGCAACCGAGGTCGCGCCCCAATAGAGCGCCAGTCCTCTGTTACCGGCCAAAGCGGGAAAAGTATGCGGCGCCGGCGAGCATGGCCAGCAATGCCAAGCCGCCGCAGCAGACGACGAGCGGAATCAAGATCGCAGCGATGGCCTTGCCCTGCGTCGTGTGGTGGATGCGAGAGATTCCCACCACCGCGAGATAAATCCACCAGACCAGCGCAATCAAGGGCCCGATCAAGGGCACGACGCTCGCGATGTGGGCGGAGTCCGAGTAGGCGACCACTCGAAGCGTTCCCTCGAGGCCCGCTCTCGAGTTGGTCAACGCACCGACCATCAGGCAGCAGACGTGAAGGATGAGCGACGCGATGAAGAGAGCGATCATCACGAAGATCGGAGCGAGGATGATCGTACCGATCAGGCCGGCCATTCCATGGCTCTGCATCATGCCCCATCTTCCCCACCGGCCCGGCAGAGCCGGGATGTTGATGACTCGCATGGTCACCGTCTGAATGATGATCGACACCCAGGCGACGAGAACCGCGAAGATCAGCGGCGACCCGATGTCGCCGCTTTCCCGCGCGCGGGCCCACGCCTCGGACGGCCGGCTCCAGAAGAGACCGAGGGTGTCGAAGAGCGCCGGAAGAAAGCCCCGCGTGTCCCGCGCTTCCCAGGGAAGAGGAGCGACGGTGACGGGAGGGAGGGTCGAAGGCGGTTGCGGAGGAACGGTGGACATGGCACGACCTCCTTGCCTGGCCCGCTCACGGGCGGGCGCTTGTTGTGACCAGGACCCGGTGCGCGGAGCCTATCAACTCCAGGCCCCGGTTCGGAAAACAAGTCGCCGGGCTAGACTCGCGGCATGCCGCGCGCTCGATCGTGGAAAGGACTCGCTACGGAACAGGTCAACCCTCGTTCGGCGCGGCTCGATCGCCTCGGCATCGCTCGCGTGGTCGGGTTGATGCAGGCGGAGGACCGGCGGGTGCTGACGGCGCTGCGCGGCGCGCGGAAAGCGATCGTGGCGGCCGCCGAGGCCTTCGCGGACACGTTCCGCTCGGGGGGCACCTGTTACTTCTTCGGCGCGGGGACGAGCGGGCGTCTCGCGGTGATCGAGGCCGCCGAGCTTCCGCCGACCTTCGGCACGGATCCCCGACGCGTGCACGCGGTGATCGCCGGCGGGCATGGCGCCGTCTTTCGCGCGCGGGAAGGAGCGGAAGACCGCTACCAAGAAGGCTCCCGCTCAGCCAATCGGTGCCGCCGCGGCGATCTCGCCATCGGAGTCTCGGCCAGCTCCGTGACGCCCTTTGTGAGGGGCGCGCTCGAGCGGGCACGCAGCATGGGCGCGAAGACGGTGCTGGTGACCGCGAGCCGTTCTCCGGCGATCGAAAAAGTCGCCGACGTCGTCGTTCGTCTCGACACGGGGCCGGAAGTCGTGGCCGGCTCCACGCGGCTGAAGGCAGGGACCGCGACGAAGCTCGCGCTGAACCAGATCACGACATCGGCTTTCGCCTCGTCGGGAAAGGTCTTCGGTCCCTGGATGGTCGATCTGCGGGCCGGCTCGGCCAAGTTGAAGGACCGTGCGGTGCGCATCGTCGCCGCCGCCATCGAGTCGACGCCGGCGAAAGCGCGGAAGCTTCTCTCGCGCGCCGGCGACGAGGTCAAGACGGCGATCGTGATGGGGCGGACCGGGGAGACGGCGGCGAAAGCGCGGGAGAGACTGGACAGAACAAGAGGCGATCTTCGGAAGGCGCTGGCGCAGGGAAGACGAGGTCGCGGCTAAAGCATTCCCCTCACCCCGACCCTCTCCCGGGCTCGTCCTCCGTAGCGAGAAGCGCGAAGGAGGAGGGAGAGGGGGCAAGCGATGCCGGCTCCTCGAAAAAGCCGGTCCTGGCAAGCATCGCTTCGATCTCCGCCGGTGTCGCGCCCAGCTTGTGAGCGCCGGCCAGGAGAGGCTCCGCTTCGATCGGATGCCAGTTCCGCCGGCTCCGGTCGGAGAGTCCCGCCACGTCGAGAGGGGCGATGGCTTCGTAGACGCGGTCGATCAGGCGTTCGCGCTCCTCGGTGAGCGTGCCGCGCGCTCGAGCATCGAGAACGCCGGCGCAGCAGGAGCGCAGCGCGGGGCCGAACGTGCGATGGTCGCCCACGAGAAACGGGTGGCCGGGATCCTGCCGGCGCAAGCGTCGCACCGCCTCCGTGTAACTCGCAGCGGCGAAATAGAGGAGTGTGAGCGCGGCGAAGAGCTCGAAATCCGTGAAGGAGGCGTAGAGAGCCGAAACGAGAAGAGCGGCGGAATCGGCCTCGAAGAGGCTCCGAGCGCCGGAGGCGGTCAGCGCGGGTTCCAGAAAAGTGCTCCCCGATCTCTCGAGGATGGACGCGAGCCGTTGGATGCCGAGGAGAGTCAGGGGAAATCCTGTCGAAAGGATCGGGTCGATGAAGGCGGCCGAGGACGGGAGCATGGTCCAGCCGGGGCCCGCTGCCCCCGATGCGCGAAACGCGAGACGCGGTGCGTGGACGAACGGCCGCGTCGCGCGAGCGCCCGCAAACTGATCCGCGATGGAAGGAAACCGGGCGAGCAGTCGGCCCCAGGCCGCCTCCCCTTCTTTCAGCCGAAGCTCGTCGGCGAGACGAGGCTCGGCCGCGATGCCGGCGCTGACCAGGCCGTTGCCGAAGCGGAGCACCCAGACCCATCCGCCGTCGAAGACGTGGTGAACCGCGGCATCGTCTACCGGATAGGGAGGCGCTTCGCTCGAAGAGAAAGCGCGCAGGTCCTCGAGTCTCTCGACTCCCTCGAAATGCGTATAGAGCGCTTCGGTGCGCGGCATATGCGGGAACGACGACTCCGGAAGCCCGAGGGCCCGATGAAGAAACCCGCGCGGTCCGGACGCGTCGATCAGGAGCCGAGCGGTGATCCGCACCGGCCGGCCCTTTCTCGCTCCATCGACGGCGATGCTCTCGGGGCGAGTCTCGATTTGCGAGAGCGCCGTTTGATCCAGATATTCGCCGCCCGCCGCCTGCGCCTCGCGCACGAGAAAATGATCGAAGTCCGCGCGGTACCAATGGGTGTCGGCGACTTCGTCGTGCGGGCTCGCCGCGACGAGGAGCTGATCGCTTCGGGCGGGATCATTGCAGAAGGCGGCGCCGGGACGGTGGCCATAGAACGTGAACCCGCGCTTCAACCCGCATCCAATCCGAGGATAGGTCCGTTGCCAGCTTCCCCAGGCGGCCAGCGGACGAAGCCTGTCGAGACCGTATCGGTCGCAGAGCTCCTCCAGAACCAGATTGGCAAGCGGCGAAGAGGACTCTCCGATCGCGAAACGCGGGTGCGTTCCCTTTTCGACGAGCGCGACGGAGAGCCCGAACCGGCGGGCGATGAGCGCCGTCAGGGAGCCGCCGAACCCGGACCCGACGACGACGAGGTCGAAGTCGGTCAAGTCTTCACCTCGCAGGCGCCGCAGGCGAGCGGCGGCGGGAGAGTCTGATTCCGGTTGATCTGCTGCAGGCGCTCGACGCGCCCGGGAAAACAGGCTGCGCAGACTCGCAGCCGTTCGACGTCCCACAGGTCCGCGAAGACGCGCCCGCGCCCGAGCGCGACTCCGTAGGCGAGCGCCGCCTCGAGGCCTCCAAGCGTCGGGGACTCAAAATCCCCTGCGTCCCGCAGCGCGTCGAGCCCTCCGTTTCCCGAGCGAGTCGGCACGATCGAGACGGCGGTCGCTCCGGAATCGAAGGCGACATCGATCGAACGGCAGGCCCAGTCGAGAGATTCTCCGCGGGAGAGAAATGGGAGTCCGAGAAGAACAAAGACGCGAAGCGCGATGCCGATCGCCTCGAGCCGCTGCGCCGCACGGCGGAAGTCCTCGACCGTCATCCGCTTGTTCAGCTTCGCAAGCACCTTGGGGTGAACGGTCTCCAGGCCCATCGCGACCTCGAGATCGGCGCCCAGAAGATCCCGGAACCGCGCGCAGGCTCGACCGACCAGGGCCGGGTGCGACTCGACGATCACGCGATCGAAGCCGGCCAACAGCGACGCGATCTCTCCGTAGTCATCAGGTGGAACAGCGTGCGGATCGAAGAAGCTGCCCGAGTTGTAGAGCTTGATCCGCCGCGCCGGGGGCAGGGAGGTCAACGCGTCGCGAATCTGGGCGGGGATCGCTCCACGGGGGACGCTCTCCTCCGTCGTGTTCTTCCAGAGATCGCACATCAGGCATCGCCAGGGACACTCCCGGTTGACGAGCAGAATCGTGGCGACCGAAACGACATCTCCCCTCTCCGTCCGTTCCTCCTCCACGAACGCCGTCACGGCCCTCGAGGGGTCGACCGGGTTGCGCGGTGGGCGGCGCATGAGGATCCAGCGATCCCGATCGGCCTCGGCTCGAGGATAGGACGCCGTCTCGGCGGCGTTACGTATGGAGAGACGCAAAGTGCGCCCGGTAGTCGGCCTCGGCGAACGCGATTCGGCTGCGCTCCGCGTCCGCGAGCGCCCCGTGCTGAAAGCGGCGCTTGGGAAAGACCGGCATTTCCATTCCGGTGATCTGACGCACGCCGCGCGCCACGATCTCTCCCTTCAGGGCATAGAGGCGCGGGACATCCCAGCCCGTGAGCGCAACAAAGGGGATCCCCTCCGCGGCCGCGATGACATCGGGCCGCATGAAGGGGCTGAATCCCTCGAACCCGAATCGGCGCAGCGGCGCGTAGCCGCGGGCGCAGGACCGGCTCTGCCCTCCGGAGTAGGTCTTCGAGTGCTTGAACGTCCCCACGCCCCACCCTTCCTGGTAGAGCATCGGGTTGTTGAGCACGCTCCGGATCGTCAGCTCCGCGTTCTCCTCGATCGGATAGTCCTTCAGGTTTTCATCGCCGCCGTCGCCGTCCACAACATGACGCCACTGCGGATAGCGCTCTCGGATCCCGCGACAGAGCGCGATCGCCATCGCCGCCGACTCGACGTCGAGCGGCTTGTAGTCTTCGAGAATCTCGACCGCCTCGAAGGGATCCAGAGCTTCGGGGCTCCTCTCGATCGGCTCGAGAAGGAGCTCGAGGCCGAGGGGCTGAAGGAACGCGCGGGCCTGCGAGAGGTCGGAGCCTCCGCCGAGCGACAGGGTAAACGCCTTGAGACGTGCGGGGTTCAGGCCCAGCTCGAAAAACAATTTGTATATTGTTAGAAACACGCAGCCGCTGTCGACGCCGCCCGAGAAGAAGACTCCCACCGGCGACTCGTCCGGCAGAGCTCGCAGCCACTTCGCGAGCTCCTTGTGCAGGGCGCCCACGTAGCGACGGCCGAGCTCGTCGAGATCGGCGGCGAAGACGCTTCGCTCCGGCGCGAAGAAGCGCGTATGGACGGCGTCGGGATCGGGACACCCCACCAGACGGATCTCCGTCACGTGGTGGGCGGGCACCATGCGCGTGTAGCTCGGATGGAACTGGGCTTCCAGTCCCTCGCGTTCGAGCCAGGCGCGGATCGCGTCGATGCGGTCCGAGACGACGAGGACGGGCCCCTCCGCGCGCTTGGCCAGGAAGTAGCGCATCGGCCGGTCGAGCGATCGGGCCATCCGGACCGTCTCGCCGCAACGGGAGACGATCGAAAACGAGCCGTCGATGCCTCGGACCGCTTCGGCATCGCCCGACGCGATCCGGCGGCGCGCCTCCTCGACCGTGATGCCCTCGAACCTTTGGACCGCAGGGTCGATCAAGTCGATGACGGAATCGATCGGGCGTTCGCGCATACGACCTCCTCTCCTGGAGGCCCGATCTTACCCGCCGGCGCCGCGGTGCTGGCACCCGCATTGCTGCTTCCAAGGACATGGCGATCGAGGACCTGCGCCGAAACCGGATGATGTGCCACCTGCTCGAGTCGCTCGAAGCCGGCCGCGACATCGGCCACTACGGGCGGCTCGTCTTCACGATGATCGGCCGCCACTTTCTGGAAGAAGAGGACCTCGTCGCGCTTCTCGCGCGCGATCCGGATTGCCCCGAGATCAAGGCGCGAGCGCTCTATCGGCAGGTCGAAGAGCACGACTACAGCCCACCCACGCGAGAGCGGATCCTGGAATGGCAGTGTCATCAAGAGTTCCCGATCGCGCCGAACCCCGAAGATCCGGACTCGGCCAACGTCTACAAAGACCTCCAGTTTCCGGATCGGGTCTACGAGCACATCTCCGAGTATTACGAGCAGAAAGTCGAGAGCGAGTAGGCCACAGCCTCCCAACCGCTGTCCTGTCCCGGCCGCGGTGAGAGGCCTGCGGCCCCGTCACGTCTTTCCTATCCTTCAGCTGAGGGCTGTCGGCGTAAAGCGGAAAGCTACATTCCCTTCCGGGTCGCCGCGGCCTTCTTGGCGGCTTGGGAACGCGAGGCCGCGGAGCGTTTCGCGGAGGCGGTGCGCGCGTGTCGCGAGAGCGACTTGCGGGAGGCAGCCTCATGTCCTTCCCGCTTCAGAGCCTTCCTCACGGCCCGAGATCGATCCGTGGAAGGCTTACGCCGGGACTTTCCGCGGCGGACATCGCGGGAGGCCTTCCGGCGCGTCTCCGAGGAGGCTGTTCCCTCCTTCGGCGGCGGGAGTTCCACCCCGGCCCGCCGAGCCTTGGATAGCCCGATCGCGATCGCCTGCTTTGTCGAGCGGGCGCCGTGTTTCCCTTCCCGAATGTGATCCATCTCTTCGCGGACGAACTCCCCCGCCTGTGTGCTGGGGGACTTTCCTTCGCGCTTGTCTTCTTCCGCGCGTTCCAGTGTCTCTTTGTCGGGCATCAGAGCTCCTTTGACACGGACGCCCCTGAGTGGACGCCCGAGAACTGCCGCAGCAAAAGCGGTGCCTCCCCGAAGCGGCCGGAGCAGATCCCTCGTCGCTGCGCTCCTCGGGATGACGGATGGGTAGAGCCCCTCCTCGGGGTGACGGATGGGAAGATTCGCTGTCATCCCGAGCCCCTCCACTTTCAATGTCATCCCGAGCGAAGCGAGGGATCTGCTCTGGTAGTCGCTTCTCGGCCAAAGTCTCGCTCGGGGCAGGCTGGCGCGAGGGATCTGCCCTGGTCAGATCTCCCGCGCAGCCGCTTCGTCCGCAAAAACGACCAAGCGCGGATGCAGTGACAGAAAGGACGCCGGGAGTCGCGGCGTGACTCGGCCCGTGAGGGCTCTCGCGAGAGGCTTCGCCTTTTCCTCTCCGACAGCCACGAGCACGATCTCGCGGGCTTCGAGAATCGTCTCGATACCCATCGTCAGCGCCTCTCGCGGAACGGGGTCGAGGCCGTCCTCGGCCAGCCGCCGTCGTGTGGAGGCCGAGAGACGGACCGGTGAAGTCCGCGGCGGAAGCGCGCGCGACGGCTCCAGGTAGGCGACGTGGCCGTTGACGCCGATGCCGACGAGGGCTAAGTCCGGCCGCCCAGCCCGTGCGAGCTCGCGCTCGAATCGCCGGCACTCGCGCGGACGATCCGGAGCGTCTCCGCAAAGAAAATGGATCCGACCGGGGGCGAGATCGACCTTGCCGAAGAGATGCCTCTCCGTGAAGCTTCGAAAGCTCCTCGGATCCTCCGGCGACACGGCGAGCTCGTCGAGATTCCAGGTCGAGCAGCGGGAGAAAGGCGCGCGACCCGACCGGTGCAGCCGAACCAGCTCGCGATAGACCGGAACCATTGTCCTGCCCGAGGCCAGTACCACGCGGCGCGGACCTCGCTGCCGCAGCACCGAGGCCAAATGCTCCGCGGCCGCTCTCGCCGCAGCCCCCGCGTCCGGGAAAACCCGAATCGAGGGCGATTTGGATTTCGAGTCCCGAGTCCCGAGTCCCGAGTCCCGCCCCGTCAAAGCCGATCGAACCCCACCAGCTCGACGCCGAACCGGTCGAGCAACTGGGGGATTTCGGGATCGCAGAGGATTTCGATCTCCCGCGCGCGCTCGGCGGAGTAAGAGCTGCCGCGGGTCAGCTCGTCGTCGACGTGGCCGGGATGACACATCAGCTCGCTGGTGCCGTCCGGCAGACTCTCGACCAGTTTCTTCAAGTTCTCGCGCGTGGCTCCGTTGGCGTAAAAGGACTCGAGGAACCAGTCGGGCACGACCAGACCCTCGGCCCGCAGGATTTCTCGGGCGCGGGCGCTCGCGGCGCGCACGGGCAGGCCCCGCTCGCGGGCGACGTCGGCGAAAACGACCTGGATCGAGGCATGAAGGGCCGAGTGGTGATGCGAGTCGATGTGCGTCGGAGGACGGCCGGCGATCGCTTCGAAAACTGCCAGCTGGGCCGACAGCTCGCGTCGGATCTCATCGGCCGGGAGGGTCAGAGGCAGCGCGTCCGCATCCTTTACGAACCGGCCCCCCGGGGCCAGCGTGGGAACCGACGGGGAGGCCACGGCGGGAGTGCCGCCTCCCGTCACGACGAAATGGAGACCCAGAGAGAGCCGCGGCGCCCGATCGAGAGCCTGGCGAATTCCATCGGGCGCCGAATGCTCCAGGATCATGACCGTCGCCGACGTGACGATTCCCTTCAGGTGCGCCTCGAGAGTTCCCTCGTTGATGCCGGGGGTTCTTCCGTAGTCGTCGGCGTTGACGATCAGGCGTTTCATGGACGAGTGATCAGTTTACAGTTTTCAGTGCTCAGTTCTGAGCGCGGCGCCGCTATCTTGAACTGAAAACTGACTACTGTTAACTGTCAACTTCGCTCGAGCTCCTCAATGGCCAATTGGACCGCGCCCATCGCGGGTTCCGCGTCCAGCCGCCGCACGCGCGCCTGGGCCGTCGACAGGCGGCGGGTGACGTCAGCCTCCAGACCCGGCAAAGCCGCAAACGTGCCGCCCGTCAGAACCACGTCGTAGGGCGCCGTCTCCAGATCCAGGCGCCCCACCACCGATTGGGCCGCGAGGGTCAGCTCCACGGCGGCGGAATCGAGAATCCCGCTCGCCACCCGATCCCCTTCCCGGGCCGCGGCTTCCACCTTAGCGGCAAAGGTCGCCACGCGGTAGCGCGGGTACTCTTCATCGTAAATCGCGGAGATGAGGCCATCGACTCCCTCCACCTCGAAGTGCTGGAAGAGCCGCTGAGTCAGCGCCGTGGCGGGGCCCCGGCCGTCCGACGCGCGCAACACGGAACGAATCGCCCGCTCTCCGATCCAGAAGCCGGACCCCTCGTCCCCGACGTGCCACCCGCGGCCACCGGCCCGCGCGATCTCGCCGCGGGCATTGCGTCCCCAGGCGATCGAGCCCGTGCCACAGACGAGCGCGAGGCCGACCCGCCTGTCCGAGCCGGCCACGAAGGCGATGCGCGCGTCGTTGGTGATGACCACATGGCTCTTGAATCCGATGCGCTTGAACACACCCGCCAGCACGGCCCGATCGTGCGGACGGTCCGCTCCCGCGATCCCCAGAGCGACGGCCTCGGGGCGGAATCCCGCCCGGCTCTCGGCGACTTCCGCAACGTGGTGGAGCACTTTTTCGACCTCGAGCTCCCCGTGCGTCTTCAAGTTCGCGCCGCCGCCCAGAGCGGTTCCGACGACTTCACCGGTCTCATCGGCCAACAGGGCCAGAGTCTTGGTGCCGCCGGCGTCGATGCCCAGGACGTAGCGCATGGAGAGCTATCCGTTCTCAGTTATCAGTTGTCCGTTCAGGCTTGCCTCGGTCTCGCATTCTCATCTGAGAACTGAAAACTGAGAACTGAAAACTCATTCCTTGCTCTCCGCCCTCTCGATGCCGTACCGCGCCGCCAGGAACGCCGCCGCGGCGCCAGCAGCCACGAGACCGACAACGGCAAACGCCGCGAGGCGGAGCCAGTCGGAAGGAGTCGCGGGAGTGAAGAGGCGCAGGAGAGCCGTTCGCAAGTCCAACGGCATGCCAGGTTTTCCCCTCGCCCCCTTGAACGCGGACAGAAGGGCCGATGAGAACGAGGCAGTGGTCGTTCCGATCGCCCCCCACGTCAGGCTCGTCAGCGCGAGGCGCGCACGCGACACGGGTCGTCGCTCGACGGCTTTCTCCTCTTCGAACAGAGGTTCTCGCGCGCGCAGTGGAACGAACCGCTGGAGGAGAACGAGCCCCGGCAGAGAGGCCGCGGTGCAGACGAGAAAGAACGGTGTCCATCCGATCGCGTCCACGAGATAGCCGGCGGGAGGACCCGCCAGCGTGCGGCCGAGGGCAAAGATGCTGGAGAAAAGAGCGTATTGGGTCGCGGAGAACTGTTTCTGCGTGATGCGCAACAGCAGGACGCCGAAGGCCCCGGTCGCCATACCCTGGCAGGCGTTCTCGATCCCCACGGCGGCATACATGACGAGCCGGTTCGTGAGCGGCTGCACGAGAGCCGCATGGGCGCCCCCGGCGCAGGGTGTCCCGGGAGTCGCACGATCGACCGCGATGTACCCCAGGAATCCGATCGCCTGGATCAAACCGAAGATCCACAGCGCGCGGCCCAGGCCGATCCGATCGGTCGACCACCCGCCGAGAAACGTTCCTCCGATGATTGCCACCAGGCCGATCGTCGCCGTCGCGAGTCCGACGTCCTCCGGTACGAAGCATTTCTGGATCAGAAACGGGCGCGTCAACGCGGTCGCCAGGTTCTCGCCGAACTTGTAGAGGAGGAGGAAGGCCACGATCTGGAGCGCGCGCGAACGCCGGAAGATGTCGACGAGGGGATCGAAAACGGCCTCTCGGAGCGTTCGGGGCGCCCGAGCGACTTCGACCGGGTCGGGCGACCAGAGGACGACGCCGAACATCGGAAGAAAGAGCAGCGCCAGGACGGCGAAGACGGGAGCCCAGCCGATCCGCTCGCCGAACGTGATCGCGACGGCGCCGGAGATCAGGGTGGCCGCGCGGTAGAGGGCGACCCGCGCGCCGACGGCAAGGCCTTGCTCCGAACGCTCGAGGACTTCGACGGCGTAACCGTCAATCGCGACATCCTGGGAAGCCGACCAGAAAGCGATAAAGATCGCGACGGCCGCGACCAACCCGACGCGCGGCGCATTCGCCTGGAAGGCCAACGCGGCGATGCCGACCATCAGGAACAGTTGTGTGACGACCATCCACGACCGCTTGCGCCCGAGGAAACCGGGGCTGTAGCGGTCCATCAACGGCGCCCAGAGGAATTTGAAAGTCCAGGGCGCCTGGGCGAGCGAGAAGAGCCCGACCGTCTTGATGTCGACGCCTCTGTAGGTGAGCCAGGCGGGCAGCGCGATCCAGACGAGGCCGAGAGGCAGGCCGGATGCGAAGGATTGGAGCGTCACCGAGCCGATGCGCCGCGAAGACATCGCCGCGCGTAGACTGGCCAGCGTCCCGGGGCGCGGCGGCTTCGCGGCGGCGGCCATGGACATCGGGACAGCATCGCACGATGCCGGCCCCGACTCATCTAGAATCAGCATTTCAGTTGAACGCATCGGGAACGCCGAGAACGCAGCGAGAACGCCGAGAAGTGAAGTGTGAACGGGTGAAGTTGGGAACTTCGTTCCTTCGTACTTGACTTCCCACTTCTCGATGCGTTCCCGTGCGTTCCCGGCGTTTCGGCAAATGAGGAGACCATGAAGAAACTTTCGACAGCCGTGTTCCTGCTGGCATGCGCGACGGCGCTTCCCGCGCAAACGCCTCCGGACGTCTCCGCGATCTACCCGGATCTGGAGAAGCTCTACATCGATCTGCACCAGACGCCGGAGCTTTCTCGCCAGGAGGTGAAGACGGCGGCCAAGCTCGCGGAGCGATTCCGCCGGCTCGGCTACGAGGTCACCGAGAAAGTCGGCGGCACCGGGGTGGTAGCTGTCCTTCGGAACGGAAAGGGGCCGACGGTCCTCATCCGCGAGGACATGGACGCCCTGCCCGTCGAGGAGCGGACCGGTCTCGCGTACGCGAGCAAGGTCACGGCGACCGACGAAAACGGGAACACCGTGCCGGTGATGCACGCGTGCGGCCACGATTTGCACATGACCTCGCTCGTCGGTGTCGGCACGCTGCTGATGCAATCCAAGAACCGCTGGCGCGGAACCCTGGTCCTCTGCGCTCAGCCCGCGGAGGAACGAGGGGGCGGCGCGATCGGGATGATCCGGGACGGCCTCTTCACGCGCTTTCCCAAGCCTGATTTCGTGATCGGTCTCCACGACAGCGCGAAGCTTCCGGCCGGGAAGCTATCCTGGGTCTCGGGCTTTGCCTGCGCGAACGTGGATTCGGTGGATATCATCATCTACGGGCGAGGCGGTCACGGGGCGTACCCGCACGCGACGATCGACCCGATCGTGATCGCCGCTCGAACTGTCGTGGCGCTGCAGACTCTCGTCGCGCGAGAGAACGACCCGCTCGATCCGGCCGTCATCACCGTCGGCTCCTTTCACGGCGGTACGAAACACAACATCATTCCGGACGAAGTCAAGCTGCAGCTGACGGTGCGTTCCTACAAGGACGAGGTCCGCAAGCGGCTCTTGTCCGGCATCGAGCGCGTCGCCAAGGGCGAAGCGGCGGCCGCGGGCGCCGTCAAGGAGCCTTCGGTCCGCGTGAGCGACGTGGGAACTCCAGCGATGTATAACGACCCGGCCCTGACGCAGCGGATCGCCGGCGCCTTTGAGAAGGCGTTCGGAAAAGACAGCGTCCTCCAAGACCAGCCCACGATGGGAGGAGAAGACTTCTCCGAGTTCGGGCGCGCCGGCATTCCGTCGCTGCAGTTCAATCTCGGCGCGGTCGAGCCGGCCAAGTACGAGGCGTCGCAGAAGAACGGGACTCCACTACCCTCGCTGCACTCTTCCGAATGGGCGCCGAACCGGGAGACGACTCTGAAGATGGGGACGGCGTCGTTGACCGTGGCGGCGTGGGAGCTGTTGGGAAAGCCGTAGGGAGTCCTTGGTCCTTGGTGCCTTAGGCCTTAGTCCACCTGATCCACGCATTCAGAGGCTTCCGACCAGGGACAAACGGACTAGGCACTAAGGACTCCTCATCGGCACCGAAGCTGCAATCGAGCTTGAGTGATGGAAAACATCCTGGAGTTTCGTCTCTTCCGCGTCGGCGGAGCGGCGGTCACCATCGGAAGCCTGATCGCGTTTCTCGCGATTCTGATCGGGTCCTACCTCCTGTCGCGGCTCGTCCGGCGTCTGATCGTCCGCCGTTTCCTGCCTCACCGTCTGACGGTGGGTGTGCGCTATGCGCTGGGCCGCTTCGCGAGCTACCTGATGCTCCTCCTGGGCGGCGTCGTGGCGCTCGAGACGCTGGGCGTGAGCGTCGGCGCGCTGACGGCCTTCGGCGCCGCGCTCGGCGTCGGCCTGGGATTCGGCCTTCAGGACATCGCGAAGAACTTCGTGTCGGGGCTGATTCTGCTCGTCGAGCGCCCGATCCAGGTGGGAGACCGCATCGAGCTCGGCAACCTCTCGGGCGACGTCGTCGAGATCCGCACGCGCGCGACGGTTATCCGCACCAACGACGACGTCCACTTGATCATCCCGAACTCCAAGTTCATCTCCGACACGGTGACCAATCGAAGCTTCGGCCATCCCCGCGTGCGCTACCGGATTCCGATCGGAGTCGGCTACGGATCCGACCCTCGGGCCGTGGAGGAGGCCTTGATCGAGGCCGCACGCGGAGTCGACGGCGTGCTCTCCGAGCCGCCCCCCTCGGTTTTCTTTCACGAGTTCGGAGAATCCGCTTTGAACTTCGAGCTGCTCTGCTGGACGTCGAAGATGCTTCATCGGCCCGGAGCCTTTCACAGCGAGCTCAACTTCGCGATCCACGCGGCCTTGAAGGCCCGCGGCATCGAGATCCCGTTCCCCCAACGGGATCTCCACATTCGGTCCGCCGAAGGGCTCGAGCCCTATCTGCGTTCGGTAGAGGCACGAAAGATGCAGAAACCGGAGGGAGAGGAGGCGCCATGAACCGCGACGAGCTCGAAGGAAAAAAAGAGAATCTCAAGGGCCGGGTCAAAGAAGCCGCCGGAGTGCTCACCGGCAACAAGGATCTCGAAGCCGAGGGAAGCGATGAGCGCGCGGGCGGAGCCGTCCAGGAAGAGCTTGGCCAGGCCCGCCGCAAGGTCGGCGAGGCGATCGAGGACCTGGGCAAGAAGGTGAAGGAGTAGCTCACCCGAAGACTGGTGATTGGCGATTTGTGATTGGCGATTGAGGGATTCCGGGCGGCTGCGAAACCTCAAATCACAAATCTCAAATCTCAAATGCCGAATGCGCTAGCATTCGGCCGATGGCCACGACCAAACCGATTCGCCGACCCGCGGTCGAAGCCATGCCGCGCGCGAGGCCGCGCGAGCACCGGTTCGAGGACGCCGCCGCGCTGTACGGCATTCCCAACTGGGGCAAAGGGTTCTTTCAGGTCTCGGAGGAAGGGGATCTCCTCGTCCGGCCCACGCGGGAAGCCGCGCGCAGCGTCGCTCTGAAGGCGATCGTCGACGAGGTGGCCTTGCGCGGCATCACGACGCCAATGATCGTCCGCTTCCCGCAGATTCTCGCCTCCGCCGTGACCAACCTGAACGACGCCTTCGCGCGCGCCATCGACGAGTTCGAATACGGCAACGTTTTCCGCGGGGTTTTCCCGATCAAGGTCAACCAGAAACGGGTCGTGGTCGAAAAAATCATCGAGGCCGGGCGACGCTACGGTTACGGGCTCGAAGCGGGATCGAAGCCCGAGCTGCTCGCCGCGATCGCGGCGGATCTCTCGCCGGACTGCCTCATCACGTGCAACGGCTACAAGGACGAAAGTTTTGTTCGTATGGCCTTGAACGCCGTGCGGATGAAAAAAAAAGTCGTCCTCATCCTCGAGAAGGTCTCGGAGCTCGACCGGATTCTGGCCGTGGCCAAAGAGCGAGGTGTCCGCCCTCTGCTCGGGATGCGGGCCAAGCTCTACGCCCGAGGCTCCGGAAAATGGGCGAAGTCAGGAGGCGAGCAGGCCAAGTTCGGACTGACGACCCCGGAAATGCTCGAGGCGATCAAGATTCTGAAATCGCGCCGCATCCTCGACGCGATGGTGATGCTCCATTTCCACATCGGCTCGCAGATCACCGACATCCGCAAGATCAAGCTCGCGATCCGGGAAGCCGGCCGCGTCTACGCGAAGCTGCGCGCTCTGGGTGTCCCGATCCAGTACTTGAACTTGGGGGGCGGCCTGGGCGTCGACTACGACGGCTCGAAGACCGCCTTCGACTCCTCGATGAACTACTCCATCCAGGAGTACGCCAACGACGTCGTGTACACGATCAAGCAGATCTGCGACGAGGAGAACGTCCCTCATCCGACTCTCGTGACAGAGTCCGGGCGGGCCGTCACGGCCTTTCATTCGGTCTTGATCACGAACGTCCTCGACGTTGCCGATCGAAACGAGCACGGGAAGGTCCGGGTCTCGCCCAACGACGCGCTGGTCATCCAGGAGCTCGCCGGAATCCTGGCGACCGCCAACGCGAAGAACGTCCGCGAGAGCTACCACGACGCCCTGCAGTACAAAGAGGAGCTCTTTACCCTCTTCAACCTCGGCCACCTCTCGCTGGAGGACCGCTCGAAGGGAGAGATTCTTTTCTGGCAGATCTGCGAGCGCATCCATCGAGACCTGCGGACCTTGAAAGAGATCCCCGAGGAGTTCGAGGACATGGAGAAGATGCTCGCGGACACTTACGTGATGAACTTCTCCGTCTTTCAGTCGCTTCCGGACTCCTGGGCGATCGACCAGCTCTTCCCGATTCTGCCGATTCACCGCTTGAACGAGCGCCCGAGCGAGTCCGCGACGCTCGCCGACATCACGTGCGACTCGGACGGAAAGATCGACAAGTTCATCGACTTGAGAGACATCAAAGAGACGCTGCCCCTGCATCTCTTCCGGCGCGACGAGCCCTACTACATCGCCTTCTGCCTGATGGGCGCGTACCAGGACGTGCTGGGAGACCTTCACAACCTCTTCGGCGAAGCGCACGAGGTTCTGGTCACCGTCGATGAAGAGGGAAAGCCGCACATCGAAGACGTGCTGCCCGGCGAGTCCTGCGAGCGCGTGCTCGAGTACATGAACTACGACAAGACCGAGATCCTCGATTCGATCGGCCGGCAGCTGCGGCGCGTCGCGAACAGGCCGATCAAGAAGGAGGAGCTGCAGGCGATCTATCGCGAGTTCGAGGCGGTGTTTCCGCGGTACACGTATCTGGAGAGGTAGTCGACAGTCGACAGTCGACAGTCGACAGTCGACAGTCGACAGTCAAGAGACGATAGCTGAAGGGGCCCGACACAGCCGGTCCTCTCCCTCTCCCTCCGGGAGAGGGACGGGGTGAGGCGCTCAAATCCAAGCTCCGGCGTCCCGCGAAGCGCGGCGCCGGCACAGGAACTCCTCTCCCTCTGGGAGAGGGGCGGGGGGAGGGGGTAACCAATGCCGCGAACCAACATTTCCTCCGGTACTCCCTGGGAGCCGGTCGTCGGCTACTCCCGCGCCGTGCGGGTCGGAAATGTCGTCCATGTTTCGGGTACGACGGCTACGGGACCCGGCGGCAAGGTCGTGGGGATCGGCGACCCTTACGCTCAGGCGGTCCAGACGCTCAAGAACATCGAGTCCGCGCTTGCCAAAGCGGGCGCGAAGCTCACCGACGTCGTGCGCACTCGGATGTACGTGACGAACATCGACGATTGGGAGAAGGTTGGCCGTGCCCATGGGGAGTTCTTCGGCTCCATCCACCCGGCCACGAGCATGGTCGAGGTTTCGCGCCTCATCTCGCCCGAGATGCTCGTCGAGATCGAGGCCGAGGCGATCGTAGAAGAGTGACGGGGCGGCCGCGCAAGCCGCGACATTCTTCTTAGCGGCGTCCGGCTCCGTGTCATTCCGAGCTACTGGTTACCAAATGTCATCCCGAGTGAAGCGAGGGATCTGCTCCGGTGAGTTTCGCCTCGACTGATGTTTCTCTCGGGGCAGGCTACACGAGGAATCTGCCCTCATTCTTTCGGTTCCCAGGAAGCAGATTCCTCGTCGCTGCGCTCCTCGGAATGACAGAGCTCGGCCTGTCGACTGTCGACTGTCGACTGTCGACTAGTACAATAAATACCTCGCCCGCCTCCGCAAAAACTCCTCCAGCTCTCGCTGCCACGACGCGATGATCCGAGGGGCGGATTCTCCGCGCTCGAGGCGCTCCACAACGTTCCCGTTCGCGATCAGTGCTCCGAGGTTTTTTCGGTCCCATTCGCCCGGATACAGGTCGCGCAGCGCGGTCGCGACCTCGATGCCGAGGGAAACGGAGCGCAAAGCCTCGCGGTCGATGAGGTCGATCCGCACGCCGCCGCAGCTCTTGCCCGCTTCGACGCTGCCGGTCGGCGTGAAGTGCACGGGCGAGAAGCGCACTCCGGGAATGGCGCGGGCGGCGAGCACCTCCGCCAGGCGCGTGCCGTCGATCCACGGAGCGCCAAAGATCTCGAAGGGAGTGTCCGTCCCCCGGCCGACCGAGACGTTCGTCGCTTCGAGAAGCCCGATGCCCGGATAGAGGGCCGCCGCGGTGAGCGAACGCATGTTGGGCGACGGGGGAATCCACTCGAGGCCCGTCTCGTCGTACCAGAGCCCGCGCGACCAACCCCGCATCTTGACGACGCGCAGATCCGCGCCGATCTTCCGCTCGGCGTTGAACAGAAGCGCCAGCTCCCCGATCGTCATGCCGGTGCGAACAGGGATCGCGTGATACGCCGTGAAGGAGAGGCGAGCCTCGTCGGCCGGAGGGCCCTCGACCAACTCTCCGCCGATCGGGTTCGGGCGGTCGAGCACGAAGACCGGAAGCTTCGCCTTCGCCGATTCCTCCATCACGTAGCCGAGCGTCGTCAGATAGGTGTAGAAGCGCGTGCCGACGTCCTGGATGTCGTAGACGAGGGCGTCCAGGCCCGCCAGGTCCTCCGGCGCAGGGCGTCTCGACTCGCCGTAAAGGGATCGGACCGGAAGCTTCGTTGCCGGGTCTGTCTCGTCGGAGACTTTGCTGTCGGCTTGCCCGTGCAGGCCGTGCTCGGGGGAGAACAGCCGCATGAGATCCACCCCGGCTTTCTTGGCGGCCGGTGATGTCAAGACCTCCGCCGTCGAGCGGCCGTCCCGCGTTCGCCCCGTGGCATTGGTGACCAGCCCGATCTTCTTGCCCGCGATCGGATGGAAGCCCTCGGAGACGAGCACGTCGATCCCGGCCGACACCTCGCGCGTTCGCCGGGGAACGCGCGCCGCCACCTCTCGCGCGCGGGCGCGAACGTCCTCGGGTATCGCGGCGGCCACCACGTTGGAGACGAGGCCGCGCAACCGCAAGACGTCTCCCTTCCCGTCGGGGTGGACCCTGTTCGAAAGCAGGATCACGAACGTCTCGGACGCGGGATCGATCCAGATAGAGGTTCCAGTGAAACCCGTGTGCCCGAACGAGCCGGGAGGGAAGAGGTCTCCCCGCGTGCGCGAGTAACCCGTCGCGATGTCGAAGCCCAGTCCCCGCAAATCCGCGTCGCCGTAGTCGCGCGGGCGAGTCATCGCGTCGACAGCCAGCGGCGACAGGATCCGGACGCGGCCGAGGCGGCCACCGGCCAGGATCATTTCGCAGAACTTCGCGAGGTCATCCGCCGTGGAGAACATCCCGGCATGGCCGGCCACGCCTCCGACGGCAGAGGCGCGCGGATCGTGGACCTCGCCGCGCATCCATCGGCCTTCGCGCTGCTCGGTCGGCGCATAGCGGGAGATGGGCGTCAGTCCCCCCCTCACCCCGGCCCTCTCCCGGGGGGAGAGGGGGAGGAAGGTTGTGTCCTTCATTGCCAGTGGGCGAAAGATTCGCTCCGCCGCGAATCGGTCGAGCGTCTGCCCCGAGACCTTCCGCACGATCTCGCCCAAGACCTCGTAGCCGACGTCGGAATAGACGAACTTCGCGCCCGGAGGATTCACGAGCGGCTGCCGGTACTTCCTCGCGAAGATTTCCTCGGGCGTCCCTGTGTAGAGGTCGATCGGATCGTCCGGTGGAAAGCCGGCGCGATGCGTCAGGAGCTGTTCGATGGTGACTTTTTCACGATCTCCACCTCCGGCCGCAAACTCCGGGAGGAACCGCACCACCGGATCGACCAGGCGCAGCTTCCCTTCCTCGGCGAGGATCAGGATGGAGGGCGCCGTGGCCACGACCTTGGTCAGGGACGCCGCGTCGAAGATCGTGTCCACCGTCATCGGCTCGGCGAATGGCAGAAGGGCCCGGTGGCCGTATGCCTTGCGGAATACAATCTTTTTATTGTGGCCCACGAGCACGACCGCCCCCGGGAGCTCTTTGCGCGCGATCGCCTCGGGAATGACCGCGTCCAGAGCCGCGAGGGAGACCACGGCCTTGGCGGACCGTGGGGGACGAGCGACGGCGGCCGTGAGAATCAGCTCCGCGATCACGCTCGTTCCCGCAAGAGACCCGTCACGAGCAGGGAGCCGGACACGAGGAGGATCACGCCGAACACGAGCGCCTGGCGCTGCAGGTGAAAGATCACGCCGCCCGCTGAAAACATGATCGAGTAGACGAAGGCGATTCCGAGGACCCAGAGGCCGAAATTGTGAGCGATCTCGCCCGGCGGCGGCGCGATCCCCGTCCGCCGCGCGACGGGTTCCCAACCTGCCCCCGCGGGCCGAACCTTGAGGTAAAAGGCATCGAGCGTTTCCTCCGCCTCGGGTTGCGTCGCAAACGTCACGGCCAGCCACACGACCGTGGTCACGGCGGTCGTGAGGATCAGGTTCAGCGCGAAACCGCGTGGGGTCGCGGGGTCGAAGGCCTGGCGCAGCAGGACCGACGTCACCAGAGCGGAGACCATGGCCGAAACCTCCGACCACGCGTTCACGCGCCACCAGTACCAGCGCAGGATGTAGACGAGACCCGTACCCGCGCCCAGAGTCAGAAGGAGCTCCCAGACCTTGCTGATCTGGTTCATGAAGACCGTGACGACGATCGAGAGCACGAGGGTGACGAATGTCGCCAGGCGTGAGACCAGAACGTAGTGGCTCTCGGACGCCTCCTTGCGCAGAAAACGTCGGTAGAGATCATTGACCAGATAGCTCGACCCCCAGTTCATCTGCGTCGCCTGGGTCGACATGTACGCCGCGCAGAAGGAGGCGAGCATCAATCCCCGCAGGCCCACAGGGAGATAGTCGACCATCATCCGCACGTAGTTCAGGCCCGGATCCTCCGCCCCCGACGCGGCGCGAACGGATCCTCCGAAGGCCGCGAGCGAGCAGAGGGCCGTCACGACCCAGGGCCAGCTTCTCAGCGCGTAGTGGGCGACGTTGAAGAAGAGGGCCGCGCCGCGGCTGTGGCGCTCGTCTTTGGTCGCCAGCATGTTCTGAGCGACGTAGCCTCCGCCCCCGGGCTCCGCCCCCGGATACCAGGATGCCCACCAGTTCAGCGCAAGCAGGGCGCCGAGCGTGACGGTCGGGAGCACCCAGACGCCTTCGGCGGCCGGCGGCCAGACCGAAAGAATGGCGTCGGCGGAACCGAAGGTGGTTCCCGGGGGTGATCCCGCGGGATGAGCCGAGCCGACTCTTGCCTTCATCGCCTCGATTCCGCCCACGGCGCCGACCGAGACGACCGCGAGAACAATCGCGCCGCCCATCTCGAAGAGGTACTGGATCCCGTGGTTGGCCGCCACCCCCCAGTAGCCCGAGATCACCGTATAGAGAAACGTCAGCGCGAGGCAGACCGTCAGCGCGGTCCAGCGCGAAACGCCCAGCGTCCCGCCCAGGACCTTTGCCATGCCGAGATTCACCCAGCCCATGATCAGCAGGTTGACCAGCAGCCCCATGTACGCCGCGCGGAAGCCGCGCAGGAAGGCGGCGGGCTTGCCCGAATAGCGAAGCTCCGTCAACTCCACGTCCGTGACGACGGCGGCCCGGCGCCACAGCTTCGCGAAAAAGAAAACGGTCAACATTCCCGAGGGGAGCATCGACCACCAGAGCCAGTTGCCGGCCACGCCGTTCTTGACCACCATTTCGGTCACGGCGAGCGGCGTGTCGGCGGAAAAAGTGGTTGCGACCATCGCGGTTCCGGCGAGCCACCAGGGCATCGAGCGCGCGGAGAGAAAGTAGTCGAGCATCGACCTCTTCGCGCGGCGCGCGAAGAAGAGCCCGAGGCCGAGGATGAGCGTGAAATACCCGGCGACGATCGCGAAGTCGATTGTTTGGAGCTTCATGGGAGGGAAGCTGACAGCTGACAGCTGACAGCTGACAGCTTGCCTGCGTGAGCAGGCGGCTTCTGAATCCCCGTGCCGCGCGCGGCCAGGCCCGGGATCGTGACGGGCAGCCGGCCCGTGAACGCGGCTTCGCCGAAGAGAGCGCGGGCGACGGCGATCTGGATATCGCTCTGGCCGCCGTAGGCTGCGATGTACGTCGAAAGCTGCGGGAGCTCGCGGAGGAGATACGGCGTCCCGAACGAAACGGCGACGATGCGCTTGCCGGCTGCGGCAATCCGCGCGACGATCTCCCGAGAAGAATCCGATAGAGCAAGGGTGCCGCGGCCACTCTGGAAGCGCACGAAGAGAGAGAGCACGACCGCATCTGCTTGACCGGCCGCCTGCAAAGCCGCCTCCGCAACCTTCGGGTCCGAGCGCGGATCCAGGACGAAGACCTCCGGCGGATTTCGGAAGCGGGCCTGGAGCTCGCGCGAGATGTCCTCGCCCACTTTCCCCGGCCCTCCGTCACTCGCGATCACGTGAACGACGCGCAGGCCGGCCTCGAGCGGCAGCGCGCCGGGAGCCTCTCTCACGAGCGTCAAGGACCGGCGCGCGATCTCCTCGCAGACCGCTCGGTGAGCGGGATTGTCTACGAGACGGAAGATGCGTTCGAAGTCGGGCAATGGGACCCCCACTCGCGCTTTGGCGGCGAGGATGCGACGAAGTGATTCCTCCAGGCGCCCAATGGGGATCCGCCCGCTCGCGACCGCGGAGCGTACTCCCGCGACCGCGGCGTCGGTGTTGGTGGACTTCAAGACCTGATCGTCGCCGGCCAGCACCGCGCGAACGGCTGCTTCGGCCGGATCGAAATGTTCCACGATGCCCCCCATGTCCAAGGCATCCGTGACGATCAGACCCTGGAACCTCAGCTCCCCCCTCAGGAGCTGACCGGTGACCACGGGCGAGAGTGAGGCCGGCAGTGTCGCGTCGGGAGTGATCTCAGCTGGGTCATGGGTGTAGGGATTCTCCGCCAGGCCTTCGAGGCGTTGCGGGGCGGGCGTCGCGTCGAGCGCCGGAACCGCCACGTGAGCCGTCATCACCGCCCCCACTCCCGCGGCGATCGCCGCGCGAAAAGGGACCAGCTCGACCTGCTCCAGGCGCTCGCGTGACGCTTTCAGGATCGGGAGCGACCGGTGCGAGTCCGTCGCCGTGTCGCCATGCCCGGGGAAATGCTTGGCCGTCGCCAGGACGCCCTGCGACTGAGCTCCCGAGACGAACGCAGCGACGAACCGCGCGACCTCCTGAGGGTCCTCGCCGAAGCTACGAACATTGATGACCGGATTATCCGGGTTGACGTTGACGTCCGCTACCGGCGCGTAGATCTGATTCAAGCCGATCGCGCGAGCCTCTTGCGCCACGATCTCTCCTTCCCGCCGAGCGAGCTGCGGGTCGCCCGTGGCCGCCACGGCCATCGGCCACGGCCAGTAGGTCGTGTCGTTCAAGCGCATGCCCGGGCCGGCTTCCAGATCGGCGCTGAAGAGCAGCGGGATTTTCGCAGCGGCCTGGAGCCGGCGGGTCAGGAACGCCGTTTCGAAGACTTCGGAGCCGGAGGCCCAGTGAATCCCGCCGACGTGGTTGTCACGGACCTGATGGAGGAGCGCGCGAAACTCGGGCGAAGACTCGTTGTGGAAGGCGCCTTTGGCGACGACGACGAAGAGCTGGCCGACCTTTTCTTCGGGGGTCAGATCCGCGGAAGATCGAAGAGTCGTCGCGCAGCCGGCGAGGAGCAGCAAGAGGGCCAGCGCTGCGGCGGTTCTCACGGAGGGGAGAGTCTATCGTCGGACGGCGGTATGCTGCCTGCGGAAAAGGTCATGCCTTCGTTGACGAACGGGGAGCGCGCGGCGGCCCTCGCGGAGCTCGAGGCCTCACGCGATCGATTGCTTCGAGACCTCGACGGTCTCACGCCTGAGCAGTGGGAAAGCCGGCCCTCTCCCGACCGATGGTCGATCGCGGAATGCGCGGAGCACATCACGGCCGCAGAAGTCCCGCTTCCGAAGCTGTACAAGAGCCCGATCGCCGTCGAGCCGCCGGCGCAGGAGCGCTCCCAGATTCGGACCAAGGACGACTACGTTCGGAGGGTCCTGCGCGATCGCTCCGGCCACCAGGAGGCGCCCGAAAGACTTCACCCGAAGGGCCGGTTTCCGACGCCCGAGGAAACCGTGCGTGCGTTCCGCGAGAGACGAGAGGTCAACTTGGATTTCGTGCGGACGACTTCCGAAGCGCTGCGGGATTGGTTCGCCCCGCACCCCTTCGCCGGGTTGATCGACGGCTACCAGTGGATCCTGTTTCTCGCGGCGCACACCGACCGGCACTGCGAGCAGATCGAGAAGATCAGGTCATCTCTCGGTCTTCCAACCGAGAGATAGCTCTCAGCTTTCAGCTCTCAGCTATCAGCCCGGCAGGCGTCCCTCGCTCGGCTGAAAGCTGAAAGCTGACGGCTGACAGCTTCATCCAACCGGCGTCACCGCCGCCTGATCTTCCTCGCCGGTCCGGATACGGTAGACCTTCTCCACCGGAAGCACGAAGATCTTGCCGTCACCGACGGCGCCGGTCCGCGCGGCGTGCACGATGGCATCGACGGTGGGTTGTACGAAATGGTCGGACACGCCGATCTCCAGGCGCACCTTCTCCGAGAGCTCCATCTTCACGGTCGTGCCCCGGTACGTTTCGACGCGCTCGGTCTCTCCGCCGTGCCCTTCCACACGATGGAGCGTCAAACCGCGGACTTCGGCGCGGAAGAGAGACTCGAGGACGTCGTTCAACTTTTCCGGCCGGATGACCGCGACGACGAGCTTCAGGAGGCGCCTCCACCCGGTTGGAGCAGCGGCTCCGAGAGAGGCGCCCCGGGTGCTCCGGACTCGTGCAGGACGAGAATCGCGCCCTCGCCGCGCGCGTACGCCTCCTCGCCGTGCTGCGTGACGTCCAGGCCGAGCCCTTCTTCACGCGCTCCCGCGCGGATCGGGACCAGGAGCGCGAGACCTTTCAGGATTCCCCACGTCATCGCGGCACTATAGACAATCGTCGCTCCGACAGCCGCCGCCTGGATCGCGATTTGTCGCGGGTTGCCGAAGAGCAGACCGTTGCCCACGCCGTTCCACGACTTCTGCGCGAGGACTCCGGTCAAAAGGGCCCCGACCGTGCCGCCGACACCGTGCGCCGCGACCACGTCGAGCGAGTCGTCCAACCGCGTGCGCGCGCGCCAGAGCAGGGCGTAGTAGCTCGGAAAAGCGGCAACCGCGCCCAGCAAGAGCGCGGAGAGGGGCGAGACGAACCCCGCGGCCGGTGTCACGGCGACCAGGCCGACAACCATCGCGGTGGCTGCCCCGACGGCCGTCGCCTTGCCGGATCTCTTCAGATCGAGCAGCGTCCAGACCGCGAGAGTCGCGATCGGCGCGAGCATCGTGTTGGTGAAGGCGAGCGCCGCGATGGAGTTGGCCGCGAGCGCACTGCCCGCGTTGAACCCAAACCAGCCGAACCAGAGAAGGCCCGCCCCCAGCAGGGTGAAAGGAACGTTATGCGGCAGGATCGCCTGCCGGGCATAGTCCTTCCGGGGCTTCAGCACGATGGCCGCGACCAGTGCCGCCGCAGCCGCGTTGACGTGAACGACCGTTCCGCCTGCGAAGTCGAGCGCGCCGAGCTTTGCGAGCCAGCCCCCTCCCCAGACCCAATGCGCGACGGGCGCGTAGACCGCGATGCTCCAGAGAAACAGCAACGCGAGGTAGGGCCCAAAGCGCATGCGCTCGACGATCGCGCCGGAGATCAGGGCCGCCGTAATGATCGCGAAGGTCCCCTGGTAAGAGAAAAAGAGGACGTGCGGAATCGAGCCCTGCGGCTCGAGCCCGACTCCCGAGAGAAGGGCGTGGGAGAAGCCGCCCGCCCACGCGGATCCGTTTCCGAAAGCGATCGAGTAGCCCACCAGCGCCCAAGCAATGCCGACGAAGCCGAGCGCTGAGACACTCATCATCATCGTGTTCAGCGCGTTCTTCGATCGGACGAGGCCGCCATAGAAGAAACCCAGCGCGGGAGTCATGAGCAGAACCAGGGCTGTCGCCACCAACATCCACGCGATATCGCAATTGTTCATGGAGAATGAGGATACAAGCTCTCAACATCGGTGTCACCAAAATTTTGCTTTGGATGCAGATTTTGAATGACAGTGAGCCGTGATGAGGAGTCAATCCGGTGAAATGAGTCGTATCTTCGGTCGAATCTGCACAATTTCGGTGTCATTGTTGCTTCCTGAGCTCGATCCAGTTGCCGCAGCAGATCGGCCCGAGCGGGAGACTCGTAAACCCGCGATTGCGGGTTCCCCTGACCCTCGATGGTCGGTCCGTTTTGTTCAGGTGACGAGCGAAAATCTCCGGCAAATGCACAAGACCTTGGGCAAATGGATCGCACTTCTTCGGGTCTTATTCAAAAATCTGCATTCCTGAATTTCCGCTCAAAAACTTGCGACTTCACGCGGACTTCATATAAATTTCTATCGACATTCCGTCCGTGCAGAAAAAATCAAGCGCGTTTGCGAAAGCCGAAAAAAGGGAGGAGCTCGATGAGAGGAAGTGTGTTCGCCCGATGTCGCGGAGTCTTTTTCACGACTGCGGCAGCGGTGGTATTGGTGACCCCGCTGTTCGCGCAGACCGACGTCACGACGGTCCGAATCAATGGAACAGTCCGGGACGCTGAGGGAGGCGGGCTGCCGGGTGCCACCGTCGAAGCCAAGAACCAGGACACGGGCCTGCTCAAAGGCACCACGAGCCGGACGGACGGCTCGTACACGATCCTGGACCTTCCGACGGGTCGCTACAACGTAACCGCCTCACTCTCCGGATTCAAGTCGGCCGTGCGGGAGGCCATCCGAATCGACCTGGGAATGTCGCCGACCGTCGACTTCCGGCTGCAGCTCACGTCGGTCACGGAGTCCGTCACCGTCACCAGCGACATCCCGGTCGTCGAGGTCACCAATACCTCGATCGGAACGACCATCCAGACGGAGCAATTGAAGAACCTGCCCGTCAGCGGACGGGACTTCAAGAACCTCGTCCTGCTGACGCCGGAGAGCCGCATCGAGTCAGAGCGCGGCACGCTTTCCATCTCGGGTGAGCGCGGCATCAATACGAACGTCACCGTGGACGGAGTGGACTACAACAACCCGTTCTTCGGCGGCACGGTCGGAGGCGCGGAAGGGCGGGCGCCGCTCTCGCTCTCGGAAGAGTCGATCAAGGAGTTCACCGTCATCACCAACGGCGCGTCCGTCGAGTTCGGCCGCTCGGGAGGCGGGTTCGTCAACGTCATCACCAAGAGCGGCACGAACAGCGTGCACGGCTCCGGCTTCTTCTACTGGCAGCCGAAGACGCTGACCGCCAAGTTCGCCAACGGCAAGGATCCCGCCGACCAGGACAAGAAACAGTACGGCGCGTCGCTCGGCGGCCCGCTCATAAAGGACAAGCTCTTCTTCTTTGGCAGCTACGACAAGCAGATTCAGACTTTGACCGTCCCCATCAGCCCCACGGTTCTCGACCAGTCGATCTTCACGAAATACCCGGTGCTCGCGGGACCGGACAACTACGTCCAGGGACGCGACGGGTGGGTGGCGTTCGGGCGTATGGACTATCAGGCCACGAACTCCCATCGGTTGATGGGTCGGCTCAACTACTCCAAATACAACGGCGAGAACGGAACCAATACCTCGACCAACGACACGCTCCAGCACAACGGCCTCGAGGGGATGAAGTCCATTCAGTTCGTCGGAACCTATTCGGCCCAGTTCTCGGGCAGCTTCCTGAACGATTTGAACGGCAACTACAACAAGGAGGACACCCCCCGCGCGGACAAGGGCTTGAACCTGCCCGAGATCCAGGTCGGGACAGCGCGTTATGGAGAGGTCAGCTTCCTGCCCATCACCTCGACCGTCAAACGATACGAAATCGGCGACACGGCTACTTACCTCTTGAAGAATCACGTCTTCAAAATCGGCGGCGACTACAACGACACCTCGGTTTCCCAGACTTTCAAGGGCAACTGGCGGGGAGTCTTCGTCTTCAACAACGTCGCCGATCTGCTCGCCGGAAAGTACTTTCAGTACCGCCAGTTCGGCGGGCTGGCGGGCCTGACGGCCGACCAGGCCGGCACCGTGGACTTCGGCCAGAAGGAGTACGCCGGCTTCATCCAGGACCAGTGGTTCGTCAGCCCTAAACTGACGGTCACGGTCGGGGTCCGCTATGAGGCCCTGGACAATCCAAACGCCCCTGTTTTGAACCCGGACGCCAAGGCGGCTTCCGGCCAGTTTCCGTTGACCGCCACGATTCCCGACGTGAAGAACCAGTGGTCGCCGCGCGCGTCCGTCTCCTTCTCTCCGGATCCGAAGACGGCGTTGCGCCTGGCGGTGGGCCGCTACTGGAGCCGGACGCCCGCTCTGCTGTGGTCTCAACTCTTCAGCTCCAACGGGTTGAAGGGAGTGCAGTACACGAGCCGGACGAACTCGGCCGGACCTGGCGGCTCGCCCGCGGACCCGACGGATCCGAACTGCAAGAACGCCAACGGGAGCTCCTGCTTCGACAATCTGGCTCCGGGCTGGGGAACCAAGTGGACACCGGTGGGCGTGGAGCGGATCAACCTCTCGATTCTCCCCTCGGGTACGGCGGGACTCCCGGTCTTCGCCGTGGCTTCGAATTTCACCAATCCGCACACCGATCGCGTGACGTTCGGCTTCGAGCGGGAGCTCTTCAAGGAGATCTCGACCGAGGTCAACTTCACCTACGCCA
>Ga0070698_100000425_pt1 | contig 45081 bp, 40 predicted proteins | sample KBSK1502metaG_FD_65477 | JGI IMG/M metagenome (GOLD analysis project Ga0070698, IMG submission 65477) | Corn, switchgrass and miscanthus rhizosphere microbial communities from Kellogg Biological Station, Michigan, USA - KBS K1-50-2 metaG | ecosystem: Host-associated > Plants > Roots >...
GCACGGTCGGCCGGCCGAAGCGGTTGTGTCGCAGCGAGCCGTCCGCTTCGACGACGTTGCCGTGGGCGCCGATCCAGGTGGCCTGCCGATAGCCCGAGGAGAAGTGCCATTCGCCGGTGACGCGATAGCCGCCCGGTGCTGCGATCGCCTTGTGATGGTTGGGCGGCCCCCAGGAGATGAGGCCGCGCGGATCGGAATAGATCGTGCGCGCCGACTCGAGCGGAATGAACGGTGCGATCAGGGTCGAGCTGTTGGCGACGAACATGTTCCAGCCGACCGACCCGTCGAACCGCGCAATCTCGGCAATGGCGTCGAGATAGACCCACGGCTCGACCTGATCGCCGCCGACCGAACGCGGCAACAGCATGCGGAACAGCCGCGACTCGTGCAGCGCCGTCAGCACCGGCTCGGGAATCTCCTGCGTGCGCTCGATCTCGTCGGCCACTTCAGCGATCGCCGGCCCCAGCGTGCGGGCGCGGGCGACGGGATCGGTGTTGCGGGTCGAGAGACCTATGTCGTTCAATAGACGACCTCCAGCATCACGGCCGACTATTGGACGCGTGGGCAAGAGCGCTTGTCAATTGATGCCTCCGGTTCGATAGCCGTCCGTGCAGAACCGCTATGCGCCATTCGGTGCGCGCAACTTCCCGCGGCAGGGCGAGTTCACACGGGGCCAGCCTCGGAGGAGTGAAATGACGAAGACGTGGTTTCTTGCGCTTGCCTGCGCGGCCTCCGTGGCCTCGCCGGCACAGGCTCAGACGTCCGGTCCTGCGGGCGGCGGTGCGGTGGCGGGTGCCGGCGCCGGCACTTCTTCAGGCGGTGTGAACGGCGGGGCGACGGGCGGCGTCATCGGCGGTGGTTCCGTCGTGACGCCTCCGGCCTCGGCCGGCCAAGGGGGGCAGCCGATCTTTTGAGCAATCCTCTCGTCCCGCCCGACTCCATTCAGGAGCCGGGCGGGCCGGCAGATTTTGGGGAGAGCGCTGTCGGTGTTGCCGGTGGACCGACGCGCTGGCAAACAAATGCGGTCCGTCAATCTTTGTTGCGGGACCCGTCAAACACTCACAGCTTGATCACACGGCTCACAAGAATCGACGAAGGAATGTGATAAATTGGCAACTTCCAGGCTTCTTTGGCGTTGAAATTGGGGCAATGCCAAGCGGGGAGGCGCTCAATGCCGTCGAAATTGTCAGCCCTTATCCGGCACGAATCATTGGTCGCAGAGCGCCAGCTCCTGCGTGCTATCGGCCGCAGCAGCCCGCCCAAAATCGCCCGGGCGCCGAGCCAAAAGCCGGCCATTGCATTGATGCCGCAAACGCCTTTTGGGCCCCCCAACGTCGAGAGGACAGGCACACCCCGCGAACTCCCCGGCGCGAGCGTGGAGCGATAGGGACGTTAAGCGTCTCGTCCCGTCAGCCAGCGGCGCAGTCTTTCGCACAGTCCGGGCGGCGGTGGCGGCGGATGTGGCGGTGCCCACACCGGGGTGAAGACGCCGTCGTAATGGCTGACGATGGGATCGGGGATACGCCTGCCGGGAGTCGGCCGGAACATCCGATCGCACGCGGCATGGCGAGTCATATGGTCTGCGAAGGCTAGTCTCTGGCCCTTGATCTCCGGCACGAGCAGGTCGAGCAAGAGATCGGGGTCAGCCCATCGGGCAAAGACGCCGCGATGAGCGTGCAGGATTTCCACGGCGCAATCGTTCATGCCGAAGACTTCGAACAGGCAGGCGAGCTTGACCGGCTGCGTGGTGCTGAGCCCGTCGCGAAAGTAAAGGGCGTCGCCGATCAGCGCCTGCCCTTGGACGGTCGGACCTGGCACGGGTTGGCCGGCGCCGTCGCGGTAGTCGTAGAGGTAAGGGTAAGGCAGCGCGCGTCGGCTGTAGCGGTAGATGTCGAGATCGTAGAGCTCGAAGCCGGTGCTGCGGCAGAAGGCGTCGAACTCGGCAAAGGTCGGACACCCCGACATCCTGTTGCCGAAACGCACCTCCGAGACCATGCCCAGCACCGGGCCAAGATCGGCCCCTCGCAGTACGTCGAGCTCGGCGCCTTCGACGTCGAGCTTGATGAAGTCGGGTCGCTGGCCCGCCAGCGCCTCGCGCAGGGTCGTGGTGTGGACCTCGGTCTGGGACTCGATTGCCAGGCTGTCGCCGATGTCGAAGCGGCCGCACCACTCGCGGTCGTTGGGATAGAACGAGCTCGCCGCCGCGAAGCGGGCAACATGCAGGGTGCGCGTGCCGCTTTCGGCGCCGAGCGCCACCGGCAGGTAGGTAACGTTCTTTTCCGAGGTCGCCTGGAGGCGGGCGCATTCCTCGGGATCGGGTTCGAACGCGATGATGCGCAGGCCGTCCCCGAAAGCCTTCCAGAACCATTCGGTACCGCCGCGAGCGCCGACGTCGACGACGATCAACGGATCCTCGGCAAAGGCGCCCGCTTCGACGAGCTTTCGCGTCATCGGCGGGTCGGCGACGATGTGAAGATTCGGCATGGCAGCGCTGTCTACACCACCGCGCGGCGGATGGCATTAGATCGCCGGGCTCACTCCGCAGATCGCCAGGCTCACTCCGCCGCGCGCAGCAGCGTCTCCGGATTGCGCCACTGATCCAAGAGCTCGGCCTGCTTGCGCCGGGCCTTCTCGAGATGGGCGTCCTTGATGTGGCCGTAGCCCTTGATGTCCGCGGCCACCGCGGCGAGCTTGAGGGCAAGCGCATGATTGGCCGCGCTGAGGCCGCCTAGAAGCTCGGCGATCAGCGCCTCGTAGTCGGCGATCAGCGCGCGTTCCTGCTTGCGCTCCTGGCTGTAGCCGAAAAGATCGAGCTTGGTGCCGCGCAGGCCCTTCAGCTTGGCCAGCGCCTTGAAGGCCGGCAGCATCCAGGGGCCGAACTCCTGCTTGATCAGATGGCCGGTCTTGGGGTCGCGGCGGGCAAACAGCGGCGGCGCCAGGTGGAATTTCAGGCGGTAGTCGCCTTCGAACTGCCGCTCGAGCTCGGCCTGGAAGGCCGCCTCGGCATAAAGCCGCGCCACCTCGTATTCGTCCTTGTAGGCGAGCAGCTTGGCGTAAGTGCGCGCCACGGCTTCGGCGAGGCCCGACTTGCCGGTCGGTTGCTCGGCCACGCGCACCTTTTCGACCAGCGCCTTGTAGCGTTCGGCCAAAGCGGCGTTCTGGTAGCCCGTGAGGTGCTTTGCCCGCGACGCCACGATCTCATCGAGCGTGCTCGAGAGCTTGGCGAAGGGCACGACCTTGCTGTCGGCGGGGGCCATCAGCGCCTCGACGCCGGCGCGATCGGCAGCGGCGCGACGGCCCCAGCGGAAGGCCGCGAGGTTCATGGCGACGGCCGCGCCATTCAGCTCGATGGCGCGTTCGATCGCCTCGTGTCCCAGAGGCACCAGTCCCTTCTGGTAGGCATAGCCCAGCATGAACATGTTGGTGGCAATCGAATCGCCCAAAAGCGCGGTGGCGACGCCGGTCGAGTCGAGGAAGTCGCAGGCCTCGGCGCCGGCCGCCGCCTCGATCGAAAGTTTTAGCATGTTGGCGGGGAAGGCGAGGTCGGGATGGCGGGTGAACTCGCCGGTGATGGTCTCGTGGGTATTGACGATGGCGCGCGACGTGCCGGGCTCCAGCCGGGCCAGGGCATCGGGGCTGGCGCTCACCACCAGGTCACAGCCCAGCAACAGGTTGGCGCCGCCGGCGCCCAGGCGCACGGCGTGCAACGCCTCGGGCGAGGCGCCGACGCGGACGTGGCTGACGACCGCGCCACCCTTCTGCGCCATGCCGAGCTGGTCGAGCACGGTGACACCCTTGCCCTCGATATGGGCGGCCGTGCCCATGATGGCGCCGATGGTGACGACGCCAGTGCCGCCGATGCCGGTGATCAGCACGCCGTAAGGCTTGTCGGCGACCGACGGCAGCAGCGGGACGGCCGGCAGCGGCGGCTCCGATGGGGCGGCGCCAGCTTTCTTGTCGGCTTTGCCCTTGCGGACGCTGCCGCCTTCGATGGTCACGAAGCTCGGGCAGAAGCCGTTGAGACAGGAGAAGTCCTTGTTGCAGGACGACTGGTCGATGGCGCGTTTGCTGCCGAACTCGGTCTCGACCGGCACGACGCTGAGGCAGTTCGACTGGGTCGAGCAGTCGCCGCAGCCCTCGCAGACCGCCTGGTTGATGAACACCCGCCGGGCCGGATCGGGATAGGTGCCGCGCTTGCGGCGGCGGCGCTTCTCGGCGGCGCAGGTCTGGTCGTAGATCAGGACCGAGACGCCCTTGACCTCGCGCAGCTCGCGCTGGACCTCGTCGAGCGCGTCGCGGTGATGGAAGGTCGTGCCCGGCGCCCACTCGGTGCCGACCGGATACTTGTCCGGATCGTCGCTCACCAGGGCAATGCGGCGCACGCCTTCGGCATGGACCTGCTGGCTGATGGTCCAGGGATGGACGTTGCCGTCATGCGGCTGGCCGCCGGTCATGGCGACGGCGTCGTTGTAGAGGATCTTGTAGGTGATGGTGGTGTTGGTGGCGATCGCGTGGCGGATCGCGAGATAGCCCGAATGGAAATAAGTGCCGTCGCCCAGGTTCTGGAAGACGTGCGGCACCTCGCTGAAGTGGCTGGCGCCGACCCACGATGCGCCCTCGGCGCCCATATGGGTAAATGTCTTGGTGTTGCGCTCCATGTTGATGGCCAGCGTGTGACAGCCGATGCCCGCCATGGCCATCGAACCCTCCGGCACCTTGGTCGAGGAGTTGTGTGGGCAGCCGGAGCAGAAATAGGGCACGCGCGCCATGCCCGACTCATTGCGCACCTGGCGGCCGGCACGGCGCTTGAGCGCCTCGAAGCGCTGCTTGGTGTGGGCACTGAACGAATCGAGGCCGAAGCGGGCGACCAGTGCGGCGGCGATCTCGAACGGCGTCAGCTCGCCGTCCGACTTTAAAAGCGCCTGGCTGCGCTCATCCGTCTTGCCGACAACGACGGGCCGGCGATCGGCCGGCGCATTGAACAGCGCCTCCTTGAGCTGCTGCTCGATCAGCGGCCGCTTCTCCTCGACCACCAGGATCTCGCGCTTGCTCTGGGCGAACGCCGAGACGCCCTCGGTCTCGAGCGGCCACACCAGGGCGACCTTGTAGACAGCGAGGCCCAGGCGCTCGGCTTCGGCATCGTCGATGCCGAGTTCGTCCAGCGCCTGGCGGACGTCGAGGTAGGACTTGCCGACGGTGACGATGCCGAAGCGCGCGTCGGGGCGGCCCATCATCAGCCGATCGAGCTTGTTGGCGCGCCAATAGGCCAGCGCCGCCGGCTGCTTCACCGTGATGACGCGGCGCTCCTGGCCCAGCCAGTCGTCGGGCCAGCGGATATGCACGCCGTCGGCCGGCAGGGTGAAGTCGGTGGGGCTGTGGATCTCGATGCGGTGCGGATCGACATGGACCGAGGCCGAGGAATCGACGGTCTCGCTCAACACCTTGAAGGCCACCCACAGACCCGAGTAGCGCGACATCGCGAAGGCATGCAGGCCGAAATCGAGATATTCCTGGACGCTGGCGGGGTGGATCACCGGGATGCCGGCCGCCATGAAAGCCGGCTCGCTCTGGTGGGCCGTCGTCGACGACTTGGCCATGTGGTCGTCGCCGGCGAGGGCCACGATGCCACCATGCCGCGACGTGCCGGCATAATTGGCGTGCTTCAGGACATCGCCCGAACGGTCGACGCCCGGCCCCTTACCGTACCACATGCCGAACACGCCGTCGTATCGCGCGCCGGGATAGAGGTGGATCTGCTGGGTGCCCCACAGCGCGGTGGCCGCGAGGTCCTCGTTGACGCCGGGCTGGAATTCGATGTGGTTGTTCTTGATGAAGCGCTTGGCCTGCCACAGCGCCTGGTCGAAGCCGCCCAGCGGCGAGCCGCGATAGCCCGAGATATAGCCCGCGGTATTGAGCCCTGCCGCGAGGTCGCGCTGGCGCTGCATCATGGGCAGCCGCACCAGGGCCTGCGTGCCGGTCAGGTAGACTCTTCCGCTTTCCAGTACGTACTTGTCGTCCAGGGTCACCGCGAGGGGCATGGGCAACCTCCCTGACATCTATATAAGGCACCGTAGCGACAGAATCTTGCGGCTTGCAATCGGGAAGGCGGGACCGGCCCAAAAAGACGTTTTCCATCGCCCCGGCGGGAGAGCGGCGCGCGGCGTTTCAAGGTGTTGTCCAGCGGTGAAATGTTGTAAGCGTCAGCCGCCATGTCCGTCCTCGTTACCGGTGCCGCGGGCTTCATCGGGTCGCACGTCGCCCGCGCTTTGCTGGCGCGCGGCGAGACGGTGGTCGGCGTCGACAATTTCAGCGACTACTATGATCCGGTCCTGAAATTCGCCCGGTTGAATCCGCTGCGCGACGACAAGGCCTTCACCTTCCTCGAAGCCGACATCGCCGACCGCGACGCCATGCTGGCGCTGGCCGATCAGCATCGCGATCTCGACCGCATCGTGCACCTGGCGGCCCAGCCCGGCGTGCGGCACTCGCTGGTCGATCCCTACATCTACGTCCAGACCAACGTCATGGGCCAGCTCGTGATGCTGGAGCTGGCCAAGCGGCTGGCTGGGCTGAAGCATTTCGTCTATGCCTCGTCCTCGTCGGTCTATGGCGCCAACCGCAAGCTGCCCTTCGCGACCGCCGATCGCGTCGACCAGCCGATCTCGCTGTACGCCGTCACCAAGCGCGCCGACGAGCTTTTGGGCGAGACCTACGCCCACCTGTTCGGCCTGAAGGCAACGGGGCTGCGCTATTTCACGGTCTACGGCCCGTGGGGCCGGCCCGACATGTCGCCCTACATCTTCGCCAAGGCGATCCATGAGGGCCGTCCGATCGAGCTCTACCATCTGGGCTTCGTGAAGCGCGACTACAGCTACATCGACGACATCGTGGCCGGCACGCTCGCGGTGCTCGACAAGCCCGGCGAGGCGGCCGGCCATCGGCTCTACAATCTCGGCGCGGCCAGAAGCGAGGACATCATGACGGTGATCGCGCTGTTCGAGAAGGCGCTCGGCCGCAAGGCCGAGATCGAGCTCAAGCCCGGCGACCCCTTCGACATGCAGGAAACCGCCGCCGAGATCTCCGACACCACGCGGGATTTCGGCTGGAAGCCCAAAGTCTCGGTGGAAGAGGGCATCCCGCTGTTTGTCGACTGGTTCAAAGACTACAATCGCTTGTGAGCCACGTACGACCCCGTCATCCCGACCGGAGCCGAGCGAAGCGAGGCGTAGTGGAGGGACCTGTTCAAATCGCTGAACCAACAGAACAGGTCCCTCCACTCCGCGCTTCGCGCTCCGGTCGGGATGACCGGGGATGGCTGACATGCCGCTCCTAGAACTCAAGAACCTGCGCCGAGCCTTCTACGGCCTCGACGTGCTGCGCGGCGTTGACCTCACCGTCGCAACAGGCGGTATCACCGGCCTGATCGGGCCCAATGGGGCGGGCAAGACCACGCTGTTCAACGTGGTTTCGGGCCTGGTGCCGCCGGATGCCGGCTCGATCCGCTTTGATGGCCAGGAGATCGCAGGCCTTTCACCCGATACCGTTAGCCGGCGCGGGCTGGTGCGCACCTTCCAGGTCGCGCGGGGTTTTCCCAGGCTCTCGGTGTTCCAGCACCTGATGCTCTATGGCCGCGACCAGCCGGGCGAAAGCCTGTGGCAGGCGATCGTCGGCACGAGCGCCGCGCGCGAGCGCGAGGCGGAGCTGGCCGAGCGGGCTTGGGCGACGGCGCGCTTCCTGCGGCTCGATCACCTGATCGACAATCCCGCCACCGCCCTGTCGGGCGGCCAGAAGAAGCTTCTGGAAATCGGCCGCGCCCTGATGGCGGAGCCGCGCCTGGTGCTGCTCGACGAGCCGACCGCCGGCGTCAACCCGACCCTGCAGAACGAGATCGGCGAGCGGCTGCTCGAGCTGCCGCGGCGCTGCATCACCGTGCTGCTGATCGAGCACGACATGGGCTTCATCGCGCACCTCTGCGATCCGGTGATCGTGATGGCCGAAGGCCAGGTGCTGACGCAGGGCACGTTCGACGCGGTGCGCGCCGACCACCGGGTGCGCGAGGCCTATCTCGGGCGGCGCGCGGCATGAGCCTCCTCGACATTGTTGGCCTGCGCGGCGGCTACGCGGCGGCCGACGAGATCGTCAAGGGCACCGACCTCAGCATTGCAGCGGGCGAGATCGTGGCGCTGATCGGGCCCAATGGCGCGGGCAAGTCGACCCTGCTCAAGCTGGTGGCCGGGCTGCTGCGGCCGAGCGGCGGCAGCGTGCGCTTCAAGGAGCGCGAGATCGCCGGGCTGGGCGCGCCCGAGATCAGCCGGGCCGGACTTTCCTTCGTGCCGCAGGAGCGCAACGTGTTCGGCACGATGAGCGTCGCCGAAAATCTCGAGATGGGCGGCTTTATCGACCGCGCCCATGCAAAGCAGCGCATGGCCGAGCTTTACCAGCGCTTTCCCATGCTGGCGGAGAAGCGACGCGCGGCGGCGCGCACCCTGAGCGGCGGCCAGCGCCAGATCCTGGCCATGGCGATCGCGCTGATGAACGCGCCCGACCTGCTGCTGCTCGACGAGCCGACGGCAGGCTTGAGCCCGCGTGCGGCGGAGGATCTGTTCGCCACCATCCTGGCGCTCAATCGCTCGGGGGTGGCGATCCTGATGGTCGAGCAGAACGCGCTCGAGGCCCTGGCGGTGGCGACGCGGGCCTATGTGCTGGTCCAGGGACGGCCGCAACACCACGGAAGGGCGGCCGATCTCGCCGACGATCCCATCGTCCGCGATCTCTTTCTCGGCGGCAATGCAGCGCCTATGCTTGAGGCATCGAACAAGGGAATGGGGGACATCACATGAGCAGGATCCGTATCGGCCGCCGTGCCGCGCTGGCAGGTGGCGTCGCCGCTTTCGCCGGCCCAGCCGTGCTGCGCGCCCAATCCGCGCCAAGTGGGGCCGACCCGATCAGGCTCGCCACGCTGACGCCGCTCACCGGCGCGGGCGGCTCGTACGGGCCGGTGATGGCCAAGGTCGCCGCCGCGGTGACCGAGGAGGTCAACAAGGCGGGCGGCGTGCTGGGCAGGCGCATCGTGCTGGTCAGCGAGGACGACCAGACCAGTCCGGAAGCCGGCGTGCGCGCCGCGCGCAAGCTGATCGATGTCGACAAGGTCATCGCCATCATGGGCACCTGGGCCTCGTCGGTGACCACGGCGGTGGCGCCGCTGTGCTGGGAGAGCAAGACGTTCCTGTGCACCGTGTCGGGCGCCGATTCGATCACCTTGCTGCCGCATCAGGGCTTCCTCATCCGCACCCAGCCCAACTCCAAGCTGCAGGTGACGCGGGTCGGCGAGTTCATTCTCTCGCTCGGCGCCAAGAAGGTCTTCACCATGATCCCGCAGACGCCGTTCACCCAGTCGACCTTCGACATCCTCAATCAGGTCCTGCCCAAGGGCGGCGCCACCCACCAGAGCCTGATCTACGACGACAAGAAGACGACCTATCGCACCGAGGTCGACCAGGCGCTGCGCGCCTCGCCCGACGTGATCCTGGCCAACGGCTACACGCCCGACACGGTCGTGTTGCTGAAGGATCTCTACCGGGCGGGCTTCAAGGGCAAGATCCTGGGCTTCGCCTATTCGATCAACCAGAAGCTTCTGGACCAGGTCGGCCAGCCCGAGGTGGTCGAGGGCGTCTACACCTTCGCGCCCTCGCCGGCCGAAGGCAGCGGGGCCTACGAGCGGGTGAAGGCCGCTGTCGGCTCGGCCAATCCCGATCCCTATACCTGCCAGGTCTACGATCACATCAACATGATCCTGATGAGCATGGCGCTCGCCAAGGACGCGAGCGGCGTGGCGATCAAGGACAACATCCGCAAGGTGACCCAGGGCGGCGGCAAGTCGGTCGACAATGCCGTGGACGGGCTGAAGGCGATCGCCGCGGGCGAGAAAGTCGATTATGCCGGCGCGTCGGGACCGTGCGACTTCGACGACAAGGGCGACATTCTCGACTGCAAGTTCCGCTACGAGCAGGTCAAAGCCGGCAAGTTCACCCTGGTGAAAATCGCTTGAGACCTCATGCTCATTTGGACCGCGCGCATCCTGCGCGCTCATGATCATGAGCGGGCCAGAGGCCCGCGGTCCGGAAGACCATGATCGCCCTTCAGGCGCTGGTGAACGGGCTGGTGTCGGGCACGCTGCTGGCGGTGCCGGCGATCGGCTTCACGGCGATGTTCGCCGTGCTGCGGTTTCCGAACTTCTCGGTGTCGGGCGTGGCCACGCTGGGCGCTTTCGCCGGCTACCTAGCCTATGGCTCAGGCCTGCACATGGCGGGGTCGCTGGCCGTGGCCTTCGCCGTCGCCGGTGCCGCCGGTCTGCTGTTCGACAAGGTGGCGCACTTGCCGCTGGTCCGGCAGGGCGCCTTGCCGGCGGCCATCGCCTCGATCGCGACCGGCCTGGTCCTGGAGAATGTCGTGCGGCTTTCCTTCGGCAACGAGCCGCGCGGTTATGACCGGCCGATCGCGCGCGACATCAGGCTGGGCGAGATCCGTGTCAGCCCCCAGCAGCTCGAGACCATGGCGCTGGCGCTCGCGCTGATGCTCGCGGTGTTCGCCGTGCTGGCTTTCACACGCATCGGCAAGGCCATGCGCGCCTCGGCCGACAATCCCGAGCTGGCGGCGCTCAAGGGCATCAGGCCCGAGCGGGTCGCCATGATGGCGAGCTTCGTCGGCATGGGGCTCGTCGGCGTCGGCGGCATGCTGTTTGGCCTCGACAGTTCGATCGATCCGCTGACCGGCACGCGCATCCTGCTGTCGATCTTCGCCGCCGCGGTGCTGGGCGGGCTGGGCAGTGCGCCGGGCGCCGTGCTGGGCGCCTTCCTGATCGGCATGGCCGAGGAACTGTCGGTGCTGGTCGTGGGCTCGCAGTACCGCGCCGCCGTGGGCTTCGTCGCCATCCTGCTGGTGCTGACGCTGCGCCCGCGCGGGCTTTTGGGGGAGAGGGCGTTTTGATGCTTCTTGCCGGAGCGCGGACCTCCAGGTCCGCTCATCGTCATGATGCGGACCTGGAGGTCCGCGCTCCATGCTGAGCTATCTCCTCTTCATCGCCACCGTAGGCGGCATCTACGGGCTGCTGGCGCTCAGTCTCAACCTGATCTGGGGCGGGGCGGGCATGGTCAATCTCGGCCTGGCGGGCTTCTTTGCCGTCGGCGCCTATGCTTCGGCGCTCTTGACCACGACGGGCCACGCGCCGATCGCCGCGGGCTGGCTGCTGGCGCTGCTCGCCGGCGGCTTGGCCGGATTGATCGTCACGCTCTCGACCACGCGGCTGCGCGAGGATTATCTCGCCATCGTCACCTTGGGCTTCGCCGAAGTGGTGCGGCTGATGGCCGCCAACGAGATCTGGCTGACGCGCGGCGCCGACGGCATCTCGGGCATTCCCGGCCCGTGGAAGCGGGCGCTCGGCCAGGACTTCAACGCGGTCTATTTCCTGATCGTGGTCGCCGCACTCGTGGTCGTATTCTTCGTCGCGCGCCGTATCGACCGCGCGCCCTACGGCCGCGCCTTGCGTGCCATCCGCGAGGACGCCCAGGTGGCGCAGGTCGCGGGCAAATCGGTGCTGCGCTTCAAGACCGAGGCCTTCGCCCTGTCGGCTGCCATCGCCGGGCTGGCCGGCGCGCTCTACGGCCATTTCACCTCGTACATCGCGCCCGACCTGTTCCTGCCGCTGATCACGGTCTACATCTTCCTGGCCGTGGCCTCGGGCGGCACGGGCCGGCCGGCGGGTGCCCTGCTCGGCGCCTACATGGTGATGACGCTCTTGGAATCCTCGCGCTTCTTCGTCGAATGGATTCCCGCCGTGACGGCGGTCCAACGTGCCGCGCTCAAGGAACTGTTGATCGCGCTCGCCCTTATCGTGGTGCTCCGGCTGAAACCCTCGGGCGTCCTGCCCGAGCGCATCCCGCCCGCGCCGCGTCCCGCTCCAGGAGGAACATCATGACGCCTTTCGAGACCTGCCTTGCCGCGCTCCGCCAGCCCGGTCCGCCCGAGTCTCTGTTCAAGGTGCTCGACAAGGCGCTGGCCGACACGGTGGGCCACAAGCTGTTCACGCTGCTTTACGTGGCGCCGGACGGCAAACGCGTGAAGCGGCTCTACACCAACATGCCCAAGGAATATCCGGTCGGCGGCTACAAGCCGGTGACGGAAAGCGACTGGCATAAGCGCGTGATCGGTGAGCGCCGATCCTGGGTCGGCTACACCTACGACGACGTGAAGTGGGCCTTCTTCGATCACGAGCTGATCCGCTCGCTGGGCTGCGAATCGGCCATCAACGTGCCGGTGGTTTATGCAGGCCGCGTGCTCGGCACCATGAACCTGCTCGATGCCGCGGGCCACTACAAGGAAAGCGACCCGGCAAAGATCGAGCCTTTTGCCGCCCTGTTGATCGGCCCGTTCCTTGACGCCATCGCGGCGGACCCCGATATCGGCAAGGCACCGAGGAGTTAGGGTATGAACGCGATGCTGGGCGAGCTGCCGACCTGGAACCTTTCGGACCTCTATTCCAGTCCGACCGGGTCCGATCTCGACGCCGACCTCAAGCGCGCCGCCGCCGATTCAGAGTCGTTTGCCAGGGCCTATGAGGGCAAGGTGGCGAGCCTCGATGGCAAGGCGCTGGGCGCGGCCGTCGCCAGATTCGAGGTGTTGAGCGACCTGATGGGCCGCATCGGCTCCTACGCCTCGCTTTACTATGCCCAGGATCAGGCCGATCCCGAGCGCGGCCGCTTTTCCCAGAACGTCTCCGAGGCGCTGACCGATATCGGCACCAAGCTGGTGTTCTTTCGCCTGGAGATCAACAAGCTCGACGATGCCGACCTGGCGGCCAAGCAGAAAGACCCCGCGTTGGCCAAATACGGACCGTGGCTGCGCGATCTCCGGGTCTTCCGTCCGCACCAGCTCTCCGACGAGCTGGAAAAGGCATTGCACGAGAAACACGTCGTCGGCCGCGCCGCCTGGTCGCGCCTGTTCGACGAGACCATCGCGCGGCTGCGCTATCCGTTCCGCAACGAGCGCCTGAGCGAGCCGCAGATCCTCGACAAGCTCTCCGACAAGGACGCCAGCGTGCGCAAGGATGCCGCCAAGTCGTTCGGCAAGGTGCAGGGCGACAATATCGGCGTCTTCTCGCTGGTCACCAACACGCTGGCTAAGGACAAGGAGATCGAGGATCGCTGGCGCAAGTACCCGCGTCCGCAGTCGGCAATGAACCTCGCCAACGTGGTCGAGGACGAGGTGGTGGACGCGCTCGTCTCTTCGGTGAAGGCGGCCTATCCGCGGCTGGCGCACCGCTACTACAAGCTCAAGGCCAAGTGGTTCGGCGTCGACAAGATGCCGTACTGGGACAGGAACGCGCCGCTGCCCGAGCACGACGACCGGACCATCCCGTGGACCGAGGCGGAGAAGATCGTGCTCGACGCCTACCGCGCCTTCTCGCCCGAGCTGGCCGATGTCGGCCGAAAGTTCTTCGGCACGGGCTGGATCGATGCGCCGGCGCGGCCCGGCAAGTCACCGGGCGCCTTCGCCCATCCCACGGTGCCGTCGGCGCATCCTTATCTGCTGCTGAACTATCAGGGCAAGGTGCGGGATGTCATGACACTCGCCCACGAACTCGGCCACGGCGTGCACCAGGTGCTGGCGGCACGCCAGGGTCCGCTGATGGCCGACACGCCGCTGACGCTCGCCGAGACGGCCTCGGTGTTCGGCGAGATGCTGACCTTCCAGTCGCTGCTCAAGTCGGCGCCCGACAAGGCATCGCGCAAGGCCATGCTCGCCGGCAAGGTCGAGGACATGCTGAACACCGTGGTGCGCCAGATCGCCTTCTACGATTTCGAATCGCGCCTGCACATGGCGCGGCGCAAGAGCGAGCTGACGCCCGACGCGATCGGCGCGATCTGGATGGCGGTGCAGAGCGAGAGCCTGGGGCCGGCCCTCAGCTTCGACGAGGAGTACCGCTTCTACTGGTCGTATATCGGCCACTTCATCCATTCGCCGTTCTATGTCTACGCCTACGCCTTCGGCGACTGCCTGGTGAACTCGCTCTACGCCGCCTACCAGTCCGGCCAGAAGGATTTTCAGACCAAGTATCTCGACATGCTGAAAGCGGGCGGCGTCAAGCGCCACAAGGAGCTTTTGGCGCCGTTCGGTCTCGATGCCTCCGATCCCGCCTTCTGGGACAAGGGGCTTGGCGTCATTTCGGGCTTCGTCGACGAACTGGAAAAGCTGTAGGCATGGCCGACGACGACGAGAGCGACTCCCTCGGCGGCCGGCTTGGCCGCTATGCCAAGGTCGGCGCTTCCCTCGGCGGGCTGGCGGCCAAGCTGGCGGGCCAGCGCTATCTCGGCCGGACCCTCGACCGCGACAAGCACGCGTCCGAGCTGAAAGCCGCGCTCGGCGGCCTCAAGGGCCCGCTGATGAAGGCGGCGCAACTGATCGCCACCATCCCCGACGCGCTGCCGCCGGAATATGCCCGCGAGCTGGCGCAGTTGCAGGCCAACGCGCCGGCGATGGGTTGGGCCTTCGTGCGCCGGCGCATGGCGACCGAGTTGGGTTCCGACTGGCCATCGAAGTTCGCCAGGTTCGACAAGGAAGCCTCGTTCGCCGCTTCGCTGGGCCAGGTCCATCACGCGATCCTGCAGGACGGCACCGAGGTCGCGGTCAAACTGCAGTATCCCGACATGGCGTCGGCGCTCCAAGCCGATCTCAACCAGCTGAAACTGGTGTTCGCTGTCGGCCAGCGCTTCGATCCGGCCATCCGCACCGACGAGATCCACGCCGAGATCACCATGCGCCTGCGCGAGGAGCTGGATTATAGGCGCGAAGCCAAGCACGTCGCGCTCTATCGCCACATCCTGCGTGACGAGGCCAATGTGCACGTGCCCGAGGTCGTGCCCTCGTACTCGACCGACCGGCTGCTCACCATGACCTGGCTCGAGGGCGAGCCACTGCTCAACTGGAAGAGCCATTCGCAGGAGGACAAGGACCGCCTCGCCATCCAGATGTTTCGCACCTGGTACGTGCCGTTCTATTCCTACGGCGTGATCCATGGTGACCCGCATCTCGGCAATTACACGGTGCGGCCCGACGGTTCGGTGAACCTGATGGATTTCGGCTGCGTGCGAATCTTCCCACCGCGGTTCGTGCGCGGCTCGATCGAGCTTTATCGCGCGCTCATGACCGACGACCTCGCCCGCGCCGTGGCGGCCTACGAGGACTGGGGTTTTAGCGGCCTGACGCACGACATGATCGCCGTGCTGAACCGCTGGGCGGCCTTTCTCTACGGGCCGTTGATGGACGACCGGCCGCGCCGCCTGACCGAGGGCATGGTCGAAGGCCACGGCCGCGAAATGGCGCAGAACGTGTTCGGCGAGCTACGCCGCATGGGCGGCGTCCGCCCGCCGCGCGAGTTCGTGTTCATGGACCGCGCCGCCATCGGGCTCGGCGCCGTGTTCATCCATTTGCGCGCCTCGATCAACTGGCACCGGCTGTTCGAGAGCCTGATCGAGGGCTTCGACGTCGAGGCCCTGTCGGCGCGCCAGGACGCCGCCTTGAAGGAAGCGGGCTTGTCTTGAATATCCTAGTGACGGGTTCGTCGGGCTGGCTGGGCCAGACCCTGGTGCCGCGCCTGCGCCGGGACGGCCACAGAGTGGTGGGACTCGACCCTGAAGCGGGGGCGACGACGGAGATCGTGGGCTCGGTGGTCGACCGCGCCTTGGTGCGCCGCATCATCCGCGCGCACGGAATCGAGGCCATCGTGCACGCCGCCGCGCGTCACAAGCCGCACATAGAGACCCACGACAATTCGGAGTTCGTGGCGGTGAACGTGCAGGGCACGCTCAACCTCCTGGAGGAGGCGGTGGCGGAGGGCTCGAAGGTCGACCGCTTCGTCTTCACCTCGACCACCTCGCTCATGATCTCGCAGAAGATCCGCGACGGCAGGGCGGGCGGGGCGAAGGAGGCGATGTGGATCGACGAGACCCTCTCGCCGCTCGAGCCGCGCAACATCTACGGCGTCACCAAACGCGCCGCCGAGGAGCTGTGCCGGCTGTTCCATCATCTGCATCGGCTGCCCATCCTGATCCTGCGCACCGCACGCTTTTTTCCCGAAGAAGACGACATGGCGCACGCCATCGTCCAGTCCGGCGAGAACACCAAGGCCAACGAGTTCCTGTTTCGCCGCCTGACGGTCGAGGACACCGCCGAGGCTCACGTCGTGGCGCTGGACAGGGCCAAGGCGCTGGGCTTCGACACTTTCATCATCTCGGCGATGACGCCGTTCTCGCCGGCCGACTGCCGCGAGCTCCTGGCCGACGCGCCGTCGGTGGTGGCGCGCTACTTCCCGGACTACCGGGAGAAATACGCCAGGCGCGGCTGGACGATGTTCGACTCCATCGACCGCGTCTACGACGCCGGCAAGGCGAAGCGGAAACTGGGTTTCGTGTGCAGGACAGGGTTCAGGGAAGTCCTTGACGGCCTTCGCTAGCCTTCAACTGTCATCCTGAGCGCAGCGAAGGATCTCATGCCCGTGGCAAGCGGCGATGAGGTCCTTCGCTGCGCTCAGGACGACGATTACCCCCTCACCCTCGGCATCATGATCATGTCCCATGGGCTCGGCATGTCGCCGTGCGGCACCCACACCAGCGCGGGCGCATTCAGCGCGAAGGCCTTATGCAGCGTGGCCTCGAGCTGCTTGGCGTCGAGCGCCTTGAACGAGGCGATGCCGAAGGAGTCGGCGAGCTTGCCGAAATCCGGGTTTTGCAGGTCCGAGGCGATCAGGCGGTTGCCGTAGCGCTCCTGCTGGATGCGCTTCACATTGCCGAAGGCGCCGTTGTCGAACACCACCACGACGACGGCGAGGTTGTGGCGCGCTGCGGTGGCAAGCTCGCCGACCTGGTACATGAAGCCGCCGTCGCCGGCGATCGCCAGCACCTTCTTGTCCGGCATCGCCGCCTTGGCGCCGAGCGCGGCGCCAAACCCCCAGCCGAGATTGTCCTGGTAGCCAGGCGAGAGGAACGTGCGCGGCCTTTCGATGGGCAGCGCCACCCGTGAGGCGAAGCCGATTTGCGAGACCTCGTCGACAAAGATGCCGTCCTCGGGCAGCGCCGCGCGGATCGCCTTCAGGAACGAGACTTGCGGCTCCAGCCGCGACAGACGCTCGGCGAGCCAGGCGCGATGGCCCCTCAGCTCCTGGGCGCGCGAATGACGCGGCCGATTGTGCCTGGGCAGGGCCGCGATCAGGGCGCGCAACTGCGGGGCGGCATCGCCGACCAGCGCCACATGGGGCTTGCGCAGGCGGTCATGCTCGTCGGGATCGATGTCGAGCCGCACCACCTTCAGGTTGGAATCGATGCCCCAGTTGCCGTTCTGGATGAAGAAGCGCGTGCCGATCGCCAGCACGGCGTCGGCCTCCTTCCACAGGCGGTGGCCGACCGGCATGTCGACGGCGAGACGGTGCGTGCTCGGCACGACGCCGCGGCCGCGACGGTAGGAGCTCACCGGCGCTTCCAGCATCTCGGCGAGCTTGAGCACCTCGGCGCCGGCGTCGAGCGCGCCGCCGCCGACCACGATGATCGGCCGTTCCGCGGCGCCCAGGACTTTGGCCGCCGCGGCGATCGCTTCGTCGTCGATGGTTTCCGGCGGCAGCGGCAGCGGCGCCGTGGCAAGCGCCACTTCGGCGCGCCTGGCCCAGGTGTCGAGCGCGCATTCGAGCGCCACCGGCCGTTGACGACCCGAGGTGGCATGCCAGATCGCCTGCGATACCAGCGTCGGTGCCTCCTGCGGGCTTTTGATGCGCTCGGCCCATTTGGTGATGTGGCGCATCAGGCCGAGCTGGTCGTGGATTTCGTGCAGATGCCCGTGGCCCTTGTCGATGTCGGTCTGCGGGATCTGGCCGATCAGGCCGATCACCGGCGCGTTCATGCCGTAGGCCGTGAGCAACGCCGCGCCCGCATTGAGCAAGCCGGGACCGGGCACGACGGCGAAAGCCTGCGGCTTGCCGGTCGCCAGCGCCGCGCCCAGCGCCATGTAGGCCGCGGTCTGCTCGTGGCGCGGATGGATCACGCGCAGCCGACCGGCCGCATGGTAGAAGGCGTCGAACAATGGGTCGTTGTGCAGGCCGGGCAGGGCATAGACCGTGTCGAGGCCATGGTGGAGGAGGGTTTCGACCGTGGCTTCGGCGGTGGACAGACGCGGCATGTCGTCGATGTACAGACGCCGCCGGATACGATCAAGGCGCGTGGCGTGCGGCTGATCCTGTTCGCGCTCCTTCTCGCCGGCGCCGCGGCGCTTGTCGTTGCCCTGCTGGCATGGCTCGCCGAACGGCGGCTCGACCAAATGGCCGAGGCGGCCTCATTCTCCGACGTGGCGAAGATGCCTGCCGCCGAGGTGGCGCTGGTGCTGGGCACGGCACCGATCGGGCCCGAGGGCGGGCCCAACCGCTACTTCGTCTATCGCCTCGATGCGGCGGCCGCGCTGTGGAAGGCGGGCAAGGTCAAATATCTCATCGCCAGCGGCAGTGGCGAGGAACCGGCGGCGATGCGCGCCGGCCTGGTCGAGCGCGGCGTGCCCGCCGATTCGATCTATCGCGATCCGGCGGGCTACCGCACCTGGGACTCCGTGTTGCGCGCCCGCGACGTCTATGGCCAGGAGCGCCTCGTGGTCGTCTCCCAGCGCTTTCATCTCGATCGTGCCTTGTTCATCGCCCGCCGCGAGGGCATCGAAGCCTGGGGCCTCGAAGCGCGCGACGTCGACACGCCCTACAGCGTCTTCACCGAACTGCGCCGCTATCCCTCGGCGCTGCGTGCCTTCTATGACGTGTGGACAGGTGCGAAGGCCCGCGAGGTTGGTAAGAAGATCGCTATCGGAGTCGATCCGCCGTCATAGCTGGGGGCGCGCCACTCCTGTGGCGCGATCTTCTCATGCTCATTCGGACCGCGAGCCTCCGGCTCGCTCATGATCATGAGCGTGCAAGATGCGCGCGGTCCGGAAGATCATGATCGCGCCACTGGAGTGGCGCGCCCCCAGCAAACTATCTAAGCCGCCCCTCGGTGACGGCCGCCATGTCGCGCAGCTCGGGAAGCGGCGAGACCACGGGCTTGCCGGCGAAATGCGCGTCGAGGTTCTGGCGCACCAGCGCCGTCATGCGGCGCTGGGCGTGCTCGGTGCCGCCGCCGAAATGCGGCGTCATCACCAGGTTCTCGAATGGCAGCAGCTCCTGGCGCTCGTACGGCTCCTCGTCGAAGACGTCGAGGGCAGCGCCTTCGATCACGTTGTTGCGCAACGCGTCGGCGAGCGCCGCCTCGTCGACCGCCCAGCCGCGGCTGATGTTCACCAGGTGACCGCGCGGCCCGAGCGCCTTCAGCACCTCGGCATTGATGATGTGCCGGTTGGAGGCGTCCGAGCGCAGGCAGACGATCAGGTAGTCCGCCCAGGTCGCCAGCGCCATGACGTTGGCGAAATAGGCATAGTCGACATCGCTGCGCCTGCTCCTGTTGCAATAGCCGATCTCGACATCGAAGCCCTTGGCGCGCTTGGCGAACTCCATGCCGATGGCGCCGAGGCCGAGGATGCCGAGCTTGCCGCCGGTCAAGCCGGCGATGGCGCCGAACCGGTTGGGGATGCGCTTGGTCCAGTCGCCGCGGCGGATCATCTTGTCGGCCCGCACGATCCGTCGCGTCGAGGCGAGCAGGATGCCGATCGCCATCTCGGCCACGTCGGGCGCATTGGCGTCGGCGCCGTGCGTCACCATGATGTTGCGCTTGCGCGCGGCGGCGAGGTCGATGCGCTCGTAGCCGGTGCCGTAGCAGCAGATCAGCGACAGCCGCGGCATGGACGCCATCAGCGTGTCCGACGCACCGATGCTGCCGGTCGTCACCAGCGCCTGCACATGCGGCTGCGCAGCCGGCGGCACCAGCGCCGGGTCGGGCTTGTCCATATGTCCGGCGATCTCATAGCTCTCGGAGAGCGCCGCGAGCGCGATCTTGCTGAAGTGGAAACCGGTGAGGATGACGGGACGCTGGGCCATGTCGTGCAGTATCACGTGCCGCTCATGGCCGTAAATGCGGCTCTGCCACGCGGCGAAAATGCGCCTTGGCAAAGAAGGGGGCGCTGTGCATGGTGCGCCGCACCAAGCTGTTCCTCCGCGTCTCCAACCGACCCAAGCGCTCCATGAAAATTGCCATTCTCAAAGAACGTCGGCCGCATGAGACCCGCGTGGCCGCGACTCCCGAGACCGTCACGAAACTGAAGACGCTGGGCGTGGAAGAGATCGTGATCGAGGCCGGGGCAGGCGCGGCGGCGGCCTATACCGACCAGGCCTACAGTGATGCCGGTGCAACTATCGTGCCGGATGCCGCCTCTGCCGTAGCGGCCGCCGACGTGGTGTTCAAGATCCAGCGACCGATGTCGGCGACGGAGGGCGTGGACGAGATCGGACAGCTGCGCGCGGGCCAGGTGCTGATGTCGCCGCTCGGCGCGCTCACCAACAAGGAGCTGGTGCAGGCGCTGGCCGCCAAGGGCGTGACGTCGTTCGCGCTCGAGCTGATCCCGCGCATCACGCGCGCGCAGTCGATGGATATCCTGTCCTCGCAGGCCAACCTCGCAGGCTACAAGGCGGTCCTGTTGGCGGCCAACAACTTCGGCCGCATCCTGCCGCAGATGATGACGCCGGGCGGCACGCTGGCGCCATCGCGCAGTTTCATCATGGGCGTCGGCGTGGCCGGCCTGCAGGCGATCGCCACGGCGCGCCGGCTGGGCTCGATCGTGACGGCGACCGACGTCAGACCGGCGACCAAGGAGCAGGTCCAGTCGCTCGGCGCCAAGTTCGTCGCCGTCGAGGACGAGGAATTCAAGGCGGCCGAGACGACGGCCGGTTATGCCAAGGAGATGAGTGCGGAGTATCGCGCCAAGCAGGCGGCGCTGGTCGCCGAGCACATCAAGACGCAGGACATCGTGATCACCACCGCGCTCATCCCCGGCCGCAAGGCGCCCGTGCTGGTCAGCGAGGAAATGGTGAAGACCATGAAGCCCGGCTCGGTGATCGTCGACATGGCGGTCGAGCAGGGCGGCAACTGCCCGCTCTCCGAATACGGCAAGACGGTCGAGAAGTACGGCGTCAAGATCATCGGTCCGGCCAACCTGCCGGCGGAACTGCCGACCGACACCTCCTCGCTGTTCGCGCGCAATCTCCTGAACTTCATCACGCCCATGGTCGACAAGGTGACCAAGGCGCTGAAAATAGACCCCAGTGACGAGGTCGTGAAGGGCACCCTGGTGACCCAGGACGGCCTGATCGTGCATCCCTCGCTCAGCCAGACCTAGGAGCGGTCCAATGGACGACAAACTTGCCGGCGAAGCCGCCAAACTCGCGACCCAGGCGCAGTCGCTGGCCACCGACCTCAAGGGCGTAGCGCAGCAGATCACCGACCTGGCCGCGCAAGGCACCCAGGCGCTGCCCGACGGCCACATGCCGTTCGTCTCGCTGCTCACCATCTTCGCGCTGGCCTGCTTCGTCGGCTACTACGTGGTCTGGCGAGTGACGCCCGCGCTGCATTCGCCGCTGATGTCCGTCACCAACGCCGTGTCGTCGGTGATCATCGTCGGCGCGATCTTGGCCGCGGGGCTGAAGGGCCTGGGTGCCGCGCAGCTGTTCGGCGCCATCGCCGTGGCCCTCGCCGCCGTCAACATCTTCGGCGGCTTCATCGTCACGCACCGCATGCTGTCGATGTTCAAGAAGAAGCCGGTCAAGAAGTAAGCGGTTTGGGGGACGAGCGGGAATGATCACCCAGGAACTGGCCGCCTATGGCTATCTGATCGCGGCCATCTGTTTCATCATGGCGCTGCGCGGGCTGTCGTCGCCCGTTACGTCGCGCGGCGGCAATCTCTACGGCATCGTCGGCATGGTGGTGGCGATCGGCGTCACCGTCGCCACGCCGGGCGTCGTCTCGCCCTGGCTGATCGTCGGCGGCCTGCTGATCGGCGGCGCCATCGGCACCGTCATCGCGCTGCGCATCCAGATGACCGCCCTGCCGCAGCTCGTGGCGGCATTCCATTCGCTGGTCGGTCTCGCGGCGGTGTTCGTGGCGTCGGCCGCCTTCGTGTCGCCCGACGCTTTCGGCATCGGCTCGCCGGGCCACATCAAGACCCAGAGCCTGATCGAGATGGGGCTGGGCACCATCATCGGCGCCATCACCTTCACCGGCTCGATCGTGGCCTTCGCCAAGCTGCAGGGCCTGGTCTCGGGTGCGCCGCTGGTCTTCCGCGGCCAGCATCCGCTCAACGCCCTGATCGGTATTGTCATCGTCGTGCTGCTGGTGTGGTTCGCCCTGCGCGGCCATCCGATCACCTTCATCCTGCTGATCGCGCTGTCCCTGGCGGTGGGCTTCCTGCTGATCCTGCCGATCGGCGGCGCCGACATGCCGGTCGTGGTGTCGATGCTCAACTCCTATTCGGGATGGGCGGCGGCCGGCATCGGCTTCACCTTGGCCAACACCGCGCTGATCGTGACCGGCGCGCTGGTCGGCTCGTCGGGCGCCATCCTGAGCTACATCATGTGCAAGGGCATGAACCGCTCGATCTTCAACGTCATCCTGGGCGGTTTTGGCACCGACAGCTCGACGGCCGGTGCCGCGCACGCCAAGAGCGACAAGCCGGTCAAGGCCGGCTCGGCCGAGGATGCGGCCTTCCTGATGAAGAACGCCCAGTCGGTGATCATCGTGCCGGGCTACGGCATGGCGGTGGCGCAGGCCCAGCACACGCTGCGCGAGATGGCCGACATCCTGAAGAAGGACGGCGTGCAGGTGCGCTACGCCATCCATCCCGTGGCCGGCCGCATGCCGGGCCACATGAACGTGCTCTTGGCCGAGGCCAACGTGCCCTACGACGAGGTCTTCGAGCTCGACGACATCAACCGCGACTTCGCCTCGACCGACGTGGCCTTCGTGATCGGCGCCAACGACGTCACCAATCCCGCCGCCAAGACCGATCCGACCAGCCCGATCTACGGCATGCCCATCCTCGACGTCGAGAAGGCGCACACCGTGCTGTTCGTCAAGCGCGGCATGGCCTCCGGCTATGCCGGCGTCGACAACGAGCTGTTCTTCCGCGACAACACCATGATGCTGTTCGCCGACGCCAAGGCGATGTGCGAGAACATCGTCAAGGCGCTGGAAGGTTCGGCGCATTAGACTACGGCATGGACGTTTCCATTGCCCGGGAAGAAGACCCGGCGGGCAGCCGCCGGATTCTGGAAACGCTGACGGGCCGCTTGCCGGAATGGTTCGCACAAGGCGAATCCAACCGGCGCTACGCCGAGCAGGCGGAGATCCTGGAAGCTTGGGTTGCGCGCATTGACGGACGAGCGGGCGGCTTGCTGCTGATCAAAAGGCACAGCCCCGTCAGCGCGGAAGTCTACTGGCTTGGTGTCGACCCGGATCATCACCGGCAGGGAATTGGACGGGCCTTGATCGGCGCCGTCGAACGCCAGTTGAGGAAAGAGAAGATCAGGTTTCTCTTCGTCATGACGCTCCATCCCGAAGACCCTTATGAGCCTTACCGGCGCACGCGGCTTTTCTACGAGCGGATGGGATTTGAGTTGGCGCTGTCGTCCGGCCAGGCTCTTGCCGCGTCATCGTCCAATCCGCTTGCCTACTATCTCAAACCACTGTAGCCGACGCCCGGCAAAGAGGGGGAGATGTCGCATCGCGCCGTTCTCTTTGATGTCGGCGGGCCAATCGATCTGGAGTTCGCCTGGGAGATCGCGGTCGACAGCGCCATAGCCTCGGCTTGCGGCCTGGAAGGCATCCGGGTCGACCAAGACATGATCGACCGGGCATCAGAAGCCGCCGTCGCCGCTTTCGCACCTGATGCCTACGCTTTCATGATCGAGCATCTGTGCGGCGGCGATCACGCCACGGCCGCGCGTGTGACCAGCCGCAGGAGGGCGATGGTCGATGGACTCGATGTGTTCCAGATGCGGCCTGACATGCCCGCCTTATTGCGGCGCCTCGCCGACCGGGGACTGAGGCTCGGGATCGTGGCCAATCAACCGGCCAGGATGTCTGAGCGTCTTGGGCGCGAGGGCATAGCCGACCTGTTCGCGCATCTCGGCCTCACCGGTTTGACGGGCTTGCGCAAACCCGACCCGCGCGCCTTCATGACCGCGTGCGATGCCTTGGGCGTGAGGCCGGCTGAGGCGATCATGGTCGGCGACCGCATCGATGTCGATATAGCGCCCGCGAAGGCGCTCGGCATGGCGGCCATCCTGCTCCGAAGCGGCCGCCATCGCCGCCAGCGTCCGCGTTCGCCGGCCGACGAGCCGGACGCCGTCGTGACCGATGTGCTGGAGCTGGAGGCCGCGATCACGTCACTCTTGTCATCCTGAGCGCAGCGAAGGATCTCATGCCCTTGGCAAGCGGCGATGAGGTCCTTCGCTGCGCTCAGGACGACATGAATTAGTGAGCGTGCTGGCTGGCGCCGTAGCGATGGATGTGCAGCGGCTCCTTGGCGAGGCCGGGACAGAAGGTACCGACGACCTTTTCCAGCTGCAGGTAGAGCTTCTTCGCCGGGCCTGTAAGGGGCGCGCGCCGGGCCTTTGAGGCCGCGGCCCGGGATGCGAGCTTGGGCAGATCGACGGTCAGGATCTTTCGGTTCTCCACGATCATGCGGCCGCCGATCATCACCGAGTGCACGCCGCTGCCATCCTCGCTATGGACCACGCCGTTCACCGGATCGTTGGTCGGGATCCAGTTGATATGCTGCAGGTCGAGAAAGACGATGTCGGCCTTGTAGCCCGCCGCGATCTTGCCGATCTGCTTGTGCAGGCCGAGCGCGCGGGCGCCACCTTCGGTGGCGGCCAGCAGCGCCTCGTCGGTGCCGAGCCAGCGCTGCCAGTCGGGGCCCTGCACCTTGGAGACCAGCGACGCGAGCCGCGTCGCTTCGTACATGTTCTGATTGTCCGAGCAGTTCGCGCCATCGGTGCCAATACCGACATTGATCTTGCGGTCGAGCATGCCACGCACGTCGGCGATGCCGCTGCCCAGCCGCATGTTGGAACCGGGATTGTGCGCGACCGAAGCGCCACGGTCGCCCAGGCGCTTCATGTCGTCGTCGTCGAGCCACACGCCGTGCGCCACGGTGAAGCGGTCGTTGACCAGGCCCATCTTGTCCATGTGGGCAGTGAGCGACGTGCCGTAGATCTGGTAACCCGCCACTGCTTCGACCTTCGACTCGGAGACATGGCTCTGGATGCCGACGTCGTATTCCTTTGCGAGGTCGCGGCAGGCGATCAGGAAATCGTCGCTGCAATGGAACGGGATGGTCGGCGCCAGGGCGAGCTGCACCATCTCGAATGGCCACTTCTGCAGCGCCCGGCGCATTTGCTTCGTGGTGACCTTCCAGGGCGCTTGCTTGAAGCTCTCGACCTCCGTGCGCAGCCGGGGTGGCAGGCGCTCCATCAGGCCGGGGATCGCCTCGAAGAACGAGATGTCGGCCACCAACGGCGCCAGCATGCAGCGCATGCCGACGTCCTCATAGGCTTGCGCCATCGCGGACAGGCCCTCGACCGAAGGCAAGGGGAATTCGGCGGCAAGGTCGTAAGCCGCGGTGCAGCCCTTCATCACCATCTCTGCCGCGCCGATCTGGGCGCTGAGATACTTGTCCTCGAGGCTATAGTCGATGTGGGCCCACTGGGAGGCGGTCAGCAGCAGTTCGAGCGACCAGCGATCGTGCAGGCCTTTGGCAAGATTGCCTGGGCTGTGGGTGTGCGCATTGATCAGGCCGGGATGCATCAGCCGGTGCCTGGCGTCGACCACGATGGCGCCGGCGGGGGTAGCGAGCCCCGGCCGGCCGATCTCGGCGATGGTGTCGCCCTTGATCAGGATGTCGACGGGCACCGCCTTGCGCTTGGCGATGTCCAGAAGCTTGCCGCCGCGGACGATGGTGAAGGGACGCTTGGGTTTGATTGCCATACTGCACTGTTGCAACAAGGTGCCACCACGGCGAGAAGAATCGCATGTTCCTCTCCCCCTAGCGGGAGAGAGGAACATGAATGTGACCGCCTCGTTTCGCTATCAATGAGCGTGCTGGTTCGCACCGTATCGATGGATGTGCAGCGGTGCCTTGGCCAGCCCGGGGCAAAAGGTGCCGACGATCGTCTCCATCTGCTGGTAAAGCTTCTTCGCCTCACCCTGTGGCTTGGCGCGGCGCGCCTGCACGGCCTCGATCCTGGCGGCGAGCTTGGGCAGATCGACGGTGAGCAGCTTGCGGTTCTCGACGACCATGCGCCCGCCGATCATCACCGAATGCACGCCGGTGCCGTCCTCGATATGGACCACGCCGTTCACCGGATCGTTGGTCGGGATCCAGTTGATGTGGTGCAGGTCGAGGAAGACGATGTCGGCCTTGTAGCCCGGCGCGATCTTGCCGATCTGCTTGTGCAGGCCAAGGGCGCGAGCGCTGCCCTCGGTGGCGGCCAGCAGCGCCTCGTCGGTCCCCAGCCACTGCTGCCAGTCGGGGCCCTGTACCTTGGAGACCAGCGAGGCGAGCCGCATCGCCTCGTACATATTCTGGTTGTCCGAGCAGCTGGCACCATCGGTGCCGACCGCGACGTTGACCTTGCGGTCGAGCATGCCGCGCACGTCGGCGATGCCACTGCCCAGCCGCATGTTGGAGCCGGGATTGTGCGCCACCGAGGCGCCGCGATCGCCCAGCCGCTTCATGTCGTCGTCGTCGAGCCACACGCCGTGGGCGACGGTGAAGCGGTCGTTGACCAGGCCCATCTTGTCCATGTGGGCGGCGAGCGACGTGCCGTAGGTCTGGTAACCCGCGATCACCTGCACTTTGGATTCGGCGACGTGGCTATGGATGCCGACATCGTATTCCTTGGCGAGGTCGCGGCACGAGGCGAGGAAAGCGTCGGAGCAATGGTGCGGGATGGTCGGCGCAAGCGCGAGATGGACCATCTCGAACGGCCACTTCTGCAGGGCCTTCTTCATCTGCTTCGTGGTGGCTTTCCACGGCGCGTAGCGGAAGGTCTCGGCTTCCTTCTGCAGCGCCGGCGGCAGCCGGTCCATCAGGCCGGGGATCGCCTCGAAAAAGGTGAGGTCGGCCACCATCGGCGCCAGCACGGCGCGCATGCCGACATCCTCGTAGGCGCGGGCCATTGCCGAGAGGCCTGCGACCGAGGGCAGAGGATATTCGTGCGCGAGGTCGTAGGCCGCGGTACAGCCCTTCATCACCATCTCGGCCGCGCCGATCTGGGCGGAGAGGTATTTGTCCTCGGTGGTGATGTCGATATTGCTCCATCGCGCGGCGGTCAGCAGCAGCTCGAGCGACCAGCGATCATGCAGGCCCTTGGAAAGGTTGCCCGGTCCATGGGTGTGGGAATTGATCAACCCGGGATGCATCAGGCGATGCTTGGCATCGACCGCCACTGCGCCGGCGGGGGCGGCGAGCCCCGGCCGGCCGATCTCGGCGATGGTGTCGCCCTTGATCAGGATGTCGACAGGAACGGCTTTGCGCTTGGCAATGTCTAAAAGCTTGCCGCCGCGGATGATGGTGTGGGAACGTTTGGATGTGTTTGCCATGACGGCAGTCTCGCAAACAAAGTGCCACCACGGCGACGGGAATCTCGTGTTCCCGGGCGACATCGGAAGGATGCCATGAAACTGGAAGGCGGATGCTATTGCGGTCAGGTGCGCTACGTGGCCGAAGGCGAGCCGACGCTGAAGGCGCAATGCCACTGCCGCGAATGCCAATATATCAGCGGCGGCTCACCGAACATGTTCCTGCTCATGCCAACCGAGGGCTTCCGCTATACCCAGGGAACGCCCAAGCAGTTTGCCCGCAGCGATCTCGAGCGCCCCGTGACACGGGAATTCTGCGGCGACTGCGGCACGCATCTGACGACGCGGCGGCCGGGTTTGCCGGCCGTGATCCTGAAGGTCGGCACGCTCGATGATCCGAGCCTTTTTGGCGGCCCGCAGATGGCGATCTACACGGTCGACAAGCAGGCTTTCCATCAGATCCCCGAGGGACTGCCGACTTTCGAGCGACTGCCGAAACGATAGCGCGCCAAACAAAAACCCCCGGGGTTACCGGGGGTCGTCTTCGTTCCGCGACGGAGAGGGCTAGTAACCCTCGCGCTCCATGCGCTTGCGCATCAGCTTGCGGGTCCGGCGGATGGCTTCTGCCCTTTCGCGGGCGCGGCGCTCGGAGGGCTTTTCATAATTGCGACGGAGCTTCATCTCTCGGAAGATCCCTTCGCGCTGCATCTTCTTCTTCAGGACACGCAGCGCCTGATCGACGTTGTTTTCACGAACGAGAACCTGCACTTCGATCGCTTCCTTCCATGCATGGTGGGGCGCCCCGGAACGGCTCCGGGGGCAATTAGGAGGCGGCGTAGGTATCACAGGGCAGAACCGTTGGAAAGGGGGTGTGGAGCCCCGGTTCGATGCCTATATCTTGGCTAATGAGCGCCGAAAATAGTCCCCAAAGCGACCCTGACGCCCCGTTGCGCGACGGTTTGGCCGACGCCGTCGCCGCCGAGGCGGCCTTCGACGGCTGGACCCGCACCGCCCTGTCGGCCGCGTCGCGCCAGCTCGCGCTGCCGGCGGGCGAGGCCGACCGCCTGTTCCCGGGCGGCCCGGTCCAGGTCCTGACCTACCTCAGCGAGCGATCCGATCTGCGCACGGTCGCGGATATGGAGAAGGAAGGCGTCGGCAACCTGAAGATCCGCGACCGCATCACCAAGGCCGTGCGCATCCGGCTGGAGCGTCATGCCGGCGGGCGCGAGGCGGTGCGCCGCGCGCTGGCGCTGTTGTCGCTGCCGTTCAATGCAGGGTTGGCGCTGAAGCTTCTGTACAAGACCGTGGACGCCATGTGGTACGCCGCGGGCGATACCAGCACCGATTTCAACTTCTACACCAAGCGCGCCACGCTGGCGGGTGTCTATTCCTCGACCCTGCTCTACTGGCTGGCTGACCGCTCGCCCGGCAGCGAGGCGACCTGGGGCTTCCTCGACCGCCGCATCGACGATGTCATGAAGATCGAAAAGCTGAAGTCACAGGTGAAATCCTGGACCGGCTCGACGACACGGGCAGCTTCACGACGGTGACTTGATAAAGGTGACGTGGCCCATCTTGCGGCCCGGCCGCGGCGTCGCCTTGCCGTAGAGGTGCAGCCGTGCCGCTGGATCGGCGAGATAGCGCGGCCAGTCGTTGGCCTCCTCGCCGATCAGGTTCAGCATGTGCGAGGGAGCGAGCACGTCGACCGGGCCGAGCGGCAGGCCGCAGATCGCGCGCACGAGCTGCTCGAACTGGCTGGTGGCGCAGGCATCGATCGTCCAATGGCCTGAATTGTGCGGCCGGGGCGCCATCTCGTTGGCGAGCACGCGGCCATCCCTGGTCACGAACATCTCGAGCGCGACCAGGCCGACCAGCTCGAGGCCGTCCGCCAGATCGGTGCCGAAGCGCTCCGCCGCAGCCAGTGTCCCGGCCGGCAGGCCCGAGGGCACTGTCGTGGTGCGCAGGATGCCATCGCGGTGATCGTTGAGCCCGATCGGGAAGTAGCGCGTGGTGCCATCGAGGTCGCGCGCCACGATCACCGAGATCTCGCACAGGAAATCGACCAGCGCTTCGAGGATGCATTCCCGCCGGCCGAGCTTCTGCCAGGCCGCCGCGAGCGCGGCGCGGTCGGCGACGCGGACCTGGCCCTTGCCGTCATAGCCCTCGCTGCAGGTCTTCAGGATGCCGGGAAACGCCGAGGCGGCGGCGATCTCGGCCTCGCTCCGGATCGGCTGGTAGTCCGCCGTGCCGATGCCAAGCGCCTTGAAGAATTCCTTTTCGCGCAGCCGGTGCTGGGCGACATGGATGGGCTTTACGCCCGGCCGCACCGGCTTGTGCTTCTGGCACTGGGTGACAGCCGCCTCGGGCACGTTCTCGAATTCGTAGGTGATGACATCGACCTGGTTGGCAAAGCGCGCCAAGGCGGCCTTGTCGTCGTAGGCGCCACTGACATTGCCGGCCGCGACATCGCCTGCAATCGAATGCTCCTCGGGCGCATAGACGACGCAGCGATAGCCCAGCCGCGCCGCGGCCAGCGCGGTCATGCGGCCCAACTGGCCGCCCCCCAGGATGCCGATGGTCGAACCTGGCGGCAGGGTCTGCGGTGACGTCATCAACGAGGAGATGCTGCGGGCTCGTCCGACGGCGCGCGGGCGACCGCGCCGGTCTGGCGCGCCCGCCAACGCTCGACCGCCGCCATGATCTTGGCGTCGCCAAGACCAACGATGCTGGCGGCCAGCAAGGCAGCATTGATCGCGCCGGCTCGACCGATGGCGAGCGTGCCCACCGGGATGCCGGCCGGCATCTGGACAATGGAAAGAAGACTGTCCTGACCCTTCAGCGCCGCGCTTTCGACCGGCACGCCCAGCACCGGCAGCGGCGTCAGCGAGGCCGTCATGCCGGGCAGGTGGGCGGCCCCCCCGGCGCCGGCCACGATTACCTTCAAGCCGCGGCCCTTGGCGGCCGAGGCATAGGCCATCATGCGCTTGGGCGTGCGGTGGGCGGAGATAATGCGGGCTTCGAACGGCACGCCGAGCGCCTCCAGGGTTTCGGCGGCGTGGCGCATGGTCGTCCAGTCCGACTGGCTGCCCATGATCAGGCCGACCAGCGGGCGGCGTTTGGCTGTGGATTTTGCCATGCTCAGGCGATGATATCGGGAATCAACTGGCTTTCCAGCTTGAGGATCTGGTCCTTGAGCCCGAGCTTGCGCTTCTTCAGGCGCTGAAGCTGGAGCTGGTCGAAGGGCGGCTTCTCGAGCAGGCGTTCGATCACGTCGTCGAGATCGCGATGCTCGCTTTTCAACGCTTCCAGCTTGGCCTTGATCGCCTCGGCGTCCAGCGGATCCGAAGTCGTGTTGCTCATGCTCGGCGCACTCGTCCAGGCGGGCTAGCCACGTCGCCCCGGGCCGTGTACCCCTTCGCCCGCCCAAAGGGAAGCGCTCAAGCTGTCGGATTTTCTGCCCCATCCGTTCTGGAATTTCTCGCTGGAACTCTATGCCGGCGAGGGGGTGGCCGAGGCCTGCCTCGACCTGCAGGAGCGGCGCGGCTGCGACGTGAACATATTGCTGTTCTGTTGCTGGCTCGGCGCCTCGGGCCGCTCGACCCTGAGCGCCGACCGGCTGCGGACGATCCTGAAGGCAAGCGACGTCTGGCAGGCCGAGATCGTGCGTCCCCTGCGCCAGGTGCGCCGGCTGCTGAAGGACCGGCCGTGGCCTGAAGCGCTGCCCGAGACCGTCGATGCCGTGCGCCGGCGTGTCGCCGATGCCGAGCTCGCGGCCGAGCACGCCGAGCAGATCAAGCTCGCGAGCCTGCACACGCCGCCGGCCGACCGCGATCGCCCGGTCGAAAAGCGCCTGCGCGCGGCGGTCGGCAATCTCGGAGTCTATGCCGTGTGCCTGGGCGTCGTCCCCGACGCCAAGGACCGTGCTGCAGTGGCCGCCCTGATGAAGGGTACCTTTCCGATGCTCACGGCCGACGAGATCGCCCGCACCGTCGGCATCTAGCTCCAGCGTTTCACCTTGCCGGTGTCGAGATCGAACAGGTCGAGCACGCGGCCGACGGTGTGGTCGATCACGTCATCGAGCGTCCGGGGCTGGTTGTAGAAAGCGGGCACCGGCGGCGCGATGATGGCGCCCATTTCGGCGAGCCTGGTCATGTTCCGGAGATGGATGGCATGCAGCGGCGTCTCGCGTACCAGCAGCACCAGCCGACGGCGCTCCTTCAACACCACGTCGGCGGCCCGCGTCAGCAGGTTGGAGGTGATGCCGTTGGCGATCTCGCCCAGGCTGCGCATCGAACAGGGCGCCACGATCATGCCCATGGTCCGGAACGAGCCGCTGGAAATGGCCGCGGCGAGATCGTCGATACCATAGACGGTGTCGGCCAGGCGGCGCACTTCCGCCACCTTTATCGTCGTCTCGTGGCCGAGGGTTACTTCTGCGGTGCGCGTCATTACCAGGTGGGTTTCCACCGGCAAATCCTTTAGCGCCTGCAGCAGGCGCACACCGTAGATCACCCCGGAAGCCCCGGAAATACCGACAACAAGCCGCGATGGGTCAGACATGCGAACTATCTTATCGGCTTATGCACAGGCGGTGGATAGGGCTTGATTCAACGTGACTCATTGCAATCTTGGAGTCACAATTTCTCGTCCGCAACCAGCTCGGAGGTCGCCCGTGAGCACAGTGGACCACATCGAAGCGCTCAAGGCCAAGCACGCTTCCCTTGAGCAAGCGATCCACCAAGAGAATACCCGACCGCATCCTGACGACGATGCGATCTGCAGCCTCAAGAAGCGAAAACTGCAAATCAAGGACGAGATTGTCCGTCTGACGTCGTCGAGTACGACCCACTAGTCAAAGCCAGCCCGATCGGGCCAGCGCGACCGCGGCGACGGCGGCGAACAGGCCGGGTGTGAACCCGCCGGCTGTTCGCCTGTCGACTGCCGCGGCAGCGCACCCTCGACTGCGACGGCCAGCGCGCCTGCGATAGAGGCTCAGCGCGGATGCGATTCGCGCGAGTCAGTTCAGCTTGTGCAGATTGACCGTCCAGGAGACCGGCCCAAAGGCGCCGCGCGAAGAGCCGCTGCACTGTGCCACATCGTCCGCACCACGACGGCAGACGAGCTGGTCGGCATACCAGTGCGAGCCGTCGTTGCAGGTCGTGTCGCCGTCGCGCAGGCGCAGGATCGCGCCCTCGAAGCGCGCCTGGGCGCGCGTGCGGCAGGCGGTGCGGCCGCGCCGCCATTCGAGCTGGCCGTTGCCGTTGGCGTCGAAGCAGTAGGACGAGATGCCGGGCTGCATCTGGATGGTCTCGTGGCGGAACGGATCGGTGCGCCAGCAGCCCGACAGGAAGGAATAGTTGTTGGTCGGCGCGGATGGCAGACGCAGGCGATCGTCGGTGGGCCGGCTTTGCTGGGGCGGCGGCGTCGGCGCCGGCGCGGGCTTGGGCGCTGGCGGCGGTTGCGGCGCGAGGGCGACCTGCGGCGGCGGCTTGGGGGCTTCCGGCGGCTTGCAGTCGGCGATGCGCTTCTTGAGTTCGGCCTCGATCAGCGACAGCTCGACCTTCAGGACGCGGCTGCGCGATTCCTCGGTCGAGAAGGCGGCCTTCAGCGTCGGCATCGGATCGGGCGCGGGTTCCGGCGCCGCCGCGGCCGGCGGCCCCTCGCGGGTGGCGAGTGCCATATCGGGCTCGGCCGGCAGGCAGCCGCGTAGCAGCCAGGCGCCGGCCAGCAGCAGGAGCAGGAGCGGCAACGCCGCGAGCAGCGTGCGCCCCCAGGGAATGATGGTGCTGGGCGGTCGGGTCGCCGGCAGGCGAGGAGGCGGCGCGCCGAGCACCGTCTGCCGCGCGCTGGGGGTGGCCGGGGGCGGGGGCGGCGTGACGGGCAACAGCGCCGTGGCGGCCTCTTTCTCGTAGCCCCAGCAGACGATGACCGGCCGCTCGCCGACCATGAAGATGAACGATTCCGCCGGCGCGCGGGCCGCGAGCTGGAGCGAGAGCCCGACCATGCCCATGTCCTCGCGCGGGCCGGCGCCGGCCAGCGTGTCGCCCAGGCGGCGGATGTCGGCAAGGGTGCGCTCGATGTCGGCCAGCACCGACCGCCGGCGCTCCGGCGCCAGCGCCGACAGGGGCTGCACAGGGCCTGGCCAGCCGGCGTACCAGTCGATCGCCTTGCCGTCCTCGTGCAGCTGCGGCTCGGCCAAAAGATCGGCGGTGGCATCGCCCAGGCGGCGGCGCACGACCCGGCGCAACTGCGGGGCAGCATTGTGCAGCGGCTCGCCGCGCACGCCCAAAGGGCGCACGCCGCTGCGCGTCGTCACAATGAGCGTGGTGTCGCCGGCCATTCCAGTGGCAAAAATAGCCGGTGGATTATGGCGGGGCGATGTTCTCCCTCCGCCTCCCACGGGGCCAAGGGGGCTATATCGCCTTTGCCCACTCCCGCAGCACGAATTTCTGCACCTTGCCTGTCGAGGTCATGGGCAGGTCGCGGAAAACCACGTAACGCGGGCACTTGTAGGAGGCGAGGTTGGCGCGGCAATGGGCGACGATTTCCTCCACCGTCGCCGCGGCGCCGGGCTTCAGCACCACGAAGGCGCAGGGCGTCTCGCCCCATTTCTCGTCGGGCTTGGCGACCACCGCGACGTTGGCCACCGCCGGGTGCTCGATGATCACGCCCTCGACCTCGATGGTCGAGATGTTCTCGCCGCCCGAGATGATGATGTCCTTGGAACGGTCGCGCAGCTCGATATAGCCGTCCTCGTGCAGCACGCCTAGGTCACCGGAATGGAACCAGCCATGCTCGAATGCCTCGCGGGTCGCCCGTCCGTTCTTCAGATAGCCCTTCATGGTGAGATTGCCGCGGAACATCACCTCGCCCATGGCGGCGCCGTCGCGCGGCACTTCCTCCATGGTCGTCGGGTCCATCACCGTGACGCCGTCCTCGGCGGCGTAGCGCACGCCCTGGCGCGCCTTGAGTTGCGCCCGCTCATGGGCCGGCAGCGCGTCCCATTCCTCGTGCCACGAGCAGATCGTCGCCGGGCCGTAGACCTCGGTCAGGCCGTAGACATGGGTGACGCGGAAATTCTCCTTCTCCAGCGCTTCCAGCACGGCGGCGGGCGGCGGCGCGGCGGCGGTCATGAACTCGACCTTGCGCGACAGCGGCCGGCGCTCTTCGGCTGACGCCCCGATGATGAATTGCATGACGACGGGCGCGCCGCACATATGCGTGACATTGTGCTCGGCGAGCGCGCCATAGATCGTCGCGGCGCTGGTGCGGCGCAGGCAGACCGAGCTGCCGGCGACCAGGGCCAGCGTCCACGGGAAGCACCAGCCGTTGCAGTGGAACATCGGCAGGGTCCAGAGATAGACCGGATGGATGCCGATCGCCCATTGCGTAGCATTGCCGTAGGCCGAGAGCGCGGCGCCGCGGTGGCTGTAGACCACGCCCTTGGGATTGCCGGTCGTGCCCGAGGTGTAGTTGAGCGAGATGGCGTTCCATTCGTCGGCCGGATAGTCCCAGGCATAGTCGGCGTCGCCGGTCGCCAAAAACTCCTCGTACGTCGTGTCGCCGATCTGGGCGCGGTCCTCGCAGGCCGGGTCGTCGATGTCGACGACCAGCGGCTGGACCTTGGCGATCGCCAGCGCCTCGGTCACCACGCGGTGGAACTCGCGATCGACCAAAAGCACTTTGGTCTCGCTGTGGTCGAGGATGAAGGCAATCATCGCCGCGTCGAGCCGGGTGTTGAGCGAATTCAGCACGCCGCCGCTCATCGGCACGCCGAAATGCGCCTCGTACATTTCCGGGATGTTGGGCGCCATGATCGCCACCGTGTCGCCGACGCCGACGCCGACCTTCTCCAGCGCCGAGCCGAGCCGCCGGCAGCGCGCATAGGTCTCCGCCCAGCTCTGGCGGCGCGGACCGTGGATCAGCGCCACCTGGTCGGGATAGACGCTGGCACTGCGCTCGATGAATTGCAGCGGCGTCAGTGCCGCGTAGTTGGCCGGCGTCTTGTCGAGGTCGCGTTCATAGATGTTGTGGGACAGCACCGCCGCCTTGTGCGGCGCTGGCCGCGGCGCGGGCACGCGCGCCACCGACGGCCGGCTCTTCACCGGACGGCGCAGGACGGGCCGCGCGACGGGCTTGGGCACGACAGGCTTCTTCTTGAGCGCGGTCTTGCGGATGGCGGGCTTCTTCGCCTTGGCGGCCTTGCCGGCGACTTTGCGCGACGCCTCGCGCGACGTCGGCCGCTTGCCCCTGCCACCCTTCTTCGATTTGCCCTTGGCCATGCTCGCTGTCCCGTTGCCCGCCGATTTGTCCGCCCGCGCGCGGCACTTTCACACAAAGGGCAGGGTCTACTCCAGTTTGATATCCAGCTCTTTTAGCAGCGCGGCGAAGAACACCTTGTCCTCGGCGACCTGACGCGCGAATTCGGCCGGCGGCTGGTGCTGGGCGATCAGGCGGATCGGCCGGGTGGGCCAGGCGGCTTGCGCGCGCGCTTTTGCCGGCAGCAAGGCGGCAAACGCCGCCAAGCTCGCCTGGCGACGGCCGATCATGCGTTTCCTCCGCTTTTCCCTGGCGAAAGGATAGAGCGAGACGGCTACCATTGCGAGATGACAAGGGAGAATGGATCGGTCCTGCTCGCGCCGGGCGCCGTGCCGCTGGCCGCGTGGCGAGACATCTATCGCGGCGCGGCGGTCTCCCTCGAGCCTGCGAGCTATGCCGCGATCGACGCGTCGGCGCGGGCGGTCTCGGCCATCCTTGCCCGCGGCGAACCGGTCTACGGCATCAACACCGGATTCGGCAAACTCGCCAGCGTGCGCATCGATACAGCCGATCTGGCAACCCTTCAGCGCAACATCGTGCTGTCGCATGCCGCGGGCGTCGGCCCGCCGATGCCGGTCGCGATCGCGCGGCTCATGATCGCGCTGAAGCTGGCCAGCCTCGGCCAGGGCGCGTCGGGCGTGCGCCGCGAGACCGTGCACCTGCTGGAGGCCTTGCTGGCGCGCGGATTGACGCCGGTGGTGCCCTGCCAGGGATCGGTCGGCGCCTCCGGCGACCTGGCGCCGCTGGCGCATATGGCGGCGGCGCTGATCGGCGTCGGCGCCGTCTTCGTCGATGGCGCCGAGGTGCCGGCCGAGCGCGCGCTTGCCCAAGCTGGTCTGTCGCCGCTGGTGCTCGGCGCCAAGGAAGGCCTTGCCCTGCTGAACGGCACGCAATTCTCGACCGCCTATGCCCTGGCGGCCCTGTTCGAGACGGAAAATCTCTACCGTTCGGCGCTGATCACCGGCGCGTTGTCGACCGATGCGGCGCGCGGCTCGGACGCCCCGTTCGATCCCCGCATCCACCATCTGCGGCGCCATGCCGGCCAGATCGAGGCGGCCCAAGCGCTGCGTCGGCTGATGGCGGGATCCGCCATCCGCGCTTCCCACCTGGTCGGCGATGAACGCGTGCAGGATCCCTACTGCCTGCGCTGCCAGCCGCAGGTCATGGGCGCGGTCCTCGATATCCTGCGCCAGGCCGCGACGACGCTGGCGACCGAAGCCAATGGCGTGACCGACAACCCGCTGATCTTCGCCGACACCAGCGAGGCATTGTCGGGTGGAAACTTCCATGCCGAGCCGGTCGCCTTTGCCGCCGACGTCATCGCGCTCGCCATCTGCGAGATCGGCTCGCTGGCCGAGCGGCGCATCGCCATGCTGGTCGATCCCAACCTGTCGGGCCTGCCCGCCTTCCTGACGCCCAATCCCGGGCTGAATTCCGGATTCATGATCGCCCAGGTCACGGCCGCCGCGTTGACGGCCGAGAACAAGCAGCGCGCCCATCCGGCCAGCGTCGATTCGATCCCGACCTCGGCCAACCAGGAAGATCACGTGTCGATGGCCGCGCACGGCGCGCGGCGGCTGGTCGAGATGGCCGAGAATGGCCGGTTCATCGTCGCCATCGAGCTTTTGGCGGCGGCGCAGGGTTGCGACTTCCATCGGCCGCTGACGTCGAGTGCCGCCCTCGAGGCCGTGCGCGACCTGGTTCGTCGCCACGTGCCGCCTTTGCACGACGATCGCCTCTTGCAGCCCGATCTCGAGAAGGCCGCCCAGCTGGTGGGAAGCGGCGCCCTCGTCGACGCGGTCGGGCTCGATATCCTGCCGACCCTTGACCGGAGCTTGCCCGCATGACCACGCGCATCGACAATGCCCGCACCGTCCGCGCGCCGCGCGGCCCCGAACGCTCGGCCAAGAGCTGGCTGACCGAGGCGCCGCTGCGCATGCTCATGAACAATCTCGATCCTGACGTGGCCGAGAAACCCGGCGAGCTCGTGGTCTATGGCGGGATCGGCCGCGCGGCGCGCGACTGGCAAAGCTTCGACCGCATCGTCGCGGCCTTGCGCGAGCTGGAGGCCGACGAGACCCTGCTGGTGCAGTCCGGCAAACCGGTCGGCATCTTCCGCACCCACGCCGATGCGCCGCGCGTGCTGATCGCCAACTCCAACCTGGTGCCGCGCTGGGCGACCTGGGAGCACTTCAACGAGCTCGACCGCAAGGGCCTGATGATGTTCGGCCAGATGACCGCGGGGTCGTGGATCTATATCGGCAGCCAGGGCATCGTGCAGGGCACCTACGAGACCTTTGTCGAGATGGCCCGCCAGCACTATGGCGGCAGCCTGGCCGGCCGCTGGATCCTGACCGCGGGCTTGGGCGGCATGGGCGGCGCGCAACCGCTTGCCGCGACCATGGCGGGCGCGTCGTGCCTTGCCGTCGAATGCCGGCCGAGCAGCATCGAATTCCGCCTGCGCACCGGCTACGTCGACCGCCAGGCCCGCGATCTCGACGAGGCGCTGGCGATCATCGCCAAGGCCTCGGCGGAGAAGAAGGCGGTGTCGGTCGCGCTGCTCGGCAATGCTGCCGACGTGCTGCCCGAGCTGCTGCGCCGCGGCGTGCGGCCGGATTGCCTCACCGACCAGACCTCCGCCCACGATCCGATCAATGGCTATCTGCCGCGGGGCTGGACGCTGGCCGAGTGGGAGGCCAGGCGCGGCAGCGATCCCAACCTCGTCGCCAAAGCGGCCCGGCAATCGATGGCGGGCCATGTGCGCGCCATGCTGGAGTTCCACAAGCTTGGCGTGCCGACGGTCGACTACGGCAACAACATCCGCCAGATGGCGCTGGAAGAGGGCGTGGCCGACGCCTTCAGCTTCCCCGGCTTCGTGCCGGCCTATATCCGGCCGCTGTTCTGCCGCGGCATCGGGCCGTTCCGCTGGGTCGCGCTGTCGGGCGATCCCGAGGACATTTACAGGACCGACGCCAAGGTGAAGGAGCTGATGCCGGACAATCGCCATCTCCACACCTGGCTCGACATGGCGCGCCAGCGCATCAAGTTCCAGGGTCTGCCGGCGCGCATCTGCTGGGTCGGCTTGGGCGACCGCCACCGGCTTGGCCTTGCCTTCAACGACATGGTGGCGCGCGGCGAGCTCAAGGCGCCGATCGTGATCGGGCGCGACCACCTCGACGCCGGGTCGGTGGCCAGCCCCAACCGCGAGACTGAAGCCATGCGCGACGGCTCCGATGCAGTCTCCGACTGGCCATTGCTCAACGGCCTGCTCAACTGCGCGTCCGGGGCGACCTGGGTCTCGCTGCACCATGGCGGCGGCGTCGGCATGGGGTTCTCCCAGCATGCCGGTATGGTCATCGTGTGCGACGGCACGCCCGAGGCGGCGCGGCGGATCGAGCGCGTGTTGTGGAACGACCCGGCGAGCGGCGTCATGCGGCACGCCGATGCGGGCTACGAGGATGCCATCGCCTGCGCGCGCGAGAAGGGATTGAAGCTGCTGAACATCTGAGCGACGCCGCTGTTCCGTCAGTGTTGCGCCGCCGGCGCTTCGACGCCGCCGCGCCCGAGAGCTGAGGTGCCGCCGATGCCCCGCACGCGACGGCCGGCGAGCGACGCCGATCAGCCAAAGGTGTTTCGCGCCGATCAGCGCCGAGCGTCAGCCGTGATTACGGTTGGCAGCAAGGCACCGGCCGAAACGCACCGAACGGGGTGCCGGTGAGGGTACTCTTCGGATTGGTAGGGCCGTCGATAGGGCCGACCTGCGTATTGAGGAAAGCCAGGTTGGTCTGCTGATCGGCCGAGCTCTGCGGTTCCATCGCGGAGCACGCGCTGACGAGACAGGCAATGACCATGGCGATGATTGGCAGGAGGGGTTTCATGGACACACCTCGTTGTTGGTGCGGTTCTAACGGCAAAGGGCCGTGCCGGTTGCTGCGTGCGAACGCACCGTTATTTGCTTTCTTTTTCGCGGCCGATGCGAAGCGATGGCAGGCTTCTTGCCGTGCGCGACAAAAAAAGCGCACGGCGCAGTTGAGGTCGCAACTAAATCTTCGCCAATCAGTCGTGCGAGCATGCGTCGCGTCGGTAGTGAGTCGCACGCGCGCTGCCATCCTGTCGCCGTTGCACCGGTCATATCGCGCGAGCCTTTGCGCGCGCGGCGTGCCTCTTCGACACACGGCCTGTTTCTGCCGCGGCGGCGAGGCCATCGCTGCCGACGTACTGCGTCGTACTGGTCGCATTGGTTGGAGAGTGTCACGCGTCGTGGTTGTCGGCGGCGCTGAAACATGGACTGCAAGACGTCCTCGATCTGTCGGAACTTCGCATAGGGGATCGTCGTTCATGGACTGTCGCGTGTCGCGTGTCGCGCGGCCAAGGAAAGTCATGGGAAATCCACATCCGATCGATGTCCATATTGGAAGGCGCGTGCGCGAGCGGCGCAGCCTTCTCGGCATTAGCCAGACCGCTCTCGGCGCCTCGATGGGTGTGACCTTTCAACAAGTCCAGAAGTACGAACGGGGCGCCAGCCGCATCGGCGCGACGCGCCTGTTCGAAGTATCGAGGAGGCTGGACGTTCCAATCTCCTTTTTCTTCGAGAATGCGGGCGCCCTGCTCTTCAAGCGTCTCGGCCAGCCGGCCTGGCCGCCGATGAAAGACCGCGAGACGCTTCACCTCGTCCGGGATTTCTTCAAGATCCGCGATCGTCAGGTCCGGCTAAGCGTTGCCAGGATGGTCAAAGCGATCGCCCGAACGTCGGCATCGCGGCCGCGTCAGGTGGCCTAGCATCCACCGATGGGCGACATGACGGGAGGACGGTGGCCGGCAGAGTAGCTGGTGCGCACCGTGCTGCCGGCCGCCATGCCGTCGCGCACGCGACGTGGACCACGGCCTCGGTCATGGGCACGGTCCGGCCGCCGCCGACGGGAATTGGCGGGGGTGTTCGCCGTGGGCGTGCCTGGCATGTCGACGCGGTACCCATCCGCATCGACGCCCCCTCCGGGCGCGTATGGCCACATATCCGGATTGCGGCGGTCCATGGCCGACGCTAAGCCTGCCGGCAGCAAACAGAGGAAACGCCGCCATGGCCGTCGGTGACAAATACCGCGCAGTGCATGCGCGCTCGCTCGAAGACCCCGAGGGCTTCTGGACCGAGCAGGCCAACGCGATCGACTGGACCGGGCGCTGGGACAAGGTGCTGGATGCCGCCAAGGCGCCGTTCTACCGCTGGTTCGCCGGCGCCGAGCTCAACACCTGTTACAACGCGCTCGACCGCCATGTGGAACGCGGCCGCGGCGAGCAGACGGCGCTGATCTACGATTCGCCCGTCACCGACAGCAAGAAGAGCTTCACCTATCGCGCGCTGCGCGAGGAGGTGGCGAAGCTCGCCGGCGCCATCGCCAGCCAAGGCGTCGGCAAGGGCGACCGGGTGATCATTTACATGCCGATGATCCCCGAGGCGGTGATGGCCATGCTGGCGTGTGCGCGGCTGGGCGCGGTGCATTCGGTAGTGTTCGGCGGCTTTGCCGCCAACGAGCTCGCCACCCGCATCGACGATTGCGCCCCCAAGCTGGTGCTGACGGCGTCGTGCGGCATCGAGCCGGGACGGGTGGTGAAGTACAAGCCGCTGCTCGACCAGGCGATCGAGCTCGCCCAGCACAAGATCGCGCGCTGCCTGGTGTTCCAGCGCCCGCAGGCCGAGGCCTCGATGGTGAAGGGCCGCGATCTCGACTGGAACGAGGCGGTGACGGCGGCCAAGCCGCACGACTGCGTTCCGGTGAAGGCAACCGATCCGCTCTACATTCTCTATACGTCGGGCACGACCGGACAGCCCAAGGGCGTGGTGCGCGACAATGGCGGCTACTGCGTAGCGTTGGCCTGGTCGATGCAATATCTCTACGGCATCAAGCCCGGCGACGTGTGGTGGTGCGCCTCCGACGTGGGCTGGGTGGTGGGCCACAGCTACATCGTCTACGGGCCGCTGATCGGCGGCGCGACCAGCATCCTCTACGAGGGCAAGCCGGTCGGCACGCCCGACGCCGGCGCCTTCTGGCGGGTGATCGCCGAACACAAGGCGGTGGCGCTGTTCACCGCGCCGACCGCCTTCCGCGCCATCAAGAAGGAGGATCCCGAGGGCAAGCTCCTGAAGAAGTACGACCTCTCGAAGTTCCGCACGCTGTTCCTCGCCGGCGAGCGCGGCGATCCGCCGACCATCGAATGGGCGCAGAAGCTTTTGGGCGTGCCGATCGTCGACCACTGGTGGCAGACCGAGACCGGCTGGGCGATCTGCGGCAACTTCGTCGGACTCGAACCGATGCCGATCAAACCAGGCTCGTGCTCGGTGCCGGGGCCGGGCTGGAAGCTCGACGTGCTGGACGAGCAGGGCAAGCCCATGGTGAAGCCGGGCGAGGTCGGGGCTATCGCCGCCAGGCTGCCGCTGCCGCCGGGCACGTTGCCGACGCTGTGGAACGCCGACGAGCGCTTCCGGCAGGCCTATCTCGAAGAGTATCCCGGGTACTACAAGACCGGCGACGCGGGCTTCATCGACGCCGACGGTTACGTCTCGGTGATGACGCGGGTCGACGACGTCATAAACGTCGCCGGCCATCGCCTGTCGACCGGCCAGATCGAGGAGGTGCTGGGCTCGCACAACGACGTCGCCGAATGCGCCGTGATCGGCGTCGCCGACGAGCTCAAGGGCCAGGTGCCGTTCGGCTTCCTGGTGCTGAAGGCCGGCGTCGACCGCCCACCGCAGGACACGGTGCGCGAGGTCGTCCAGCTGGTGCGCGACCGCATCGGACCGGTCGCCTTCTTCAAGACCGCCATCGTCGTGCCGCGCCTGCCCAAGACCCGCTCGGGCAAGATCCTGCGCGGCACCATGCAGAAGATCGCCGATGGCCAGCCGTGGAAGATGCCGGCCACCATCGACGACCCAGCGGCGCTGGACGAGATCGCCGGCGGGCTGAAGACCGCGGGGTATGCGAGCAAAGGTTAGGTCATTGTTGGGAGCGCGCCACTCCGTGGCGCATTTTTTTCATGATCATGAACGGGCCAGAGACCTGCGGTCCGGAAGATCATGACGCGCCACGGAGTGGCGCGCTCCCAGCAAAGAGTTGATGAGGGAAGGACAGTAGATGGCTCTCGATGTGAACCGCCCCGATCTCATGGTGGGCGTGGTCGGAACCGGCGCCATGGGCCGCGGCATTGCGCAGGTGACGGCGCAGGGCGGCATGAAGGCCATCATGTTCGACGCGGCGGCTGGTGGCGCGGCCAAGGCGAAGGCGGCGATTCTCGACGTCTTGAAGGGCCTCGTGGCCAAGGGACGGCTCAGCGACGCAGACCTCGCCAAGACCGACGCCAATCTCGGCATCGCCGAGAGTCTGTCGGACCTCAAGGGCTGCCACATCGTGATCGAAGCGGTGTTCGAGAATCTCGAGGTGAAGCAGAAGCTGTTCGGCGAGCTCGAAGCCGTGGTCGCGCCCGATGCCATTCTGGCCTCGAACACTTCGTCGATCCGCATCGCCTCGATCGCCCGCGCGCTAAAACACCGCGAGCGGGTCTGCGGCATGCACTACTTCAATCCCGTGCCCTTGATGAAACTTGTCGAGGTGATCCGCGCCGCCGATTCAGCGCAATGGGTGATCGCGGCCATGACGGCGCTGGGCCAGCGCCAGACGCGCGTGCCCGTGGTGGTGGGCGACACGCCGGGCTTTTTGGTCAATCTCGGCGGCACGGCGATTGGCACCGAGGGCTTGCGCATCCTGCAGGAGGGCAGGGCGAGCCCCAGCCAGGTCGACGCCGTGATGCGCGACAGCTGTGGCTTTCGCATGGGGCCGTTCGAGCTGATGGACCTGACCGGCATCGACGTGAACTTCCCGGCGCGCAAGATCATCTACGAGGGCTTCTTCCACGACCGGCGCATGACGCCCAGCCCCTATCACGAGAGCCTGTACGCCGCGGGCAAGCTCGGCCGCAAGACCGGCGGTGGCTGGTACGCCTACGATGCCAAGGGCGCCAAGATCGATCCCGGCGCCGATCACGCGACCTCTGCCGCGCCGGCGACCAGCGTGGTGATCATGGACAGCCACAACAAGAAGCTCACCGGCCTGATCGCTTCGGACGGCGCCAGGATGTTGGGCGCCGACGACGGCAAGAGCCCGATCCTGGTGGCGCCGATCGGCAAGGACTGCACGACGACGGCGATCGAGCTGGAGCTCGATCCCACGCGCACCGTCGCCGTCGACCTTACCGGCGATACCGGCAAACGCCTCACCGTCATGACCGCGCCCGGCGCCGATGCCACGGTGCGCGATGCCGCCGTGGCGCTGCTCGCCAAGTCGGGCACCAAGGTGACAGTGATCAAGGACTCGCCCGGCTTCATCGCCCAGCGCATGTGCGCCATGATCGCCAATCTGGGCTGCGAGATGGCGATGATCGGCATCGCCTCGGCGCAGGACGTCGACACCGCGATGACCTTGGGCCTCAACTATCCGCGCGGGCCCTTGGCGCTGGCCGACTGGCTGGGCGTCAAGCAGTGCCACGAGATCCTGGTGCAGATGCAGGCCATTACCGGCGACGACCGCTATCGGCCGAGCCAGTGGTTGCGACGGCGGGCGCTGCTGGGGCTGAGCGCGGCCTTGCCCGACTAGGGCGTGTCCTCATTAATCCGGACTCATGATCGATGTCGGCTTTTGGGTCGAGGGCTGGCGGCGGCCGCTCCCCGCTGAGCTCGGTGCCGCGACCAAGGGTCTAGCTGCGGCCCGAATTGGCGGCAGGTTTTGCGAGAAACGACTGGCTACTCGCAAGCGGAAGTCTCGCGGTGGACAAAGCGTCCACGGCTGACGGATACGCCCGCGCCGGGCATCGACCGAGCCGGCTGACTGGCGGCGCGGCATCCGAAGGCTACGAGGCGGCCCACCGGACTACTCCGCCGCCCGATCTCGACCGGACGCGAAGAAGCCGTCCGGCCGCAAGATCAATCTCCTACTGCGATAAGCGCCGCTTCTCGCCGCGAGGCTTGAGGGGAGCTGGAGGCTGGGCATCCGCGGACTCCGTCGCCGGAATGGGGATCTGCGCGCGCTCAAGGGCGCGTTTCAGCGCCGCGACGCCGGAGGCGATATTACCTTTCTGGCAGTCTTCCAGCGCCATTCTGGCGTCCAGGGGCTTGGCATAACCGTCCGTGTTG